>Ga0172370_10001142_pt1 | contig 41493 bp, 32 predicted proteins | sample LakKiv5m_FD_114538 | JGI IMG/M metagenome (GOLD analysis project Ga0172370, IMG submission 114538) | Freshwater microbial communities from Kabuno Bay, South-Kivu, Congo - kab_022012_11.5m | ecosystem: Environmental > Aquatic > Freshwater > Lake | place: Democratic Republic of the Congo...
CGAGGTGCTGGCCGCCATCGGCCCGCAGACGGCCGCGGTCATCTGGGTGCACCAACTGGGCAACGTCCCGGCCGACGCCGCCGTGCTCGAGCAGATCGCCCGGCGCGTGCCGCTGATCGAGGACGCCGCCTGCTCGCTCGGCACACGCATCGGCGGCCGCGCGTCGGGCACGATCGGGCGCCTGGGCTGCACCTCGTTCCACCCGCGCAAGATCATCACCACCGGCGAGGGCGGCGCGGTCTTCTCCCACGACGCCGCGCTGATCGAGCGCGTGCGGAGCCTGCGCAACCACGGCCAGGCCCCGGGCGACACCGGGTGGCTGCGCTTCGAGCGCCCCGGCCTCAACGCGCGCCTGGGCGAGCTGAACGCCGCCATCGGCCGCTCGCAGCTGGCGAGCCTCGGCTACTTCCTCGAGAAGCGCCGCCGGCTGGGTCGTCGCTACGTCGAGCAGCTCGCACAGGTCGCCGGCGTGACCGTGCCGTCCGCCTACCGCGAGGGCCGCACCAACTTCCAGGGGCTGGCGGTGCTGCTCGACCCCGCGATCGACCGCGACGCCGTCATCCAGGGCCTCGGGGCTCGCGGCGTCGAGGCCACGCTCGGCGGCTACTCCATCCCGCACCAGCCGGCCTACGTGCAGCGCTTCGGCCCGCCCGGCGACCGCTACCCCAACGCGACGCGGGCCTTCCGCCACGCGCTCGCGCTGCCGCTGCACCCGGGGCTCGACGACGCCGACGTCGACGCCGTGGTGGCGGCCCTCCGTGAGGTACTTTCATGAACCCGAGCGCCGGCCCGGTGATCGAGGTCCGCGATCTGCACAAGGTCTTCCCCGTCGGCTTCCGACGCCGCAAGGTGTACGCCGTGCGCGGCATCTCGTTCGAGGTGCGCCCGGGTGACATCTTCGGCTTCCTGGGGCCGAACGGCGCCGGCAAGACCACGTCGATCAAGGTGTTGACCGGCCTCATCCGCCCGAGCCGCGGCCAGGTGCGCCTCTTCGGACGCGACGTCGAGGACCTGCACGTGCGTCAGCGCCTCGGCTTCCTGCCCGAGCAGCCCTACTTCTACGACTACCTGACGCCCGTCGAGCTGCTCGACCACGTGGGGCGGCTGTTCGGGCTGTCCGCGGGCCTGCGGAAGGAGCGCACCGACCAACTGCTCGCGGCCGTCGGCCTCACCGAGGCCCGCTCGCGCACGCTGCGGAAGTTCTCGAAGGGCATGCTGCAGCGCGTGGGCATCGCGCAGGCGCTCTTGAACGACCCCGACCTCGTGATCCTCGACGAGCCCCTGACGGGCCTCGATCCCATCGGCCGCAAGGAGATCATGGACCTCGTGCTTTCGCTGAAGGAGCGCGGCAAGACGGTCTTCTTCTCGTCGCACATCCTGTCCGACATCGAGCGCGTGTGCGACCGCGTGGCCATCCTGCGCCAGGGCAGCCTGGTGGCCCACGGCACGCTCGACGAGCTGCTCACGCGCGAAGGCCAGCTGATCGAGGTCGAGTTCTCGCTGCCCGGCGGCCTCCCCCCTGACGCGCTGGGGCTGACCTTCGAGGCGCTGACCCGCGTGGGGTCCCACTTCCGCGCCCAGGTCGATGACGCACGCGTCGAGCGCTCGCTGATGCAGTTGCTCTCGGCCGGCGCGCGCATCCTCTCGCTGGTGCGTCGGCGCGAGACCCTCGAGGACCTCTTCCTGCGCGAGGCCATCCGGCGCGACGACGCCGAGGCGACGCCCGCACCCGCCACGGAGGCCCCATGAGATCGCCCCGCGTCATCTGGACCCTGGCCCGCGGCACGCTGCTGGAGGCGCTCCGGAACCGCGCCTTCCTGGGGCTCACGCTGGCCTCCATCGCCTTCCTGGCCTTCTCGCTGGTGGTCTCGCAGCTGTCGATCCGCGCCCAGTCGGTGCGCGTGGCGGAAGACTTCGGCTTCTTCACCATCTCGCTCTTCGCCGTGGCGGTGGGCGTCATCATCGGCGTCATCCTGGTCTACAAGGAGGTCGCGGTGAAGACCATCTACGCCATCCTCCCGAAGCCCATGCACCGCTGGGAGTTCGTGGTGGGCAAGTACCTGGGCCTCACGCTGCTCCTGGCCATCGAGGTGGCCGTGCTCGGCGTGGCCTGGGTGCTGGTGCTGTGGCTGCGGGAGGCGCCGCTCACCGTCGAGCTGGCCAAGGGGCTGTACCTCATCCTGCTCGAGGCGTGCCTCGTGACGTCGGCGGCCGTGCTGTTCTCGGCGTTCACGAGCCCGGTGTTCTCGGGCATCTTCGCCTTGGGCATCTTCACCATCGGGCGCGTGCTCTACCTGGTCGACGAGCTGCTGGCCGCGCGGCGCGGGCTGTTCGTCGACGCGCCGTGGCTGCGCCCGATCGGCGAGGCCATGACCGTGGTGTTCCCCGACCTCGGCGTGTTCAACCTGTCGCGCCAGGTGCTGTTCGGCGTCGAGACCCCGATGGCCTACCTGGGCGCCGCCACGGGCTACGCCCTGGCCTGGATCGCGGTCTACCTGGCGCTCGGCGCGCTCCTGTTCCAGCGGCGCGATTTTATCTGACGGGGGCGGCGATGGCGCGACTGCGCAACGTGGCGCTCGTGATCGTGGTGGTGCTGGGCGCGCTGGTCGTGCGCGCGGTCGTCGGATCGATCGTCGAGTACCACCAGGGCGACGGCGCGGCCATCGGCAACGACCTGCCGCGGGCCATGGTGCACTACGAGCGCGCCGTGCGCTGGTACGCGCCGGGGAACCCGTACTCCCACGCCGCCCTCGGCTCGCTCATCGTCACGTGCAACCGCCTGGCACAGGAGTCCGAGAAGGCCGGCTTCGACTGCTACAGCCGCGCGCGCAGCGCCGTCCTGGCGGTGCGCAGCTTCTATACGCCCTACGGCCGCGAGCTGGGCCTCATCGAGGACACGCTGGCCGCGCTCTCCGACCGGCTGGGCTACCCCGCCGACCAGATGCGCGCCAAGATGGCCCTGCGCTTCGAGGCCTCGCCGGCCTGGAGCCTGGTGGCGGCGCTCGGACTGGTGGGCTGGATCGCGGGCGCGGCCGGGGCCATCTGGGCCGGCGTCGACCCCGCCACCGGCCGCCCGCGCCGCAGCCGCAAGGCCGCGCTGTTCCTGGGGATGTTCGTGCTGTCGTTCGCGGCCTGGCTGATCGGGTTGTGGCTGGCCTGACCGAGCGCCCCGCTGCCCGATCCCGATCGTGCCGCCAGTCGTTGACCCCCGCGCCAATGTCCGGTACACCATACAGAATCAGGGTCGCGACCACCCTCCCGGGAGACCAGGCGATGACGGACGTCATGCTTCGCGCGTTCCCCACCATCGGCATCCCGCTCCTGCTCGAGCGCCTCGCGGACGACGAGCGCGCAGGGACGATCCACCTGCTGCGGGCCGTCGAAGAGGCCGCGCGCCTGATCTGCCTGGCCGAGGTCGCGCGCGCCGCCGCCAGTGGCGTCCCCGCCGAGCGCCTGAAGCGGCTGCGCCTGCTGTCCACCGACGAGCTGCTCGACCTGGCGCAGGGGCTCGGGGCCGACATCCACCACGCCTTCCCGTCGCTCCTGCCCCCCGACGACGGCTGGAAGGCTCACGTGCAGCGCGCCGTGGCCTGGAAGAGCCAGCTCATCGGCAAGGGCACGCCGCCCGACGAGGCGTTGCACAACCGGGATCACCTGCGCGCGCTGGCCCTGCGCCTGGCGCCGCCGATCGACGTGCGCTTCTTCCTGGTCCGCGAGGGGCGGGCCACGCGGCTGCACACCTTCAGTTCGGTCACCGACGGCCTGCCCTTCCCCGGCCGCGGCAGCGACCTGGGCGACGTGGTGGTCCTGCACGTCCCGAGCGGCGCGCTCTTGCGCCTCGATCCGTTCTACTTCGAGTACGGCGGCGCGCTCTTCGGCCACTACGCGGCCCTCGACCGCATGGTGGGCCTCGATCCCGTCACCGGCTACCTGTTCTTCTCGTCGCGCAGCCCGAACACCGAAGCCCGGCCCCTCGAGTTCGGCGGTGACGCCTTCGACGGCCTGACCGGGCCACAGTACGACGAGCGCCTCGAGCTGCTCGGTCGCTCCGGCACCGACGCGCTGGTGCTCGACCGCTCGGCGGGGGCCGTGCGTTGGCTGCGGGCCCCGCGCTCCGAGCGCGCCCGGCGCGTGCTCGAGCACCTGATGCAGCCCGAGACGCCGCACCTGGTGCGGTTCGAGGTGTTGCCGGCTCACCTGCGCTACGACCGCCCGCTCTTCGTGAGCGAGCCGCTGTCCCTGGCCTCGCTCGAGCCCCTGCTCGAGTGGCGCCCCGATCTGCCCGCCGCCGCGGTGAGCCGCCTCGTGCTCGCAACGCTGAAGGCCGCCGACGGCGCCCGGAGCGCCAACCTGGGGCTGGACACGCTGTGCGCGCGCTCGATGGTCCTGGGCGTCGACGGCGAGTGGAAGTGGCTGCCCCCGCACGACCCCGACACGTGGACCGAGGCCTCGGCCCGCGCCGCGTTCGGCCGCCTGACCGACGAGCTCCCGCGCGGGGCCGGTCTCGACCAACTGAACGCTACCGCGACGCCGTCGCTGTCCGCCTACCGCGCCGACGCCATCGCGTGGTGCGAGCTGGCGGCGGCCGAGCCCGCACACCCCGACGACGAGGTGGCGCGCCTGGCGGCCCTGGCGCTCGAGTCCACGCCCACCTGGCCCGACTTCGACGCCGGCCTGCTGCTCGAGGCCCTCGAGCTGGGCGACCGCGAGGTGGGACTGCCGCTGCTCGACGAGCGCGTGGCCCGCTTCGACCTGGCCCCGACCTCGTCCATGTTCCTGGCGGCCCGGGGCGCGCTGCTGCTGCCCCACGATCGCGACGCGGGCGTGGCCGCCACCGAGGAGGCCCTCGACCGCTGCCGCCACAACCTGGGCGCGCTGGCCGTGCTGGCCGACCACTACGAGCGGATGCCCGATCACGCCAAGGCCTACCAGCTGTTGAACGACCGGCTCGCTCTGGTCGAGAGCACGCACGAGCGCGTGCAGGTGCTGCGCACGCTCGCGCGCCTGACGGGCGAGCGCCTGGGCCGCTACGCCGAGGCGCTGGGCTTCGCCGAGGAGCTCTCGCGCCTGACGGGCGACACGCTCGAGAACCTGCGCGAGCGCATGCGCCTGGCGCGCCTGGCCGACGACCGCGCCCGCGAGGCCGTGCTGGCCGAGCGCGAGCTGAACCGCCTGCCCGCCGAGGCCGTGGAGCGCCGCGTGGCCCTGCTGCGCGACCTGGTGGCCTGGTACGGGAGCACCGACGACGGGCGAGAGGCCGCCATCGACTTCGCGGCGCAGCTGCTGAAGGAGATCCCGGGCGACCTCGACGCCTTGCGCGAGCTCGCGCGACTGATCCCGGCCGACGAGGCCTCCGAACGCGCCGTGACGGCCCTGCGCGGCCTGGTCGAGCAGGCCGACTTCCTCGGCGAGCGCGAGCACGTCGAGACGCTCGTGCGGCTGGGCACGGTGCTGCGACGCCGGCAGGCCCCTCGCGCGCAGGCCATCGCGGTGCTCGAGGACGCCCTGGCCCGCAGCCCGGGCGACCGCCGCGTGCTGGCCGAGCTGGTCTGCCTCGAGCGCGACGCCGGCAACGCCGCCGAGGCCATCGTGCACCTGAAGCGGCTGGTGGCCCACGACCTGCCTCCCGCCGAACGCGCCGCGCGCCTCATCGAGATCGGCGTGCTGCACCTGGAGCGCCTGGGCGACGTACGCGCGGGCCTCCAGCACCTGCAGCAGGCCTTCGAGATCCTGCCCCGCGACGTCGCGCTGTTCGAGCGCCTGGTGCGCGAGGCCGCGGCCGCGGGAGACCTGGTCGCGCTGCGAGAGGCGCACCGGTTGCGCGCCGAAGCGGCCGAGGGCGACGCCGACGTGGCCCAGCGCACGCTCGAGTGGCTGTGGCTCGAGGAGTCCCAGGGCGCCCCGCCCGAGAGCCTCTTCCCCATCGTCGAGTCCGGGCTCCAGCGCCAGCCCACGCGCCGCATCCTGTGGGCCGAGCTCGAGCGCCTGGTGCGCACCCACGGCCAGGCCGAGCGCTTCGTCGCCCGCGTCGAGGCCGACGTGGCCGCGAGCATCGAGGCCTTCGGGCCGGAGCTCGTCCTCAAGGCCTCCATCTTCGCCGAGGCGCAGCTGAACGACCCCGAGCGCGCCGTCCTGCTGCTGGCCGAGCTGCTCGACCGCGACCGCATCGGTCGACCGGGTCTCGTGCGCCTGCTGCGCCTGTTCGCGCGCTCCGGCCAGCTCGACCAGGCCCGCGGCGTGCTCGAGCACCTCGAGCGCACGGCGCCCGACGGCCCCGAGCGGCACGGCCTGTACTTCGCGCTGGGCTGCGACCTCGAGGCCGATCCCGACACCATCGCCATCGCCACCGACTACTTCAAGCGCGTGGTGGCCGGCGATCCGCGCCACGAGGGCGCCTGGCAGCACCTGAAGACCATCCACGAGGCGCTCGAGGACTGGAACGGCCTGCTCGACACCCTCGAGGCCCAGAGCGTGGCCTTCCCCGAGCGGCGGCCCGAGCTGCGCGTGGCCATCGCGGGCCTGCTCGAGACGCGCCTGGGCCAGGTCAAGGACGCCCTCGACATCGTGCTCGAAGAGGTCCGCGCGGGGCGCGCGGGCGAGTCCGGCCTGCAGCAGCTGCTCGACCGCAAGATGACGGGCGAGGAGTGGCAGAACATCGCGTCGGCCCTGCAGGAGTCCCTGCGCGCCACGTCGCGCTGGGAGCTCCGGCGCCACTACCTCGAGAGCCTGGCCTATATCTACGAGACCGTGCTCGACGACCGCGACGCCGCCATCGACGTGCTGACCGAGTGGTTCGGCTACGACCCGCACAACGAGGCGTTGCTCACGCGCATCGTGGGGCTGCTGCTGGCCGCCGATCGCTGGCACGACGTGCTGCACTTCTACCGCGCGTACCTGACGATGACCGAGACCCCCGAGGAGCGCATCGGCGTCCTCGAGAAGATGGCCGAGATCTACGAGGTCTCGTTCCACAGCCCGCTCGCGGCCCTGCGGCTGCTCCAGCAGGCCCTCGCGCTGGCCGAAGGCCCCGACCAGGTGCGGCTCCTGGCCCGCTCGCGCGACGTGTGCCTGGCCCACGAGATGTGGGAGGCCGCCGTCGCCAACCTCGACGACCAGCTGCGGCTCGGGATCCTGCCGCAGGTCGAGCTGCTCCACGCCGAGAAGGGCTCGCTGCTGCAGCACAAGCTGGGCGATCTCGACGGCGCCGCGAGCGCCTACCAGGCCGCGCTGGCCGCCAACGCCCTGCACGCGCCGGCCCTGGCCGGCCTCGCGTCCATCGAGCGCGACCGAGGCCGCTGGCGCGAACTGCTCGACCTGCTCGATCGCCTGGCGCCCCTGCAGGCCGCCGCCGCCGATCGCGTCCGCCTGCACCTCGAAGGCGCCGCCATCGCCCGTGACCGGGTGGGCGACCTGGCGCGCGCGGCCGGGCTCTACCAGGAGGCCCTGGCCCTGATCCCCGACACGCTCTCGCCGGGCGCCGACGGCCTGCCGAGCCGCGGCGAGGTGGTCGCGCCCCTGCTCGAGCTGCTGATCCGCCTGCGCCGCTGGAGCGACGCCGACGCCCTGGGTGACACCGTGCTCGAGCACCTGGCCGACCTGGGCGAGCGCGGCGAGCGCGTGGGCCTGCTGCAGCAGCTGGGCCGCGTGGCCGAAGAGCTGCGGAAAGACGAGGTCGCGGTCGTCTACTACCAGAAGGCGCTGGCCATCGAGCCCGCGGCCGTGGAGGTCGAGCTGGGCCTGGCCTTCGCCCTCGACCGCCTGGGCCGTGGCGTGGAAGCCCACACCCTGTTCAAGAAGCTGCTCGAGCAGCAGATCGAGCGCCTGCCCCGCCTGGCCATCCCCGTGGCGCGGCGCAAGCTGCAGGAGCTCACGCTGAAGCTCGAATCCGTCGAGGGCCGCGTGGCCCAGCTCGAGCGCGCCGCGGCCGAGCAGGCCGACGATCCCGAGATCCTGCGCGAGCTGGTCAAGGCCCTGCCCCAGGAAGAGCAGTGGGAGAAGGCCATCGCCTACGCCAAGACGCTGGCCGAAAAGACCCCGTTCGGCGAGGAGCGCCTGCAGCTGCGCCTGCAGGTCGCCGACTGGTACGCCACGCGGCTGCAGCGCGTCGATCCGGCCCTCGAGGCCTACGAAGCCATCGCGCAGGACGACCCGTCGCAGCCCGACGCCACCATCCGCCTCCTGGCCATCTACCTCGAGCGTTCGCGCTTCCAGGACGCCATCCACCTGCTCGAGCGCTTCGTCGAGGCCGACGACGACGATCGCCGCCGCGCCCAGACGCTCTACACGCTGGGTGTGCTCGTGCGCGACCACACCACCGAAGCCCGCAAGGCCGTCGGCTGGTTCGACCAGAGCCTCGACCTCGACCCGGAGCGCCTCGAGGCCTTCTCGGCCATCGAGGAGATCACCGCGCGCCTGAACGACGCCAACGCCCAGGTCGAGGCGTATCAGCGCATGATCCAGCGCATCAAGGGCGCCCGGAAGACCACGCTCGAGTACAAGCTGTTCCTGAACCTCGGCAAGATCTTCCTGAACGCGCTGCGCGACCCCGAGAAGGCGGTCATCGCCCTCGAACAGGCTTCGTCGCTGCGCCCCGACGACATCGAGCCGCTCGAGCTGCTGGTCGAGCTCACCACCGACGACGAGCGCAAGGCGGTCCTGCACGAGCGGCTTCTGGCCAGCCTGCCCACGCGCAAGGAGTCCCTGAAGTTCCTGCGCGGCTTCTACACGCGCCGCAAGCAGTACGACCGCGTGTGGAACCTGTGCGCCGTCATCCGCCTGCTGGGGCTCGCCGACGAGAAGGAGGAGCAGTTCCACCGCGCCTACGTGCAGAAGGCCATCCGCCTGAAGAAGGTGCGGCTCGAGGCCGACGTGGCCGAGAAGCTCCTGTACCGCCAGGAGTCCGCCCACCTGCTGCCCACGGGCCGCCTGCTGGGCCTGGTCGATCGCTTCCTCGGCGACTCGCTGCAGAAGCGCGACGCCGCGGCCCTCGGCTACCCGCTGACGGGGCCCCTGCAGCCCGACGTACACCGCAACGCCGTCGCGCTCGCCGGGTTGCTCACCGAGGTGCTCGGCGTCGATCGCATCGCCTTCGCCGCCTCCTCGGCCGACTTCTTCTGCCGCAAGGAGCGCCTCGACGTGCCCACGCTGGTGCTCGGCAAGCGCGTGCTCGACGAGCCGAACGTGAAGAAGCTGGCCTTCGTGCTCGGCAAGTACCTGGCGTCGTTCCGCGAAGAGAACGTGGCCTGGCGGGTGTACCCGGTGAAGGACCTGAGGGCGCTCCTGCTCGGGGCGCTCCTGGCGTTCAACCCCGGGTTCGGCGTCCCCGACGACGAGAAGCCGCAGGTCGAGGGCATCGCGCGCCTGGTGATGGCCGCGCCCGACGAGGCCCGCCGGGAGGAGCTGCGCCAGGTGGTCGCGAGCTTCGTCCAGGGCGGCGAGACCATCGACATCAAGGCCTGGGAGCGCGCCACCGAGCTGAACCTGAACCGCTTCGGCCTGGCGGTCGCCAACGACGTCGAGGTCGCCCTGGCCGCCCTGAAGGAAGAGGGCTTCTACGCCGAGGGGCTGACGGCCGAGGCCGCGGTCTCGGACCTGCTGTTCTACCAGGAGTCCGCGTCCTTCAGCCGGCTGAAGGACGTGCTCGGCACCGCCATCCACGTCGAGCCCTGACGCACGCAACGCTGGCGCGCGAACCGGAAATTCGCTACCCTGCCGCACGGGAGCCAACGGTGAGGTGAGTATGGTCCGCTGGGCGTTCGGAGTGCTGGGGATCGCGCTGATGCTGACCGCGTGCTCGTCGTCCGATCAGGGCGGCCCGGGCACCGAGCCCGAGTGCGTCACGGCCGCGGACTGCGGCGGCGCCCCGTGCGTCAACGGACGCTGCAAGCAGGCCGACGAGGACGTCGTGTCCCTGTTCGACACGTGGGGCAAGGACACCGTCGACGGCGACCCCGCGGGTACCGACACGACGGGCACCGACTCGGCGCACCCCGGCGACACGGGCGTCGACCAGAACCCGCCCCCCGACGTGGCCCCGGTCGACACGGTCCAGGACCTGGTCGAGCCCGCCGACGTCGATCCGGCCAAGGCGCCCTCCATCTACGTCGACCCGGCCACCAGCTATACCTTCACCTACATCGAGGGCAACCCCGAGATCCAGGGCCGCGAGGTGACCCTCACCAACGCGGGCCAGGGCACGCTCATCGTCGACGTGATCGACTGGAAGACCGGCTCGCACCCGGCCTTCACGCTGCACCAGGTCCCGCCCCTGCCCCTGAAGCTCGAGCCCTACGCCCAGGCCACGTTCACGGTCGGGTTCGTCGAGAAGGCCAACCTCGCCCCCGCGTGGCTGCAGATCCACTCGAACGACCCGGCGCAGCCCTGGGTCGAGGTCAAGTTCGACTCCTACGCCAAGATCACCGGGCCGGATCCCGTGCCCTGCATCCAGGTGCTGCCCACCAACCTGAACTACGGAACGGTGGTGCGCGGCCAGTCCAAGGCGCTCGACTTCAACATCCGCAACTGCGACACGGCGCTCCCGCTGGTCGTGTCCAACATCGCGCGCGGCGCGGGCGGCTTCTTCGGCGGCGCGCTCTCCGACGAGTTCCAGCTGACGCCGCAGCCCTCCTTCCCCATGACCATCCCGCCCAACGGCGTGGTCAAGGTCACCTCCACGTACTCGCCCGGCCTGGCCGGCCTCGACAGCGGCAAGTGGATCGTGAAGAACACCGACCCCGACACCCCCGAGGTCAACGTGTCCGTCTCGGGCCAGGGCGTGCCGCCGCCCCTCACCGACATCGCCCTGCACATCCAGGTCGACTGGGACGCCAACGCGTGCGACGTCGACACGCACCTGCTGGTCCCGGGCGGCGATCTGTTCACCTGCCCCGACGACTGCTTCTACGGCGACGCCAACCCCGACTGGGGCGTCGCGGGCGACTACCTCGACGACGCCTTCCTCGACTACGACGACGTCGACGGCTACGGCCCCGAGAACATCAACGTGCAGGAGCCCCAGCCGGGCAAGTACCGCGTGGTCATCCACTACTTCGCCGACAGCCACGACGGCAGCGGCGGCACCGACACCAACGTCACGGTCAAGGTCTTCCTGAAGGGCATCCTGGCGGGCACCTACGGCCCGCAGAACCTGAAGAGCACCAACGACCTGTGGAACGTGGTCGATGTCGACATGCCGGCGGGCACGCTGACCCCCCTCGGCAACACGGTCACGACCTGGACCGGCAACACCGGGGCCTGCGCCATCGAGTTCCCGTTCTGAGCGTCCGATAGCCGCTCGCCCTTCGCGCTGACCGTCTCCGACGAGGTTCGAACATGAAAGCTCTCACCGTGCTCCTGGTTTCGACCTTCGGCCTGCTCGCGGTCGCCTGCAGCGGCGGCGATGGGGGCAACGGCGGCCGCGACACGAGCGGCGCCGACGTCCGGGCCGACTTCGGCGCCTGGGACACGGCCGGCGATCCGGGCCCACAGGCCGATCCGGGCGCGAACGCCGACCCCGGTACCGTAGCCGACGTGTCCGACGCAGCCTTGGCGGAGTCGGACGACGGGCTGCAGCCGCTCGACGTCCCGACCGACCTGCCCAAGGGCGACGCCGGCTTCGGCGAGCCCTGCTCCAGCGGCGGCGACTGCCAGTCGGGGCTGTGCTTCTCGACCGCGGCCGCTGCGGGCTGCACCATCCCCTGCGACGCACACACCGACTGCGCCGAGTGGGGCCTGGTCTGCCAGTGGCTCTCGGGCGGCGTGCGCGGTTGTGTGCCCCCGCCCTTCTCGGCGGCCGTGGCCTGCACCGACTCGGCGGCATGCCCCTTCCCCACCCTGTGCCGCACCGACCTCGGCCAGTGCGAGATGGGCCCGTGCACCTGGGACGGCGACTGCCCGGCGGGCCAGGTCTGCGAGCCGGTCGTGCGCGTGTGCCGCCCGGCCGTGTGCCAGGGTGACCCCGAGTGCATGAACCCGCGCCTGGTGTGCCGCGAGGGCCAGTGCGTGGAGCCCGAGTGCGCCAACGACGCGGCCTGCGGCGCAGGGAAGTTCTGCCAATCGGGCGCGTGCCAGGAGGCCGAGGCCTGCGACGCCGAGGGCAAGTGCTCGTTCTACAACATGATGTGCGTTGGCGGCTCTTGCGTGCCGAACCGCTGCCAGACGTGTACGGCCCAGGGCAAGGCCTGCGACCCGGCCACGGGCAAGTGCGGCGCGGCCTGTACGACCTCCAGCCAGTGTCCGGCGGACATGGTGTGCCTGGGCGGCGCGGCGTGCGTGGTCAACAGCGCCCCGTACGCGGCCGCGCGCTTCCGCCTGGGCGACCAGTTGCTGCCCGTGGGCGACGTGGTGCTCGGCCCCGCCATCCCGCTCGACGGCAGCCTCAGCTTCGACCCGGACCGCGAGCCCCTCACGTACCGCTGGGTGGTGAACGCCGTCCCCTTCGGCAGCGGCAAGCCCACGGGCACCACGCTCGGCACGTCGGTCACGGTCGAGTTCACGCCCGACATCGCGGGGTTGTACGCCTTCGGCCTGTGGGTCACCGACACCACGGGAACCCCCTCCTTCCAGGATCAGACGGTCGTACGCGTGTGGTGATGAGCGACCCCGTCTTCCTCGAAGCCCTCGCCGAGATCCTGGCCTGGCGGGCCGACGCGGTGGCCCGCGGCGTACCCGAGCCCTTCGCCGCCGCGCTCGCGACCGTGACGCCCGAGGGCCGGCCGGCCGTGCGCGTCGTGCTCGTGAAGGAGGTCGACCCGCGCGGCTTCGCGTTCTTCACGAACCGCCTGTCGGCCAAGGGGCGCCACCTGTCGGCCAACCCCCGGGCCGCGCTCGACATGTTCTGGCCGGCGTCGGGCCGCCAGGTTCGCGTCGAGGGCGAGGTGCAGCCGGTGCCCGACGCGGAATCCGACGCGTACTTCGCCGCGCGCCCGCGCCTCTCGCAGATCGGGGCCTGGGCGTCGCTGCAGTCCGAGCCGCTCGCGTCGCGCGACGAGCTCGAGTCGCGCCTGGCCGAGCTCGAGACTCGGTACGCCGGGCGCGAAATCCCGCGGCCCCCGCACTGGGGCGGCTACCGCCTGATCCCAGAGCGCCTCGAGCTGTGGCAGGCTGGCCAGGGGCGGCTGCACCATCGCGTCGAGGTTCGCGAGGGTCCGCGGGGCTGGGTTCGTCGACTGCTGAACCCCTGACGCACGCCGCCGCGCCGGCCGGCATTTCCCGTGGTTCGATCCAGGCTCTTTTGCTATAGTGTCGCGGCTCATCAGCCGGATCATCGGGGGTTTGCCATGCGCCATATCATCCCGCTGGCGTTGGGGCTGTTCCTTGTCGCGTGCGGCGGCGGCTCGACCCAGGAGCCCGGACCCGACACGACCACGCCCGACGGGTACGAGGTCGGAGACTCCACCGGCGTCGACCTGGTCCCGCCCCCCGACGTGCGGCCCGAGAAGGCCGACGAGCCCGTCGACCCCTGCCTCGGCAAGGCCTGCGACGACGGCGATCCCTGCACCTACGATGGCTGCGCCGCCGGCGAGTGCACGCACGAGCCCGACGAGGGCGCGCCCTGCGACGACGACGACCTGTGCACCACCGACGACCAGTGCCGGGCCGACGGCTCGTGCGGGGGCGAGCTCGTCGAGTGCGACACCCAGGGGCCCTGCCACGAGGCCACGTGCGATCCCGAGACCGGCGAGTGCGGCACCATCGCGATCGACGACCCCTGCGAGACCGACGACGACCCGTGCACCACCGAGGGCTGCGTCGACGGCACCTGCGAGGTGGTCGAGCAGCTCTGCGCCTGCCGCACGGGCGCCGACTGCCCGGACGACGGCGACCTGTGCAACGGCACGATGCGCTGCGACAAGACGGCCTTCCCCTACACCTGCGCCACCGATCCCGCGACGGTGGTGACCTGCGACCCCTCGGGCGACACGACCTGCGCCGCGAACCTGTGCAACCCGGGCACCGGGCTCTGCGGCCTCACGGCCATCAACGACGGCGGCGCGTGCACCGACAGCGACAAGTGCACCGTCGGCGAGCACTGCTCGGGCGGCGCCTGCGTGGGCGACCCGCGCGTCTGCCCCGCGCCGACCTGTCACCAGCCCGGCTGCGACCCGCAGACCGGCTGCACCTTCACCCCGCAGAACGGCGTCGGCTGCGACGACGGCAACGCCTGCACCACGGTCGACCAGTGCGTCCAGGGCGTGTGCGTGGGCTCGGCCAGCATCTGCGAGTGCCAGAAGGACGCCGATTGCGCCCTGTACGAAGACGGCAACCGCTGCAACGGCACGCTCACCTGCGACGTCGTGGCCTTCCCGCACGTCTGCGTGGTCGACCTCGCCACCGTGATCACCTGCGACCCGCCCGCCTGGAGCGATTGCGCCGAGGTCACGTGCAAGCCCTCGACCGGCGCGTGTCAGCAGGTCGCCGTGAACGAGGGCGGCGGCTGCGACGACGGCGAGGTGTGCACGCTGGCCGACACCTGCACCGACGGCGTCTGCGGCGGCGCGCGCGACGCGTGCGACGACGGCAACGCCTGCACCTACGACGTGTGCGAGAACAGCACGGGCTGTCGGCACACCCCGGTCGTGGGAGCCTGCGACGACCACGATCCCTGCACCTTCGGCGACACGTGCTCGCTCGAGGGCGTGTGCGGGGGCACCTCCCACGCCTGCGTCGACGACCTGGCGTGCGCGGGCGTGGCGTGCGACGGCAAGGGCGGCTGCGACGTGCTGCCCGAGCCCGGCTTCTGCGTCATCCAGGGCGCCTGCGTGGCGTCGGGCACCGGCAAGCCCGGCGATCCGTGCCGCTCGTGCCAACCCGACAAGGCCGACGACGCATGGAGCCCCCAGTCCCTGAACGGCCCCTGCGACGACGGCAACGCCTGCTCCATGGCCGACCACTGCAACGCCGCCGGCGTATGCGTGGGCTCCCCCTACCAGTGCGACGACGGCCTGTCCTGCACCACCGAGGCGTGCAACGGCAAGGGCGGGTGCGACTCCACGCTGAAGCCCGACTACTGCCTGATCAACGGCCAGTGCCTGGTCGGCGGCACCAAGGGCGGCGCCGACGGCTGCCTGGTCTGCGCGCCCGACGCGCCGCGCAACTGGAGCCCCGCCGACGACGGGACCCCCTGCTCCGACAACGACGGCTGCACGGCGGGCGACCTGTGCTCGTCGGGCTCCTGCATGGGCCTGCCCGTCGACTGCGCCGACGACGACCCCTGCACCGTCGACGCCTGCGTGGGCGACGGCCAGTGCCTCAACTCGCCGTTGGCCGACTGCTGCACCGACGACACGGCGTGCGACGACCACGAGAGCTGCACCGTCGACGCGTGCGTGGCGTCGTCGTGCCTGAACCAGCCCGTGCCCGAGTGCTGCCACGCCGACCCCGACTGCGCCGACGGCGACACCTGCACCACCGAGGCGTGCGTGCTCGATCGCTGCCAGCGCGCGGCGGTGCCCGGCTGCTGCCACGAACAGGGCGACTGCGACGACCGCGACGCCTGCACCACCGACCAGTGCGTCCCGGGCCCGAGCGGGCTCGAGGGCGACCTGGTCTGCGCCTACGCACCCGTGCCCGCCTGCAGCGCGTGCACGGTCAGCGACGACTGCGACGACGGCTCGGCCTGCACGACCGACGAGTGCCTCGACGGCCGCTGCTACGCCAAGGAGGTCCCGGGCTGCTGCGAGACCGACGACGAGTGCGACGACGCGAACCCCTGCACCACCGACACGTGCCTGGTGGCCCAGTCCTCGTGCCAGCACAAGGCCGTGCAAGGCTGCTCGTACTGCCTGAAGGACGGCGACTGCAACGACCACGACGTGTGCACGCGCGACACCTGCGTCGAGCACGCCTGCCACGCCGAGCCCGTTCCGGGGTGTTGCCGCGGCGACGCCGACTGCGACGACGCCGACCCCTGCTCGATGGACGTGTGCGAGTACGGCCAGTGCGGCCACGTGCTCGGCATCAACTGCGGACAGACCTGCACCGTGCCCGAGGAGTGCGACGACGGCGATCCCTGCACCACCGAAATGTGCGTACTCGGCTTCTGCGGCTCCAAGCCCACGCCCGGCTGCTGCCAGGCCGACGCCGACTGCGCCGACGCCAGCGCGTGCACCCTCGACCACTGCGTCGACCATGTCTGCAAGAACGAGCCCGATCCGACCTGCGGCGCCTGCACGGCCAACGCCGACTGCAACGACGGCAACCTGTGCACGCGCGACACGTGCCGCGCCGACGGCACCTGCGCCCACGAGCCCATCGCCAACTGCTGCATCCTCGACGTCGACTGCGACGACGCGAACGAGTGCACCATCGACGGCTGCGTGACCAACCTGTGCGCGCACGTCACGCACCCCGACTGCGGCGGGTGCTCGGTCGACGCCGAGTGCGACGACGGCGACCCCTGCACGAGCGACGACTGCTTCTACGGGTACTGCGTCAGCCAGTTCCAGCTGGGGTGCTGCCACGACGACGTCGACTGCGCCGACACCGACGCCTGCACGCTCGATCGCTGCACGACCAACTCCTGCACCTACGGGCCGAACCCCGCCTGCGCCGCGTGCGACGTCGACGCCGACTGCCGCGACGGCGACCCGTGTACCTCCGACCGCTGCGTCGCGGCCAGCTGCCTGGCCACGCCCATCCCCGGGTGCTGCACCAGCGTAGGCGACTGCGACGACGACGACACCTGCACCGCCGACGCCTGCGAAGAGGAGGCCTGCGCCCACCGCTGGCTCGTCGGCTGCTGCCACGCCGCCGCCGACTGTGACGACCAGAACGCCTGCACCGCCGACACGTGCACCAACGAGACCTGCGGCCACGCGCCCATCGCCGGCTGCTGCCTGGCCGACGACGCCTGCGACGACGGCAACCTCTGCACGACCGACGTCTGCGCCGACCACGCCTGCCGCCACGACAAGATCGACGGCTGCGTGGGCTGCACCTCGGCCGCGGGGTGCGACGACGGCCTGTCCTGCACCACCGACCGCTGCGTGCAGGGCTCGTGCTACCACCAGGAGGTGCTGGGCTGCTGCGACACGGGCGGCGACTGCGACGACGCGAACCCCTGCACCGTCGACACGTGCGGCGCGCTCACCCACGCCTGCACCAACGTCCAGCAGGCGGGCTGCACCTACTGCACCCTGAACACCCAGTGCGACGACCAGAACCCCTGCACCAAGGACACCTGCAACGCACACATCTGCGCCTTCGAGCCCGTGGCCGGATGCTGCACCAAGTACGCCGACTGCGACGACGGCAACGCCTGCACCCTCGACGGCTGCGAGTACAACACCTGCGGCCACGTGAGCGATCCCGCCTGCGGCACGGTGTGCTCGACCGACGCCGAGTGCGACGACGACGACGTGTGCACGAGCGATCGCTGCGGGATGGGCTTCTGCGCCCACAAGGGCAACCCTACCTGCTGCCTGGCCGACGCCGACTGTGACGACGGCGACGCCTGCACGATCGACGACTGCCTCGCCAACTCGTGCCAGAACACGCCCGACCCCGCCTGCGGCGGCTGCAAGACCAACGCCGACTGCAACGACTCGAACACGTGCACGTCCGACGTGTGCCTGGCCGACGGCACCTGCAACCACCTGGCGCAGCCCAACTGCTGCGTGGTCGACCTCGAGTGCGACGACGCCGACACCTGCACCGTCGACGCCTGCGTGCAGAACGTGTGCGTCCACGGGCAGAACCTCGACTGCGGCAGCGGCTGCACCGCCGACCCCGGCACGTGGGACCCGCTCTGCGACGACGGCGACGCCTGCACCAACGACCTGTGCGTCTACGGCAGCTGCGTCACCCACTTCATCTGGGAGTGCTGCCGCACCAACGCCGACTGCGTCGACGCCGATCCCTGTACGCTGAACCTGTGCCTGTCGAACAAGTGCGTCACCAAGCCGAGCCCCGCGTGCGGCCTGTGCGAGGCCACGCCCGACTGCAAGGACGGCAACGTCTGCACGTCCGAGGTGTGCGTGGCGGGCAAGTGCGAGATCTCGTGGATCCCCACGTGCTGCAACGAAGCCGTCGACTGCGACGACGGCAACGCCTGCACCATCGACACCTGCCCCGACGGCCCGGGCGGCACCTGCGTCTACGCCCCGTCGCTCGGCACCCCCGGCTGCTGCACGTCGGCCGCCGCCTGCGACGACGCCGACACCTGCACGACCGACTACTGCAACCTGACGACCTTCGAGTGCTACCACAGGCCGAACTTCGAGTGCCCCGGCGCCTGCCTGTTCGACTACCAGTGCCCCGACGCCAACCAGTGCTCCGACGGCTTCTGCAACACGACCACCTGGCGCTGCGACAGCGCGCAGATCCCCGGCTGCACGTGGGCCTGCACCAGCTACACGCAGTGCAACGACAACGACGCCTGCACCACCGACTACTGCACGAGCCCGGAGGGCGGCCACTGCGAGTGGTACCCGAAGCCGGATTGCCCCTGACCTTCTTTGGAAGAGCCCCGGCCGACGACGGACCCGGGGCAGGCGCTACATCTCGTCGAGCGAGACCACCCTCAGTCCGCGCTTCGCGTCGGGCCACGCCACGAACAGCACCGGCGTGTCGTCGGCCAGGGTCGGGCACGGCACGTCGTCCTGCCCGTAGAGCGTCCACATCGTCTCTGCCAGCTGCTGGAAGAACGGCGTCAACAGGGCGCCGTCCTGGCACCAGCGGCGGCCGTGGGCCTCGATCTGGGCGATGGCCTCGCCCTGGCGTCGGGGGCTGTCGGTGGCCTCGATCAACCCGACCTCGCCCGTGTCGGCGTCGACCACCACCAGGTCGAGCCGCTCGGTCGCGCCGTGCTGGCCCACCAGGCGCCACTCGGCCGCCACGAAGCGCCACGCGGGCGCGAGCCCGGGCACGCGCAGGCGGTCGGACAGGGCCTGTCGCATCCAGGCCGCCACGGCGCGCTCCTCGGTCGAGCTGCGCTGGAGGGTCTTCAGCCAGGCGCGATGGGCCGCCTGGCGGGCGGCGAGGTCGGCCGCGGCGGGGAGCGCGGCGCCCGGCTCCAGCTCGTGGGCGTCGTCGTCGTCGGTCACGCGGAAGCCCACGGAGCAGGGCGCCGCGGGGTCCAGCGAGACCAGCACGACGCGGCCGTCGGTGGGCCGGTAGTACACGCTGGCCGGGCCGAGGACCCGGTCGTGCAGGGCCTTCAGCGCGGCGAACGCGGGCTGGCCCATCCAGGCGAGCGCGGCGCGGTGCCCGGCGCGGACGGCGGCGGGGCGCTCCACGGGGACGACCGGCGCCGGCGCCACGGGGGCCGGAGCCCGCAGGCCGGGCACGGGCGGCTCGGCGGCCGGGGCGGGACGCGGCCGGCGCGTCCGCGCGAGCGGCGGGAGGCCCTGGACCATCGCGGGCGGCGGGAAGTACCGCGCCAGCATGGCCCCGGCCCACGCGCCGAGCTCGGGGTCGTCGACGTACATCTTCAGCCAGCCGATGGCGCCCAGCACCTCGAACTGCTCGGGACGCCGCAGCGCAGCGCGCCAGGACAGGGAGCGCCCGCCGGGCAGCCAGGCGTCGACGGCCTGCCGCAGGCGCCTGTTGCCGTCGTGCAGCACCACGCCGATGCGCGCGTCGACCAGCCCCTCGGCGGGGTCGGCGACCATGGCGGCGGCCAACAGCTGCGTGCGCAGGAGCTGGTAGCCGTCGTCGCGGAACGGACAGGGCGCCCCCGGCTCCTGCAGGAGGCCGAGGCGCAGCGGCTTCAGCTCGTGGAGGAGCTTCCAGTAGGTGCGGTCGTAGGGGGGCACCGCAAGAGGACAGCCGCCGCCCCCGCCCATCACCAGCTGGCGCCCGCCCTCGGCACAGATGCCCCCGTGCTTCTGACCCTTCACGCAGCGCCCCAGGTTGCCCTCGGTGAGCCTGACCTCGAAGAGCGCGAGCTCGGTACCCCGCGGGGTCTCGATCCAGGCGCCGATGTCGGCGCTGGTGCGCTTCTCGCCCCGTGCGCCGGGCTCGTGGAAGTGGTTCTTCTTCCCGGCCACCTCGACCTCGACGCGCACCACGTGCTCGTCGTCCTCGTCGCACAGCAGGGCCGAGAGCTTATCGGGGTGGCGCAGGAAGGGCGCGACCAGGTTCAACGCGAACACCTGGCTGGACAGCACGTGCTGCATCTGGGGAGGCCGCGGGACGCCGATCGCCTCGAGGTGGGCCAGGACGTCGGCGCGGAAGTGCGGCAGCAGGTTCTCGGACCAGCGACGCGCCGGGAAGTACCAGCGGCCGGCGGCGTCGGGCGTCGCGCCCTGTTCCCCCACCCCGGCCGTGTGCTCCTTCCAGGCGATCTGGTGGTGCAGCAGGCGCGTGTACAAGTCGTCGCGAACGGGTGGCTCCGGAGCGGGCCCAGGCATGGAGACCTCGAAAAGGAGGCCCTGTGTACCACGTTCGCGCGGGTCTGGCAACGGCCCGCGGCCGCGAGCGCGACGCGAACGATCATTGCCCCGCGCCCCGTTCGTCCCTAGACTCCGCGCATGAACGGTCCCCACGCCAAGGTCGCGATCGTCGGCATCACGTACCGCTGCAACCAGAGCTGCTCGTTCTGTCTCGATCGCGAGCGGCGACGCTCGGGCGACATGCCCTTCGACGAGGTGCGTACGCTCTTCGAGACCTTGAAGAGGACCGGCGTCACGCGCGCCATCTTCATGACGGGCGAGACCGGGCTCCGCGCCGACTTCTTCGACGTGCTCGACCTGGCGGCCGACCTGGGGCTCGATCTGGCGCTCACGACGAACGGCATGCTCTTCGCCGACGAGGACTTCCTGGCGCGCACGGTGGCCCACGGGCTGACCGACTTCAACGTCTCGATCCACGGCACGACCCCCGACGTGGTCGAGGCCATCTGCGGCGCGCGCGGGACGTGGGAGCGCCAGCGCCAGGCGCTCCGGAACCTGAACGCGCGCTCGGCGACGGGAAGCCCGCTCAACGTCTACACCAAGACGGTGGTCTGCCGGGCGAACCTCCGGAGCCTGACCACCATCGCCGACGATCTGACCGCTTTGCTGCCCGCCGCGCGACTGACGCTCGGCTTCAAGCAGGCCGTGCCCCTCGACCCGCAGGCCGGCAGGGAGGTAGCACCCTACGCCGCGACGCGCGAGCCCCTGGCGGCCCTGGCGACCCACGTGGCGACGCTCGGCCGACCGGCGCTGTTCGACGGCTTCCCGCTCTGCTGCCTGGTCGGCGCCGAGCAACTCTCGCGCGAATTGGGCGACCTGGTCGCCGCCCGCGAATATCGCCTGGCCATGCCGGCCAAGGACGACGGCTGGATCCCCCTGGGGGCCGAGTACCGCAAGACGCCGGGCTGCGGTCGTTGCCCACTCGCGTCGCTCTGCCTGGGAGGCCTCGCGAGCGTGCTCCACCTCACCGGCGAGGACCTGGCGCCCTCGCCCACGGATCCGGAGGAGCTGGCCCTGCGCCTGCTCGCCCACCGCGCCGACGACCTCGCGGGCCTCTCGGCCGCCGACCTGCTGGAGCACCTGGCCGAGGTCACGCGCGCGGTCGAAGGCGCCCCGAAGCGCCGTGTCGAGCCCGCCCCCGAGGCGTCCGCGACGCCCGCGACGCCCCCGGCGCCGCTACCCTCCCGATCGGAACCCGGCGCGCCGCTCTCCCCCCGCTTGGCGGCGCTGGCCGAGCGGCTGGCCGCCGACGCGTCAGCGCTGCAGTTGCCCGCACCCTGGCGCGTATCGACCGTGGTCACCGCTGACGACGTGGTCACGCTCGGCCTCCGCGACGACACGCGCCGCGTGCGCTTCCTGGTTCGCGACCACCGCGCCGACGCGCGCGCCCTGGCCCGCGTCGGCGCCTTCGACCTGTCGTGGACCACCGAGCCCGAGCACCGCGGCACCCTGGACCGCGCCGAACTGCACGCCCTGGCCTGCGCCCTCGCGCCCTTCCTGCGCTGATCCGCCGCTGGCCGGAGCACGGCGTGGCACCCCTCTGGCCGGAGCACGGCGTGGCACCCGCGACGCGGAGCACGAGCGGGTGCCCATGGGGGTCTGGGGGTATCCCCCAGACAAAGACTTGTAGGCGCCTGTCGGTCATGCAGACGACAAGGCTGGGAGGAAGAGCCGAAGGGTGAAACGAAGCGGGTTGGGAGGAAGTGGCGCGACGAGGCGCTGGAGCGGAACCGAGGACAGGCGCCTACAACACGGGCTCCATGCAGCTCTTGTCCTTCGCCAGGATGCTCTGCGAGAGCGCGAAGACCTCGGGCAGGATGTTCAGGGCGAAGAAGCGCGCCTCGAACAGCTTGCTGGCGTAGAACTTGGCCTCGTCGTTCGAGCCGTAGAACGCGCGCTGCGCCTTCTTGTCGTCGGCCGCGATGCCTTCCTTCGCGTAGCGGGCCTGCAGCCAGCCGTTGGCGAGGACCGCCTGCTCGAGGAGGCCGCTCATGCCCACCACGTGGCCCATGAGCTTCAGGAACTCGCACGCCGACTTCAGCGCCACCACGAACTCGCCCGCCATGGCCATGGCCGACAGGTTCATGGCCACGTTCACGAACTCGTCCTTGGCCTTCTCGTAGGCCTCGGCCACGTCCGCGAAGCCCGGCACGGCCTTGGCGGCCTCGAGATCCTTGGACAGCTCTTCCATGTAGTTCATGAGGACCATGCCGCCCTTCATGCCCAGCTTGCGGCCGAGGAGGTCCATGGCCTGGATGCCGTTGGCGCCTTCGTAGATCGGCAGGATGCGCGCGTCACGCGTGTACTGCTCGACCGGGTACTCCTGGGTGTAGCCGTAGCCGCCGAAGACCTGCACGGCGGTCGAGCAGGACTCGAAGCCGCGATCCGAGCAGTACGCCTTGCAGATGGGCGTCAGCAGCTCGAGGAAGTCCTTGTTCTTCTCCTTGGCCTCGGGGTCGGTCGCGAAGTGGCCCATGGTCTCGTACAGGCCGGTCTTGAACAGGATGTACCGGCAGGCGTCGATCTGGGACTTCATGTGCAGCATCATGCGGCGCACATCGGGATGCTCGATGATCGGCACGCGCGGCGCGTCGGGGTTCTTGAACTCCTTCAGGCTCGAGCCCTGCAGGCGCTCGCGGGCGTACGCCAGGGCGTTGTGGTACGCGCCCTGCGCCAAGCCGACCGCGCCCATGCCGGTCTCGATGCGGGCCAGGTTCATCATGTTGAACATGATGGGCATGCCCTGGCCTTCGTTGCCGATGAGGAAGCCCTCGCACTCGTTGTTGTCGCCGAGGCTCAGCGCGCACGTGGCCGACGCCCGGATGCCCATCTTGTGCTCGATGCCCGTGCACACGATGTCGTTGAACCTGCCGAGCGACCCGTCGCCACCGACGCGGTACTTCGGGACCAGGAAGAGCGACAGGCCCTTCGTGCCCTTGGGCGCGCCTTCGACGCGGGCCAGCACCAGGTGGATGATGTTCTCGGCCAGGTCGTGATCGCCGCCGGTGATGAAGATCTTGTCGCCGACGAGCTTGTAGCTGCCGTCGGCCTGCTTCGCGGCCCTGGTCTTCGAGTTGCCGACGTCGGAGCCTGCGCCCGGCTCGGTCAGCAGCATGGTGGCGCCCCACAGGCCCGAGTACATGTTGGGCAGGAACTTCTGCTTGATCTGGTCGGTGCAGTAGCGCTCGATGACCGCGGACGCGCCGGCGATGAGCAGCGGGTAGAGCGACGCCGAGATGTTGGCGCCGGCGAAGAACTCGTTGAAGGCGCTGATGAGCACGGGCGGCAGGCCCATGCCACCGTACTGCTGGTCGCCGCCGGCCGCCTGGAAGCCACCCTCGGTGAACTTCTTCCAGATCTCCTTCATGCCCTTGGGCGTCGTGACCGCCTTGGTCTCGGGATCCCAGTGCGCGCCCTCGCGGTCGCCGGGCTTGTTCCAGGGGTTCATCGTCTTCTCGGCCAGCTTGGCAGCTTCGACCAGCATGGCGTCGAAGGTGTCCTGGTCGAAGTCCTGGTACTTGGGCAGCTTGCACAGGTCCTGGACCTTCAACTGCTCGAACAGGACGAAGCGGGCATCACGAAGATTCGCGGTGTACTCGGTCGCGTTCATCCTCTCTCCCCTCCCCTCTGCAGGCGCGCACGCCTGTGGATTACGCAGTGCATCATAACGACGCGTCACGCACCGTGTCAAAGAGAAATCAGGCGCGAAGGAAATGCTGCAACGGGTCGAAGCCGAGCGCGCTCGGCTCGAGGGGAGAGCGAATCGCGCGGCCGTCGTTGGCGAGGTCGACGCGCTCGGGTTGGATGGGTTCCCCATCGTCCGACGTGACCACCTCGACGATGGGCGCGCCCACCAGGCCCTCTTCGCGCTGCTGTCCGACCACGACCGCGATCTGGCCGCTGGTGAGCTCGACCAGGCTTCCCGTGGGGAAGAGCCCGAGCACGCGGCCGAAGGCCGACAGCAAGAGCGGATCGAAGCGCTCGGCGTGGTCGACCAGCAACCAGCGCATGGCCTCGGACGGCAGGAGCGGATCCCAGCCGCCCACCGGGCGCACCAGCAGCTCGTAGGCGTTGACGATGGCCAGCAGGCGCGAGAGCACACTCGGCCCGACGCCGCTCTGGTAGCGCGGCGGCGCGGTGAACTCGGCCGAGGCCTCGGCCAGCGTGACCGCCTGCGCCATGATCTGCGAGCTCGAGGTCCCGGGACCTTGCAACACGTACAGCAGCGCCTGACGCGGCGCGAAGCTCACGGACCCCTGCTCGGCGGGCGACAGCTCCTCGCCGCGCTCCACGCGCGCCTGCAGCTCGCGAGGCAGCAGCGCCGCCGGGAGATCGTGGATCGCCGCGGCCAGCGCGAGCTCCATCAGGCACTCGGGCGCCAGGTGCAGGCGCCGCCCCACGGCCAGCGCCAGCAACGTCACGTTGGCCAGGTGTGTCTCGAGGTGCCCGCGGTAGCCCGGAAGGTTCGGCAGCGACAGCAGCAGGCCCTCGCGCTGATCGAGCTGGTCGGCCACCAACTGGATGACGCGCTTCAGGGGTACCAACGTGATGCGCTTGCCCGCGCGCGCCGCCTCGAGCACGTCGCTGATGAGCACGGCCAGGATGGCGTAGAGCCGCACCGCGTCGCGGTCGCGATCACGCTGCTCGGCCGAAGACGTCAGCGGAGGCGCCGTGAGCACGACGGCTCCGGTCTCGGTCGTGATCTGCGAGAGCAGCCCCTCGGCCTCGGGCGCCGAGGCCAGCTTGAGCTTCTGCAGGCGGGCGAAGAGCAGCTGCAGCTTCTGCCGGGTGGGCTCGGGGGGCAGGCAGAACCCGCGGATGCCGCGTCGGCGCAGGGCCGTTCCGAGCTCGCGCGAACGCTGCCAGATCTTGTACCCCAGGCGGACGGGCACGCCGTTCAGGAGGAAGTGCTCGTCGCGGACCTCGAGGCATGGCCCCCGACCGTCCTGTCCGGGCGCCTCGCGGATCGCCTCGGCCAGGTCCTCGAGGATCTGGATGACCGCGCGGTTGTTCACCTCGTAGACACGCAGCGCCTTGTCGATGGCGTGCAGGCCGGTCACCAGGCGCGTACCGACCCGGTCGACGTCGCCGGGCTCCAGCCCGAACGGATCGTCGGCGCCCGGGCCGGCGGGGCCCCCTTGAGGTCCGCGGGGGTCGGTCACGGCGTCCTCCCCCGGGCTTCGTCGTCGTCCGCCAGCCGGGCCCGGAGCACGGGCTCGACCTCGAGACGCAGCGGGCTGTTGGCCGGCTCGCTCGGCAGCCACTCGACCAGGATGCGGCGCGCCTCGTCGGAGTCGTGGTCCAACAGGGCCAGCACCGCCGCCTCGGCCAGCGCCCCGGTGTGGCGTCGCGCGAAGAGGTTCCGCCGCGCGAGCTGGGACGCGCACCAGGGGATGGCCGTCGCAGGGTCGCACGCGAGCAGGGCCGACAGGTGCCGCCGCCGCTCGTCGAGGTCGCGTCGGCCGAAGTCGGGGCGCTCGGCGATGGTCGTGAGCGGCTCCGCCATCTCGGAATCGCGCGAGCTGGCGATCACCTCGAGCGCGGCCAGGCGCAGGCTGACCTCGTCGGCCTGCAGGAAACGCAGGGCGTCGGTGAAGACCCGCGTGCTCCAGCGTCCCTTGAACGCCAGCATGGCCTGGCGGCGCACCGACGGGTTCCGGTTGTCGAGCAGCCCACGGGCGGCCTCCTCGGCCTTGGGGCTCCACGAGGCCGAGAGTAGCCGGAGCGCCTCGAGCACCACGAGCACGTTCTCGCTCTTCAGGCGCGCCACGTGATAGGGCGTGAGGTCGGCCCCGCGCCGCTCGAGCAGCTCGCGCAGCGGCCGCGCGGCGGGACCGTCGCCCAGCTTGACCAGGAAGCTGACCAGGCCGTCGAGCTCGGAGCGGGGCAGCAGCTCGAAGAAGGCCATCAGCCGGTCGAGATCGTCGCGCCGCCCCTCGGTGAGCGCGGGCCGGAGCAGGAGGAGCCGATGGTAGCGCGCCAGCGGACCGAGCACGTCGGCGACGAAGGCCTGCCGGGCGGCGCGCGTGTCGTCACGCACCAGGGAGTGCGCCCGCAGCGCGTCGACCAGCGCCGACAGCGTCTCGAGGTCGTTGGCGGCCATCACGTCCTCGAACAGGCGCCCGGCCTGCTCGACGGCGCGCAAACGCTCGGGCCGATCCGGGCACGCGGCCACCGTGTCGCAGAGCACCTCGAGGAAGCGCACGGGCTGCCGCCGCGCGTCGGCGGCCAGGAGGTCGCGCGCGCCGCCGACGCCCTCGCGGAAGTTGGGGAAGACCAGCGCCTCGGACAACGCGAAGCCCTGGAAGGCGTCGAGCAACGGATCGACCTCGGCCTCGGTCGCGGGCCCGGTATCGGTGGACCGCGCGGGGCGGGACAGCAACCCCCCGGGCGCGAGCGCCGGCGCCGCCCGCTGCAGCAGGCGTTGCACGCGCTGCAGGTAGCGCGTCCGGTACTCCGGGTTCCGCTGGAAGAACGCCCCGGAAGAGAACAGGTCGGCGGTACGGAACGTCACGTGCTCGAGCGCGGCCTTCCAGAGCAGGGTCACGCGATCGTCGTCGGCGCGCCGCTCGTCGCTGGTCGCGTCGATGACCAGTACGTCGAGGAGGGTCGCGAGCTCTTCGGCGGTGAGCCCGGGCTCGAAGGCGAACTCGCGCAGCCCTTCGTGGAAGAGCGCGTAGAGCAACTCCTCGCCGTCCTCCGGCGCCGAGGTGAAAACGGCGTAGTCGAACATCAGCAGGGCGTCGGGCGCCACCTCGACCCGCAGCTCGCCCTGGACCATCAGGAACTGCTGCAGCTCGCGGAACAGGTCGGCCCGGAAGCGCTCGACGTGGGGGCCTTTGCCCACGTACAGCCGCATGGCCTTGACGGTCTTCGAGAAGTGCCCGAACACCGTCCGGGCGTGGCGAAGGCGCTCCTTGTCGGCGTCGGAGAGGTACTGCTCGTCACCGGCGGCCCCGCGCTCGGGGTCACTGGGTGGCTGGGTTGACGACGACGCGCGATCCAACGTGGAGGCCCGCGGTGATGCGATACATCAGAAATCTAATGACTGCCGACCCAGGACTCAACGGAAAAGGTCAGGCCTTGGCTGGAGGCTCGATCGCGTCGTCCTGCGGGTGGAACCAGGGGCCGAACGTCCGCGGACGCCACGTGCCGTCGACGTGTACGAGCGGCAAGATGACCTCGCCCGTGGCGAGGTAGTGCCGGATGCGCTGGAAGTCGGTGCGCGGGATCTCGATCCACGACACGAACACGTAGATGATCAGGTCGAAGGCGAGCTTGTCGAAGAAGATGTACGCCGAGTCGAGGTACCAGGCGAGCGCCGCGGCGACGGCCGACCCGTACAGGAACCAGACCTCGCCGAACTTCAAGAGCCCCATCCAGCGCCGGTCGTGGTGGCTGACGAAGGGGAACTGCTTCACGTGGAAGATGCCGAGGGCCAGGATGATGGCGATGATCACCGCCCACGAGATCTCCTTGAGCGGCGAGGGGAACACGTTCTGGAACAGGCTCGAGTTCAGCAGCGCCAGCACGAACAGGGGCAGAGCGGGCCGCGGCAGGCCGATGAAGTAGCCGGGGTAGCTCATGCGCTTGGTGGCGTACAGGGCGTGGCGGATGGTGCCGAACGTCACCGGGATGGCGCCGATGGCCGCGGCGGCCGGCCACCAGAAGTGCAGCTGCTCGGCGAAGGCATAGTAGATGATGAAGCCGGGCGCGATGGAGTACGACACGAAGTCGCACACGCTGTCGAACGCGCCGCCGAAGTCGTCGCTCTGCTTGGTGAGGCGCGCCACCGGGCCGTCGAGCACGTCGAAGGCGTACGCGATGTAGATCAGGTAGCAGGCCCAGTCGTAGTCACCGCGGATGAGCATGACGACCGAGAGGAAGCCCGAAAGCAGGTTCCCTAGGGTCACGTAGTCCTTGAGCTTCACGCCGATTCCTCGCATCGAAGGCCGGCGCTATTGTCGCCATCGGGTGCGCGATTGCAAGGAAGGAAAGTGCCGGCGGTATCGGCGCGCCGCTACTCGTCGCGGCTGCCGCCGAGGAGCCCGGCGCGCAGCAGGAAGTACAAGAGCTGCAGCACGGCCGAGATCGCGGCGGCCACGTACGTGAGCGCCGCGGCGTTCAGCACCTTGGAGACGCCCACCTGCTCGCCCGCGGCCACCAGGCCCAGTTGGGGCAGCAGCGCCTTGGCGCGCCGGCTGGCGTCGAACTCGACGGGCAGCGTGATGAGGGTGAAGGCCACGGCGACGCTGAAGCCGATGATGCCCAGATACACGAGCCCCATGGCGTGCAGGAACAGGCCCACCATCAAGAGGATCATGGCCAGGTTCGAGCCCAGCATGGCGACCGGCGCCATGGTGTTGCGGAGCACGAGCGGCGCGTAGGCGTTGGCGTGCTGGATGGCGTGGCCAGCCTCGTGGGCGGCGATGCCCGCGGCGGCCACCGACCGGCCGTTGTAGACGCCCGACGACAGGCGCAGCACCCGGTGGCGCGGGTCGTAGTGGTCCGACAGGAAGCCCTCGGCGATCTCGACGGGCACGCCCGAGATGCCGCTGCTGGCCAGGATCTGCCGCGCCACGTCGGCGCCGGACGCGCCGCGGGCCGTGGGCACCGAGGACCAGTGCTTGTACGCGCGCTTGACCTTGAACTGCGCCCACAGGGCCAGCAGCATGGCCGGCGCCAGCATCATGAGGTAGAGGGGATCGAAGAACATGGGCGGCCTCCGACTCCGGAGACGGTTCGTCTACGGAGAACGGTAGGCTCTACCCCCCTGGGGTCAAACGGAATCGGACACTCGGGCGCGAGCGGCGTGTCGCTTTTCGCCGGGCGACCGCGGGTTGACGAAACGGTCGGCTGGCCTATAGTGCATTCGGCCGCGCGACCGCGCGGGAGGAGACCGGCGTGGAACGGCGGCTCAGTACGATCCCCGAAGCCATCGAGGCGCTCCGCCAGGGGCGCTTCGTCGTGCTGCTCGATGACGAGGACCGCGAGAACGAGGGCGACCTGGTGCTCGCGGCCGAGAAGATCACCCCCGAGGCCATCAACTTCATGGCCCACGAGGGGCGCGGTCTCATCTGCCTGGCCCTCACCGAAGAGCGCGTCGAGCAGCTACAGCTGCCCATGATGACCTCGCGCAACCGCTCGCGCTTCGAGACCGCGTTCACCGTGTCGGTCGAGGCCCGCGAGGGTGTGTCGACGGGCATCTCGGCGGCCGATCGCTGCCACACCATCCGCGTGGCCATCGACGACGCCTCGAAGCCCGAAGACCTGGTCACGCCCGGCCACGTCTTCCCGCTTCGCGCCCGCAAGGGCGGCGTGCTGGTGCGCACCGGCCAGACCGAAGGCTCGGTCGACCTGGCGCGCCTGGCCGGCCTGAAGCCCGCCGGCGTCATCTGCGAGATCATGAACGACGACGGGTCCATGGCCCGGTTGCCGCAGCTGCTCGAGTTCGGCGCCAAGCACGACATCCCCGTGGCCACCATCGCCGACCTCATCCAGTACCGGCTGCAGGTCGATTCTCTGGTCGAGTGCGTGGCCGAGGCGCGGCTGCCCACCTCGCACGGCGAGTTCCAGATTCGCGTGTACCGCAGCGAGCTCGACGGGTCGGAGCACGTGGCCATGATCTGCGGCGACGTGACCGGCGACGCCCCCGTGCTCGCGCGCGTACACTCCGAGTGCCTGACCGGCGACGTGCTCGGCAGCCTGCGCTGCGACTGCGGGCTGCAGCTGGACGCCGCCCTCGAGCGCATCGCGGCCGAGGGGCGCGGCGTGCTGCTCTACCTGCGCCAGGAAGGGCGCGGCATCGGCCTCGGCAACAAGATCAAGGCTTACGACCTGCAGGATCACGGCCACGACACGGTCGAGGCCAACCTGAAGCTGGGCTTCGCCCCCGACCTGCGCGACTACGGCATCGGCGCCCAGATCCTGCGCGACCTCGGCATCCGCCAGCTGCGGCTCCTGACCAACAACCCGCGCAAGATCGTGGGCATCAACGGCTACGGGCTCGCCATCGTCGAACGCGTGCCGCTCGAGATCGGCCCCCAGAGCGAGAACGAGCACTATCTGGCCACCAAGAAGCTGAAGCTCGGGCACCTGCTGACGAAGGTGTAGCCACGCCTCGCGCCAACGACCCGAGCCCAGGACCTCACCCCCCCCCTTCCCCCCTCTCCCTGAAGGGCGACGGGGCGCCGGCCCACGTCAGGAGCTTCCCCCCTCTCCTGCCAGGGAGAGGGGGCCAGAGGGTCAGGTCACATCAGCCCCTTCCGCTCCAGCGCCTTGCGCGCGGCCAACCGCACGTCGCTCTTCACGTGCTCGGCCTTGGCCAGGAAGCGGATCTCGTTGACGCTCAAGGTCTCGATCACGCGGCGCGCCACGTCGGCGGGCACCTGGGGATTGCGCACGAGCGTGAAGCGCAGCTGCGCCGACCGCATCCAGCGGGCGTTCTCGGCGATGTAGGTGAGGGCCTGGGGTGAGAGCCCGGCGTACTTCGCGTACTCCAGCACCTCATCGTCCTGCACCTTGGGGTTCTTCAAGACGAACAGGTGCACCTGCTTCAGGTTGTCGCGCGCGAGGATGCCACGCTCGACGCGATCGCCGGTAGTGGCCGCCTTCTGCTTCTCGGTCACCGAGAGCCGATGCAGGCGCGCGTGCACGGTGCTGGCCGCGTCCGGCTCGGGAGCCCCGCCGCCCTCGCCGGGATCGCCCTCGGAGGACGGCTCGAGCGCGACCTCGGCGGACAGGGTCTCGGTCCTGTCGGGCTCCGGACCTGGCGACGCCGCGAAGTCCGTCTCGGAAGCCACCGGCGCGGACAGGTCGGGGGTCGTCCGCTCGGCGGTGTCGACGCTCAGCGTCTCGTGCACGCCCGAGTCGAACTCGCCGGGTGCCGTGAGGAACTCCTTGATGGTCTGCCCCTCGTCGAGCTCGGGTACGAACGGCATCGTGCAGGAGCCGGCCCGCTCCCGGCGCCAACCGCGCGGCTTGCGCTCGTCGCGCTCGTAGACCTCGAGCGCGGCCCCCTTGCCGGGCGTGACGCGGATCACCCGCGCTTCGAAGGTGAGCAGGTTGCCTCCCGGGCTCTTCAGCAGGAGGTCGAGATCTTCCTTGACGACCACGTCGGAGCGGCCGTGCAGCATATGGTAGTGGTCGGTACGGATGGCCTGCAGGGTCGCGCTCCACTCGTCGTCGCGCTGCACCGCGACCAGGATCTTCCGCACGATCGCACCCCCGTCGAAGAAGCCGTTTCCAGGGCCTCGTAAGCCGGGTCTTGTCCCCCCGAAGGGGTGGAGATCATTCCTCTGCGAAGGGCCTCACGACCCTCCTCTGGCGGTCTACCCGGGGGCACCGGGCGGGGAACCCGCGTCCCGAAAACGGGAACGCCCCCTGTTCGACCTTGCTCCAGGCGGGGTTTGCCGACGCCCCCGTCACCGGGCGCGCCCGTGGGCTCTTACCCCACGCTTTCACCCTTACGTGCGCCCCGAGGGACGCCCGCGGTCTGGTTTCTGTGGCACTTTCCCTGGGATTGCTCCCGATTCGTGTTGCGAATCGCCTCCCCCTGTGGAGCCCGGACTTTCCTCCCCGACACTGTCGGAGCGACCTCCTGAGGCCCTGGAAACGGCTGTACTACACTAGGGGATCTTCGGCGGGGCGACAAGCGTCAGAACGAACCGCCCAGGCCGACGGTGACACCGCCGTGCAGGGTGGGCAGCACCGAGATCTTCAGGCCGCCCTCGCGGACGGCGGGCAGGTTGACGGCGTCGTAGTTGTTCTTCAGGAGGAAGCCGGAGGCCGAGAAGATCAGCACGCCGCCACCGCCCAGACCGGCCAGCACGGCGTCGGTGCCCACCTGATCGAGATCGGCGAACGCGTCGATCAGCAGGGCCGAGACGACCATGGCGGCGCCGAGGCCCACGCCCGTCCACAGCCAGGGCGTCAGCGCCGTGTTGGCGTTGACGGCCACCAGATCGGCCGTACCCGACAGGTCGCGGCCCGGCAGCGCCGAGACGTCGCCCTCGACGGGCTGGAAGCCCTTCTTCTCGACGCGCACCTTGTGGTCACCAGCCTCGAGCTTGACGACCCCGCCCTCGACGGGCACGGCCTTGCCGTCGACCAGCACCGTGGCGCCCTCGGCTCCCGCCAGCTTCAAGACGGCGAACTTGCGCAGCGTGACGGTCTGCGTGCCGCCCAGCGTGAAGTCGAGGGTCTCGGACTTCAGCACCTGGCCGCCGGACTTCAGGGCCACCTTGACCTCGCGCGCGGGCACGTCGAGGCGCGTGGACACGCCGGTGGCGGGCTTGACGGCGCCGTCGACCAGGATCTCGAGCCCGGCCACGTCGGCCTCGACCACCAGCACGCCGCCGGTGGCCTTCAGATCGGCGTGGTAGCTCGCGCCCTTGCCGGGCAGGACCTTCAGCGTGGTGCCGGCGCCGACGAAGCCGTCCTTCCGGACGTCGATCGTGTAGACGCCCGGCTTCAGCTTGAACGAAGCGGGCGTGGTGCCCACGTCGTCGCCGTCGACCAGCACGCTCGCGCCGGCCACGGTGGCGTCGATGTCGATGTCTTCGTCGGGCAGCTCGGAACCGGCCAGCTTCAGCACCTCGGCCGCGTCGACGGCCAGCGCTCCGCCCTGCACCACCATCGGCACCAGCAGGTCGACGGCTTCGGCGTTCGCGTGGGTGCGCTGCAGGCCGCGCGCCAGGTGGAACGTGAGCACGTCGGCGGCCTCGCCCTCGGCGTCTTTCAGGGCCTCGCGCGCGGTCTTGACGACCACGTCGAAGCTGCCCTGCTCGGCCAGCTTCTCGAGGCGCTGCACCTTGGCGGCAGACAGCTTGTCGAGCTCAGCGAACGCGGGCGTGGCCGCGAGGGCAAGCGTCGCGAACGCAACGACCAGCAGCAGGCTGCGGCGGACCATGAGGCCTCCGGTTCCCAATTCAGGCGCAAAAGGTAAACCAACGACCGCACGGGGTCAATCGTCGGTTTTCGGGCGGAAGGGGAACCAGAAGCCACCCCTGATCACCGCGGAGCCTCGGCGCTCAGGGCGTCGTCCAGCACCCCGAGGCAGGTGTCTTGCCAAGCCCAGGCCTTGCCTTCCTCGCACTTCGCGTCGCCCCAGGTGTCGATCATGGTCCGATAGACGTGAACGACCACATCCCAGGTCAGGTCGCCAGCGTCACCGCCCAACACCCACGGATCTCGCAAGGTGTAGGTGCCCCAATCGTCTCCCGTCCCGCGGCCGTAATAGGCGATGTAGGGCTCGACGAGCGTGGTGCCCTGAAGATCGTCGTTGCCGCACTTGCCGGGCGCCGTCGAGAGACTCGGCGTACCGACAACCAACACGTCGCCGATTTCCGGACCACCTTCGTAGTCGTAGAAGTTCAGACGGTTGGCGCAGAACGAGACGCTCACGTCGGCACCGGCGTCTACGTCAACATCAAGCGCTCCAAAAACAGTGCCCGTCACCACCACGGGGCAATCCTGGCCGGGGACGCACTCGCCACCTTTCGCCTCGACTACTCGGACAGCAATCATCCCGAGTCCAGGATCCGTCGAGGATACGCCAACCCACCTACTGAATCCGTGAACGGTCGCGCAGCATCGTTCGCCCACGGTTCCGAGCGTCGACGCCGACTGGCCGCCTCCCGCGCATCCGAAAATGGAGTACAAAACGGCCAAAGTAGCGCAACTCGTCGTCTTGCCCATCTTGCACCTCACATTTACTACATCCTCTTGATAGCGATATCTTCGCATCGTATCAAACGAGACGCGAGGCTCGGAGACACCCATCGCGCTGCGCCTCGGACCAAGAGCCACTCGGGGTCGACAACGTCGCACTTTCGGCGCTACACTTCTTTCGTGCCGCAGGAGAAAGGTCATGACCCGGGAAATCGCACCACGCATCGCCGCCGATCCAACCATCTGCCACGGCGCCCCGTGTATCAGGGGAACGCGCATCATGGTCAGCGTTCTGCTCGACTGCTTGGCCGATGGGTTGTCGCCTGCCGCGATCCTCGTAGAGTATCCCGGCTTGGTAGCCGACGACATCACGGCGGCGCTGTCGTATGCCGCGCACGTCATGCAAGTCGACGAAGAGTACGCGCTTGAAGCTCAAGCTGGATGAGCACTTCGGGCTGACCGCCCGGCAACTCCTCGCCTCGCTCGGGCACGACGTGGTCACGGTGCGCGATCAGGGGCTGCAGGGCACCCCGGACGAACGACTGCTACCCATCGTCGCGTCCGAAGGCCGTGCGCTCGTTACACTCGACCGCGGGTTCGCTAATTTCCACGTGTTCACGCCGGGGAGCCACGCCGGCATCATCGTACTGCGGCCCTTCCGCCAGTCTCCACCCCGCATCGCTGCGCTGCTGGAGCGGCTGTTCTCATCCGATCTGACGGGTCGGCTCGAAGGCGCGGTGGTCGTCGTGCGCGAAAACAGCGTGCGAATCTTCCCGCCCCCGCCGGCGTGAAAACGCCGCCCCCAGAAGCGCTCAGAACGCGTCCTCGACCACCTCTTCGACCGTGGCGTGCCCGGCGCTGTCGAGCTTGACGCCCACGGCGATGAAGATGGCCTCGGAGCCGACGTCGGGGTGCGTGTCGAGGTACCAGTTCGCCATGCGCCGCACCTTGTCCTGCTTCAGGACGTTGATGCTGTCGGTGGCCCAGTCCAGGTAGTCGCCGGTGTGCGAGCGCACCTCGACGAAGCCCAGCGTGGGGCCCTTCAGCACCACCAGGTCCAGCTCGCCGAACGGGCGGCGCACGTTGCGCGCGCGCACCTTCCAGCCGTGCTCCTCGAGCCAGCGGGCGGCGGCATCCTCGGCCACGCGGCCGCGCTCGACGCGGGGGTCTTTCATCGGTCGACCTTGAAGGTGGTGCGGTGGACGGGCGAGCGGCCCAGGCGCAGGATGGCCGCGCGGTGGGCGGCGGTCAGGTAGCCCTTGTGCACCTCGAGCCCCCAGCCCGGGTAGCGCGCGGCCAGGGCGACCATCAGACGATCGCGGTGCTCCTTGGCCACGATGGAGGCCGAGCCGATGACCGCCGAGCGCGCGTCGCCGCCCACGAAGCACTGCTCGGGCACGCCGGCGTGGGCCGCGGGCACGAAGTCGCCGTCGACCACGATGAGCTGGGGCCGGGTGCGGGCGCGCGCCAGGCAGTTGGCGATGGCCAGGCGCATGGCCAGCTTCGTGGCCTGGCGGATGTTCACGGCGTCGATGACGTCGGCGCCGACCACGCCCACGCCCACGGCCTCGGCGGTGGCGCGGATGGCCAGGTCGAGCTCGGCACGCCGGGCGGGCTTCAGGGCCTTGCTGTCGCCCACGCCCTCGACGATGGGGGCGTCGCCGTAGTAGACCGCGGCGGCCACGACCGGACCGGCCACGGGGCCGCGACCGGCCTCGTCGACGCCGAGCAGGCGTACCCATCCGTTGGCTGCAAGCAGAGCTTCGATCTCGTACGGGGAAGGATGCGAGGCGGGAGCCACGAGGCGCGACGAGCTAGTTGTCGCGGATCTCCTCGATACGCGCCGCCTTGCCCTTCAGGGCACGCAGGTAGTACAGCTTGGCGCGCCGCACCTTGCCGCGGGTCTTCACTTCGATCTTGGCGATGCGGGGAGTGAAGAGCGGGAAGATGCGCTCGACGCCGACGCCGAACGAGATCTTGCGCACGGTGAACGAGGAGCCCAGGCCGTTCAGGTGCTTGCCGATGACGATGCCCTCGAAGACCTGCACGCGCTCCTTGTCCCCCTCGCGGATCTTGTAGTGCACCCGCAGCGTGTCGCCGGGGTTGAAGGCCGGGAGGTCGAGTCGAGTCTGGCGCTGATCGAGCAACCGGATGACTTGCATGTCACCCTCCTAACAGTCGGTCCAGGATGATGGATACCGCGCTCCGTACCGACAGGTGGTTGTAGTCACCCAGCCCGCGGATCGGTTCGAGCCGTGTATCCATACTGGACAGGAACTCACCTGTCAAGCCCCAACCCGTGCCGAAGCACAGCAACGCCGGGCGGTCGCCGTGCGCCAGCAGGTACTTGCCGCGGTCGAAGCTGATGGAGCTCGGGTCTTCCTTCGCGCTGGTGCCGATCACGAGGGGCAGCTGCTTCTCGCGCTTGCCGATGGCGGCCTTGGCCTCCTCGAGGTCGCGCACGACGCTCACGCCGCGGAAGGCGTCGTGCCGCGTGGCGTTCCGCGCCGCGCCCTCGCCGTCGACCCAGTGCTCGACGATGTCGCCGACCAGCCGGCGCTGCTCGTCGATGGGCGTGACCAGGAAGTAGTGCCGCACACCGTAGGTTCGGCAGGCGCGGGCGATGTCGTGGATGTCGGCGTTGGTGACCGCCGTGCAGACCACGTCGTTGGCCTTGTTGCGCACGGGCCAGTGCAGCAGCGCCACGTACAGGCGCTTCGCCGCCTGCGCGCGGACGCGCTGGAAGTACGAGCGGTACAGGTCGGGGCGCCGGTCGATGGTGCGCTCGAGCTGCCGCTGCCCGCGCCACAGGGCGATGCGATCGTGGTGGCCCGACAGCAGCACCTCGGGCACCGCGCTTCCCTCGAACTCGGCCGGGCGCGTGTACTGCGGGTACTTGAGCAGGCCGTCTTCGAAGCAGTCGTGGTCGACCGAGTCGGAGTTGCCGAGCACGCCGGGCACCAGGCGGAAGACGGTCTCCATGAGCACCAGGGCGGCGAGCTCTCCGCCCCCCAGCACATAGTCGCCGATGGAGATCTGGTCGTCGATGCGGCTCTCGAGCACGCGCTCGTCGACGCCCTCGTAGCGGCCGCACAAGAGGATGACCTCGCCGGCCTCCTTCAGCTCGCGCGCCACCGCCTGCGTGAAGGGACGCCCCTGGGGTGTCAGGAACACGCGCCGCGCGCCCGGGGCCTTGGCCGACACGGCATCGAGCGCCGCCGACACCACGTCGGGCTTCAGCACCATGCCCTCGCCGCCACCGAAGGGCACATCGTCGACGGTGCGGTGCCGGTCGGTCGCGAACTCGCGCAGGTCGGTGAGCGTCCAGTCGATCAGGCCGCGCTCGCGCGCCTTGGCCACCAGCCCTTCGCCGAGGGGCGACGCGAACAGGCCGGGAAAGAGCGTGACGACGTGGAAGCGCATCGGGCCCTCACTCCCACTCGGGCTCGACGGCCACCACGACGCGGGCCTTGCGATCGATGGAGACCACGAAGGGATCGTGCACGGGGATCAGCACCTCGCCGCCGTCGGGGCGACGCACCTCGAGCACGTCGATGTTGGTCGTGAGGATGCCCTCGACCGTCCCGATGAGCCGGCCGGTCGGGTCCTCGACGCGCGCGCCGATCATCTCGACGTGGTAGTACTCGTCGGGCCCGAGGGGCGGCAGGTCGGCGCGGCGCACGCAGAGGGGCTCCCGGCGCAGGGTCTCGGCCGCGTTGCAGTCGGTCACGCCCTCGAGGTGCAGGACGCGGAAGCGCGGGTCGGGCAACACCTGCACGTCGAGCAGGCGCACGGGACGTCCGCGGAGCAACAGGCTGCGGCCGCGCTCGACCAGGGGCGTGTCGGGGTTGTGCAGGAACATCTTCACGGCGCCACGGACGCCGTGGGGTCGGACGATGACGCCGATCTCGACGAGATCGGCGGGGGCGGGGAGGTCCATCTACTCGATGATCTCGAGCACCGCGCGCTTCTTGACCTTGGCGCTGGCGGCCGAGAGGATCGTGCGCATGGCCTTGGCGGTGCGACCTTGCTTCCCGATGACCTTGCCGAGGTCCTCGGTGGCGACCTTGAGCTCGATCACGGAGGTGTGATCGCCTTCGATCTCCTGCACGACGACCGCGTCGGGGTTGTCGACCAGCGACTTGGCCACGAACTCGATGAGGTCCTTCATCTCGCACCTCAGAGCTGGAGGGCCTACGCGCGCGCTACGCCTTCACCGCCGCGCGCGAGCGCCGCACGAGGCTGGCTACCGTGTCCGAGGGCTTGGCGCCCACGCTCAGCCAGTAGTCGTAGCGCTCGTTCGCCAACTGGATGGTCGGCGGGACGATCTTGGGGTCGTACGTGCCCAGGTTCTCGATGCACGCCCCATCGCGCTGCCGCGAACGCTCGATCGCGACGATGCGGTAGAAGGGCTTCTTCTTGCCACCGAAACGGGCCAGGCGAATGGAAACCATGGGGACTCCTCACACCACGAGTACGGTCCAGGAGGCGAGACTATGGGGAGATCGGGCCGTGTTGTCAAGCCAAATCCCGGGCACTCTCACCACAGCACCCCGCCGTAGCCCACGCCCATCCGGAACACCGGATCGGGTCGCTCGCGGTAGCTGGTGGTGTACTCCAGCACGTGACCGCGCGTCACGCCCCGGGCCCGCGCGAACGCCGCGGCGGCCGCCAGCGCTCCGGCCCCGCAGGCGTTGGAGCGGTGGGCCGCCTCGGGCCCGATGGCGTCGGCGTCGACCGCACAGCACAGATCGAGCATGCGCCGATCGTTCTCCTCCATCCACTGCTGGCCGTCGGGGCCTTCACCCGCCGGCTCCAGCCCGTACGAGGCCCCGTAGTGCGTGAGATCGGTGCTGGCGACCACGACCACCGGCTCGTCGGGCTCGATCAGGGCCGCCAGGCGCGCGCCGAAGTCGGCGGCGTGGGCCCCGGGCGGCACCAGGATGGGGACGATGGCCGTGCCGGGCAGCAGCACGCGTATCAGCGGGCACTGTACCTCGAGCGAGTGCTCCTCGGCGTGCACCACGGCGTCGACCGCCAGGAAGTCCGGCAGCGCGGCGGCCAGGCGGGCCGAGCGGGCGGCGTCGACCGCCACGGGGCCCGCCGGTGTCCTCCACGCGCCCCCCTCGTACAGCGTGGGCCGGCGCACGCCCCAGTGGTGCACGGCGCCCAGCAGCACCAGGGTGGCCGGCGCGTTCCTGGCCCGGATGGTCTCGAACACGCGGGCGGCCACGCGCCCCGAGAACATCCAGCCGGCGTGGGGTACGGCGGCCGCGGTCACGCGCGCGGGCTCGGGCGGCGGCGTGAAGCCGTGCACGAAGCGGGCCGCCTGGGACGCCACGTCGCCGCGGTAGAACGCCGCCGCGGCCGGAAGACGCTCGGGTGCCGACATGGGACCTCCTCTTTTCTCGCGCGTGAAGCAATGGTACACCAGACGGACTGGCAACGGGAGGAGTCGACCATGGACGACCGCGTCGAGCGCCTGATCCAGAAGGGCTGGGCGTTCCTCGATTCGAAGCACGACGCCGAGGCCGAGGCCGCCTTCACCGAGGCCGCCACGCTGTCGGGGCAGCCCGCGCGCATCTGGACCGAGGTGGGCGTGGCGCACTTCAAGCGCGGCGCGCTGCCGGTCGCCGAGACGTGCTTCCGCCGGGCGCTGGAGGCCGACGAGGCCTTCCTGACCGCCTGGAACAACCTGGGCCGCGTGTTGGTCGAGCGCGACGAGCCCAAGGAGGCGCTCGGCTGCTTCAAGAAGGTGCTGGCGGTCGACGGCAGCAACGCCCGCGCGTGGCTGAACAGCGCGCGCGTGATGGGCAGGCTCGAGCGCTGGGAGCAGGCGCTCGGCTGCCTCGACGAGGCGGCGCGCTGCCAGCCGAACGACCCCGAGATCCAGTTCGAGCGCGGCAAGGCGCTGCGCGCGTCGGGCAGGAAGGCCGAGGGGCTGGCCGTGCTGCGCGAGACGCTGGCGCTCCGCAACGCCTACTACGAGTGCCGCCTGGTCTATGCGCGCGCGCTCGACGAGGACGGCGACCTGGCCGGCGCGCTGGCGCAGTTCGAGACGGCCTGCTCGGCCCGCCCCACCGAGACCGAGCCCCGCCTGCTGCGCGGCGACCTGCTGCTCCGACTCGGCAAGCCGCTCGAGGCGCGCGCGTTCTTCGACGAGGCGCGCGGGCTCGACAAGGACTGCGCGGCAGCCTGGGAAGGCCTGGGGCGCGCCCTGATCGCGCTGGGCGAGGAGGCCCGCGGCCGCCTGAACCTGGGCACGGGGCGCATGCTGGCCGGCGATCTCGACGCCGCCCTCACCGAGATCGACCGAGCCCTCGCGGTCGAGCCCGACCTGTCCGAGGCGCACGCCAACCGTGGCGGCGTGCTGAAGCGCCTGGGGCGCATGGACGACGCCGTGGCCGCCTACCGCGCCGCGCTGGACCGCGACCAGAACGCCCAGCCCGTACTCTCGAACCTGGGGCTGCTGCTCTGTGTCGACCTGGGACGCTGGGACGAGGGCCTCCCGGTGCTGAAGCGCCTGGTGCGCCTGGATCCGTCGCGCTGGTTCAAGCTGCCGCCCGAGGTGAGATCGAGGGTCGATCAGGCCTGAGGCTCGTGGAGTGCGACCGGGAACACCTGCGCGTATCGTGTGAAGTCTCGGTCGGTCGTGAACACGGCCACGCCGCGACGCTCGGACCAGGCGCAGAGCAGAAGGTCGATGGGCGTGCCCTGGATCCGGTGGGCGCGGCACGCGTTGTACGCCTCGGCCGCGCGCTCGAAGTCCGCGGTCTCCAGCGCCTCGTCCGACCAGGCCGCCAGGCGTTCCCGCAGCCGCTCGAACTGCGCGTGGTCCCGAATACCGGACAGGAGCTCCTGCCGGACGGGGCCGACCATGACCACGCGATCGTCGTCCAGGAGGGTCTGCAACTCGGCCAGGATCCGCGCGTCGCCCCCGTTCGAGGGCCCCGCACGACGACGCAGGGCCAGCGACCAGATCGAAGTGTCGACCAGCACCTTCACGGCCGGGCCTCGCGGCGGCGCAGGGCCTTGGGATCGTAGTCCGGGTCGTACTCGATGGTGCCGAACAGCTCCGCCACCTTCAGGCGCTCGCGGCGGTTCACGAACTCCTCCAGCGCCGCCGTGACGGCCGCTTTTTTCGTGCGGAAGCCGCCGACCCGTCGGGCCTGTTCGATCAGGGCGTCATCGAGGGCGAGATTGGTGGACACGGCGGGCTTCTCCTACGCGTCTCACACATCATGCTACACGGTACGCCGTGTAGCGGCAAGAGGGATCCTTCTGCAGAGTCGCACCAATGGCTCAAGCATGCGCGTTCGGTTAGCGCAGTCAACCCATTGATTTGATTGAAATGTGGCCCGGTTCTCGCTATAATGCTGGGTATCTGACGTCCAACAAAAAAGCGAGAACCGATGCCACGCATCCAGCC
>Ga0172370_10001145_pt1 | contig 41356 bp, 34 predicted proteins | sample LakKiv5m_FD_114538 | JGI IMG/M metagenome (GOLD analysis project Ga0172370, IMG submission 114538) | Freshwater microbial communities from Kabuno Bay, South-Kivu, Congo - kab_022012_11.5m | ecosystem: Environmental > Aquatic > Freshwater > Lake | place: Democratic Republic of the Congo...
CGGGCCGGCGTCTTGTTGGGTCCGGTGCCCGCCATGGTGCGCGATATGTGGGGGGATGCCATCCAGAGGAAACCCCCCCGCGGCGCGAGGCCCATGCTCTATCCTCCCCGCTCGGACCGGGGATTCCCCGTCCCCTCCTTCAGCATCGGTTCACCCCCACGCGCGTGGGGACAACTTAAAAATTCCGTTCGCTATGGCGCGGATTTAGCCGGGGGGCGGCGGATGAGGGCAAGGCCTTCAAAGTCGACCACCTGGCGGGTGGTATCGCCATAGGAGCGGACGGCGAATCCCTGTTCGGAGCGAGCAGTATAGAGCATGGTCATCGCGCAGCGCGGGGTTTTCTTCTGGATGGATTCCCACAGCTTATCGCGCACCATGGCGGACACCGAACCGACGAAGACGCCGGCGCGGGGTTCGAGGAGCCAGCGGGTGAGCTCGCCGCGGACGGAGGGAGTGACGTGTTCGAGAATCAATACAACCATGGTTCATTCCTCCTCTTCGCGCTCGGCTTCCGGCGTCCAAAGGGCAGTGGGCAGCGCCGGGTCTTCGTCGGGGGCAAAGTCCTCCTCGTCGGCGCCGAGCAGCTCGCGCAGGTCGTTCGCGATGCGGGGAAGTAGCTTCTTCTCCTTGAACATGTCGCGGCAGCGCAGGCGGGCGGTACGCTCCAGCTCGGGCGGGTTTTCCGCCGCGACGGCGAAGGCGACGGGGATGCTGATCTCCGTTTTGTAGAGGTCGGCGACGTCGTAGACGAAGGAGAGCTGCTTGCCGGTGTGGATGAAGCCGAGGGCCGGGCTATAGCCGAGGGAGAGGATGCCGGCCTGGCACACGCCGTAGAGGCAGGAGTTGGCGGCGGAGAGGGCGCGGTTAACCGGGTCGGCGGCCTTCCAGTTGCCGCGGTCGTAGTTCCGCCCGGTCCAGGGCACGCCGGTATCGCGGCTGAAGCGGGCGTAGGTGTCGCGCACGCGGACGCCTTCCATGCCGCGCAATTGCTCGATGGAGAGTCCGGCGTCCGGCTCCTCGGCGAAGCGCAGGCGGTACATGTGGCGCACGACGGCCAGGCGGGAGTTTTCGTCGGAGACCAGCGCGGCCTGGCGGAGCAGCGCCGCGCTGCTCCGCGTGCCGCCCATGCCGTGAGCGTAACAGCGCACGCCCTCCTCGCCCACCCAGACGGCCAGGGCGTTGTTATCGGCGATGGCGACCATGGCCGCGTGGGTAACGCGGGTGCCGGGGCCGAGGAGGAGCACGGCGGTGGCGGCGATGGGGATGGGGGTCATCCCCTGGTCATCGTAAATGGCGATGGAGCGCTCGTGCTGATCCACCCGCGCGTGCTCGACGTAGACGTAGGAGACGGCGTCGCGGAATTTGGGCAGTTGATGCAGGTCCTCGATGCGCATGATCCACCTCCTTATAAAATTTTAGATTTTGGATTTTAGATTTTAGATTGGAATTGCCCGTTATTTAACATGTAAACTTGTATGTTCTGACCGGATAAATTAAAATCCAAAATCTAAAATCCAAAATCTAAAATTGTATTAGCCCCGCGCTACCGAGAGGAGGCCGCAGCCGAAGCCTTTGGCGGGGCCGATGCCTCGTACTTGTGTCAGCCGAAATGCCTCGGGATCGGTGACGGTAAGAATTCCATCGTAACGCACCGAATAAAGGCGCCTCCCTTGATCTTTGCCTCCCTTGTTGAAGTAAACATAGCCTGGTTGGACAACGGTGGCATCCTTGTCTATGATGAATCCTGCTGATGCGGCCGGCTGGCCGTTTTGTATCGGACGCCAATTGCTAAGCCATTCAATAAGTTTATCTCGAATAAATTTATTAGTTTCTTCACCCGGGTGCTTCGCGCGCCAGTCTTCGATCTCCCGGTTGCTCGGGACCGGCATGCGCTGCCCGTGTCGCGTTTTTGCTTTGGTCTGTTCCTCTTGGGACATGCCATCCCACTTTTTTTTTGGAATCGTCAGGATCTTTTTTGTCGGATTAGCTACCAGCCGGAAGCCAAACCGTTCTCCAGGTTTGATATTTACTTGCAACGCGCCAGTCCGCTGAGGAGGTGCTGCTAACAGATATTCGGCGTTATGGAAAGCGTATGCCCAGTTCGGCTCCAGCGCTGAGAGCACGAGAATTATCGCCCGACCGTTAGGGAGAGGATCGATGCGGAACAGAAAGCCTGCCTCGGTATTGCGCTGGGAGTGTACTTGTTGCAAGGTATCGTGGCCAACCTCGGTCTCATGTCGGTCAGCCAGATGTCGCTGTTCCGGGAAATCATCCGGCGAGTATGGGGCAAGGAATTCAGGATCGTCCAATTGTCGCGGATCAGATGGAAAGGCCATACAGAGGCGCTGGTGAACATGGTAGCGGTTTCTCAGCCACGATCGCCCGGGCCGAGGTCGATCAGGGTCGTTGCCTGTGCTGATCAATAAATGGGACAGGAACATAGCTATTCCACCTCCTCCGCGGTCAGGCGCCGTCGTCGGGTCTCCAACGAGCGGAACTCAATAATCTCGGACCGCTTTGCAATGATTAGGTCACGCCAGCGAGGTTCTTCGGGATTGATGCGGTCCAAACCCATACCATGGCCATATTCGATCATAGTGACGGCATCATGGCACAGACCGCACAGAGAACGCAGGTCTTTCAGGGTTTCGTCGCCCCCGGCTCTTCGGTAGGTGACGTGCTGGACGGTCATGCGCGGGCCGGGCGACTTGCAAAAGACGCATAAACCGGCATCGGCTTGAATGCGCTCTTGACGGCGCTTCTTGTATTCGGGCTTATTATAATCCGCGCGCGGACGTGGCGGGGCCGGCGTAGCTTGCTGAACCGGACTGCCTTCAGTCACCAACACCTCATCATGCAGGACAAAGCGCGGCATGTGGACCGGTGGATCGAAGCAAACCGGCACGTCGTACCACACGTCCGCATCATCGGGGGCGACGTCACCTTCCAAGGCAGGTCGCCATTCCACAAGTGTTTCCACCGTCCCGTTCCGCGGCATCACATCGTTCTTGTACCGCGGACGCCAGGGTATGGCGCCCAGCGCGGCGTTGAGATTGTCATGGCTGCCGGGATTCGTCCACGACTCACCCTCGCCGGATTTTGCAAGTACCGGGACGGTTGGCGGACAGGACTTACGGCCAAGGAATATCGGCCATTTCGGTGAAGCCATCGCGTCGTATATTTTCTTGATTAACCACGCGTCACCCTGGAGCGCGACAAGGAAACTCGCATCGGCCAGGTATTCCCGGCGCGTGATGAGCGTGCCTTGTGCGCCTGTTTTCACACCGCCGCCGGCAGTCGCCATGCCGATTCCCGCGCCTACGGTGTGATAATCCCACCAGCGTGTGCCGGGCCGGTCGATGCGCACCCCCATCGTTAGCTCATTCAGTTCTTGCAGGCATTCTCGCGCCTCCTGCCGCGATAAACCTTTGGCACAGCAGATGAGGCCCAGCACGCCGGATTTGGTCGGGGCCTCCTTGGTCCGCCGAATGACGAACTTGGACGTGTCACCCCACGCCTGGAGCGGGCCTTCGAGGCGGAGAAAGAGGGTGTTGATTTCGCTCATTTCGTCGCCTCCGCAAGCGCCTCTTCCATCTTGTTCATGACCGCATTGACGAACCGATCGAACTCACCGAACTCAGAGGAACCGACCACGGATTGTTCTTGCTCGTGTTCCTTCTTGCTCCTGTCGATCCAGGTCAGACGCTGACGAAGATTCGGCGAAAACCAGAAACGTTCGGCCTCGATGCCGTAGCCAGTAACGAGATCGTGGGCGTATTGGCCAAGTCGGGCGATGCTTTCGCCGATCAAACCGCGTTGGGACTTTTCCGGCACCGGATCGGCGAAGGCGTTGGCATAACTCACGGGCGTGGACTTAGTTTTAACCTCGACCAGCACTCCGTCGGGCAGATTGAATGCCGCGTTAGCGTGCTGCTTGCCAGAGGGGGTGGCCTGGGCGGCCGCCGAAAGGAAGCATTTTACGGTGATGCTGGCGAGTTTCGTATCATTCCCCAGGTTCTTCTTCAATTGCTCGAAGTCAATGACGAAGTGCTTGTAGAAACAGGCCGAGTTGAACATGGCCTCGTTGACGTGGGCCGCGCCGGCGTCCTGACCGGGCAAGTCGTCGGCAGCGGTGAAGTAGTCGACCTCGTTAACAATCCGGTGAGTCGAAATAGCATGGGCGGCGGAGAGCGCGGCTTCGACGGTGAAGTTCAAGTCACTGAAAACACTATTCTTGGCAACCTCTGTCATACGTCCATTTAGAGCAATGTCGGGAACTTTGGGATTTTCCGCGATATATTCCTTGTACTTCTCGACAAGGTCGTTTGCCTGGGATGTTCCTTTCAAATCCTTCGCCATCTTTGCGATTGTCGTCGTAGAGAGGAATAGAAGCATCTTGGAGTGCGCGTCGGCGTTCGCTTCCTCATCGTCGGCTTCTCCACCCTCGCCGCTCTTGACCTTCTTCTTGCCTTTCGGCTTCACACCTCCTTGTTCCAGGGCTCCGGCGGCAATGCCCTCGAGTTTTTCGATCTCGTTGTTCCCGGTGTATTTTACCTCGAGAAGCTCGGCCAACTTCTCGGGCGTCAAGTCTTCCAATCCTTCAGCGGCAATTCTCGCCAGCAGATTCGCCAATCTGCGCGTGCGGACACCTCCAGCACTCACCAACGCTGCAGCAAACTCCGAACTGCGACGGATGCTGCGTTTGAGGCACTGACTCGAGATGCGCGCCCGAGTGACGCCGCCGAAGATGCAGGTTTTGGGCGCGCCCAGGTCGTCCCGGTTCAGGTTCGCCGGACCGTGGTTCTGGATCATGTGGATTTCGATGAGCATGTTTATGCCCTCCTTTCGGTTGAGTTCGCAACGTTGAGATACATTTCGGCCCAAATATCCCTGATATCGCGACCGAGGCGGTGTGCCTCACCCCGGTTCCAGATGGAGAGATTGTCAAGGAGTTGCACCCAGTCGATGCCTTCCACCTCCCGCGCGTGCGGCACACGCCCGGCGACGGCCCGGGCGATCTCCCCCAGCGCCCAGCGCAGGTGCGGCTCCAGCGACGAGAGCGGCGAGCAGAGCAGGGCGTCGAAGCGAATTCGGAAGCGCTTGCGCCCGGCATCATCGTGTGGTTCGCAACTGCCTAAAACTTCAGGCAAAGAGGGCCCCTCACCTGAAACGGGTCGGATGTGCGGGATGGGGAACGCGCCGAACAGCTTGGCGACCAGCCAGGAAGGCTCCCGGCGTGGGGTGGCCGGACTATCCGCCCGCAGCGGCCACCAGAGGCCTGTGAAAAGGTCGAAACCCTGAAGCATAGCGTTGAGCGGCTGTCCGGCCATACATCGCAGCCGCGAGCGCTCGCCTTCCTGCAAGTTTGAAAGCCGCTGGATGTATTTTGCGGTCTGACTCATTTCCGTTCTCCCATCGTGCGGCCATGTGTCGGTTTGTCCGGCACGGCTGCAGGTGTATCCGCGTCCGACGGTTGATTCAGCTTCTCAACAAGTTCTTCGATCATCTTATTCAGCAGGATTTGCGCCTCATTCTGCGCGGCGCGCCGGCGCAGCGGCGAGCCGGGAGTAGTCGTTGACACGACATATTGGACAACAGGTTGCAACCTGTCCTTCAAAAAGTTCTCCGGTTCCTGACACGCATTCAACTCCTGTTTCAAGCTAGCCTCCAGCATAGGCGATAACACATCGAGCGCAGCCTTGCGTTCAGGGTGTTGGCGATCTGGATTTGTGGTACTGGAACGCAGAACCTTATTCAAATTCTCTACTGCTTTATTCACTGTCTCAATCATTACGAGCTGACAATCACGCGGAATACAGAAACTCGTCGCATCCTGGTAGAGGCCTTTATTCGCCGCCGGACCTGTGATAGATGTGCATACCGCCTCATTATCAGTCGTATTCGACGTAAGCTTTGCATATAACACACGTCTCCAGAATCGGGTATGCGTTGCGACTTTCGCGTTTGGGGAAGGAAAGCCAAGCATTGTTTGTTTCGGCTGGCCGCGCTTACCACTTCGTGGCTGCGGCTTTTCGGTTGATGTAATGTCATCGCTCTCTTCGGCATCGTCGTCATTTCCACTACTTTGCGTATTGTCAACAAGGATTAAGTACGGATCACATTTCCAGAATTTCTTGTCATTGCCGCTCGTTTTGAACGGCGGCTTCCAATTTCCTGTGAACACATGTTCGTTAATAAGGTTATCCGTTTCGCCACAGTAGGCACATCGATCTTTATGATCTTGCGGATCAGCAAGCCACAATTTGCGAGATCGCCAGGCAAACACTGTTACGAAGTCCAGGTTGTGTTCCTGTGGTGAATAATTGCATAACCAAGGTGGCTTTTGGATTGATGGCATGCTCTCGGGGCAATTGAGATAGAAAATACGTAACAGCGTAGTATCATGTGATATTGCATATGCGGGCGTAGGGCCGTTGACTGCCGAAGTATAGCGACCGCCGCCGTAGGCATTCGCCCAAGAGCAGAATCGGATGATTCCAAGGGCGCAGCATGCCGGGCACAGGCCATATTCCATATCGCGGACATGGCAAAAGTGTGTTATCTTTGTTTCGGTAGGAAATTCCACCAATAAATCGCCGATGGGCCGAGATTTCTCACCTTGTAACGATGCGTCCTGGTAGAACCTTGGACCGTCACCCAGCAGATTGAACGCGGCCTTATGTCGTTCCAATTTGGTCAGCCAGTTTTCCGGTATTCCGGCGCTCTTTTCGTCCAACGCAGCAAAGGAAGATTTCGCGTCCTCCTTGCACCACATGAGCACGGCCAACAGAAAGCGCAACACCGCCACCCGGTCCATCGGATTGCTGGCCGCGATCTGGCGAATCTTGCCTGCCTGCGAGAGCGCTTTTCTGATACCAATGCGATCATACGTTCCATCGTGATAGAGCACGGGAATCCAGTGTTCGGTGAGTAGATTGTAATGCATGCTTTTTCTCCAATCGAATGACCTACTTATCTTGCGTCAGGCAAGCGTATCATCTGTTATAAAGTTCATTTGCTTTGTCGGGATAAACACTGAGGAGGGGCTTGCTGCTTGGAGACGTTGCGCCACCGCGGCGACATCCAGCAGGTGGCAGAGCAGTGGATGATACCGATTCCCTTCCCCGGTTTTTCCCCACAATGCGAGCAGGTCCATTTTGGTGGCCTTCCTGTCTTTGTTATTCTGTGCAATCGGACGTTCTCCTGCTATCAAGCAAATTTTTTGGTAAATTTTCGATGAGTTTTCTTCTTTATTTTCATCACGCTCGCGTGGAAGATAATCCGAAGGGGCGGTTAAGCGCGATTCCCCGCGGGAACAGGTTACGAAGACACCACGAAAGCCACACGGTTGTTTGCAATAATTTGTTTCATGCTATAATGGCGCGCGGCGGCGGGAAATCGGGGGTCGCCGGTGGCGAGCGCGGAACACCGCGTGGCCAGGTAAAAGCGGGGAAATCCTCCCCCGCGCATATCTCTTCCCAGCATTCCCGGATACTCTCATATTGTTACGTTTGGCGGGGGTACGGGCGGATTGGCAATCCGCGCTCCGGGGGGCGACATTCCAAAGGAGAATATTTATTTTGGATTTACGATTATTGAGCCTGGCATTGACGCTGGGCGGCGGGCTGGCGCGGACGCCGGGGGGGACGGTGAAGCGGGCGGATTTTCCGGCGGAGCGGGCGGGGTATATGGTGGAGACGCCGTGGCCCGAGATGCCGTTGGCGGCGCAGCTGCCGGGTCCGGCGGATAAGGCGATCGAGATCGAGGGGGTGGCGAGCGGCCGGGAGGAGCCGGCGAGCGGGCCGGCGGATGAGGCGAGCGGGCCGGCGGCGGCGAAGGCGGACGGCGGGCAATTCACGCGGGCAATTCCGCCGCGGGATTTTCTGGAGCAGGCGAAGCAGGCGGCGCCGGCGCTGACGTGGAACCCGGCCGCGAAGCGGAAGCCGGCGTGGATGAAGGCGGCGGCGAGCAGGCGGGCGAAGTTATACGCGCGCAAGATCCGGCAGGTGAACGGGAATATCGACACGGACACGGCGGCGAAGATCGCGGCGGCGGTGCTGAAGAAGAGCCGTCGGCACGGGGTGGACCCGCGGCTGGTGTTCGCGCTGCTGGCGCAGGAGTCGGGGTTCGATCCGCGGGCGGTTTCGCCGGCGGGCGCGCAGGGGCTGGGGCAGTTGATGCCGGGGACGGCGCGGGGCCTGGGGGTGCGGGATTCGTTCGACATCGAGCAGAACGTGGACGGTTCGGTGCGGTACCTGGCGGAGCAGATGCGGGCGTTCGGGGGCGATTTCCGGCAGGCGCTGGCGGCGTACAACGCGGGTCCGGGGAACGTGCAGCGGTACGGAGGGATTCCGCCGTTCCGGGAGACGCGGAACTATGTGCAGCGGATATCGACGCATTACCGGCAGTTGAAGAATCTGCTGTAAAATGGTGAATGGAGAATGGAGAATGGAGAATGGAGAATTGCTCTTGAACATTCACCATTCTCCATTCACCCATTCTCCATTCACTATTCACCATTCACCACTCACCATCACCTAACAGGGGGGATGCATAGGATGGGGGACGGGGGGTATATTTATGGTGAACATGCGGTTTTTCCCTTCGCGCGAAAGGAATTGCCGAATCGGGCGTCGAAATAATGATAGGCGCCCGAAGGGGAATTGGCATTATAGTGTGGAAAGGAGGTATCATGGCAGACACGATACGAGTAGACGAAGCGGTAGAATTCGCGGAAAATCCGGAGCCACGATGCCCATGTGTCCTGTTGCTGGACACCTCCAAATCGATGCGCGGTGAAGCGATCAACGCGCTGAACCAGGGCATGCTGGCTTTTCACGATGACCTGGTGAAGGACGCGCTGGCGGCGCGGCGAGTGGAGGTGGCGACCATCACCTTCGGTGGCGACGTGAAGGTAATACACGATTTCCTGCCGGTGGACGCCTTTTCGGCGCCCACGCTGAAGGCTGGGGGGCTGACGCCGATGGGCACGGGCATATTAACATCGCTCGACCTGCTGGAGTCGCGGAAATCGGTTTACAAGGCGCACGGTGTGCCTTATTATCGCCCGTGGATCTTCATGATCACCGACGGGAAGCCGAAGGGGGAGCCGGAGGGCACCATCGAAAACGCCGTCCGCCGGCTGCACGAGGCGGAGGGCGGCAAGCGGGTGGCGTTCTTTTCGGTGGCGGTAAAAGGCGCGTATATCGAGAAGCTGCGCGAGATTTCCGTGCGCCCGCCGGTATACCTGGAAGGCCTGAATTTCGTCGAGCTGTTCGTGTGGCTTTCGCGCTCGACGCAGCAGGTGGTGCATTCGCAGGTGCCGCTGCCGCCGCCGAGTCCCGAGGTATAACATATGGGTCAGCCGGCGGATGTCGCCCCGCGATACCACTGGCACGTGGTAGGCGTTTCGGCGCGCGGGGTCGCTCATATCAAGCAGGGCACGCCCTGCCAGGACAGTCACGTCTGGCAGGCGCTGCCGGGCGGCGGGGTGGTGGTGGCGGTGGCGGACGGCGCCGGTTCGGCGTCGTTGTCGCAACTGGGTTCCGCTCGCGCGGCGCTGGCGGTGGTCGAGTGGGTGAGCGAATTGATGAAGGACGAGTGCCCGCGCGACGACGGCGAGTGGCGGGCGATGCTCAGCGCGGCGCTGGAGACGGCGCACGAGTCGGTGCTGGAGTCGGCGAAGAAACGGAAGGTAAGCCCGCGGGAGCTGGCGACGACGCTGATCGTGCTGGTTGCCACGCCGGAGATCGCGGCGGCCGCGCAGGTAGGTGACGGCGCGGCAATCGTGATGAACGGCAACGGCGAGCCGGTGGCGGTGACGGCGCCGCAGAGCGGCGAGTTCGTCAACGAGACGCTCTTTTTCACTTCGCCTGATTACCTGAAGGCGGCGCAGTTCGGTCTCTGGCGCGGCAGGGTGACGGGGCTCGGGGTAATTTCCGACGGGCTGCAACTGCTGGCGTTGAAGATGCCGGACGCCGTGCCCCACGCCGCATTTTTCTCCCCGCTGCTGCAGTTTCTCCACGAGAGCGAAGACCTGCATGATGCCGAGCAGGAGTTGCGCGATTTCATGGCATCGGAGCGCATCCGCCAGCGCGCCGATGACGACTTGACACTGGTGGTAGGCGCGCTGCACGAGGTAAGGCTGCCCGCCGCGGAGCCGGTATTCGAGGAGCCGGCGCGAATCACAGGATCAGAGAATGCTCTTTCGACTTGAACGCAACGGGAAACTGATCTCACTGGAAACGCCGCCGCTCGCATTGGGAGGCGAGGCGTATCTTTACGCCGTGGAGGGCGACGATTCCATCATCGCGAAGATTTACCATAAGCCGACGCCGGAACGGGGAGACAAACTGGCGGCGATGATCGCCAATCCGCCGGCCGACCCGATGGTAGAGAGCGGCCATCACTCCATCGCCTGGCCCATCGACCGCCTGCTGACCTACGAGGACGATCCGCGCTGCGCCGGCTTCATCATGCCGCGCATTCCGCATACTCACTCGATATTCGAATTTTACAATCCGAAGACGCGTCGGCAGAAGAATCCGCTGTTCCATTACCGCTATCTGATCCGCACCGCGCGCAACCTGGCTTCCGCCTTCGACGCCTTGCACGCGGTGGGCTACGTGGTGGGTGACGTGAACGAGTCGAACATCCTGGTCAGCGAGTCGGCGCTGGTAACGCTGGTAGACACCGATTCCTTCCAGGTGCCGCTGGGCGCGACCACCTTTCGCTGCCCGGTGGGTAAGCCTGAATTCACGCCGCCGGAGCTGCAGAGTGTGCGCTTCCGCGAGATCGACCGCACGCCGGAGCATGATGCGTTCGGGCTGGCGGTGATGATATTCCTGCTGCTGATGGAAGGCACCCACCCCTTTGCCGGGCGTCCCGTGGAAGGCGAGGAGATGCTGCCGCTGGGCGACCGGATCGCGATGAATTACTACCCTTACGCCATCAGCAAGCCGGTACCCTACGAGCCGATGCCGCTGGCGCCGCCCATCGGCATCATGCATCCGGACGTGCGGGCGATGATGCGCCAGTGCTTCGAAGTGAGCCACTCAAATCCTTCGCTGCGTCCTCACGCCGCCACCTGGCAGCAGGTGCTGGACCTGGCGGAAAGCAACCTGCGGCTGTGCCGCGCCAATACACAGCATTTTTACCGTTTCGGGCTGGGCGCCTGTCCGTGGTGCGAACGCACGACTATGCTCGGTGGCTGGGACCCGTTTCCGTCGCGCAAGGCAGTGAAACGCGGCGAACACCTTGCTCCCTCTATCCGGCGCTCCACCGCGACGGTGGTCATCGATCCCTACGCGGCGCCGCCCCATCCGAGCCGACGCGGCGGGGAAGCTTGAAGTATCATAAACGGTAACGCCAGGCGCGGGGACAGTCGCTAAGGTTGCATTTCCGAGCACTAAGAACGTAAACTGGCGCTGGTTCATCTCCGCCGGGACAGTTTCGAACGGACGCCAAATCCCCACTGATTGGAGGCAATCCAATGGATTTACTGCACCTTTCCACGGCCTGCGACCGCCTGGGCTTCGAGCGCGACACGGGGCGGCTGGTTTCGCTGCGCAGCCACGCGGCGCCGGAGCAGGAATTCATCGCCGCCGCGCCGGAGCACCCGGCCTTCATCATTCAGTATCTGGAAGAGGGGAAGTATCGCCAGTTGACCTCGCAGGCGGCGGAGACCGTCGAAGTTATCGACGGAGATACCCGCCTGATTGCTCGCTACCGGCAGTTGGGCGGGAAAGAGATCAACGTCGCCTTTGTTGTGCGGGCGGATGAGGATGATCGCTTTAGCCGCTGGGGTATCAGTGTGGAGAACGCCGCCGGCCTGCGCATCACAGACGTGCAGTTCCCCTTTGTGGTCGCCTCGTATGATATCGGGGGCGAGCGCGCGATCATCCAGCCGCTGGTGATGGGAGAACTGCTGCGCAACCCTGAACCGGACCACCTGGCGCCGGATTTTCCCTTCGCCTGGCAGTTCCACCCGGAGCATGGGGATTCGCTGCACTATCCCGGCGGCACTTTCGCGCAGTTCCTCGCCTATTACAACGAACACGCCGGGATCTATCTGGCGTGCAACGACACGGCGGGCCACGTGAAGCTGATCAAGCCGCTGCATCGCGAACCGGGCATCCGGCTGGGAATGGCGCACGTGGGCGACTGGCCGATGGGGACGCGCGCGCTGGAATACGAAGTGCTGCTGGGCAGTTTCACCGGCGACTGGCACGCGGCGGCGGAGCTGTACCGATCGTGGGCGCTGGGGCAGCGCTGGGCGACGCCGCTGCACAAGCGGACGGACGTGCCCGCCTGGCTGCTCGATTCGCCGCCGTATATCACCATCCGCCCGCAAGGCATCCTCGACGCCGGGCCGGTGCATCCTGTCGAAGAGTTCCTGCCGTATGAAAAGATCATCCCGCTGCTGGAAGGCGTGTCGGCGCGGGTGGAGTCGCCGCTGGCGGCCATCATCATGGGCTGGGAGCGCGGCGGGTCGTGGGTCTACCCGGATTGCTTCCCGCCCATCGGCGGCGACGAATCGGTGACTAATTTCACCCGCCTGGCGCGCGAGCGCGGGTGGCATGTGGGCTCCTTCTGCAACGGCACGCGTTGGGTGACGGCGCACGCGTGGAACGGCTACGACGGCGAAGCTTATTTCCGCGAGCACACGGGAGAAAAGTCGGTCTGCCGCCAGCCCTCCGGCGAGATGTGGAACGAATTCTGGGATCGTTCCTGGCGGCCCAGCTACGCCTGCTGCCTGGGCGTCGAGCAAACGCGGGAGATCGCGCGGGATTTCGTCCGCCGCCTGCTGGGCTGGGGGCTGGAGTCGATCCAGTTCTTCGATCAGAACTGCGGCGCAGCCACCTTCCCCTGTTTCGCCGCCGATCACGGGCATGCGCCGGCGCCGGGTCGCTGGATGAACGAGGTGATGTCGGAGATCATCCGCCAGTTCCACGCGGAAGCGGCCGCACTGGGCGAGACGGAGGTGATTCATTCCACCGAGCAGCCGGCCAACGAAATGGCGCTGCCGTTGTTCCAGGAATGCGACGTGCGCGTCTACCCGCTCGGTTACGGCGGCGCCGCGGTTCCGCTGTACAACTACCTGTATCACGAGTGCATTATCATGCAGGGCGGCATGGGGGGCGGGCCCGAGCCGTACCACCTGCCCATTCGCAACGCTTACAACTGCGTGCTGGGCATCATTCCCGGCGCGGTGCTCACCGGCGACGGCACGCTGCTCAACAAGGACACCTTCAACTGGGCGCCGTGGGAGCCGAAGGTGGGGAACAACGATCACGCGCTGGAGGTGATTCGCACCGCCACCGCCCTCCGCCGCGGTCCGGGCAGGGATTTTCTTGTCTACGGTCGCATGCAGCGCCCGGCGGCGGTGGATGGCATCGAGATCATCTCCTGGGAGTTGAACGGGCGTGTTTGGCGCGTGCCCGCCGTCTTCCACGCGGCGTGGTCGGCACCGGATGGGCGTCACGGCGTGGCGCTGGCGAATTGGACTGATGCCGACCGCACGATAATGCTGACCGATCCACGGTTGGGCGAGCAGGCCACAGTGCACGTTTCCGGCTCTCAGCATACCGACCGCAGCCTTGAGCTGATAGAGGGAACAGCCACGATCACCATCCCGGCGCTGGGGTGCGTGCTGGTGGAAAGTGCCGCTCAGCAATTTTAACCGTTGGCGGAGCGAGGTGCTTTCCCGGCGACGCAACCTGTGCTACAATGAGGAAACAATCATCGCCGGCAGCTCGTCGAGAGCGGGCAGCCTGCGCAGTTGTAATCGGGATGTAACAGAACGTTCACTGAACCGTAACCGAGATCAGCGATAATAATTATGTGCCGGACTGCCGGCGCCAACACCTTGCGAATGGAGTATGGCCCATGACGGTAACCAGGCCGGGACTCGACGCCCCCCGGAGAATCTCGGCGGTCGCGCGAAAACGCCGTCGAGCCGCCGCCATCAGAAAATTTCTCTTCGGGGTTATGGCTGTCTTGATCATCGCCATTGCTGCCCTCAGCGGCTATTTTCACACCAATCCGTTGGGGTTGGCCCATATGCTGGGCCAAGGCGCGCAATTGCTGCATGCCACGGTCAACCATATACCGCCGTTCCAAGGCCGGCAGCGCGTCAATATCCTGATCCTCGGCACCGACGTAAATTTCGTCGATAAGGGCATTCCGCGCACCGATACCATCAAGCTGGCCTCCATCGATCTGGCGAAACCGAGCATCGCCATCCTCTCTATCCCACGCGATACCTGGGTTGATATTCCCGGACACGGTCATGCGAAGATAAACAGCGCCTACCAGCGCGGCGGAGATAGCGAAATCGATCGCATTGAAAGCGCGAAGACGGTGGTTGCCGGCCTGCTGAGCGATATCTCCGGCCGGGATGTGCCCATCGATTATTACGTACGCATTCAAACCGGCGGGTTCAAGCAGATTGTAGATGCGCTGGGCGGCGTGGAGATCGACGTCGAAAAGCAGATGGATTACGATGACAACTATCAGAACCTATACATCCATTTGAAACCGGGCCGGCAGTTGCTGGACGGCAGGCAGGCGATGGGGTACGTGCGCTTCCGCCATGATCCCGAGGGCGATTATGGGCGCATGCGCCGGCAGGATCAGTTCATCCGCGCGCTGGCTGCGCAGCTCGAGCAGCCGGAAACGAAATCACGCCTGCCGCGCGTGCTGGGCGCCGTCAACAGGATGTTGATAACAGACCTGACCCTGAACGACATCCGCGCGATCAAGCGGATCGCCGGCACGCTGGGCATGGAAGGTATCTACACCGTGCAACTGCCCACCACATCCGACACGAAGAACCGCGCCTCAGTGGAGGAGGTAACCGATCTGGCCGCGGCGCAACTGGCCATCTACGATGTGCTGAACGGCCCGCGCCCGACGGTAGTCGTGCTCAACGGCAGCGGCAAGCGCAGCCTGGGACGCGTCGTTAGCGAAAAGCTTGACGACGCCCGCTTCAACGTGGTTGGCATCGGCACGCTGCCCAAGCCGGTGGAGACGACCGAGGTGCTCGCCGTGAAGCGCTGTGAAGGCGAGGCGCAGGGTCTGGCGACGCAGCTCGGGGTAGACGCGGTGAATACGGAGACGCCCATACCGGAAGCCGAATTCGGCAAGAAAGCCGCGCCGCCCGGCGAGATCACGCTGGTGCTGGGCAAGAATTATTTGGAACAGGCGCGAAAAATAGAATGAACCATTCACCCTCGATAATGGAGGCAAAGCAAGCGTTTGGATTCAATTGAGAAAGCACACCTGGCCGTGCATGCGCTGGCCTCGCGAAGGGCGCAAGACCCCGTAATGCTCGATTTGCGGGGTCTGACCATTATCACCGATTATTTCATCATCGTCACCGGCTCGTCCGCCATCAATATCCGCGCGCTTGCCGAGGCCGTGTTGGAAGCCGCGCGCAAGGAAGGCATCAAGGGAATAAGGCCGGAGGGGATGGATGATGCAACCTGGGTGCTGATCGATCTGGGGGACGCGGTTGTGCATATTTTCGATGCCGAACACCGCGACTTCTATCAGCTCGAACGCTTGTGGGCCGACGCGCCGCGTGTTCCGCTGCCGGAGGAGGCGACCTGATGCCCGATGCTCCGCTCCCCACCAATGCCGAGCTGGACCGCCTGCTGGTCGAAATGCACGTCCGGCTGCGCCAGGGGCAATTTGATGAGGTAAAGGAGCGGTTGGCAAAGGCAAAGGCCATCGCGCCGGACCACCCCGGGGTGCTGGAGGCGGAGGGCGACCTGGCCTTCAACCAGGGGCGCTACAAACAGGCGGAAACCCTTTTCAAGGCGGCGCTGGGGTCGAATCCCGGCAACGCCCGTCTCGAAGAAAAATTCGCCACCGCTCTGCTGAAGGTGCGGATGCCGGGTTTTACCGTAAATCAAATCCCCGACGACGCCGATTCTTTCTGGTCGAACCGCGTGCCGCGCAATCCCGCCGTCTCCGGCATCCTCTCCGCCGTCATGCCCGGGCTGGGGCAGTTTCACAACGGCGACTGGCTGAAAGGCGGCATCCTCATCCTTTTCGATCTGGTCGTCTACTCGCAGATCATCTACGCGGTGTATAAGACCCTGCGGGCGATCCATAAGCAGCACATGTCGCTCACCTACAGCGAGGTTATCGATCGCGCGATACACAGCGTCAACGTCTTTCTGCTCCTGCTGCTGGCCGCGGCGCTGCTTTACAGCATTGTGGACGCAGTGATGGTGGCAAAGGGAATGAAAACAAAACCATCAAACAAAAATAATTATCAGCTTTAATAGATGCTATTCATATCATGGAAGAAGGAAAAGTAACATTTGTAACGATTTTAACCATTCATTAGCAATATAACAGGGATGCTTGTTGACAATACAAGGCTATCTCAGTATTATTATATAAGGGGTACTACTGACCTATCTGACCATAACATGGATGATAAAGCAAATGACCCTGATACCTGACAAGCCGCAATCACCATCAAAACCGGAGACGCGCCAGAAGGAACCAACTGATTATCTTGGTACGATTGGGACTATTCTCGTCAAATTAAGCCCCTGGGCTTTATTTGGTGTAATGTTCGCCTTATTAAAGCCGTATGTTGACCTGATGGCTAAGGAATATGGTCCATTCGCAGTTTTAGCATTTACCACCCCTTATCTTATGACAGGGATTGTCTTTATCATCGCAGTTGTTATTTTTCTGCTGATGCAGAGACAAATCGATCGGATCGCGGAATCGCGTGATCGGCTGCAAGAAATAGTACTTAGTAGAAGGCTATCTACTAAGGAAGAAGATAGGAGTGAGTAGTATAATGGCATCGCCCTTATTATCCCTGATTATTATTGCTGGAATATTCTTCCAGTTCTTCGTTATTGTGACTCTATGGAGAGTTTATATAGCACTTCGTGCTCGATATGCCTTCTATTTGGTCAGAGACGAATTGATAGAACTTGTCGCACTCGGAAAAATTAAAGAAAAAGATCCCGTCTTTCAAACATTTTATAGATGGTCGAATGATCTAGCCCGTGATGCTAAAAATTTAAATCTCAAGTTATTGGTTAAAGCTCTCATGCGTCAAGAACCCGCTGATCCTGAGCTTCAAGCCATACTTACCAGAATAATCGACTACCCACCTGAAGTTAAAGATGTTCTAGTTAATTTTACATCTTCTATTATTAATGTTATCTTATGGAGTAATATTATTGTTGCAATATTATTCCATGTATTTATATTAATTAAAAGCAAAGCGAAAAAGTTGGCAGTTGAAGATAGGTATATGGATATTCAAGTTTGTCAACAAGCACGTGCAGCATACGAATGGCAGAAAGAAAAGAATAGGCTTGTGTTAGTATTTGAGAAAGCTTAATCAGAACTGCTTTCAGGATAAAATCCGATAATACCATCGTTGTCAGATGCTGTCTATTTGAAGGTGGTTCCGAATCGACGCCGGAAATCAGGCATATGCGGCAAGTTTTATTGTTACACCCCCACTGCCTCTCTCGCCGCCGGCAACTGTGTTTTGAAGCGGCTTATGGCGCGGATGGACAGTGCGACAACGCCGAGGGAAAGGACGAACATGAGGATGTCCACCGGCAGCAGGATCAGGGCGCCCGTCCTTATCTCCTGTTGTTTCGCTAACGGCAGCAACAGATTCGGGTTAAAGATATTGCTCCAGAACTTCACGAACATCAGTATCAGCGACGCCAGCGTGGTGACGACCATGAAACCCGCGGGCAGCAGCGTGAACCACGCCTGCCGCCGCCGGGAGAGCAGCCAGGCGGAGACGGCGATAAGGGCCAGCGCGGCCAGCATCTGGTTGCCGGTGGCGAACAGCGGCCAGAGGTAGTTGAACGCGCTCTTCCACGCCAGCAGCAGCATGAGAGCGGCGGAAAGCGCGGAATTGAACCACGGCCAGCGCAGGAAAGCGGGCGTATGATCCTTGAACAGCAGCGGCCACAGTTCCTCGAACAGGTAGCGGTTCAGGCGCACCGCCGAGTCGAGGGTGGTCACCACGAATCCTTCCAGCAGCAGGATGCCGAATACCGTGCCGTAAGCGACGGACAGACCCAGTGTTTTATAGAGCAATAGACCCACGCTGAGCGCGAAGGCAAGAATCTGGTTGCCTTTTGCTCCCACGGCAGTAGGGTAAATAATATCCATATACTTACCTTGCGAGAGCATGGCGGCCACCACCAGCATAGCGCATACCGCCATCAGCGATTCCAGCAGCATGCCGTTAAAGCCGATGGCGCGCGCGTGTCCTTCTCTGGCAAGCTGCTTGGAAGTGGTGCCGGTAGCCACCAGCGAGTGGAAGCCGGAGATGGCGCCGCACGCCACGGTGATGAAGAGCATGGGCCAGAGCAGGCCCATCTTCGCCGCGCCTTCCCCAATCGCCAGCGACGGCATTTGCAGCGTCATCCCCTGGAAGCCGCCGATGAACAGTCCGACGAGCATGGCGGCGATGCCGGCATAGAGGATCTGTACATTGACGAAGTCGCGCGGCTGCAGGATCAGCCACACCGGCACGCCGGCGGCGAATATCACGTAGATGGAGATGACGATCATCCAGACTTGCGGCGACAGCGTTACGGGAAAGCGAAAACCGAGCACAACGCCGCCCAGGCAGATGAGGATGGCGAGTGCGTAACCGAGCAAGGCGTGAATGCGGCGCCGGTAGAGCAGCCAACCCAGCAACGGCGCCAGCGCGGTGATGACGATCACCGAAGTGGAGGCAATGCCGCCGATGACTCCCTTCACGACGGTCTGCCCGGTTTCCGGATTAGTGACGGACACTTCGCGGAGCAGGTGTTGCCCCGGCTCCAGACCGAGCGTCTTCAGCGTTTCCATGCTGGTCAGCGACATCGCGGTCATGGCGAGGAAGGCGGAGGTGACCAGTATTATCATCACCGACGCGAAGCCGATGAAGAGCGCGAAGCCGCGGTCGCCGAGGGTGGCGCGAGCGATTTCCGCAATGGAGCGGCCGCGCTCGCGCAGGCTGACGAAGAGGGTAGAAAAATCGTGCACCGCGCCGAAGAGCACGCCGCCGATGATGATCCACAGCCATACCGGCAGATAGCCGTAGAGCACGGCCAGCGTGGGACCCACGATGGGTCCGGCGCCGGCGATGGTGGCGAAGTGGTGTCCGAACAGGACATTGGGATTGGCGGGCGCATAATCCCGGCTATCGTTGATATCTACCGCGGGAGTGGGCCGATTCGGATCCAAACCGAGCCAGCGGCTGACCAGCCGGCCATACAAGCGAGAGGCCAGGTAGAGTACGATAATTGAAAGCAGCAGCAGATACAGGACGTTCATGTGGTGCCCCCGTGCCGGAGCCGCGGGCGTCTCGCCCGCGAATTCACTTCTTTTTACACGCGGGCGGGATGCCCGCGCTCCGGCTTAGCGTTGATCTACGCCGACAAGGTCGCAATAATGATCCCAGATAACGCGGACGTAATTCTGCGTCTCGCTGTATGGCGGCACGCCGCCGTAGCGCTTCACGGCGCCGGGGCCGGCATTATAGGCCGCCAGCGCCAGGGAGAGCTGACCGAAGGTATTCAACTGCTCGGCCAGATAACGCACGGCGCCATCGAGGTTCTGGTCGATATCGAAGGAATCGCGCACGCCGAGCCCGTCGGCGGTGCCGGGCATCAACTGGCCCAGACCGCGCGCGCCGGAGCGGGAGACGGCGCTCGGATTGAAGCGAGATTCCTGGGCGACCAGGGCGAACATGAGGCGCGGGTCTACGCCGTAGAGCCGGCATCTGTCCAGCATGCTCGCGGCGATGTGGGCAGCCGTATCCGGTTCGATGCGGGCGTTGCAGGCGATGATTCGCTCGGCATAAGCCCGCACAAGCTCCGGACTGGTCGAAAAATCGAATTGGAGGCGCGCCCCGCGGTCGTTGAAGCGCTCGGGCGGCTTGCTGTAGATGACGGGCGGGCGGTTGGCTACCGGCATGACGCCGGTAGGATATTCGACCGGGGCGGCACTGCCCGCGATGGCAAGCGGAGTGTTGTCAACAACGATGGGCGCGACGGAGAGCGCCGGTCCGGAGGGCGTTGCGGCCAGGCATTCCAGCATGGCGGTTCCCCGCTGCACGCGCGCCAGCACGCGCATGGGGACGGCGACATCGATATCCGCGTCTTCCCGCTGCTGCAGGGAGCAGATCAGGGTCTGCCCGCCGGCGGTCTGGAGCATGAAGGCGCAGCCGGTGTTATTGGCAATGATGCCGTTGACTACTCCATCCAGCTCGACCACCTGACCGACTTTATAAGGGAGCTCTTTGAGGAACGTATCGAGGTCGGCAACCTTGACGACACTGACACTCACACTGTCGCGAATTGCCTGATAGGCCGTGACATCGGTGGCGGACGCCGCCGCGCATGCAACAACGCAGCACAACATCCAGATCGCTATAACCCCTCGCGCTTGCACGAACAAGATACCTCCCGACGGACAGCAAAGTCGTTCAGGGGCTTCCGGCCTCGATCTTTGCCCACCACTCAGCAAGCTTTCAACGCGGTGGTTTCGATACGGCAAAATAACTCTGGAAAGAATCGATCAGCTTTCCTGCCTACTCAACCACCGGACTGACCTTGCCTGGTTAGGCGTAATTGTGATCCCGCAACTTGTTATTCTTACTATACCGCAGGTTTACGATATTTTCAAGCGCTTTGCCCGGGCAGGCTGACAACGATGTGCCGATAGGGTTCCTCACCCACGCTGGTGCTCTCCACTCCTTCGATCTCGACGAGAGTCATGTGCACCGTGCGCCGGTCGCGCGGCGACATCGGCTCCAACGGCACCGGTTCGCCGGTCGCCAGCACCTGCTCCGCCGCCTGGCGGGCCATATCGCGCAGCCGTTCCGCTTGCCGCGCGCGATAGCCTTCGGCGTCCAGCTCGATGTGTTTGCCCGGCGACCGGAGCTTCGTCTGCGTGATGGTGCGCACCAGCAGCTCGATGGCGTTCAGCGTCTGCCCGCCTTTGCCGATGAGCAGTCCCATGGGACGCTCGCTGCTCATGGTCAGCAGAATCTGTTCCGGCGTTTCTTCCATCTCAACGGCGGCCTCGAAACCCATCTGCCGCAGTATTTCGCACAGCACCTGCCGGGCTGTCGTCGCTTCGTCGGAAATCGGGGTAATCTCGGACATATCAGTGTGTACCTTTCTTGCGCCGTTTTGCCGGGGGCGCGGCGGGCGCCGGCGCGGGTTTCGCCGCTTCGCGGGCCGCTTCCTCGGTCTTAAATTTGCGCAGCAGGTAATACTGGTGCGCCGAGCTCATTACATTCAGGAAGAACCAGTACAGCAGGAAGGCGGAAGCCATGGTGCGCAGCACCAGCACCAGGAAGATCGGCATCATGTAAGTCATCTGGTTTTGCAGCACCTGCTGCTGGGGGTCGGCTGCCGGGGTGGCCGTCAGCTTCTGGGTGACGATCATGCTGATGGCGTAAAGGATCAGCAGGATGAAGTCGGGTCGCGCCAGGTTATCGATCCACAGGAAGCCGGCATTGGAAAACTGAAAGGCGTAGACCGTTACCGCGCGATAGACCGCGATGAAGATAGGCAATTGGATGAGCATGGGCAGGCAGCCGCTCATCGGGTTCGCCTTGTGCTCCTTCATCAGCTTCATCTGTTCTTCCGCCAGCTTGGCGCGGTCTTCCTTGTATTTTTCCTGTATCTCCTTCAACAGGGGTTGAATGCGCTGCATGTCGCGCATGCCGCGGTAGGCCATGGTGGTGAGCGGCATGGTGATAACCTTCACCAGCACCGCCAGCAGGAAGAGCATGAGCACCACGGCGATCGATTGATTTCCCGATGAAATGCGCCGGAAGGAAGTGACAATGACATCGATAATTCGGTAATAAGTGGTGTCCAGCCCGCCGCTTTTAGCGTAAATGGCGTCCAATTCCCGCAAAGCGGTGTCGGCCATCTCGTGGCGCTGCAGCACCGGCCCCGCCTCCCCGGTATTTCCCGACTCGGAGACCAGCCTGGCGTTGCCGCCGGCGCCGGCGACGGAATCTCGGGTGAATGTGTCGGGAGGTTCGCTGGTCGGCGCGGCGGCCCGCACCCAAAGGTCATACTCGCGTTCCGGCGTTCTCCAGATGACGGCGCCCAGGAAAACATAATCCCGCTTTTTCGTGCTGTAGTTGTGCGCAAGCATGTTCAGCGACGATTTCGCTGTTTTTATCGAAGTTTCCGGACTCAGCAATTTCAGTGCGCCCAACACCCCCATCCGATAGCCGGCCTGCGGAGCATATGCGGTAGCGCGCAGCCGGGTGGCTTCCTGATACAGGCCGTTGGCGGTGGTATAATTAGGCGCCCGCGGGCCCTGTTCCGTGGTCGTCGTCGCCTGGTATTCTACGATGTAACCCTGCAGGAAACGCGCCCGCGCCCGCTCGTCGGGGCTCTTTCCTTCTTCATTTTTGTATATTTCGTCCAACGATTCGTAGAGCGCGTTCTGCTCTTCCATCGATGAGTTCTCGATGGAGACCATATCCTGCCCGAGCTCGAGGAATAGCCGGTCGGTCAGCGGACCGGTGGGCGCCTGGCAGCCGGAGACGATCAGCATCAGGGCGACGAGCGCCGCGGCGAAGATCAGCCAGCGCGGCAGGCGCCATCGTTGGGTAGTCAGCAATCGATTATTCACAGGCGTTCCGTTCACAATTCCAAATTCCAAGTTCGAAATTCATGTTCAAAGATCGAAATTCACAAAGTGCAAGGTTCGAAGCTCAAAGCTTTTAACTTCGAACTATGAACTTTGAACATCATACTCTACTTTCGCTCGTTTTGCCCACCGTTATTGAGCGTTTCCAACCGCAAACGGGCCGTTTCGGCCAGCGAAAACGGCTGCAGCACCGGCCCTTCCTCGATGGCCGCCTCCGGCGAGGTAATGAGCAAGGCGCGTGTTCCACCGCCGGGTGATTTCGCGCCGGCAAGCTCCACCGCGGACAGCGCCGCGGGCGGCTCCCGCGACGGCATGGAGTGGCGTACCCACACGCGCATATCCCGCTGCTCCGCGATTTTCCGGAAGGATGCTTCCGCGCTTTTGCGTGATTTCGCGCGGGAATCCAGTAAACCGAGCGCACCGAGTACGCCCAGCCGGTAATGCGCCTGCCCCGCATACCCGGAGCCGGTCCCGACGGCCTGATTATAATATTTTTTTGCCGCCGCATAATCGGGCCGCCGCGGATTCTTCGGCGCCATAGTCTCGCGGAACTCCGCCGCGTATCCGAGCAGGAACGCCAGGCGTCCCCGCGCGGCGTCATCCTTCACCGCTGCGAGCCGGGCCTTCAACTCGCGTTCATGCTGCTCAAGGGCGCCGGGTTTACGCATCCATTCGATATCCATCAACCGCTCGCCAAGCTCCATGAATTGCGTTTCCGTGAGGGACGGCGGATTGCCGGCCATCGCCGAGTCCGAGGCAAGCAGCGCCGGCGCAAGGACGATAAGGACCAGCATTAGAATATTCACGACATTATTCACGCACCGTATCATTCGTCGATTCCGTGCCGGGCACCGGGTCGTATCCGCCCGGCGACCAGGGGGCACAGCGGCAGATGCGCTTGATGCCCAGCCAGATGCCGCGCAACGCGCCGTAACGGCCGATGGCTTGCGCCGTATATTCCGAGCAAGAGGGGATGAAGCGGCAGGTAGGCGGCTTGCGGGGTGAGATGTGGCGCTGGTAACCTCGCACGGCCGCCAGCGCAATGCGGGCAAACCAGGATGGCTGCGATATCGTCCCGATGATCAGCCTCCCTCCACGTCGCGCGCGACTCCCAGCTCGCTCAGCAACCGGCGAAGCGCGTCGCGTATTTCCGGCATCTTCGCCTCATATGAAGCGCGCGGCAGCACGAGGATATCCCAACCGGGCAGCAATTCCTCCTTCAACTCCCGCAGCGCGGCGCGCACGATCCGCTTGAAGCGATTCCGTTCCACGGCGGATCCGTATTTTTTACTCACCAGTAAGCCCAGACGAATGGGCGATGTCAGCGGAACCGGCGGCGGGGTCGGCAACGCGCGAACCTGCAGCAGCGCATCCCCTTTCCGCTGCCCCCGCGCGTGGATGCGATGAAAGTCGCCGCCGCGGCGCAGGGATGTATATACGGTATTACCGCGTTTTTGATTCATGGGAACACGGCGCACGGATTGCGCGAGTTACTAAACGGTCAGGCGCTTGCGTCCCTTATTGCGGCGCCGGCTAAGCACGTTGCGGCCATCCAGGGTTTGCATGCGCTTGCGAAAGCCATGCACGCGCATTCGGCGGCGTCTCTTCGGCTGCCATGTTCGTTTCATTACACAATCCTCCTCCACGAATTCAGCAGGCCGCGGCCTGCCGCCGATAGATGCCGAGCGTCGGCTCTACCAAACCGGTGGATTATAGCAAAAAAGACCCGCCGGCGCAAATGGACGTGGAACCTTATTTTTTCTCCCTCACCCGCAGCACATAGACTTCGAAAGGCAGCACCGTGGTGCGGAATGGGACGCCGTGGATATCGACATACTGGTCGATCACGCTGCCCCGTTCCACCGCTCCCGCGGTCAACCGGCTGACGCTCGCGCGGCCTGAGGGCAGATTCAATACCTCGACTTGCCGCGGTCGATCGGTCATGTTGACCATCCACACGGCGGGGCCGGCGGCGTCCTGATACGCGAAGGTTGCCAGTGATTGCGGCCCATAATCTTCCAGCGTTATGTCGAGCATCGTCCGGTTTGCCGCCGCGGCCAGCCACTGCCGCGCGGTATCCGCCGGTCCGGGACCGGTCGCGAATGCCACCTCGCTTATGCCGGCCCGCCCGGCGTAACCGGCGAAGGCCGCTGTCCAGGCGGCGCCGAAAAGGCTGAAGTTGCGCGCATCGCGGCGCGGGCGCGGATATGGAGCGTCGAAGCCGGCGGCGTCGATGCGCAACGAGGCGCCCGCCCGGGTGAATGAGCGCACCGTGCGCGCCTGGTCGATGATGGTAGACAGGTTCTCCATGAACATGTCGTCGTCGGGCAGGTGCATAGCGACGTTATATGACCAGGCAACCTTGGCGGCGTCTTTCAGCCTGTCATACTTGCCGCTGATGACGTAGAATTCTTCCGCCGGCTTTTCGCCCGCCGGCACTATTTTCGGCATCGTCGCGCCTTGCCGCGGGTTGCCGAGGGTGATGCGCGCCGGAGCGGGCGCCGGTGTGGCGGGTTTGCCGCCGGTTACGCTGATGGTCAGGGAGTCTTCGCGCATTTCACCAGGCCGGATTTCCGCTCCCGGCTGGTATCCCAGCGCGTGATAAGCCTTGAACGAGCTATCGCAGTAATTGCGTTGGTCTTCGATGCCGAAGCCGGCGCCGGTCATGTTCAGCTCCAGCCGTGTGCCATCGGCGGTGGTGTAGCGCAAGGCATTGAAGTTGACGTTCGTCAGCAGCGCGGGCTTGACGTCCGTGGGGAAGACGTGCTGATGCTCGTTTCCGTCCTTATCGATGCCGGTGAAAGCCTGTCCGGCCAGCGACTCGGCGCCGAAAAGGATGCACAACCCGACGCGCGGGGTGACGAAGGCCCGATTCGGCTGCCCCTGCACATGGAAGGTGATGACGCCCTCCCTGGTGCCGGTGATCTCGCCGGTCCAGCGATAATCGGCAGTCGGCCCGGTGCAGTCAGCCGCCAGCTTCACCGTGAAGCCGCCGTTTGCCTCCCGCACGTCTATGGTGGTGAACTCCGGCATTACCGTGTCGAAATCCTTGTCGCGCACGGCAAAATAAACCCGGCGGATGATCTCCCTGTTGCCGACATACAGGTAGCGCAACTCGCCATCCTGGAACTTCATGCGGATGGGACCGGCGGTCAGATTTTTCACCACCGCCGGCGCGCGCGATGCTCCGTAGAGTATGCCGTCGCCGCATGCTTTGACCACCGTCGCGTTGGGAACCTTGAAAATCGCCGGCGCCTCCCGCGGCGCGGCGTTGATATTCGCCGGCGCGAGCCAGCACGACAGAACGGCAAGGCATAATAAGAATCGACGTATCATATGGAATCCTCTTAATCGAGCGTTAAGCGTATTCTTCCACTCTTCCCCTCTTTCTCCCTTCCATTCTTCCGGCTTCCTCACCCACGTGGTATAATCGTACCCGATAAGGAGACAAGCGCATGACATCCACCTTTTCCTACATCATGGCGAACGCGCACCCGTTCAACGACCAGGCGGAGTGCGAGCGCGTGCGGCGCATCAGGAAGGAAAACCTGTGCAAGCACCCAAACGCGAACTTCAAGATCCAGATCATCGAGGATTCGACGCAGTTCGCCTTTTCCTACCTGACCGACATCGTGGCCGGCATCAAGCGCAGTCTGGACGAGGGGCGCCGGCACGTCATCATCCTGCCGGCGCCCAACCCCATGTATGCCTTCGTGGCGCAGATGCTGAACCGGCTGCGCATTCCATGCAAGCACGTGCACACCTTCAACATGGACGAATACGCCGATGAGCACGGCGTCACCGCTCCGCGCGACTGGCAGGGCGGCTTCCAGTATTGGATGTGGCGCGACTGGTTCGGTCGCATGGAGCCGGAGCTGGCCATCCCAGAGGAGCAGATCCACTTTCCAAGCACGGAGAACGTGAGCTACTACACGAAGATGATGGAGGACCTGGGCGGAGTGGACATCTGCTACGGCGGCATCGGCTGGTCCGGGCATATCGCCTTCTTCGAGCCGCACCTGTGCGTCGAGTTCGGCGAGGACATCGACGCCTACCTGCGGGCCGGCGCGCGCATCGTCGAATTGCACCCGCTGACTATCGCGCAGAATTCGCTGTTCTGCGACTGCGGCTGCTCCGGCGACTGGTCGGCCGTGCCGCCGAAGGCCGCCACCATCGGGCCGAAAGATCTAAAGAACTCGAAGGTGGTCAAGTTCTGGGACGGCTTTTCCTACGGCGATGTCTCCTGGCAGCGCTTCATCACCCGCCTGGCCGCCCACGGACCGGTTACCCCGCGCGTGCCCGCCAGCATCCTGCAAATATTGAACAGCGAACTCTACGTCAACAGCAAAATCGCCCAGAACTGCGACGACATACACACCGGCGAGCGGGCGACGTTTTACGCGGATATCCGGTAATTTCCGGAGCGCGGATTGGCAATCCGCGCGTGTCCTTTTATCTCGCGCGGATTGGCAATCCGCGCTCCGATGTGCAATGGCAACACCACATCTCACGCGCGACGACTTGATAGGCAAAACCATCGACGCCCACTCCCACCTGGGCATCAGCCTGCGCGCGTATGCATCGCTGGGGTATCCCTATGCGCAGAGCGTGGAGGACCTGTATTATCGGCAACAGGCGTGCGGGGTGGACGTGAACATCGTCTTCCCCTACGCGCCCGATCTACATTTCGAACCGCATGCGCTGGTCAAGGACGGAATTTGCGTGCCGGATCCGTCGCCCATCTCGCCGGCGCCGTACGGACTGGAAAACCGCATGGTGCTGCGCGAGGTGTTCGGCTTCTTCGCGGAAATATCCCACCGTTTCCTGCCCTTCGTCTCCGTCGATCCCGGGCGAATGATCGCCGAGCAGGTGGCGGATCTGACCGCGTTGGCGGAGGAATATCCCATTTACGGGCTGAAGCTGGCGCCGGTATTCTGCCAGTGCCCGGTGACCGCGTTGCTGAAGGAAGGCCGTCCGCTGCTGGATTTCGCGCGCGAGCGAAACCTGCCGGTGCTGCTGCACACCACCACCGACCCGAACGAAATTTATTCGCGGGTCGATCTCACCTTCCGGGTGGTGGAAGCCAATCTCGACCTGCGCTTCTGTCTGGCCCACTGCATCGGTTTCCACCGTGGCTGGCTGGACCGCGCCGCGGTTATGCCGAACGTCTTCGTAGACACCGCCGCGCTGAAGATCCAGGTGCGGATGGTATACGAAGGCAACGAGCTAATGGCGCACGGCGCCGACCTCTTCCCCGCCGACTACGCCGACCACACCGCCGTCATGCGCGCGCTGGCGGAGGCATACCCCGACACCATCATCTGGGGCACCGACTCGCCCGCCTACACCTACATGATTCGCCGCAAGCAGGCAGAGGATTATTACGTGACCTTCAACTTGAAGGGAAGCTATGAAGACGAAGTGGCGGCGTTGAACGCGCTGCCAGTTGAGTTGCGGCAGCAGGCATGCAATACCAATCCGCTCCGCTTTATCTTTGGCGCAGCCTGATCGGATTATTTGCTTCCATGATCTATTAAATCAGCATCTCCATCGTTTCCTCCACGATCATCCCCAGCGCCTCCGGCGCCAGCTTGGCCCAGTAGCAGAAATTCACCTCGTGCCCGCCGCGGGGGAATGCTTCGGGGGTGGGGATGTAGCCGACGTATTGGGTGGTGCAGTGGGCGACGAAGGTCTCTCGCGCGGGAGAGGCGAGTTTGAGCGCGAGCTGCCCTTCCACGAAGGGTTCGCCGGGCCAGCCGACCAGCGCGATGTCGCCGATGCGGAAGACCTGGATTTCGTAATTCAATACCGGCGAGCGCCGGCGGTGGTATTCGACACTCATGATAGAGGCGGCGCGGAACCACTCGCCGTCCAGGTAATTCTCCTTCCACAGCGGCTCCGGGTGCTTTGCCAGCATATCCTCGGCGAAGGCCAGCCGCGCGGGATCGGGGGCTTTGAGCGGGATGGGGATGCGCTTGACCTGCCAGTCAATGGTCTCGATGTCGGTAAACTGCATATGTTCGATCACCGCGCGGGCGGAGGCGGCCAGCTCGCGACCCATACGCCGGTGATCCGGCTGGAAATCCGGGGTGAAAGCCGGCCAGGGATTGATGTTGCCGCAGCAGCCGTTCACCACCAGCGGCATGCACTCCGGAAATGTCGCCCGCATCTCCGCCCCCCACGCGCCCGGCCAGTCGGCAGAGACGGCGCCGTGCCGGGTGGCGAAGAGATTGACCGGGTGGCAGGTGTGGTGCAGCAGCATCGCCGGCAATCGCCCCTCCGCATCGCGGGCGCATAGCACGCCCACTTCGGGGTCGATCGGGCCTTCCAGATAACGGTAATGCGTCTTGCCCAGCGGCGCCTGTTCGGAGGTGTAGAACCAGGGCATCTCCACCGAACCGTCGCGGGTGACCGCCCGCCGGTTGAAGGCCAGGTCGTCTCGCACGGCAGTGCCCACACCGAGCTGCACGGGGCGCAGGGCGGCGTCCGCCTTCTCGATGGCGGTGATGGCACGTTCGGCGGAAAAGTCGAAGTAGTCCGCCTCGCCGCCGCGCAGGTATTCCTGCTCGCCGTGGAAGCCGGGGAAATCCGGATCGAAAAAGATATCGCCCATGCACGGCGCCGAGTGGGTCTGCACGGCATGAACCATCACCTGGTCAGGCTCGAAGCCATACGCGCGGGCGCCTTTGCGAACCAGCGCAGACCATGCCTCGGAAAAAAGCGTCACGTCCACCGACAGCACGCATATTTTTCGCCCGCCTGCCGCGAAGACCACCGCCCTGGCGTGCAGCGGATCGATGATCTCCTCCGCCGGACGGTGCTCGCCCACGCCGCTGCTGAGCAGATGCCCGCCGATTTGCGGAGTGATGTCCTCCATGGCGGCGCCGACATGAAGCATATGGCCTCCTTATTCAACACGAAGACACGAAGACGCGAAGGCACGAAGAGATGTTATGAAATGGTAAATTCAATGCTCGCTGTCAGACCGATGATCGGGTCCAGCGCGGTGATGGTCCATTTGCCGGGTAAGGCATTCACTGGCAGGTGATTGCACAGGCGACCGCTGCCATTGAGGACGGTGAGGGGGCCGCCCAGCCGCGGGTGCGCCTGGCCGGCGGGATCGGTGACGGTGATGTCCACCTGGAAGCGTCCTGCTGCCGGCTGGCCGCGCTCGTCGAGTAGTGTCACTTCGCAGGCCAGCTCATCGCCGGGGTGAAGATCGGCTTGCTCGGTCCGCAGCAGACATTCTGCCGGCCTGGTGGGGAAGAGGGCGACGAGCGCGCCGTGCAGGCTGTCCAGGGCGATGTCGAACTCCACCGTCTCGCCGTTATTGAAGAGATCGACATATTCGCCGGTGGTCAGGTTGACGGCGAAGGAGGGCGCGAACGGCAATTCACTCAGCACGACCAGGCCTTCGCGCTGCTCCCAACCAAGGTTGGACACCGGCACGATAGCCAGGCCGTCGGCCAGGCGCAGGCCCGCGTCCAGATCGCTGTCCGTCGCCCCCCAGCGCGGCACGAGGCCCAGCCCGCCGAGCAGATCGGCTACCTTTTCTTCGTAGCGATCGGCCACGCCGGATCGATCGCTCTCCACCGCGTCCGCGTAGGTGGTCTGCAGGCTGGCGGTGAAGTAGAGCACGGCGCCTTCTCCATGGCGGTAGAGGCGATAAGTCACGCCGGGCACCACCGGCCCCTCGTCTACCGGCTCGCTTGCCGTCAGCTTGCGGAAGAATTCGGCCTGTTGCCCGCTTTCGTCGAATTGCGGCCGGCAATCGAGTATCAACACGCCGCCTTTTTCCACGAAACCGGAAAGCTGCCGCATTGTCTCGCGCATGAGGAAACGGCAGTCGCTTACCACGATCGCCCGGTAGTCCAGCGGCGCTTCGAGCATTAGCTGCTCGTCCACCTGGTCGAGGTCGGGGAAGACGCGCTGGAACAGCTCGTAAGCCATCATGCGCCGGTTCTCATGGGGATATATTCCGTCGAAGTTGATGCCGGTGCTCACCCGGTAATACCCATAACCCTCGTATCCGGGCGGCAGGTAATGTGGCGCCGGGTCCATCACCCATTGGCACCAGGGATTCACGAAAGCCAGCCGCGCGCGCGGGCGGCGGGTAGGCGCCAGCAGTGGGAAATACGGTCTGATTTTGTGCATCTCGGCGCCGAATTCGCGCAGCCGCTCGTCGCTCATGCCGAAGCCCTCGAAGCCGAAGGAGAGCAGGAAAGTGTCCATGCGCGTGACGCCGGCGGCCAGCAGCGCGTAGAACTGCCCCACCGACCAGTAAGGCGGCATCCAGCGGTTGGGCACGTCGTGCTCCCACAGGTCCATGAACACGCCCCAGTGCTCCAGGCCGTGATGGGTGGCCAGGCCGCGCACCCAGGCGGCGATCCAGTGCGTCTGGTTGTGCGGCATCCGCTTCTTCCCGCGCCAGATGCGGTAGCCGAAGGGGTAGCAGGCCATGTAGGCGCCGCCGTCGCCGTATTTCGCCCAACGGTGCATGCCGTTGAACATGAAGTTGCTGGTGAACAGCCGGTCGATGGGCACGTTGTGCAGCCGCACCTCCGGCGCCACCTCGTCCTTGACCTTGCGCGTCATGGCGAAGGCGCGGGTGGAATAGTCCTCCAGCCATTGGAAGAAGTGCCACCGCCGGAGGGTCTTGTCACCCTCCAGCGCTTTGTAGTCCGGCAGCTCTTCGCCATAGCGCTCGCGGTACAGCCGTTGGCAGATTTCGCACTTGCACACGTTGCTGGGATACAGGTGCGGCTCGTCGATGATCTCGGAGGAGACGTGCCCGGCGCGCGCCGCCTGCATCCGCAGCATGGGGGTAATCTTCTCGCGCACCGCCTGTTCGTAGTCCGGGTGGTGCACGCAGGGAACTGTCGGTTCATACTCCTTCGTCGCGCCGTGAGTTCCCAGGATGATGAAGGAGGTGTCGAAGTCCGTCCACATGGGAAGCCGCTCGCCGGCAATGAGCGCGTCCAGGTTGCGGACACGGCGCAGGCGGTAGGTCTCCTCCAGGGAAGCCATCGCCGAATTCATCATCTCCTTCGCATGGCGCAGCCCGCTCACGCTGACCAGGTCCAGTCCGAAGGCGTCGATGATATCGCGAACGTACTTATGTCGTTCTTCATCGTTTGTTTCGCCCCCGGCGAAATGGCCGACCAGGTGGTAGGTATCGTTGGGATTGGGCACATCCACCGCTTTCAGCGCGAAGCGGAACTCCTCCTCGCCGCTCGCCGCGGGCACGGTGATCGTTGCCGTGTAGTCGCCTTCCACCAGCGGGGGCGCGGTCCACGTCAGCTCGCCGGTTACCAGGCCTACTTCATTCCCCTGCCCATCCGCCACCGAGAGGGTGGGGGGAGCGGCGGCGCCGTCCACCCGCGCCGACCATTCCTGACCCTCCCGCAGCGTGAAGGTCCAGGCGGGCAGATATACCTTTGCCGTCCGCCGGTCGGGGAAGCGCAGGCGGAAGCGGCGCGCCTCCACCGTCTGCCCCTTCCAGTTGTTCCAACCCGGGGCGACCGCCATGCCGAAAGAGTTCTCCGGCATGCTGGGCGGTGGCGCGTCCATCTCCAGCGCCAGCTCTACTTCGTAAATGCCGCTCGATTTGCCCGGCAGCGGGTCGGCCAGCGTAAAGCGCTCCGCCTGTTCCGCCCGGTCAATAGGCCGCGCGTCCTCGAAAAGCAGCGCACCGCGCACCGCGTCGCCGCCGGAGGCCAGCCGGCCTTCATCCAGCCCGAACTGCGAGCAGCGCAGCCGCGCGCCGGCCGCTTCGCCTTCACGCCGCACGGTAGCCCGCAGCGCGTGCTCACCCGGTTCGGTCAGTATCATGCCGGTGGGCAGCTCCAGCGTTGTAAGGTACAGCGGCGCCGGCACGCCCATCAGCCAGGTTAGCGCCTGGCGCATCAGGTCGGGATAGAACGGGTGGCCATAAAAATGGTCGGTCGAGAACGGGTCGGTATACAGTCCGCCGGCCTCCGCCACCGCGAAGATCAACTGCCTGCTTCCCCAACGCTCGCTCGCGATCAGCACCGGCTTATCATCGACTGCCAGCAGTACCCGCGCGTCAGCGGCCACCTCCAGCGGATGCAGGGATGCGATCTTCCCGAAGGAGGAAGGCAGCCCGCGCAGGATCGGGTGCTCCGCCACCGCTGTCACCTCGCCGGCAACCGGCAGCGGACCGGCCGGCGGCACGCGCGCCGGCAGCACGGCCTCCAGGTCGTGCCACAGGCGGTAGCTGTTGCCCAGCGCGTTGAGGCCGCCGCATGCCATCACCGGCAGCCCCCGCTCCAGCGCCGAGCGCAGGTGCAGGATATCTCGCTCGGTGAGCGACTCAAGGTCGGTGCCCGCCATCACCAGGCAATCGTGCGCCAGCAGTCCGGTATACCCCTCGCTCACCATGCCCACGCGCTTCGTCAGCGCCGGAAAGATGGGCAGCCAGGGAATGCTGCTGTAATACGGATAAGCGCGCGCCTTATACGGCAGTCCACCCGCGATCGACTCGAGCTGGTACGGGTTATACGCATAAGGACGAATGAGCAATATTTCGCGAATACCTGCAGGATCCATAATAACCTCACTGGGAGCGCGGACCTCCGAGTCCGCCAATAGTCACGCGCGGACTCGGAGGTCCGCGCTCCAAACTTCCGGGATACACGGAAACACCCCGAACGCATCCCGCTGCCAGCGCAGGCTTCTGCCCTCGTCGTGCAGCCAGGCTTCGATCAACAGCGTGTATTGCAGGTAGCCCTGCTTCTCGTGGAACTTCGCGCCCCACTTGTTGAAGCCGCGCGGAGTGGGGCTGGTGAAAAGGGTGATGGCCTCTTCCACCGTCGGCGAAGTCGGGCGGTCCATGAATTTCGCCAGCCGTTCCTCGAAGGCCATGGCGCCGCTCCAGTAGGCGTTGTCCGGGCAGTCCTCCGGCAATTGGCAGAGTTGGACGTATTGCCGGCGCTTTTGATCCACGTATTTTCCCTGCGCCGTCTTCGGATTGCGGCACACCATGCCGCTGATGTGCGCGCCGCCGCATTGATCGGGACCGTAAACGTCGATGAAATTATAACTTGCCTTCTCGATGGCGGCGCAGCGCTTCTGCCGGTCGTAGAAGAAGTTGTTCGCACCACCCCAGAACTTCGCATAGCGGGTGAGGAACTCCACCGCGCCGGGCACGTCGTCAACGTAATGCGGCATCATCACCTTCACCGGCAGCGGGAAGATATCATCCGGCTCGTCGTCAATATGCAGACCGTTGCCCACTCCGTCGCCATTCAGCGGAGCATTTCGTAGTGAGCGGGGAACCGGGTTCGGATTCGGCTTCCAGAAGGTCATCGGGTCATCCACGTTCTTGATGTGGAACTGCCCGCGGTCGCTCTCCGGCAGGTAAATCGCGCGGCACTTCTCCGCTGTCACCGGTGGACCGGTCGGGAGCAGCTTCGCGTTCTTGTATCCCCGAAAGGTGATATAGGCATTGAAGCTGCGGTAGAGCGCCATCCGGTCGTCGGGCAGGCCGGTCAGCGCCTGCAGTTCCTTATCGACGGCGAGGATGTATTCCACCCACGGCTTCGCCTCCGGATAGGTGGTGAAGGACGGCGTCTTCGCCATGCGCTCGCGGTGGAAATCGGTCAGCCCACCGATCAGCGCCGGCCAATCCAGGTGCGGCGCGTCGAGCTGGAACCGCTCGTAAGGCCCATCGATGAACTGCCCCGGATTCGCGATCAGCCGCTCCGCCTCCGCCCGCGCGGTCTCTATTGGATTGGGCAACGTGACTGTCATCATATCTCCCTGTATATCTATTCAGGTTTGGCGCAGGGAAAAAAGATTAAAAAGATATTAAATGATTTAAATAATTACTTTATTTTTTTTGCAAAAAATAATAAAGTATCTTTTTAATCTTTTTATATCTTTTAAATCTTTTTTCTCTGCGCCAAACCCGAAATAACCAAACTCAAAACTGAAACATCTCCGGGACACATGGGTAATTGCCGAAGGCGTCGCGCTGCCAGCGGATCATCCGCTTTTGCGTGTAGAGTTCGGCATGAGTGACCAGCGTGTATTCGCCGCACGCCTGCTCGGGGTGCAGCTTTGCGCCGGTCTTGTTCAAGCCTTTCGGCCATGGCGTGGTGAAGAGCTCGAAGATCTCCGTCACGGTGGGTCTCGGTTTTTTCATCAGCTCGCCCAGCATCGCTTCCGCGCGATCGCACGCCTGCCAGAAGGTCATATCCGCGTTGTCGCGCGGCTGATTGAAGGTATCTATGTATTGCAGGCGCTTCTGCGCCTGGTATTGCGCCTGCGGCGACTGCGGATTGCGGCAGGCCATGCCGCTGCAGTGGCTGCCGCCGTTGGCGCCGGGCTCGAAAACTTCGATGAAGTTATGGCTGGACTTCTCGATGGCCACGTTGCGCTGCTGCCGGTCAAAGAGCACGATGTTCTGCCCGCCCCAGAATTGTGAATAGCGGGTGAGGAACTGCACCGCCCCCGGCACGTCGTCGCAGTGCGCGTGGCACATCGCATTGTACGGCAGCGGAAAGATCTCTTCCGGCTCGTCGTCGATGTGCAGTCCGCTGCCCACGCCGTCCCACATCAGTCTATCCACTTCCGGGGCTGACTTCGGTTTGTCGGTGGACGGCTTCCAGAAGAGCAGCGGATCATCCACGTTCTTGATGTGGAATTCGCCCTGGTCGGTATCCGGCAGGTAAATGATGCGGCAGCGCTCGACCATGGCCGGCTTCGCCTGCGCGTAACCGCGGAAGGTCAGGAAAGCCCCCAGGCTGCGCAACCCCGCCAGTTGCAACGCGCTCATGCCGGTCAGCGCCACCAGCTCCTTATCCGCGGTCAGCACGTAATCCACCCAGGGCTGGGCTTCCGGATATTTCGTTGAGGAAGGAATCTTCGCCATGCGCTCCCGGTGGAACTCTTCCAGCCCCGCCAGCAGCGTGTGACCGTCGATATATGGGCAATCGTTCAATACGCGCTCGAGCGGGCGGTCCAGGTATTGCTTGGGCGCGCGTGATATTACCTCGGCCTGCGCGCGGGCAGCCGCAATCGGATCGGGTGTAATGCGTGACATTCGTCACTCCTTTGTTTAAAAATGGTAGACTTCCGGCGCGCACGGCCAGTTGCCGAATGCGTCGCGCTGATAGCGATACGCGACCTGTTCGGAATACAGGTGAATGCGCGTGACCAGCGTGTATTCGCCGACGGCTTGCTCGGGGTGGAGTTTGCTGCCCGGCTTGTTCAGTCCCTTCGGCCAACTGGTGAGGAAGAGCTCGAGGATTTCCGCCACGGTAAGGTCGGGCTTTCGCATCAACTCGCCCAGCATCGCTTCGGCGCGGTCGCAGGCCTTCCAGTAGGTCATGTCGGCGCCGTCCAGCGGCTGATTGAATCGCCGCAGGTATTCCAGCCGCTTATTCGCCTGGTACTGTCCCTGCGGCGATTGTGGATTCCGGCAAGCCAGCCCGCTGCAATGGCTGCCGCCATTGGTTCCCGGCGCGAAGACTTCGATGAAATTGTGGCTGCACTTCTCGATGGCTACGTTGCGCTGTTGCGCGTCGTAAAGCACCGCGTTGCCGCCGCCCCAGAATTGCGAGTAACGCGTGAGGAACTGCACGGCGCCGGGCACATCATCGCAGTGGGCCATGCACATCCGGTAATACGGCAGCGGGAAGATCTCCTCCGGCTCGTCGTCGATGTGCAGGCCGCTGCCTACGCCGTCCCACATCAGGCCGGTAACCTGCTTCGCGTGCGATGGAGGCTCCGGATCCGGTTGATAGTAGGTGATGGGGTCGTCTACGTTTTTGATATGGAATTCGCCCCGGTCGGTAGCCGGCAGGTAAATAATGCGGCAGCGCTCGATGGCCGCCGGCCGGGCGCAGGCGTACCCGCGGAAGGTGAGGTAATCATGCAGGCTGCGGTAGATAGCCAGTTGCCGGTCGCTCATGCCGGTCAGCGCTTGCACTTCGTCATTGACCGCCAGCACATAATCCACCCAGGGCCGCGCTTCCGGATATGTTATCGATGAGGGCACCTTTGCCATGCGCTCCCGGTGAAATACATCCAGACCGTCCAGCAGCGAATCGCCGTCGATGAACGGGCAGTCAGCCAGCACGCGCTTCGTCGCCCCTTCAAGGTACAGCGCCGAATATTGTTTGATATGTTCGGCCTCCGCGCGGGCGGCGGCAATGGGATCGGGAATAGTCACAGGCACCGAAGACCCTCCGTCAGTTTATTAGCCCTATATGGTAATTTCAAAACCGGTTGCTTCGTGCGGGGGCCACCTCTCCCCCAACCCCTCCCCTACGAAGGGAGGGGAGCACGCTTACGTATAAAAAAATAACGGCTCGAGCAATACAAAATCGGTCATTCCGCCTACGCGGAAGTCCAGGCTTGATATACAAGAGAACTGTTTTTCATTATCTACCCGGTACTCCCCTCCCTTAGTAGGGGAGGGGTTGGGGGAGAGGTGGCCCCCGCACGAAGCAACCGGTTTTGAAATTACCTCCCTACTTTACGGCATCCGCTCGAACTCATCAAGCATGCCGGCTTCGTGCGCAAGCAACAAAAAAGGCAGGTAGGTGCGATATTGTTTCGCTCCGCCGCGAATATCGCCCAGCGGTTCCGGCGGGCCGGTGAAGCGCAGGAACTCCAGCCCTTCCTCCAGGTACTTTTTGTTGCCGGTAGCATGGTAGGCATACGCGTAGGCGGGCAGGGTCAGGTTCAGTGTGTAGGGGTGCAATTCATTCCCCCAGGCGATGCCCGTCTCATTGCGGCCGTGCTCCAGGTGCCAGTCCAGGATAGCGAGCATCAACGTCAGCGCAGTCGCATCGCCGGTAATGCGGTGCAGGTTCGCCAGTCCGGTCATTACCGTGCCGGTGCCGTAGTTCATGCCCTGCGGATCGTAGGTCCCCGACTCCTCAACCGCCGCCCCGATACGGTCGCGCAGCGCACGCGCCGCGTGAAGGCAGCGTTCGTCACCGGTTACTTCGATGACGCCGCACAGGGCGATGAGCGCCCAGCCGGGCATGCGGCTCTCGATGTCGAGCACGTCGGGGTATTCCTCGACGTACTTGCACACGTTGCGTCCCAGGCTTTTCACCACCTCCAGCGCCCGTTCGTCGCCGCTGGTGCAGTAATATTGCGCCAGCCCCTCCGTCCACGTATGGCTCGGGTAGACGGAGGCGGTGGTGTGCCGCGCGCAGTGCGCGGGGATGCCGCCAACTTTCCACGGATCGTCGCTCTTGCGCACGAAGTCCACGTCGATCTGGTGCTCGGCAGCCAGGCGCGCGCTCTTCCATGCCGCGGGCCGCCCGCTGCGCCAGCTCTGCGTCATCGCCGCCGCGGTGAAGTCATGCTCGTTATTGATCCACACGGTCTCCTTCGGCAGACCCCAGAAGGAGTAATCGTAGCCGGAGTTGGGGTCGTCCCCGTAACCGAGCATGCCCGGCACCCAGCCGCGCTCCGCGGTGGCGAGGAGCGCCCCTTCCACCCGCCGGTAGCGTTTCGGCAGCCAGGGCATGATATGCTGCATGCCGAAGACCTTGCACTGCCGATACCACTCGAACGGCACCGTCACGTTCGCCGGCGAATCGGTCTGGTGAAAATAGCGCTGGAATTCTTCTCCGGGCGTTTGGGCGGGAAAGAAGGTCAGCAGCAGGTGATGATGCCGCGCCATGCCCTGACCCAGGTTATGCAGGTCGCTGCCTTCCGGCCAGAGCACGTAATGCGCCTGACCATCCACCACCGCCAGCCGCTTGGGCCAGTTCTCGCGACCCTCGATAATGGTAATCATCGCCGACCAGTCGGCTGATTGCACGCCGATCCACGGGAATACCACGTCGCGATTATTCATAAGGTAAGAGGGGTAGCCGGTGGTGTCCTCGCGCAGCAGGTCCACGTCGCTCAGCCGGGAGCCGGTAGAGGTAATGTTGACGGCCAGGTTCTCCGGAATTGTATAGAGTTGCTGGTAGCTCTTCTGCCCGGAGGCATTCTGGCAGACCACGTGGGTGAGCGGGCCATCCATTGCCGGCAGGCGCAGGCCGATCTCCCCGACCGGCACGCCGTCCGGCATGTCTTCCATATTTAGAAAGGTGTGGATCATCTCTACTTCGTCGCGGCCCGCGTCGAAGCGAAGTTGAAGGTTGAAGTCGAGGAAGGAGATGTCGTCTTCATTGTAGTGGCGTCCGCGCAGTTCGATGATGCCTACCAGCGGCCCGCCCTCGACAATACGCGTAGATTGGAGCACGCCGTCGAAAAAGCCCCCCAGATCGTTGGTCCATAAATGAAGCGGTCCGGAAAATACCGGTTGCCCGTGATGGCGCAGTTCCAGCGTCGGGAGATCGACATCATCCCTGCCGATTATCGCGCGCAGTGGCCCATTGTTTATCTCATAACCATCACGCGTCGGATGGATGCTGACCGCTGTCTCCGGCTGCGGCGATGCCTCCCCGCCGGATAATTCCAGCGTGAAGGTGGCCGGAGCGTCGTGCGCCACGTCGGCCTGCCATTGCAGCAGGGCGAATTTCACGCTGCCGTCCGGCCACCGGCACAGCTCGCGCGCCTGGCGGGGAACCGGTTTTCCTTCAACGTCATGCAGTAGCAGTTGCCGCGCCTCCCGTACCGCTCCCTCCGGCAGCGGTATCCCCCGTGACACCGGCCAGCCGCGACGCCGGTCGGCTACCGGCTTGTTGTGCTCGTAACCGATTCCCTGAAACGAATAACGGCGCAGTCCCTCTTTGGGAACGGTAACGGTTATCTGTACCATGCCAAACCTTTCTGGTATTCAGCAGTCCGAGCAGAGCCAATTCATTATCACGTTCACTTCGCTGAAATCTCCCGTTATCGCGTGCGCTCCCGCATCCGACAGCCGTCGATATTTCGCCATGTTGATCCCCTGCCGTTTCACATCATCGCTCGCGATGCCCAGCGTGACGGCGCCGACCTCGCGGCCCAGCGCGATCTCCACCCGGCCGTCGCCGATCACCGCTATTTCCGCTCCCTGCAGGCCGGCGTCCCGCACCAGTTGGCGCAGTACGGCTTCCTTCGAGCAATCCATCTTCTCCGGTGGGGCGCCGGCGATCTCGACGAAGCAGCCGGACAGGCCGAGAATGCCGACCTCGCGCACCACGTCCGCATGGTCGGACCCGCTGGCGACGTAGAGAGCGATCCCCGCGCCGCATAGCGCATCCAGGAAAGCGCGGCTGCCGGCGATCATGAAGTCCTCCGGGACGGATTGACCGTCGATAATCCGCCGCGCGCGTGTGGTTACCGGCTCTGCCAGGCGGCGGGCGTATTCCGCCTTGTATTCCCAGGGATCGAGCACCCGCGGGTTCAGGCCGTAGCGGGCTACCGCTTCCGCCAGCCAGACCATCTGGTGAATGGTCTGCACTCCGGTTGAGTGATCGATGTAATCCTCGACCTCGCATTGCATTTCCGGCGTCGGAGCGGTCGGGCCGGCGATCATCTCCACCATCAGCGGGCCCATTATCTCCTCCCATCCCTGGCGCAGCGTGGAGATGGTGCCGTCGAAGTCGAACAGCGCCGCGCGTAGCGGCGGGCGGGTGGAGGGAAGGGGATTAAGGACGGTAAGCGAGCCGGTAAATGTCATGAGACCATTTCCTCGTCAAAACGCGCCAGGATCTCCTCCGGCGAGGCCGTTCCCGTCACGCCGATCTTGCGCACCACCACGCCGGCGGCCAGGTGGCCGATCGTCGCGGCTTCGCTGCCGTCGGCGCCGGCGGCCAGCGCGGCAAGGCAGGCGGCGGCAAAAGCGTCGCCCGCGCCGACAATATCGACCGGCGGCGGCGCCGGACGGGTGGGTATATGCCGTGCCGCGCCGCCTTCTGCCCACAGGCAGCCCCGCGCCCCCAGCGTCAGGCAGACGGTCGCTTCATTCTTCCGGGCCAGCTCCAACGCTATCGCTTCGAGTTGCTCGAGGCTCGCTTCCTGTGTATTTATCGTTAATCCGGCCGCAATTGCCGCTTCCAGTTCGTTCGGTTTCAATATCACATTGTGATAGTCTGCAATGCGAGTCCGGCTGTCCACCATCACGGGCATTCCCGCCCTTCCCGCGGCGCACAGGCGCTCGCGCAGCGGCGCGGTCAGCATGCCGTATACGTGATAATCCGCCGCCAGCACCGCGTCCACCTGTCCCAGCAGAATGTCCAGCCGCTCCAGCAGCGCCGCCTCCACCGCCGGCGGGGTGGGGGTGCGGTTCTCGAAATACAGGTGCGGGTCCTCGTATACCACCTCGCACAGCCCGTAGCGCAGCGGCTTGCAGAAGGCATTGGTGACGCGCTCCGGCGAAACAAGCAGAAAATCGGTGCTCACTCCGTCGTCCGGCAGCAGGCGCGCCAGCTCCCTCCCCCGCCAATCGTCGCCCAGCACCGCAAGCTGCCAGGTCGGCCCTCCCAGCGCCGCCGCGCACGCCGCCGCGTGGCAGCCGCCGCCCGGCGCGGGACGCTCGCGAACGATGGGCAGGATATGGTGCGGATTTTCGCGCGCCAGCACGCTCAACGTCATGTCCGCGTCCCAGTAAACGTCCAGCGCCGCGTCCGCCACAACTCCCACGCGCACCTCGCGCATGCCCGCCAGCAGCTCCTCCAGCCTTTCTCGAGTTAATCTTGCACTTCCGGTTTTCACGTTACCGGTAATTCGGTATGAAGGAATGGAATCCTTTATATCCGAG
>Ga0172370_10001146_pt1 | contig 41339 bp, 35 predicted proteins | sample LakKiv5m_FD_114538 | JGI IMG/M metagenome (GOLD analysis project Ga0172370, IMG submission 114538) | Freshwater microbial communities from Kabuno Bay, South-Kivu, Congo - kab_022012_11.5m | ecosystem: Environmental > Aquatic > Freshwater > Lake | place: Democratic Republic of the Congo...
CTAAGTCACTTAGCCTAATCTCATAGATTTTCTAAAGAAATAATGTCATTATGTTTAATATGACACGGTCTTCTACTCTCTCTCTCTCTCGAAAAGGCTTCTGTTCTTTGCCGTATCAAAGAGGGATATCTGATTTGGGTTAATATTTTGCCGCATACTCCAAAAAGCTCACGCTATACGTTAGGCTCAAGAATTGAAAATAAATTTCTTGATCTTTTGGAAACATCTTATATTGCCTATTATATCGAAAAAGAAAGAAAACTAGAGAAAATTTCAGACTGCATTTTAATCTTAGACACCTTGAAATTTTTAATCAGCATTACATGGGAAGGAAAGATAATCTCCAATAGACACTTTGAAGAAATTTCAAATAAGTTAAAAGAAATAGGTAAAATGTTTGGCGGCTGGAGAAAAAGCTTAGAGATAGAATCAATAAAAAACCGCAACGTTTAAATTGCGGAAAGAACTTCTTTCGAACGGAGAAAACAAACCCGTTCTTCGGATTCCAAGTATTGTCGGGATTAGCCCAATTATCGTTGAGCCACAAGCCGTCCTCGTTGCGCTTAAGCTTGAAGACAAACGGATTGCCATTCGAGTCAGTTTTGTATAGTACACCATCTAATTCACTGCAAATCTAATCCACCAACTGGCGGAAGAGATTAGGCTGTATTTTACTTGTGATATTTAAATCAACCAGTGCATTACACCAAGTTATTCTTTTTTAGTTGTACAAGATACAAATTACTCTACAAAAAACCTTAGCCTTTTGTACTCTCAATAAGTATTTGCCGAAGAGGTTTTGAAAAGCCGTAACCTTCCAATGTAACCAATCTATTAAAAGTATACCAAAAAAATTTCGACCGAAAAATTCAAAGAACCAAAGGATCAAAGAGACAAAGTTTCAAAAACGAAGCGTCAAAAGAATTAAGAACTAATTACTTGCGAAGAGAGAAAACAAACCCGTCCCTCGGATGCCAAGTAGCGTCGGGACCAGCCCAACGATCGCTGAGCCACAAGCCGTCCCCGAAGCGCCCAAGCTCGAAGACAAACGGACGGCCAAGCGAGTCAGTAATAGGCTTCATGGCAACATAAAACCAATCGCCCATAGGTTGGTCTTTATATTTTAATCTATATTGTGGACCTACTTCTGCAGGACAAAGATCAAGGCCCAACTCCTGTGCCCTTCTAAAAATTTGATCAGTGGTGAAATAGCCTGCTTTTATTCCTAAGGCACCTGCTTTTAGACGTACAATATCTAGATCTTGTCTATCGGTTGGGGTTAGACTTAAGCCTGTTCTCATCATATATTCTGCATAAGAAGATACAGTTATTTGGTTATCAGCTAGGTCTCTTTGCAATTCACTTAAACCTTTATCGCCTATGGAAACGCTATCAAATCTTATTTTTCCTTCTGGGAACTTAGTGTAAATATGTTCAATGCCAAATTGTTGTAGGGTGGTAAAAATACCAGGCTCAAGAACACCAACATAAGCTTTGGTGTCTTTACTTATTTGCCTTGTATTGTGAGCGATTTGCAATGGTTCGCAATCAAAAACAACCAGCATGTCATGGTTTTGATTTCTTCCAAAGCGAAGTTCTTCAATACGGGGATCTTTCTGATAACCAAATCCCTCAATAGATGAATCAATTTCATAAAGAAACGTTAATTCATCTCTGCTAAGATCTTCTCCGGCTTTTGCTTTTCTGTCTATTTCGGTAAGACTTCGCATATCCTCAACTTTTTTCTTGTAAGACTCTCCATCTGGAAATTCCTTAAGTTTTTCATCAACAACCAAAACTATTCCGGAGTCAAGGTTTTGCTCTTTAGCGATTCCCCGGACTTCGGCGATACTTCCTTCTTCCATACGAATTGCCGCTCTTGGAATTGTGGGTTTTCCGGTTTGATCGTATGAATAGTAAACATAAAAGTCTCCGCCTTTAAGCTGAGTTTGGGCAGTTGATTCTCCGGCAGTACACCAGCCGGTACCGTGACCTTGAAGAGATTGAACAAGTGGCATGTGGTCGGAGCCTTGATTATACTTAACCCATTCTCCATGAGTTGCTAAAAGGTTCTCAGCAGAAGCGGGGGTAACTTTTTCTATAGCCCAGGCATAGAGCTTAGGAAAATTCTCTGCTGCGAGAAGTTTTTCAAATTCCTTTTGATCTTTCTCGTCAAGAGAAGATACATCGATATCGTAACCTTTATATTTCTTTTCAATTGCATCCAACACATAGGAAAGAGCTTCTCGGTTTAAATCTGGAAAAGACCTGGTTGTTCCTTTTGATCTTTGCGGATATGCTCCTTTTTCCTTGTCGAATTCTGCCATACTTAAAACACTTCTTAAGGTAAAGTATTTTAAGGAATCGGGGTATGGAGCATCAGAGGAAGATAGATAGTCTATCCATTTATCCAGACTTGATTTCTGATCGGCAATTAAAGCTTCTGCTGTTTGGTTTTTTAATTGTTCCCAATCGGCATGCTCAAGATCTCCTTCTTGCCCTCTTTCTCTAATAATTCTTCTTTGGGTTTCCCAATAGCTTTCGGGGATTTCACTAGATTTTATGACATATTTACTATGTAAAAGTCTTTTTACTGCGTCTATTCCGTGTTCTCTTGCAGTCGGATCTTCTCTGTCGGTTATTTCCCGGAAGCGGTCTAGGTAATTTTGAATCCGAAGCAATGGATTTTGGGGCACTTTTTCTCCTGTCCGAGCCTGATGTCTTTTTGCAGCACCTTCTACCTCAGGGCTTTTATGAAGATCATATTTTACTTTAAGAAGAGGTATTCCTGCATCTGCATTTTCCATACGTTCTTTAGTCATATTAATGATAACATAAACTTTATCACTGAAAGACTATATCAAAAATCGAGTCTGTATAGAACAACTACTGAGAAAGAACTTTTGGTCCGGTTTTTGAGACTAAAACTGTGCGTTCAAAAAGACCGGATAGCGAACCATCTTTTGTGCGAATTGTCCAACCGTCTTTATCTGTCTTTGTTTTATATGATCCAGCATTGTAAATTACCTCAATGGCTAAAGTCATTCCTTCTTTTAAAAGTGGCGTTTTTTCCATGAGAAAAGTACCAATCAAACCAAATTAATCTTCTTAATGCATCTTTTGACAAAGATGCTGCTTGAATTACCGGAACGGGTAATATTTTAAATGCTCGCATGTACGAGCCATTGTACAGCCCTTTCAAAACTTATCAACCGTTCTGTATGTATGGGGGCCTAGACACAAAAACTATGTTCTTTGTCTATTAGGCGCTATCGGAAGAATTGGTCCGATATTTTTCCTTTCACCGAACTTGCTATCGGAAAACGCCTCTCCCAACCAAAGTTTTTCTAAAGCTTTAATCGATAATGCGCCTTCTATTAACGGTCCTGAAGCAACTGCTTCTGAAGAAGGTTTAAGTACAATATTTCCTCTTATAAATCTTGCCTCTACGAATATTTGTGGAGAATCAACGCTAAAAATTCCTTGTCCTGAAGATTTTTCTGCGGGCTTAGAATCAATGTATAAGCAAGGCACCTCAGCGCTCATTAACATTATTAAAACAGATTGAATAACATTTTGTAAAGTAACAAAGCATTATCAGCTTAGTGCTTAAACATTAATTGCTAATTCCGCTTGTGATATTGCCTCGGAAGTTATACCAACGCCTTGCCTTAAACTATCTCTAAAAGCCAATGCTCTTTGCAAGCCCTCGTCTCCAAGATGTTTTTGATGCAATAATATTTGTTTTTTATAAAGAGGATCTTTGTTCCTAGCAAGCACAAAGCCCACGTATTCTGCAGGCAATTCTTGGTGTATTACAGCTTCTATTCCAGCATCAATATTATGACTTAAAGCCAAAGGATATTTTAAAGGACTGTCTCCTTTTTCTGCTATATTTGGCGGAATCGGCTTATGAATGTCATACCAATCCCGTTCAGCAAACGCAATTGCTCTTTCGGGGTTACTTTTTACTTCCGGAACAATTGCTCTTCTTATCTCGGGTAAACTTTCGCTCACATCCGGAAATAATGCTCTCCATGCTACTTCTGCTTCTTCTTGACTGGAAGTTTCGTAAATCTTAAATAAGCTTCTGTAATCTATTCTCTTAGGCGCTCCCGATGCTTCCGCGGGTTGAGGCTTAGATACATAAAGATCTTTCCCTCCCAACCTAACAGAACTAAGAGTTACTCTTTCTCCTTCCTGGTGACCAACTGACCCTAAATTTTCTGCATTTGCCATATATTTTATATACATCACTTCTTACTTTAAAAAATTAAAAAACGCGTAAGAAAATATTAAGTTTTTTGCCTTTGTTTATTGGTGAAGACTTATTCAACCCTACCCGTAAACGTAGATTTCGCAAGCATTTGAGCAACAATGTTTTGCGGAACATCCTCATAATGTGAGGGTTCCATATAATAACTCGCTCTACCTTGCGACATAGAACGAAGTATGGTTGCATAACCCGATAACTCCTCTAGAGGTACCATTGCTAAAATAACCGTTGCCCTCCCTCTTTCTTCCGTTCCCATAATTTGAGCTCTTTTAGAAGAAAGGTCTCCGATTATATCTCCCATAAATTCTCCAGGGGTCGTTACTTCAACCTTCATAATGGGCTCGAGTAAAGTTAGCTGGGCTTTTCTACACGCAGCTTGCAGTGCCTGGCTTGCAGCGATTTTAAAAGCAACGTCGGAAGAATCAACTTCGTGAAAAGACCCGTCATAAACTGTTACATTCATATCTACCATTGGGTAGCCAAGTAAAATTCCATTTTCCCTTGATTCTTTAACGCCTTTTTGGATTGAAGTAATAAATTCCGCAGGAATTGCTCCTCCTTTAATAGCATCTATAAATTCGTAACCTTCTCCTCTTTCTCTTGGCTCAACTCTAAGGAAACAGTGTCCATATTGACCTCTTCCTCCGGACTGTCTAATATACTTTCCTTCTCCCTCTGCTTTAATTTTTATTGTTTCCTTATAGGCAACCTGCGGCGCTCCAACATTAGCCATAACCCCAAATTCCCTCTTCATCCTATCAACCATAATTTCAAGTTGTAATTCTCCCATTCCCGAAATAATTGTCTGTCCTGTTTCGTGATTAGTTTTAATCGAAAAAGTCGGATCTTCTTCCGAAAGCCTCTTTAGAGAAAATCCTAATTTCTCTTGATCTGCCTTAGTCTTTGGCTCTATTGCCAAGGAGATAACAGGTTCCGGAAAAGTAATTTGTTCAAGAATAATTGGTTTTTTATCCTCGGTTAAAGTATCTCCCGTACCTGTTTCTTTAAGACCAACTAAAGCAACTATTTCTCCTGCATAAGCCTCTTTAACTTCCTCCCTGTGATTTGCATGCATCATAAGAATTCGTCCAACTCTTTCCTGTTTATTTTTGTTGCCATTAAAAATATATGACCCTGCGGCAACCTTTCCGGAATAAACTCTAAAGTAGGTTAGTTTTCCAACGTGAGGATCAATTTGAATTTTAAACGCAAGCCCTGCAAAGGGTTCGTTGAACTCGGGTTTTCTTTCTTCTTCCTCGCCTGTTTTTGGATTTATTCCTTTAACCGCTCCAACATCTAGGGGAGACGGAAGATAATCCAAAACCGCATCTAAAAGAGGCTGAACTCCCTTATTTCTAAGAGAAGACCCTGCATATATTGGAACTAACTTATAAGCAATAACTGCTCTTCTTAAGCCTACTTTTAATTCCTCTTCCGAAATTTCTTCTCCATTTAGATATTTTTCCATTAAAACATCGTCATTTTCGGCAATTTTCTCAACCAACTTATGTCGATATTCTTCCACCTGATCTTTCATCTCCGCAGGAATTTCATCGGAAATTTCAAATTTTGCGCCCAATTGGTCTGACCCCCAAATAAGTGCTTTTCTACTTAAAAGATCGACTGTTCCTACGAAGCTGGATTCTGCGCCAATTGGCAAAACCATAATTGCAGGGTTTGCTCCAAGTCTATCTTCGATACTTTTTACGGTTGCTAAGAAGTCTGCTCCAAGCTTGTCCATTTTATTTACGAAACAAATTCTTGGAACTTTATATTTATCTGCTTGTCTCCAAACTGTTTCCGATTGGGATTGAACTCCCTCTTCCGCATCCAAAACAGTAATACCACCATCTAAAACACGCAGTGATCTTTCTACTTCTGCAGTAAAATCAACGTGTCCAGGAGTATCAATAATATTTATTCTGTAAGTATCGTCTTTGCCGGAATTTGCTTTTAAAGAATGAGTCCAAAAAGCGGTAGTTGCTGCCGAAACAATAGTAATACCGCGCTCTCTTTCCTGATCCATCCAATCCATTTGGGTATTTCCTTCGTCAATGTCCCCAATTTTATAAGTTCTTCCTGTATAAAAAAGGATGCGCTCGGTTGTCGTAGTTTTACCCGCGTCAATATGGGCAATAATGCCTATATTCCTAATTTTGTCTAATTCGTAATGTCTTTGTGTATCTGCCATGATTAGTTATTAGTTACTAGAATTTAGTTATTAGCTAAAATAAAATAAAACCTAAAACTTAAAAAAACTCCCCTGTCCGCCGCTAAAGCGCTTCTAAAGCGTGTTCGAATAGAACTGCAAAGCTTTAAGATAAGCTTAGGCGGGCCCCAAAGGAAGCTATATGTAGTATAGCATAATCCTTAAAATGATACCAGCTTTGATGCGGGTATAATTTTTTGCCCCTTTCCTGATTCAATTAATCTTTGATTTGTTTCATCCCTAAATCTCTGTTCAATTTTTTGATAATAGGAATGTAAACTAGGACGGTTTTCATCTTTATGCAAGCTGAAGTCAAATATAAACATTCCCTCTTCGTTCTTTACGGATAAAGTTGCTGCTCCTATTGTTGTTGGCAATTCAAGAGCTAAAACGTTTCTTCCGTACATAAATTCATGTCTTATCCTATCCCCTGTAAATATCCACGGGCTAGGCAGAATAGACCCTGTGGCTAAGGTGTATGCATCGGTTACTATTTTTACAACTTCTTCTGATAAGTCTTCCTGTTTTACTCCAATAATTTGATTAGGAAAAGTATTTTCCGGTATTTCTGCACAAATTGAACGCAATGATGGTGGCATTTCAGGACTTGTCATAGTAAAAATCAGGACAAATCCTGTTTTAGAATCTAAAGTGGCTAAACGCGCGATTTGCTTCGGCCATTCTGTGGGCCGTATCTCTTTTCTTAATTGCTGCACCTTGATTTTCTACTGCATCCTTTAACTCTGCAGCAAGCTTTGCGGCAAAAGATTTATAATCTTTATTTGATCTTGCTTTTGCGGCCTCTATTATCCAACGCATAGAAAGAGAAAGCCTTCTTTCTCCTCTTACTTCCATTGGAACTTGGTAATTAGCCCCACCAACTCTCTTTGCTTTTACTTCCTGCCTTGGACCGACGTTCTGAATAGCTTTTTCAAAGATTTCCAATGCATTTTGACCTTCTTTTTCCAACAGCTCAAATGCCGTATAAAGAATTCTTTCCGCAGTTGTTTTTTTACCATCCTTCATTAATTTATTGATGAATTTTGCAGCTATTAAGCTGTTGTTAATTCTGTCTGCTTCTATTTGTCTTTTAACTACTTTTTTATGTCTCATATTAAGCTGCTCCTGCGACTACTTTTTTGCCGCTTTCTCCTCTTTTCGTTCCATATTTACTACGTGAGGTTTTTCTGCCTTCCACTCCTGCCAAATCAAATTTTCCTCTTACAATATGATATTTTACACCCGGTAAGTCTTTAACTCTTCCCCCGCGGACCAAAACGATCCCGTGCTCGGAGAGAGAATGCCCCACTCCTTGAATATATGCCGTAACTTCCATCTTATTAGAAAGTTTTACTCTTGCAACTTTTCTAAGTGCCGAGTTTGGTTTTTTTGGGGTCATTGTTTTAACCAAAGTAACAACTCCTCTTTTCTGAGGTGCTTCAATTGTTGTATAAACTCTATCTTTGGCATTAAAAAGACGTCGCATTGCTGTGGAACGCGTCTTTTTAATTTTTTTGGTTCTTCCCTTTTTTGATAATTGTGACAATGTTGGCATAAACTCCTTTCAGTCGTAATTTCAAATATACAAATGTCCAATATTTGAAATTGCTTATTGGAAATTGGATATTCCAAGCTTTAGCTTGGCTATTATACTTCTTCCGCTGTCTTTCCTTCAACTGGAATAAGTCTTCCAATAATTACATTTTCTTTAAGCCCGATTAATTTATCCTCAGCACCCTCTAGAGCTGCTTCCGTTAAGACTTTTGTTGTCTCTTGGAAGGAAGCTGCGGAAAGCCATGAATCAGAGAATAAGGACGATTTAGTAATTCCAAGCAGCGCCTGTCTTGCAGTTGCCGGTTCTCCTCCTTGGGAGAGAACCTCTGCGTTAATTTCTTCAAATCTGGTTTTTGTTACAAAATCTCCCGGAACTAAAGCGGTGTCTCCGACTGTTTCGATAATAACCTTATCCGACATTTTTCTTAGGATTACTTCAAAATGCTTGTCGTTAATAGCAATTCCTTGCGATTCGTAAACTTTTTGAGCCTCATTGATAACGTATCTCTGTGCATCTCTTAATCCGCTAACCTTTATTACTTCTTTAGGATCTAAATATCCTTGAGCAAGCTGAGTGCCAACTTGAATTTCCTGTCCATCGTTAACAGTTAAGGTCGCAGAAGCAGGCACAAAATATTCTTTTTCTTCAACCGGCTTTGTTCTGGAATTTTTAATTGTCATAAGATATCCATCGTCTGTAGTTTCGATCTTGAGTTTTCCGGAAATTTCCGAAATAGGAGAAAGGTTTTTTGGAGTTCTCATCTCAAAAAGTTCTTCTACTCTTGGCAAACCCTGGGTAACGTCGCTCATTACAACTCCTCCGAAATGCCTGACTCTCATAGTAAGCTGTGTTCCCGGCTCTCCGATGGATTGCGCGGCAATTACCCCAACCGGTACGCCTGTTTCCACGGTTCTTTTATTACTAAAGTCAATTCCGTAGCATTTTGCACAAATTCCATATTCCAGACTACAAGTAAGAGGAGATCTTATTACAACTTCTTCTATTCCTCCATTAACTATTCCTTTGGCTTTTTCCGCAGTAATTTCTTCTCCTTCTTTGACAATTTCTTTCTTGTTAGTCTTAGAGACAATTCTTGCAGATGAATATCTACCGATAATTCTATCTATAAAAGATGCTGTCCTTCCTTCTTCGTTGGCAACTATTGAAATTCCTTCTTTAGTTTCACAGTCTTCATCTTTAATAATTACGTCATGAGAAACATCAACTAGACGTCGGGTTAAATAACCTGCGTTTGCTGTTTTTAAAGCAGAATCTGTAAGTCCTTTTCTGGAACCTCTTGCGGAAGCGACGTATTCAAAAATTGAAAGACCTTCGCGGAAGTTAGATTTAACTGGAAGTTCAACGATTTTTCCGAGCGGATCAAGAATAAGTCCTCTCATTGCGGAAAGCTGTTTTAATTGTTCTTTTCCTGCCCTGGCTCCTTCGGAATCAATAATTGTCCTAATAACATTTTCCGCTTTAAGATTGTTCCAGGTAAGATCGGCAATCTTATCCGTAGTTTTTAGCCAAACTTCATTTGAAAGCCTTTTCTTTTCTTCATTCGTAATAAGTCCCTCTTGATATTCTTCTTCGATTTTTGTAACTTTTTTCTCTGATTCTTTTATAAGTTCTTCCTTTTGAGGAACTTCTTCATTGTCAAAAACCGATACGGAAATTCCGGAGACAGTAGCTCCGTAAAATCCGAGGGATTTTATGCCGTCGATTAAACCTGCTACCTCTGCTTCGGAGATTAACTGAATTGCGGTAGTAATAATTTTTTTAATCCCGGATGCTTTTATAGCATCATTAATAAAACCTAAGACTTCCGGAAGTTTTTCGTTAAGCATTATTCTTCCTAGTGAAGTTTCAACATTTTCACTGCCTATTCTCACTTTAATTGGTTCTCTTAACTTTATCTTGTCAAATGAATGAGCCAGATAAGCTTCGTTAAAACTGGCAAACTCTGCTACGTTTTCTTTTCTTAACAATTCGTCAATTGTCGTTAGATAGAAAATTCCTACTGCCATTTCTTTGTTTGGAAGCGTAATCGGACTCCCGTCTGCAGGTTTAAGCAGATTGTGGCTTGGCATCATTAATCTAATTGCTTCTTCTTGTGCTTTTGCAGAAAGCGGAATATGCACGGCCATTTGGTCTCCGTCAAAATCAGCATTATAGCCTGCACAAACACAAGGATGCAAGGAAATTGCCGCCCCTTCAATTAATATCGGATAAAATGCCTGAATACCTAACTTATGAAGTGTGGGAGCACGGTTTAAAAGAACAGGATGGTTTTTGGTAATCTCTTCTAAAATATCAAACACTTCCGGCGGTCTCTTCTCGATAAATCTTTTTGCCGATTTAATATTTGGAGCATATCCTCTTACAATAACTTCGCGGAGAACAAATGGTTTAAACATTTCAAGAGCCATTTCTTTTGGCAATCCGCATTGGGAAAGTCTTAATTCCGGTCCAACGACAATAACAGACCTTCCTGAATAATCTACCCTTTTTCCTAAAAGATTTTGTCTAAACCTTCCTTGTTTTCCTCGCAACATATCGGAAAGCGACCTTAGTGGAGAAGCTGTTGCCTGTGTCCCTCTTTGAGATGCATCAATTAATGAATCTACTGCTTCCTGCAGCATTCTTTTTTCGTTTCTTAAAATTATTTCCGGTGCGCCAAGAGAAATTAAGTGCTTTAATCGGTTATTTCTGTTAATGACTCTTCTATAGAGATCGTTAAGATCTGAGGTCGCAAATCTTCCTCCGGAAAGCTGAACCATTGGTCTTAAATCCGGCGGAATAACAGGAAGCGCGGTCATAATGATATTTGCAGGCGAAACTCCTGCTTTTTTCATTACTTCGATTAATCTTAATCTCTTAATTATTTTAAGGTACTTTTGTCCTTTTGATTTTTCCGATTCTTTTCTAAGCTCAACTATTAATTTATCTAAATCTAACTTGTTAATTAGTTCCAATAATCCATCTGTTCCTGTTTTTATTGTAAAGAAAACCGGAATATCGTATTCAATAATTTTAAAGTATTCGTCTTCCGATAATACGCTCCCAATCCTTAAGCTTTTAATAAGTCTTGACAAAGCATCCTCTATTTCGTCCATTTTTTTGGATTCGGAAGCAAATCTATCGTTTAGTCTTGCTACTCTTTGTCTTTTCTGAAGATCAAGCTCTTGTAAAATTAAAGCTTTTTGTTCCTGTTTAACCTTTGTTTTTCCGGTTTCTTTTTTCTTTTCATCTACTTCTTCATCAATTTTTTTCTCTTCTAATCCGATATCTTTTTTAAGCTGCTCTTTTCTTTTTTCTATAGTTTGAGCAAGTTCTCCTAAACTAATCTTTTTCTTTTCATCATCAACATCCGTAATTAAGTAAGATGCATAATAGACAACGGATTCAAGACTTTTTTGCTGCATGTCTAAGATTAATGGAAGTGCGGAAGAAAGACCTTTGAAAAACCATACATGAGCAACAGGAGCGGCAAGCATAATGTGGCCCATACGTTCCCTTCTGACTCTGGATAAGGTTACCTCAACTCCGCATTTATCGCAGACTATTCCTCTATTTCTAATCCTCTTATACTTTCCGCAATAGCATTCCCAATCCTTGGTCGGACCGAAAATTCTTTCATCGAAAAGACCTGCTTTTTCCGGTCTTAAGGTTCTGTAATTAATTGTTTCCGGCTTGGTTACTTCACCATAAGACCAGGCTAAAACATCTTCTTTGCCTGCCAACAATATTTTTAATGCTTTAAAGTCTAAAATCGTTATGTCTCTCATTTTTTTATCGTTATTCATTTACTGCCTCCTCTATAACTTTTGGAGCTTCCTCTCCTGCTTCGGCAACAGGAGCCTCAACCGCTTGTGTCTCTACTGTTACTTCTCCTCCTAATTCTTCTGCCATTTCTTTTGCTTGTTCGGAAACCGTTTCCTCTGTTTCGGCCGCTTTTTCAACATCTGCCGGTACTACTACTGCTTCTTCTATAGTTTCTTCTTTTTTCTCAATAATTTTTGCTTCAACCGGAATAACATTTAATCCCAATGCCTGCAGTTCTTTTATAAGCACCTTAAAGGATTCAGGAACTTTAGGAGTTGGAATATCCGTTCCTTTTACGATAGCTTCAAATGCTTTGGCACGCCCAACAACATCATCCGATTTAATTGTTAACATTTCCTGCAAAGTATATCTTGCTCTATGAGCTTCAAGTGCCCAAACCTCCATTTCTCCAAGTCTTTGACCTCCCATTTGTGCTTTTCCTCCAAGAGGCTGTTGAGTAACCAGGGAATATGGTCCTGTAGACCTCGCATGAGTTTTATCCTCTACCATGTGTATTAATTTCATCATGTATTCAATTCCGACAACCACCGGTTTTTTGTATGGCTTCCCTGTTCTTCCATCATAAAGAATAGCTTTTCCGTTAACAGGAAAGTTTGCTTTTTTTAAAGCGTCAACTATCATTGACTCTTTTACTTCTTCAAAAACCGGAATTGCGTATTTACTTTTAAGTTTATAACCGGCAATTCCAAGATGAGCCTCCAAAAGCTGACCCAAATTCATACGGGCAAGTACGGAGATCGGGGAAATAATTATGTCAACCGGGGTTCCGTCAACTAGATGCGGCATATCTACTTCCGGTAGAATTCTAGAAATAACTCCTTTATTCCCATGACGTCCTGCGAGCTTATCTCCGACTACAACATGTCTAAGCTGGGCAACTTCGACAATAATTTTTCTTTGCGTTCCCGGCTCTAACTCGTCTCCTTTTTTCCTGTCTAGAATTTGAACGCTAATTACTGTTCCACGTTCACCGTGAGGAATGCGAAGAGAGGTATCTCTTACTTCTCTTGCCTGTTCTCCAAAGATTGCCCTTAATAATCTTTCTTCCGCTGTAAGTTCTGTTTCTCCTTTTGGTGCAATTTTCCCAACAATAATATCTCCCGATTGGACATCGCTTCCGACAACAACAATTCCTTCTTCATCTAAATTTGCTAAATCTTCTTCGGAAACATTTGGGATATCTCGGGTTGTCTCTTCCGGTCCTAATTTTGTTTCTACAACAGCCGCTTCGTATTTTTCGATATGAATGGAGGATAAAACATCTTCTTTTACTATTCTATCGGAAATAACAATAGCGTCTTCGTATCCAAGACCATCAAAAGAAGTGTAAGCAATAATTAAATTTTGTCCTAAAGCGAGTTCTCCTTTGTCAGAAGCCGGTCCGTCAATAAGTAAATCTCCTTTTTTAACTTTTTGACCGGTTATAACCATTGCTTTTTGAGTGTAAGCAGTTGCCTGAGAAGTTCTCTTAAATGAGTCTATATTATAAGTAATCTCCTTTTTTTCTCCTTTTCCTTTAATCGTAATTTTATTTGCGTCTCCAAAGATTATTTCTCCGTCAAATGGAGCCCTTACGACTCTATTCATAACTTCGGATATTTCTCTTTCCATACCTGTTCCGACAATAGGACTTTCCGGTTTTAGAAGAGGAACTGCTTGACACTGCATGTGGGTTCCCATAAGAGCTCTATTTGCTTCATCATGGCTTACAAATGGAATAAGAGAAGCTGCGGATCCAACAACTTGCCTTGGCACAATATCGATATATTGTATGTTTTCTTTGTCAGTTTCAATAAATTCTCCTTTAAGTCTTGCCGGAACACGTTCTGCTTTTATTGTTCCATCGGTAGATAAAACTCCGCTATGGGTAATATAATTGTCTCTTTCATCGTCTGTATCCATATAAACCAATTCATTTGTTGCTTTTGTTGTAATTACTCTGCCTTTTTTCTCTTGAATTACTTTTCTGTAAGGAGTTTCTAAAAAGCCATATTCGTTTACCTTTGAATATAAAGCCAAATATGTAACTAAACCGATATTCGGACCTTCGGGGCTTCTGATCGGACAAATTCTACCGTACTGGGAAGCGTTAATATCACGGATAGAAAACGCTGCGCGCTCTCTGGAAATTCCGCCGGTTCCCATAACGGTTAAGCGGTTTAAATTGTCAATTTCGGAAAGTGGGTTTGTTTGATCTAAAATTGTGGAAAGCTGAGAAGTTCTAAAGAATTCATTAATAGATGCCATAATTGGTCTTGCATTAATAAGACTGCTGATTGAAGTCGGTTGGTCAAGCTGAATAAGACTCATTCTTTCTTTAACAGATCTTTCAAGCCTTAGGGCTCCAATTCTAAAAGCGGTATTTGCAACCAATTCACCAACGCATCTTACCCTTCGATTGGAAAGACTATCTATGTCGTCAATTCCGCCTTTTCCTTTTGCGAGATTAATAAGGAAACTAATTGCGCCGATAATATCGTCTACCGTTAATATTCTTGTTTCTTCATCTACCGGGTGAAATGCAGGAATATCTTTTAATTTTTTATTCATCTTATATCGTCCGACCTTCCCCAAGTCGTAACGTCTGGGGTTAAAGAACATTCCGATAAAGTTTTCTTTTACCTTTTCTAAAACTACCGGCTCTCCGGGATGCATTTTTCTAAAGATTTCAACCAAAGCAGCTGCGGAATCACCTGTTTCGTCTTTGCGAAGAGTGTTTTCAATGTAAGAGGTTTCCCCGTCTGCTTCCAAGTCTCCAAATTTTTGTTTAATATCTTCGTTACTGGAAATACCGATTGCTCTTAAAAAAGTTGTTGCGGGGAATTTTCTGCGCCTATCTATTTTAACCATAATTGTTTCATGTCTTGTAGTCGTAAATTCAAGCCAAGATCCATGAACAGGTCTAATTTCCGCGGAATGCAAAGTTTTTCCGGTAACATTATCTTGAGTTGCTGTAAAAAAAGCCCCGGGAGACCTAACTAACTGATTTACAACTGCTCTTTCTATTCCATTTACAACAAATGTTCCTCTGTCTGTCATTTGCGGCATGTCTCCCAGGAATACTTCTTGATCTAATTGTGAACCTGTTTTTTTGTTAATTAATGTAGCGTTAACGTAGAGCGGAGCATCGTAGGTAAGGCCTTTTTGAAGACAAATTTGCGGCTGACTGGAAATTTTGCCAATCCGATAATCCTTAAGGATTAATGTCCAGTTTTTCTCTGTAAAATCGTCAATTGGAGAAATCTCCTGTAAAACTTCGGCGATTCCTTTTTCTAAAAACCACTGATATGATTTCTTTTGGTTGGCAAGTAAATCTATTTTAGGCAGCTGCGTGTATTCCTTACCCCAATTGTCTCTTAATTTATTGTTCGGTTTAATGTCTGACTTTGGCATCGGCTTGTTGTTTTCCGGAAGGATTTAGCTTTTACACAAAAAAAATGCACGAGGATTACCCCTCTTAAATCCTTTATATAAAGTTCTTAACTTATATCACACTAAATTATAGGCTGTCAAGCATCAAAAAATATTAAGTGCGCCGACCCTTCGACAATTGCACGATGAGAAGTGAACGAATAGTTCTGAAAAGCCTAAATGGCAAAATGTGTGGGGTCAAGCAGCAAAATTAAATTACCAACTTCCTCCGCCGCCTCCCCCTCCGCCACCACCGGAAAATCCTCCGCCGCCTGCTCCCGAAGAGGAAGAAGTAGTAATATTTGTGCTCATAGAGGAATAAAAATTCGAATAGCCGACAAGAAAACCTCCGGAATATCCGCGGTACCAAGTGGGATTATAATCGGGTTTAATTATTTTTAGTTTCTCCATAAATTTATCTATGTATCCTAAAGCCATAGCATAAGGAATCATTTGTTCTACTATATAAAGTTGCTCCGACTGCCACTTATAATTTCTATCCATTGATTTTAAAAACAGCTTAAGTCCGTCTATTTTAAAATCAATTTCATCTCCCAACGGTGTTCTGCCGTTTAGTTTAATTCCCAAAAACAGTAAAACTCCGGCAAGGATAATATTTAAAGTTGATAAGAAGATAACGGCGGCAACAATAAGTAATATTTTCTGGGTCTTGGGATTTTTAGTGTAATATTTTTTCTGAACCAAGATTTTAAATACATTTTTTTCCATATCTTCAAATGTCTTATAAAAATCTATTTTTAAATCCGATAATTTCACTGTATTGCCAACATCAAAAAGACGGTTAAATAAGGTTGTTTCATATTCGCTTAAATTTTTATCTGCTTCTTTTAACTTGGTAATTAACTGTTCTCCATCGCCAAACTGAATACCTAAGACTTTTTTCGGCTTTTCTGTCTCCTCAAGTCTTATATATTTTCTAATCGCTAAGTCAAAAATTGTTGCCACAACATCGTCACGTTCTAGTTTTGCAGAATCTATTGTTCCGGCAATTGCAGGTCCAAGTCTTTCTTTTTTTTCGTCTTTAGGAATATCAAAATTAACAGCAGGTTTTCCAAACCTCTTCTTATTTTTATGCCGCAAGAACCAATAAATTAAATATCCCGGTAAAATAATATTTAAGGCAATAAAAATTAAATAATAATAACTAATAATAAATGCTAAGATTTTTTCTCCGTCACTCTTTGGCAGCTCCTTTAAAAGGATACTTCTGGGAAAAGTACCAACAGGGAAGCTGGCAACAGCGGTTAAACCATTATTCGGAAAAAGGATTCCGGATGAAGCGGAATTTCCGGTAATATTGCAATCGCTATTTTTACTTCCATAAGCTCCGGAAAAGCAAATAAAGCCGGTTTGCTTGGCATTAAAGTCAGTGTTAATAACGATGTTTGCTTTTTCAATCGAAACGTTCCATCCGTTTCCGGTTGCGTTCCAATAAATCTCGTCATGATCGGGGAAATTACTGCCGATTCCGTTTTCTACCGTATAGGAAATTTTGTAAACATGCTGTCCGGATATGGTTTTGTTTGCTTTTCCGATTTTAAATTCTACTTGATCTTTGGTTTGGGTTGTTACGAAATTTTCGCTAAAATCATCTCTTTGAATTTTAACGTTATCTATTTTAATAACTCTAAATAAATTTCCTACCTTTGTATAAAGAGGAATATCACGGTAAATTCCATGTTTTTCTAAGCTTTTAAAATCATAATTAATGGTTTCGACAATATCCATTAACCCGGATTTATGAGCGGCAATATTTACATCAAAAGAGTGGATTACTTCGGCATGCGCCGCATTCGGAGCAAGAAATAAAAAGCAAAAGGCAAAAAGCAAAAATAATTTCTTCACCACAATAATTATACACGCTACGGAAGGGATTCGCAGGCAAGTCCGTCTTTGTCGGCATCAAGCCTATGAGGATCGCTAGCGGGTCCTCCCTGAGAAATAAAGAAAGCTTGAGCACTAGCATGGGTTGCAAAATCCGAACAATCTTTGTTGCCTCCTGCATAAGACGTACTTGTTTGAACAGGAGCTTGATTAATTTTTTGAACAGGCGGTTTGGCTTGTTTTACCGTTGGATTAGGTATATTCAAAGGGCATGATCCCCATAAACCCAAATTATTTTCTCTTGCATATTTTTCAAAGGCATTAAACTTATTTAAAAATTTAGTTGGATATTGTCTATAACTAAAAGCAAAGCCTTGTTTTATCATTTCTCCGTTTACAAAGGTTGCCTTACTGTCCGGTAAGTATACGAAGCGGAGAAGTCTTTTATATTTATCTCTATTTCCTTGAGTGGAATCATCCACAAGTCTTACGTATTTTCCTAAAACAAAAGATTTCATTTTATCCGAGGCTGCTTTACCAAAACATTGAACAGGTTTTCTTGGATCAACTGTTTCGGGAGTATCAATTCCCAAAAGTCTTAAGCTTTCGTTTTTACCGCGGATATTCACCGTAATAGTATCTCCATCTGTAACTTTAATTACTTTAAAAAGTTTTTGTTTATCCATTGCCGTTTCCACATAAGAAAAAGTGGTTTTGGTATTAAAACCGAATAAGAATAGTACGAAAGAAAGAGCAAAAATGAGTAATACTTTCATTTATTGAGTTTATTGACGTAAAGATACTCTCTGACGGCTAAGAAGTCAAATTAAAAATTTAGGATTTAGGATATAATATTAAATCGTGAGTTATTACGTTTATATCGTTAAGTGTGCTGATGGCACATTTTATACCGGGGTTGCAAGTAATCTCGAAAAAAGAATAAGGGAACATAATGGAGAATTAATTGGAGGAGCAAAATACACAAGAAGCAGACGCCCCGTTAAATTAATTTACAAAGAAGAATATGATACTCATTTGGAGGCCGCCCGCCGCGAGATTGAGATAAAAAAATTTCCCAGAAGTAAGAAAGAAAAATTATTTAATAAATAATTTTTCTTATTATGTTATAACGCCCGTTATAACGAAAAAGGAAATGAGTCAAGTGGATTAAATTAATAAACTTGCAGAATATACCTTTTAAATTTTAAACCGGGGCTATTTTGAACGGTAGTAATTCCCTTTTGTAACTCCTGACTTTTCTATTAAGTTTAAATCCGAAAGTTTTTTTAGATCATAACGCAATGTCCGCTCCGGTATTTTTAAAAAACGCCGCCTAACTTCGTCGAAAGAAATAACCGAATGGTCTTTAATAATATTTAAGATTTCTTCCTGCCTCGGAGGCAAAAATATAGTTTCTTTTTTAGCGGTTTCGTCTTCGAGAACTTTTTTTGTTTTCTCGGTTTGTGCTAAAAAAGCATTAAGCATAAAGATTAAATATTCCTCCGGATCTTTAAGACCAATATCCAGATAGTAATAATAATCATTTTTATGCTCGTCTAAATATTCTTCAAACGGAATATTTACCTCTAAATGCCAATTTTTAGCCTTAAGAATAGCAAGAATTAATAGCCTACCAACTCTACCATTACCGTCTATAAACGGATGAATTTTTTCAAAAATAAGGTGAGCAATAAGTGCTACAATAAGCGGAAATTTTTTTTCTCTTGAATTAATATAGACAAGCAGTTTTTTAAGAAGCAATGGAATTTCTTTAGGCGGTGGGCTAAGATATACAGCTACCCCGGCACTGTTAAAAATTGCTCCCATTTCCTGTCTAAAAATTCCTTGTTGAGCAAATAGATCATTCATTACGATTGAATGTAGCTTTAATATTTCAGCTTCGGAAATTACTTTTCCCAATTTAATATTTTTATCTATAAACTCAACAGCTTTTAAAATATTAAAAATCTCAATTTTTTTTTGCTCTTCCGTCGAATTAGTGTCTATTTCTTCCAGAGTTAGCGGATTGCCCTCTATTCTGGCAGAATATAGAGAGCTTTTTAAAATACTGACTCTTTGAATTTTTTCTTTTACCTGAGCGGGTAATTCCTTCGAAGATAAATATATCCTGTTTGCTTCTATTTTAGAGATTAAATCTAATATTTCGGGATTAATTTTATATGTCGGGGGTATCTGCATAAAATTATCTTACCAAATCTTGCCGAATATTGCCAGATATTACCTAATCTTACCAAATCTTGCCGAATATTGCCTTTGGAAAAAGATTTAAGATGTAAGACTTATGATTTAAGGAATGGGGATTGAAAATTATTAAAAGGATTAGAATTTTAGAAGTTCGAGGAGTTTGTAAACAAACAGGGCGGGCCAAACGATGGCCTTTAATATTCCGAGCACTCCTGCTCCAAACGAATTTGCGTGCTGAATAAAATAGATCGCGGCACCTATTAATCCTAATCCATAAATTGCGCCGCCGCCGGCGCAACCGCCTTTTCCTTTTCCCGATTTGCAACAAGACATGTTTTTTTCCTCTTTGGACGATGAATCTTTGACCATAAGCTGATTATGGCAAATTGAAATATTTAATTTTAAGTATCTAGTGGAGGGACATGATATAATTTGAATTAATGACAGCTTCGGAAATTATAAAAAAATATATAAGTTTTTTTAAAGACAAAGGACACAAAGAGATTGCAAATTCTTCCCTGGTTCCGGAAAATGATCCGACTACTCTTTTTACCTCATCCGGAATGCAACCCCTAGTTCCATATCTATTAGGCGAAGTTCATCCGCAAGGAACAAGACTGGTTAATGTCCAAAACAGTTTTAGATCTCAGGATATCGAAGAAATCGGAGACAATCGCCACACCACATTTTTTCGGATGCTCGGTAACTGGTCTTTAGGTAGTTATTTTAAAAAAGAACAGCTTCTTTGGTTTTTTGAATTTCTGACCAATGAACTAAAGATTGACCCAAATAATCTTTGTGTTTCTTGTTTTAAAGGCCTGCCCGCAACGCCTTCGCTTGCGGGGCGGGCGGGCTTTAATAATATCCCCAAAGACATAGAGAGTGAAGAAATCTGGAAAGAGTTATTTAAGAATAAAGACGTTGACCCAAACGGCAGAATTTCCTTTTACGGTGTAGATAAAAACTGGTGGTCCCGCTCCGGAATGCCGGACAATATGCCGGTTGGCGAACCAGGTGGACCGGACAGCGAGGTTTTTTATGATTTTAATGATCCCAAAATCCACGAACTAAGCAAGTTTAAAGATAAAAAGTGCCACATAAACTGTGATTGCGGAAGATATATGGAGCTCGGCAATTCGGTTTTTATGCAGTACCAAAAATCCGACAATGGATTTATAGAGCTTCCGCAAAAAAACGTTGACTTTGGCGGAGGCTTGGAAAGACTTTTGGCGGCAGTAGAAAATGAACAGGATGTTTTTAAGACATCCCTTTATTTCCCGGCAATTAAAAAAATCGAAAGCTTATCGGGCAAGAAATACGAAGATGAAAATAAAATCGCAATGCGGGTAATTGCGGATCATCTAAAGGCTTCTATTTTTATAATCCTGACAGGGATTAATCCTGCTAATAAAGAGCAGGGTTATGTTTTAAGAAGACTTTTAAGACGCTCTGTTGTTAAGTATCACGAACTTACTCAAAACTTTACTCCAATTAACGAATTTAAAGAGATTATTAAGGAATTATTAACAATAGAGGGGGCTGTTGATCCTGAAAAGATTAACAAAGACCGCGATTTGGAAGCTATTGATCCGGTTTTAATAGATGAGCTTACCCGTTTTGGCAAAAGTTTGAACAACGGCTTAAAAATAATCGAAAAGGCGGAAAAAATTACCGGCAAAGAAGCTTTTGATTTATACCAATCTTACGGTTTCCCTATAGAAATTACTATTGAGCTTATGGGTAAGAAACATCAAAATGTAAATATCGATGAATTTAAAAAAGCATTTGAAAAACATAAAGAATTATCCAGAACTGCTTCTTCGGGAATGTTTAAAGGTGGGCTTGCAAATTCCGGGGAGCAAACCGTAATGGGACACACTACTACTCACCTTTTACATCGGGCATTAAAAGATGTTTTGGGAGAAAAAGTTAACCAGGCAGGCTCAAATATTACCAATGAAAGGATTAGATTTGATTTTACTTACGACGATAAACTAACCGACGAAGACCTTAAAGAAATTGAAAAAATTGTTAATGACAAGATTAAAAAAAATTTAAAGGTAAGTTTTAAAATTATGCCACTTGCCAAAGCTAAAGAAATGGGTGCTATCGGCTTATTTAACGAAAAATATCAAGACGAGGTAAAAGTCTATACTATAGATACATATTCAACTGAAATATGCGGCGGACCGCATGTTGATTTTACAGGCAAGCTAAAAAGGTTTAGAATAATAAAGCAGGAGAATATAGGACACGGATTAAAAAGAATATACGCAAAAGTTGGTTGAGAGAATATGAAGTTACCTTCCCTTTCTGTTTTTGAGAAAAAGGTAAAACCGCAATATTACCTGTCGTTAATCCTACGAGACGAAAAAGCAATTGCTGTTGTATTTAAGGAACTCTCGGGTGTAATAAAAGTTGTTGGGCAGGGAGAAGAATACTTTCCCGGATCAATAGAAGATTTATCTGTCGAACAACTTTTAGAAATTTGCGACAAAATAATCTCTAAAGCAGAAACTCCTCTTCCAAAAGGCATAGAAACTCAAAAAACTATTTTTGCCCTTAAAGAAAACTGGGTAGAGGAAAGTAAAATTAAAAAAGAAAATTTGGATAAGCTTAAAAAAGTTTGCGATGAATTAGGCCTTACTCCGATCGGTTTTTTAGTTATAACCGAAGCTATAATTAATTTACTTCAAAAAGAAGAAGGCGCTCCTGTAACCACTATTCTTGCCCAAATAAGTAAGGAAAATGTTTCCGTTTCCCATATTAAAGCAAGTAGAATTATTGAGACAAAAATTTCCAAGATCCACGAAACCACTTCCTTTACCGTAGACACTCTTTTAAAACATTTTGAAATACCGGAGATTCTCCCTGCCAAAGTTATTATTTTTACCGATCAGGAAAAAGAATTATCACAAGAATTTATCCATCACCAATGGAGTAAAAGCCTTCCCTTCTTACACCTGCCGCAAATAGTAGCTCTTGCCGGTAATTACGACGTAAAGGCTGTTTTGCACGGTGCGGCAAAACAAATGGGTTTTGCTGTTTCCCCACACTTAATGGATTTTAAAAAAGACGAAGAAATTCCGGAATTTGAATTTACAAAAGAAGAAGATGCTCCCCTGCCGACGAAGCAGGAAGAAATAATTAGTAAACCTCAAGAAGAACCTCAAAAATTGGAGGATGAAGTCGTAGAACGAAAAGACGAAGAAGATAATCCGCCGGCTGGCGGACCTGAGGAAGAGATTAAAGACGAAGTTATTGCATATCCGGCAGAACACTTTGGATTTATGGAAGGAGAAGATGTTGTAAAAACTACCTCTTTTAAAGAAGAAAAGGATGAACAAGAAAATTTTGAATCAATAAATTATGGAAAAGAAGAAATAGCTGAAGAACCAAAGTTGGCAATAATCGAAGACGAAAAGAGAAATCCTTTCCCGGATTTTAGAGAAGAAAGAAAATCCGAGAGATCTTCCTCAGCCGGAGTTCTTAGTGCGCTTTCTTTTGCTAGTGGAGTCTTTGGAAAGATTAGCGGAGTTATTTCTAATTTTATGCTTAGGTTTAAAGGCAGAAAAATTGTACTTATTCCGGCAGTAATTATTGCTTTCTTAGTTTTGGTTTTTATTTATTACCTTTTTGCCCTTAAAGCGACTGTTGTTTTAAGCGTTTCTCCAAAAACAGAAGAGCAAAAACAAAACGCGGTCTTTTCTACATCTTCTTCTACCAACGTTACCGAAAACATTATCGCTGCAGAATTTGTCAGTGTTTCCGAAGACGGTTCAACCACTGTTAATGCAACCGGCAAAAAAGAAACAGGAACTTCTGCCAAGGGCAAGGTTACGCTGTACAGCCGTTTCACTTCGGATAAAACTATTCAATCCGGAACCGTAATCGTCGGCTCAAACGGTTTAGAGTTTACAATTGATGATTCCGTTAAAGTTGCTTCCGCTTCTGCCGATGCCAGCGCTCAACCTACAACTGCAACCGTTGCCATTACTTCTAAAAAGTTTGGCAAAGAATATAATTTACCTGCCGGAGTTAAATTTTCGGTTGGATCTTTAAATACGGGCGACATTATTGCTAAAAACGAAAATCCCTTCTCCGGAGGAACCAAGAAAGATATTATTGTTGTTTCAAAAGATGATCTGGGAAAGGCGGAAGATGAACTGGCAAAAGATCTTGAGCAAAAAGCAAAAGATGATATTACTAAAAAAATATCTTCGGATAAAATCTTACTGCCTATTTTTATTGATACAACCGTAGATAAAAGCGAGCCTAATAAAAAGGTTTATGATGAGGCAGACACTCTAACTATTAAAGGAACCGTAACTTTTAAAACTCTTTCCTACTCGAAATCCGATCTTGTCTCTTTTGCTAAATCGCTACTTAAAAATAAAATTCCGGAAGATTTAACAATCGACGAAAATAATATTAAGGTTGAAGTAAGCAATTCTAAGAAAAAAGGGGATTCGGAGATATCCGCATCGCTTAACATAAAAGCCAATCTTTTGCCAAAGATCGAACAGGATAAAACAATTAAAAAAGTCGCAGGTATGTCGGTTGCAGATGCCGAAAAAGAATTTAAAAGCTTACCTCAGGTTTCCGAAGTTACAATAACTCTTTCCCCAAGATTACCTTTTATCCCTAAATTCTTGCCCGGAGACCCTAATAAAATTAAAATTACGGTTAAAAGTAATGGCTAAATACTACTACCGAAAGTCTTCTTTAAATTTTAAAAAGATTACAAAATTCATAAGCCTGCTCGTTTTAGTAGCAGGTCTTATTATTGCAACTTATGTGTTTTTTCCTTTAATTTCTTACCAAATTTATTTTGCCTCTGAATTTTCCAGTCAAGAAATTACAGCTCCTATCCCAAAAGCAACAGTTTTAAATGATTCAACAATTGCAAGTTTATTAAATTCTGCTTCGTCAAGTTTTTTTTCCGGAATTGATTATTCTAATGCCGAAAACTGGTTTCCTAATGTAAAATTTCAAAAACTAACCCAAAAAGTAGAAAATTATGGTCTCTCAATTCCTAAGCTAGGAATTGAAAATGCAGTAGTGTCTACAACAGATACCGATTTAGCAAAACATCTTATAAATTATGGCGGAACAGCTATCCCTCCGAATAAGGGCACTGCTGTTATTTTTGGTCATTCTACTTTACCTCAACTTTATAACGCCAAAGATTATAAAACAATTTTTGCAAACATCCATAAACTTAAAATCGGAGACCAAATTCAGACAAATATAGCAGGTGTTTCCTATAACTACAAAGTAGTTAATGTCTTTATTGTAGATCCATCTGATACATCTATTCTTGAACAAAACTATAACGATTCCTATTTAGCTCTGGTAACTTGTACTCCTCCCGGCACTATCTGGAAAAGATTAATAATAAGAGCTAAACTGGAGAAGATATAAAATGGAACAGAGTACGGTAAAAAGATTTTTAATTCAAATTTGGCCAACTGTTTACAGAGTAATCAACAATTTGTTTTATGCTGTCTTACACTTTTTAAAATCTTCGGTTTCCATGATAATAAACCAATTAAAAGGAGGCTATTAAATGGACGAAAAAACTCTTGCTTTAAGTGCTATTCAAAAAAAATTAGTCGGTAAAAAATTAACCTATAAAGAAATTTTTGCCATTATGAATCAGATTTCTAAGGAAGAACTTGGAAATGTTTTAACTACCTATTTTGCCGCTTCCGGTTATTCCAATGGCTTTTCCAATAAAGAACTCTACTTTTTAACAAAAGCCATGGTAGAAACGGGAGAAAAACTTCACTTTAGCGGTATCGTTGCCGACAAACACTCTATAGGTGGTGTCCCGGGAACTAGGACAACCCCAATCGTAGTGGCAATTGTTGCAGCCGCAGGCTATAAAATTCCCAAAAGTTCTTCCAGGGCTATAACTTCTCCGGATGGAACGGCAGACGACATGGAAGTTTTGGCACCCGTAATTCTTACTAAAAAGAAAATTTATGAAGTTGTAAAAAAAACTAACGGTTGTATTGTTTGGGGCGGAAGTTTTAATCTTGCCCCTGCCGACGATATTTTAATTCAGGTAGAAAAACCTCTTTTATTTGAGAGCTACGACAAGGTTTTGGTTTCCATAATGGCCAAAAAAGTTGCCTTTGGCGCAAACCATGTGGTTATTGACCTTCCATATGGAGAAATGGTTAAGGTACATACTTTACACGACGCAAATCTTATTAAAGAAAAATTTCAGTTTTTAGCAAAACAGTTTGATATAAAAATAAAAGTTATGATTCATAAAACCGACGAGCCTGCGGGAAGAGGAATTGGACCAATTTTAGAAATCCGTGAATCTTTAAGAGTTTTGCAGCAAAAAAGAAACCGACCGATTGATTTAGAAATAAGAAGTTTAAATATTGCCGGAACGCTTTTAGAACTTTGTCTTCGCGACTCTTCGGAAAAATTAAGAGAAGGTGTTAAAAAAAATTACGGGAATTCTTTTGGGTGGGCAACCGAAATATTAAGAAAGGGAATTGCTTTTAAAAAGTTTTTGGAGATAATAAAAGCCCAAGGAGGAAATCCAAAAATAGATAGCGAAAGTTTTAAGCCAGGTAAGTATTTTTACTCCGTAAAAGCAAAAAAAGCAGGCGTTATAAAAAACCTAAACAGTAAAAATATTACCAGTGTTGCTAAAATTCTCGGTGCACCTATAGAAAAAGGCGCAGGAATTTATCTTGATAAAAAAATCGGTGAAAAAGCAAACGCTAACGAGAAGATCTATACTTTATATAGCCAAAGCGTGTATAATCTAAGGGAGGGAAAAGACTCTGTTGAAAATTTTCCTGTTTCTAACTTAGGATGAAAAGATTTTTTATAGCTTTTGCTGTTGGAATAATAATCGCGTTAGTTGCTACACTTTGGTGGAAAAATGGAACCCTACCGGTAAACTCAAAAGATAGCAGTCAAAAGATCTTTGTTGTTAGAAAGGGTCAAGGTGTCCGGGAAATCTCTTATAATTTAAAACAGCAAGGTTTAATTAAAGATCCAATTGTTTTCTTCATTGTTACCAAAAGAATGGGCTACGATAAAAAAATAGAGGCCGGAGATTTTAGGCTAAGCCCTTCAATGAGTACCTGGGATATAGCAAATAATTTAACTCACGGAACTTTGGATATTTGGGTAACTATACCGGAAGGGAAAAGAGCCGAAGAAGTTACAGAAATTTTAAAAGAAAACGTTCCAACTTTTCAAGATTCCTGGACACAAGCTTTAGCAACAGATGAAGGCTACCTTTTTCCGGATACGTATCTTATTCCAAAAGACGCAACAATTAATTTAATTTCTACTATGATGAAAGATAATTTTCAGCAAAAATTTGATAGTGTTAAAAGCGCCAGCACAACTAATTTAACCGATCAAGAAACGATTATCCTAGCTTCTTTAGTTGAAAGGGAAGCAAAAGCAGATATCGATCGTCCGATGGTTGCAAGCGTAATCTATAATCGAATTGGCATTGGCATGAAGCTAGACATTGATGCAACTCTTCAATACGCATTAGGTTACCAGGTGGACGAAAAAAGATGGTGGAAAAAAGAATTAACCGCACAAGACAAAAAAATTAATTCTCCTTATAATACTTATACAAATCCTGGACTTCCTCCGGGACCAATTTCTAACCCCGGGCTTGCCAGCATTAAGGCTGCCTTAAACCCGGCAAAGACCGATTATCTCTTTTATATTTCCGATGTCAACGGGGTTAATCACTACGCAAAAACTATGGCAGAACATAATGCAAATATTAAAAAGTACGGATTATAGAAGCTTTATTTTCCTCGTTTGAAGAATCTACGTGGTTTTTTTGTTCTAACTGCAATCTCTTGTGACTTTGCTTCTCCATTTGACTTTACAGGCTCAGGAACTTCTTCAACAAAATCTTGATCCACCATTTCTTCATCTTCCATTTCCCCCAAAGCATTTGTGATGCTTTCAAAACCCTCTTCCGAAATTAATTTAAGAATTTTTTTACCTTTCTTCGTGGCAAATAAGAATACTATTGCAGCACCCAAGACTAAACCGATCAAAAAACCGTTAAAGAATTTGCTGTCGTGATGGGAATTAGAATTTTGCATTGGCAGTTACTTTGATTTTTCTTTTTTCTTAAAATATTTTGCGATTGAAGCTCCTGTTTTTAAACCGGCTACAAGCGTAGAAATGCTTGAGATTGGTCCGGAAACGCTTTCGGTAATATTTCCCGTATCGTCTAATACTTTATTAGCTTTTTCCAAGGTTTTTCTTAATTCACGAAGGATAAAGTAAACCTGAATACCTAAAACAATAAGAAGAATTGTTAAAATGATAATAACTAAGAATAATGCTAGCTGAGCAGGATCAACCATATAACTAAATTAGCTTATATGAGGTTTTATGTCAAGTGCTTGGCTTAATTAATACCTCTTTTTTAACTACGGTTGTTCTCCCGAATTTATTAACAGCCTTAATGGTAATTATTGTCTTACCGGGAAAAACGTTAATTACTTTTCTAAATTCCCCATCATTGTCTACGGAAACCAGAAGGTTATTAACCGTAACTGTTGTATTAGGATCTGTTTTCCCTAAAACAGCAAGTCTTGTCGAATTAAGAATCGCTCCGTCTTTTGGAGAAATAATATAAACCTGCGGACTGAAAAAATTTGACCGGAATTGATAAAAAATAAAACCAAAAATTAGAGCAAAAACAAGAAATACGATTATCCAAGTTTGTCTAAGCCTTATTCCGGCAGGAGAGAATTCTTTATCTTTAGCTAAAGCGTTAGGTAAAACATGAAAATGTTTATCTTCGTCAAATTCCCTTCTAAAGAGTGCCAAAGTCTCTTTTTCGGGAAGTCCTAAAAACCTTGCGTAATTTCTTACAAAGCCCTGAGCATAAGCTACCGACGGAAGTTTTGAATATTCTCCTTTTTCTATTGCGGCTAAAAAGTTATGTCTTATTTTTGTTTGCTGAGCTACTTCATCCAAACTTAGACCTTTTTCCAGTCTAGTTTCCTGAAGTTTTTGTCCTACTTTTACCATATCCCTTAACTCTGATTGACGTTTGCCAAGAAATCATCGGCATTTTTTACTAAAACGTCTCTTGGTTTTGATCCTTCTGCCCGTCCGACAACCCCTTGCGCTTCCAACTGATCCAGGATTCTCGCAGCTCTTGAATATCCGATAGAAAGTCTTCTTTGTAAGAGAGAAGCAGAGGCCTTATCGTATTCACAAATAATTCTAATTGCTTCTTCAAACAATGCATCTTTTCCATCCCCTCCTGTTGAAGCCATTCCCCTTTTAAGCATAACCGGCTGGGTAGTTACTTCTTCCGTGTATTCAACCGGAAAGTTTTTTGCCTTTAAGTTATCTACCAATTTCCTAACTTCTTTTTCCGAAACAAATGCCCCTTGAATACGGGTTGGCTTTGCTTGTTCCGGCGGAACATAAAGCATATCTCCCCGTCCTAAAAGTTTTTCTGCACCAGGCGTATCCAAAATTACCCTTGAGTCAATCATAGACGAGACATTAAAGGCAATTCTGCAAGGAATGTTAGCTTTAATAAGACCCGTGATAACATCAACAGATGGTCTTTGAGTAGCAACCACAAGATGAATTCCGGTAGCTCGAGCCATTTGCGCAAGTCTTGCGATAGCATCCTCGACCGCAACCGGCGCATAAGACATAAGATCTGCCAATTCATCTACAAATATCACAATGTATGGTAAGGCCTGAAAACCCGACAGCTCGTTGAATGAATCTATGTTACGCACTCCGTGTTCGGCAAAAGTTTTGTATCTTCTATCCATTTCTGCAATTGCCCAGTTTAAAGCAGCTAGAATCTTTTCTACTTCTACTATTACCGGAGTCATTAAGTGAGGAATACCGTTATAACCTGTTAATTCAACTCTCTTTGGATCAATAAGAATAAGTTTCAGTTCATCGGGAGATGCTCTAAATAGAAGCGAAGAGATAAAAGCGTTTATCATTACCGATTTTCCGGATCCGGTTGTACCGGCAATTAAAACGTGAGGCATTTTGGCAAGATCGGCAACTAAAGGATTTCCCGAAACATCAAGTCCAAGAGATACGGCAAGTTTGGATTTATTTTTGCGCATAACATCTGAGGCAAGCATAGTTTTAAGCGGTACGACCTCCAGACCTCTATTGGGAATCTCTATTCCCACTAAGCTTCTTCCCGGAATTGGGGCTTCGATTCTAATCTGTCCTGTTGGTGCTTCGGTTGACAAAGCAAGATCGTTAGAGAGTGAAGTAATTTTGGAAATTTTTGTTCCCTGAGCAATTTCTAAAGCATATTGGGTAACAGCAGGACCCAAGTTTACTTCCACAACTTTTGCTCCTACTCCAAAACTCTGCAAAGTTTTTTCTATAACCGTGGCTATCTTTTTAATATCTCCCCGCTCTGCTTTTTGAGCTGAAGCATCCGACAAAAGACTAAGCGGAGGATACTCCCATAAAACATTTTTACCAAGTGTATTTTGAACTAATTTGTCCGCAATAAGAGGCGAGTCTTTTTTAACCGAGGTTGTTGATTGAGGCCCTTTAACGTTTTGAACAGACGGGAAGTTTTTGTTCATTCCCTTAATTGTCATTTCTCTGTTGCTGTTAAGCGACGGAATTTTGTCTTTCTTAAAATAGTCAACAATCTTACTTGGGAAAAGCCTGCCAAGATTTGAAAAAACAAATATTATTCCGTTAAAAAGCTTATCCATAGAAGTATCAAATAGTACTATTAATCCAACAAACATACCAAACAAATAGATCAAATATGCACCGGTTGATGTAAGGATATCGGCGATTACCTGAAATAAATAGCTTCCGATAAAACCGCCTTTGGAAAGAGCGTTAATTGAAACGAAGAAAAGCAAAAACCCTAAGGCAACATTGGGTTTTGACAAAAATATTTTAAGTCTTAAAAATAAAAAACCCAGTAAGATTAGACCAAGAGGAAAAAGATAAGCAGAAAAACCAAAATAACTAACTAAAGAATCATTTAAAATGATAAATGAATTTCCGTTTCTGGTAAAAGAAAGGTATAGAATTAAACCTGTTAAAATAAGCCCAAAGGAAAAAAGAGAATAAATAGTGTTCTTTTTTAGCTTTAGCTTTAATTTTGGTTTTCTAGAACGATATGATCTTTTTGCCATTAAAATTTATTATATACGCTTAATATTCGTACTACAAGTTTTTTTATTTCTCCAAAATTTATTTTTCTAACATTCTTAAGAATTTAAAAATAATATGACAAAGGAAGGAGGAACTAACTAAAATTATTTTCCCTGATTTTCCCAGTAACTTTCCCCCTCTTCCTCCATTTCGTAGAGACGGGTGTAATAATCACGAATTTCATTTAAATGCGCAAGTGTAATTTTAGCAGTTAAAAGAGGATCGTCATTGGTAACGTTTGTGTTTAGATCTACTGTTCCGTGCTCTAGTTCTACATCCATGCCCATTCTAAACTGCTCAATGTCAAACAGAGACCAATCTACACCCAGTTTTTCACCAATTTCCTTAGCTTGTTCCGAAGTAAATTTTTTTTTAGTCATTTAATTTTTTTATTTACTAATAATGCTTGAGGCGATATTTTTATAAATCGAAAGGTTGTCTACGAGTTCTTTGTCTACCATACATTTTGTTCGACCCGTATCCAAGTTGCAATCATTAAGTTCAGTATAGGTTCTGCTGGCAAGCTTTGTATATGAAGTGCGAATTTGGATTTGCACAATTTTCGCTTTTCCATCTGTTAAGACTATTACTAAATTAAATAGTTTTCTAGTTGTGGAAACCGGTTCTATCTCCCCTTGTCCGATATATGCATAATAGTAAGCTCCTCTCATAGAAGAATCGCTATTTTCTAAATATTGAACTTTTGAAGTTGCAACAATAGCAGCATTACTTGGTGGAAGCCAAAACCATTCTTTTGGATCAACGGTTTTTGTTTGATAAATAGTTTTTAGTTTTTCAACTTTTGCTTTTAGAATTGCGTTATCTTGATAAGTACTAATATTTGATAATTCAACAGATTTCCATGATCCGTCAGGTTTATCTTCGAAAATTAAACTTTTATAATCTAAATCTATCATCCCTTCTTCTTTTTTGTTTATTTCAACCTTTGGTGCTTCCCAAGTGTCGGGATATCTGAAGCTAACGACATAATCCACAGCTTCATACAGCTTCCAAGCGGCAGGAATTACGGCTTCAGGAGTAAGAGTAGGAGATGGAGTTACGTCCAAAGCCTTGGTTAAAGAAATAACTTTCTCTCCTCTTTTTTCCTCAGGTTTTACGCCCGCTTTTCCAAACAGATATGCCCCTCCGACAACCACCGCAATTAAAACAACTGCAATTAAAAGAAATGAAAGTTTCTTATAAAAATTAGATTGCGGTTTCGGAGGAACAATATTTTGAACAGGAACCGAATTTACAGATTGTTGCTGATCATCCATATTTTTTTAAAAATGTCTACTAAATAAAAACATACTATTTCCTTAAAACAATGTCAACCGTTATAAAAACAACTATTGACTGGAAAAAATATCGGGAGTATACTTCAAATTAATGAAAAAGATCGGAATAATTATTGCAGTAATAGTTCTTCTTTTACTCGGATATTTAGGCTATAAACAATATCAAGCTTCCAAAACCACAGGAACGCCAAATACAGTCTCCGAAGGTGCAAAAACAGTAGGAGATGCTGTTAAAGGAACCATTCAGGATCTTTTATTAGCAGGCAAAAGCGTAACCTGTACTGTAAACGACGAAACCGCAGGCGGAGGAACAGGAATAATATTTGTTTCAGGTAAAAGAATGGCCGGAGATTTTAAAACCACAGTAGAAGGTAAAACTGTAGAAAGCCATATGATTACAGACGGAACATATTCATACATCTGGAGTTCCGGTCAGACAGAAGGAGTAAAAATAAAAGCTGATGAAGCAAAAATTACCCCCGGTGCAAATGGACAATCCGGCAGTAATGAAGTTTTTGATCTAAAAAAAGAAACCGGACTAAAATGCACACCTTGGTCAGCGGACAACGGAAAATTTACTCCTCCGACAAATATAAAGTTTACCGATCTTTCAGCAATGCTAAAAAACATCCAACAGCCAACAGCTACCGAAAAAACAACAACTCCACAAGGATCACCGTGTGATCAGATCACCGATGCTGCTGCAAAAGCGGAATGCGTTAAAGCCCTCAACCAATAATAATTTCTTAAACTTCTACTACAACCGGCAGAACCAGAGGGTGTTTTTTGAAGTTTTTATAAATGTAGTTTTCCGAAATTTCTCCGGTTAACTTTCTAAACCTTATCCAATCCTTAACCGTACCTTTTCTTGCTTGGAAATTTCTTTTTAATTCCTGACTTAAATTTTTATTAAGATTTCTTGCTTCTTCCGTAGAAAATCCGCGGGCAATTATATTTGGACTTTCTACAATCTGTCCTGTTTGAGTATCTATCTCAACCATAACAATTACTACTCCTTCTTGAGCAATTTTCTGCCTGTCACGCAAAACAAATTGCTCTACTTCCTCTCCGGAGATCTCATCTACGTAAACAGTTTTAAGCGGAATTTTTCTGCCCAAAGCTGCTTTTTCGGAAGTAAAAACAAGCTCCTGCCCGTTTTCGATTAGATGAATGTTTTGCTCTTGTAAACCATGGAGTTTTGCAAGATCTCTATAGGCAACCATTTGCCTGTAAGTTCCTCCAATTGGGACAGCTCTCTTGGGATTTGTAATTGCCATCATAAGCAGTATGTCCTGGGAAGAACCATGCCCGGAAACGTGAAAGCTATCGCTTATTTCCGAATAAACTACTTTTGCGCCGGTTCTGGCGATTGCATCAATTACGGAATTTATGGAAATTTCGTTTCCTGGAATCGGATCTGCAGAAAAGACCACTACGTCTTTTGGACCAAGACTTACATTACTGTGCTCATTGTTTGCGACCCTAGTCATGGAAGAATTTTCCTGACCCTGACTTCCTGCAACAATTAAACAAAGATCGCGATCTTTAAAATTCTTAACTTGATCAACACTTATTACAAAATTTTTTGGAAAGCTCATGTATCCCAAGCTTTCCGCAATATCTTTTGCCCGGATTAAAGAACGTCCTACGAAACACACTTTTCTACCTACTTTTTGTGCCGCAATAACCGCCTGGTTAAGACGTGAAATATTAGAACTATAAGTGGTTAGTATAAATTTACCTTCACAGTTGCGCATTTCTGCTTCGATGCTTTTTTCGAGCGCCTGTTCAGACGGTGTATTTCCTTCTCTTTCAGATCCAAGAGAATCGGACATTAAACACAGAACCCCCTCGGAAGAAACCTTTGCCATTTTGGTAAAATCTGTCGGTTTTTTATCAAATGGTGTTAAGTCAAATTTAAAATCACTGCCGTGGTAAAAATTTCCAACCGAAGTTCTAATAAAAAGATTTGCCGCATCCGGAATAGAATGGGTTACGCGGATAAAAGAAATTTTAAATCCGCCAAGAGTAATATCTCCTCCGTCGAAATTAACCGTCTTTACCCGTGCCGGAGATCTAAACTCCACAAGTTTTGAGTTAGCAAAAGCAGCCGTTAAGGGTGTTGCAAAAATCGGAAAAGATGGGAGCTGCGGGATCAGAAATGGCATTGCTCCAATATGATCTTCATGTCCATGGGTTAAAACCATACCGACAATTTTCTTTTTTGTTTGCAGTAAATAAGAGATATCGGGTAAAAGAAGATCAACCCCAAGCGCTGTCTCGTCAGCAAAACCAAGTCCGCAATCAACGACAAGAATTTCCGTTTCGGATTCGTAAAGGTACATGTTTCTTGTAACATCGCCTGTTCCTCCAAGAGGAATAAAAGAAATTTTATTTTCCATAAATTATTGTTTTTTGTTTTTTGATTATTATTTTTTGATTATAGATCATGTAGATAAAAATTGTTTAATATTTTCGGCGGTTATATGAACCTGTGTGTTTTGCGCAACTTTTCCTTCAATTATCATTCTCGCTGTTTTTCGGCAGATTCCTTCTATTGTTCTTTCTAAACTCCTTATTCCCGAATCAAAACCCAAAGGACGGATAATATTTTGCCATAACGGATCATCTATTAGCAGCTGATTATCCAAAAGACCTGATATTTTTCTGATTTTTGGAAAAAGATAAGTTTTGGCAATTACAATTTTTTCTTCGTCTGTGTAGGAAGGCATTTGGATTATTTCAAGCCTGTCTAGAACTGCAGTTGAAATATTGGTCGTGTTATTGGCGGTTGTAATAAACAACGAATGAGACAAATCGAATGGATAATCTATGTAATGATCCGTAAAAGCCTTGTTCTGCTCAGGATCTAAAAGCTCAACCAAAACACCCATAATATCTGCTCTTGCAGCTTCGGTTACGCGATCTAATTCGTCCAACAAAATTACCGAATTTCTGCTCTGCGCGTGAATAATTTTTTTAACGATTGATCCCGGTTCCGCTTCTGCCAAAGCGCGCGACTGACCGCGTAAAATCTTAGCATCTCCCATTCCTCCAAAAGGAATTCTTTCAAATTTTCTTCCAAGCGCTTCCGCCACGGAATAAGCAAGAGTTGTTTTACCCGTACCTACAAGTCCGATTAAACAAAGTATGGGGGCTCTTATTGTGGCATCTTGTCCTTGGGTTATTTTTAAATTAAGCATTATCGAGGCTAAATATTCTAAAATTCTGTTTTTTACACTTTCTAAGCCGTAATGATTTTTGTCTAAAATTTGTTTTGCCGCATTTAAATCTAAAAGGTCTTTTGTTTCTTTTGTAAAGGGAAGTGAGGTTATCCAATCAATGTATTTTGCCGTACTTTCAAAATTAATAAAAGTTGCACCTCCCGCTTTTAGACCTGCTTTAAGCATGGAAAGCATTCCTTCTACTTTTTCGTTTAGATCGGCAGGCAAAATTGCTGCTTTTACTTTTTCTTCCAGCTTTTGCAATTGAACTTCCAGAGAACCATTTGAATCCATATATTAATAATACAACAACCGGGCTGTAAATGGGAGCAGGATATAGGTGATAAAAGCTTATTAAACTACCGAGAGGGTTTTCGATTGTAACGTGGCGGCATACCTGTTCCACTGCGCGGTCTATTTTGCATGTTTTTTGCACGCCATTCCGTTTCTCTTTCTCGCCTAAACTGCATTGCTAAAGGATGATCGCTTTGCGGTCTTACCGGCTGCGGATCGTAACTTCTTCTTGGAGCACTACTTCTTCCTGTTACTGCCGATCCTCTTCTTTCTCCTGTGTCCCGTCCCGAACCGGGAGTTTCTCTCCTATTTCCACCTTCCGCGTCTTCTCCAAACAACATGGAAAGATTTATCCTATGCTGTTCATCCACTTCGACAACTCTTACTTTTACTTTTTGTCCGATCGAAACAATCTCGTTTGGATCTTTTACGAATTCCGTAGACATTTTAGAGACGTGAACCATCCCTTCTTTTCCCGGTAAAATCTCAACAAAAGCTCCAAATGGAAGAATTCTTTTAACTTCTCCATCAAAAATTTCTCCAGGTGTTACTTCCCTGACCAATCCCTTTACCCAATCAACTGCTTTTTGAACTGCTTCTTCGCTTGTTCCGGAGATTGCTACAGATCCATCATCTTCTACGTCTACCGTTGCCCCTGTTGAAGCAATAATATTTTTAATTACTTTTCCTCCGGGACCAATAACCTCTCCAATTTTTTCAACCGGAATTTTAACCATCTCTATCTTTGGTGCGTATTCGGAAACTTCCTCCCTGAAGTTAGGCATTATCGAAAGCATCTTTTCCAAAATGAATAATCTTGCGATTTTTGCTCTTTCGAAAGTTTGGGTAATCTGTTCTATCGTTAATCCCGAATTTTTAACATCTAATTGAATCGCTGTTACGCCGTCTGCAGTTCCGGCAACTTTAAAATCCATATCTCCGGAAAAATCTTCAAGACCGATAATATCTGTAATAAGTTCATATTTGTCTCCATCCGACATCATTCCAATTGAAATACCGGCAACCGGTTTTACGATAGGAACTCCTGCGTCCATAAGAGCAAGTGTTGATCCGCAGGTAGAAGCCATTGAACTTGATCCGTTTTGTGACAGAACTTCCGAGACAACTCTTATTGTATAAGGAAAAACTTCCTGTTTTGGTATTACGGCTAGAAGCGCTCTTTCTGCCAATGCTCCGTGCCCTATCTCCCTCCTGGATGGAGTACCAACACGTCCTGTTTGACCAAAAGAATAGGGAAGTCCCGAATAATGATGGATGTATCTTTTTACCTCTTCTCCTTCTGCCGATTCAATTAGTTGCTCCATGCGGGGAGAACCAAGAGTTACAACGGAGAGTGCTTGGGTATTTTCTCTTTGAAAAATTGCCGAACCATGAGTTCTGGGAAGAACTGAAACTCTTAAATTTATTTCTCTAACCTGGTCCAGTTTTCGCCCGTCCGGTCTAATTCCCTTTTTAACAATATCTTCTTTAATATTCTTGAAAAGAACATAATCTATTGATTTAGCAATTGTTTTTTTATCTAATTCAAATTCCGGATTTGCCAGTTTTTGCTCTGTAATAATTTTCTCTATTAGCTCCGCTGAATTACCGGATTCCTTCTCCATTCTGTCTTTGAGAAGTTTTACCACTTCCGCTTTATAAGATTTTTCGATAAGTTTTACTGCTTCAATTAGTCTTAGATCGGGAGTTACTTCCTCTTTTTTGTCTCCGACTTCTTTGGCTAATTTTTCAATAAACTCAATTACTTTTGTGTTTTCGGTTTGAGCTTTTTTAATAGCTTCTACCATTACATCGTTAGGTACCTGAAGAGCTCCTGCCTCAAGCATGAGAGTTTTTTCTTTAGTTTGAGTAACGACCAAATCCAGCTCGGAAAATTCTCCCTCGGCTGCTCCGGTATTTATAACAAATTCCGCATTGCCGTTTCCGTTTTCTTTAACATATCCAACTCTAACTGCCGAAACAGGTCCATTCCATGGAATTCTGGAAATTGTGAGCGCTGCGGAGACTGCAATCAGAGATAAGATTGCCGGATCATTTTCTCCATCTACGGAAAGCACTGTTGCAATAACTTGAACTTCTTTTTTGAATTCTTTAGGAAAAAGCGGTCTAATGGAGCGGTCAATTAATCTTGCTGTTAGGATTGCATCATCGGAAGGTCTTCCTTCTCGTTTTACCCAACGGCTTCCTTTAATTCTACCGCCTGCGTATAATCTTTCAATGTATTCTACCGTTAATGGGAAATAATCTATATCTTCACGAAGATTTCCTTCCACAACTGTAACCAAAACCATAGTGTCACCCATTCTTGCCAAAATAGATGATGTAGCTTGCATCGCCAACTCACCGGTTTGAAAGGTTATTTTTTTTCCTGCTAATTCTAGCTCTACCGAGGTACTTTTCATTTATTAACTTTTTTTAGCCCTATCTTCTTCTCTATTCCAGAGGAGCGTTTTACGTCCACTTTCTTTAAGAAATTAATAAGTCTTCTTCTTTTTGCAATCATGGAAAGCAAACCGCGCCTTGAATGGTTATCGTGTGCGTGTCCTTTTAAATGTTCTGTTAATTTTTCTACTCTAATTGTTAAAAGAGCAATCTGCACTTCGGGACTTCCTGTGTCGCCGTCTGCAGTTTGAAATTGTTTTATAATGTCTTGTTTTTGTGTAGTACTTAGTGGCATTAATTATTTTTCTTTCGTTCTTTGTTTATTGTTTTTTTGTTTTTGAACTTTTGTATTATAGCAGTTCCTGTTTTGATTTACAATCAGTTAAAAGTTGGTGGAACCTTTGTAAATTTTTGGGGTTAACCAATCTTCCGGAGGATTTTCTATCACTCTTTCTTTTTCTACCTGATCTATTGGAGAAACCTCTTGGACTTTATCAACCTGAGGTTGAGATTCAATAGGAGTAGACGCCCTTTGCTCTTGCCTTTTTTGCGATTCTAAAATTTGTTTTCTTAATCTTGCTATTACATCTTCTGATGATTGTTTTGGCTGTTGCGCTTGTGGCTGTAAAGCCGGACGGATTATTGGTTGGGGTTGTGCCGGAACAAATGAGTCAAAATCCGTACTTCTTTGTCTTACCAAAGACATTCTTCTTGCTCCGTTTCTCATTAAAATTCCTGCCATCTCGAAAGCTAAAGAACTAGTGCTGGAACTTTGAAAATCACCGGTTGCAAAAGTAATCCCTGACAAAAGATTTTGGGCGATATCCTGATCAATCGGAAAACCTAAATATAAAATTAAATTGGCAACTATTTCGGAGACAGAAGAAGATTTTGCCGAAACCATAACTAAATCTCCAAATCCCTGATTTTCTTGTTTATTATCGATATTTACAACAGTTGTATCTTTAAGATCTGCTATATCAAAAATTCCGGATAAATCCGATAATCTCGGCGATCCTATTACAAGCAAAAGCTTTGGAACTCCACCTACTCCTCTAGCGAATTTAACGTCTTTTTGGGAAAAATTAAGTCCTAAAGGTCCTTCTTTAACAACTATATTTAAAAGCTCGTTTTCCAAAGTGTAAGAAACTTTATCGATTTCTCCTTCTTTATATGGGAAAGATACTATTAGATCTCCCCCTTGACCGCCTAAACCGGTCTTTACTTTATTAATTCCAACTAAATTGGAAATTTCTACAATTGGCGGTTCAGGAGCTGCAATTACAGTATTTTTCCCAAGAGCGGTTATTGCCAAATAAAGAGATAGGGCTGCACCCATATCATCTAAGGAGGGATTTTTACCTGCGACAACTGCAATCTCTTGATTGCTGTCTATTAGGTCTTTTATTTGTTTAAAAGTTAAGCTATCCATATGCCTGCTTTAATTATGGCATATTAGCATATCACCTATAGTAAAGTCAAGGAGAGGCGAAATTACTATTCCTGCCTCCTGTCCTTTTTCTACTTTGGAAGTCTGATCTTTACCTTGTCTTACGGAAGAAACATGACTTTCTCCGATAATTTCATCCCCACGAATTAGCCTTATACGATCGCCTTTAGCAACCCTACCGTCTAAAACCGAAATTCCCAAAACCTTAGTCTTTTCAAAAGGAAAAGAAGCAAGAACTTTTGCCGTACCGTAAACCTGTTCCTGCATCGATAGTCTTTTACCCTCTAGTAAATCCTTTACTTCGTCTATCATTTCGTAAATCAGACTATAATTTCTAAGCAGAATTTTTTCGGTTGCAGCTAATTTTAAAACGTCCGGCTTTATTTTTATATTAAAACCTAATATTACCGCTCCTACCGATTTTGCAAATAATACGTCCGAAGATTCAATATCTCCGGGTCTTGCCGAAACAATCTTTAGTTCCTTTGGAAGTGCTTCTAGAATTGCCTCAAGCGATCCATGAGTGTCCGTTCTAATAATAAAAATGGGCATTCCTTTTTGACTCTCATCTTCCTGTTTAGGTCCAATCGGAACTGCCTCTGTCTCCTTTGGAACCTCTAATAAAACTTCTTGTTTCTCATCCGCTTTAGACCTAACTACTCCTCCAACTTTTGGAATGTCTTCGAAACCTAAAATTTCTACGCCTTGACCAACCGTTACCTCCTTTAATTGCTGTCCCTTATCGTTTATTAAACTTCTAATCCTAGCCTTAATATTATCTGCAAATATTTCTTCACGCACTTTTAATATACCGTTTTTTACTATAACTGTAGCTTTTGGACCGGATTTTTGATCCAATCGGGATTCTATTACTATTGCCTCAAGCGGATTTTTTGCGGAAAAATGGTATTTATCGTGATTTAAGTCAAAAACTAAAAGGATTAGATCTAAAAGCTCTTTAATATTATGATTTGCTTTTGCAGAAACCTCAATAACAGGCACGTCTCCACCATAAGTCTCCAGGGTAATTTCTTCTTTTAAAAGCTGTTGTTTTACTTTTTCAACATTTTTATCCGGCAAATCGGATTTTGTTAAAACAACAATGAAAGGAATTTTTGAAGCTTTTAGAAGATCAATGCTTTCTTTTGTTTGCGGCATTACTCCGTCTGTTGAAGAAATAATTAGAAGAGCAATATCTGCTGCCATTACTCCTCTGCCACGCATGTTTGCAAAAGCTTCATGACCAGGAGTATCTATAAAGGTTATTTTTCTTTTTTTACCTTCGTGAGGGATTTCTATTTCCGAAGTTCCAATTTTTTGGGTAATTCCACCATGCTCGCGCGAAGCAATGTTTGTTTTTCTGATTGTATCTAAAAGCGAAGTTTTCCCGTGGTCAACATGCCCTAATACCGCTACTACGGGAGGATATTCCGATAAACTGCTACTCTTTTTGTTTTTACTATCCATAATTGTTTCTCGTAATTAAGCTCAAACTCAAAATTTAAAGTTAAAAATCCCATATTTAGGCTTCTTTTGTTTTGGCTTTGGACTTAGTTTTTGTTTTGGCTTTGGAGGTTTTTTTAGTTTTTTTTACTTTCTCTTCCGTAGCTTTAACGGAGGGGGACTTTTTTTTGGTTTTAACTTCTTTAACCTTTTCCGTAGCTTCCACTTTTATTTGCTGTTCTTCTGTAACTTCGGCAGGAGAAGCTTCACTTCCTTCTATTTCGATCCTATATCCTGTTAATTTTGAAGCAAGCCTTACGTTTTGTCCTTCTTTGCCAATCGCCAAAGATAATTCTTCCGGATTAACTATAACATGGGCTATTTTTTCTTTTTCGTTAAGCTCTACTTTAACGTCTTTTGCAGGAGATAATGCTTGTGCAATATAATTTTTTGGGTTTTCTTGCCACTGAATTATATCTATTTTCTCAATTCCGTTAAATTCCTGGATAACAGCCTGTACTCTTACTCCCTTTTGACCGACACAACTTCCAACAGGATCAATTCCGGATTGATTTGAAAAGACCGCAATTTTACTTCTTGCACCCGGTTCTCTGGCAATTTCTTTTATCTCCACCGATCCTTGTGCAACTTCAGGCACTTCTCTTCTAAACAGCCCTGCTAAAA
>Ga0172370_10001150_pt1 | contig 41258 bp, 43 predicted proteins | sample LakKiv5m_FD_114538 | JGI IMG/M metagenome (GOLD analysis project Ga0172370, IMG submission 114538) | Freshwater microbial communities from Kabuno Bay, South-Kivu, Congo - kab_022012_11.5m | ecosystem: Environmental > Aquatic > Freshwater > Lake | place: Democratic Republic of the Congo...
AGCTAAAATTATGGAACTTCGGTATCGCTTAGGTCACAAGGCTGTCAAAGAACAAGCAATAAGAAAAGCTAAAAGGCTATCATATGTCGCTTAATTTTTTCCAGAAAAAAATGGACTTGACCATCCTTATATCTTGCAGCTTACAATTTTGGCATTATAATTATACCATAAAATGAAAAAATCATTGTATATACACATACCCTTTTGCGTTAAGAAATGTTTGTATTGCGACTTCTACAGCGTTCGCTACGGAAAAGACCTGGCGCATAGCTACATAGATGCGCTTACCAAACAAATTAAACGCTTAGATGAAAAATTTTACACTATTTACATAGGCGGAGGAACCCCTACCAGCATGGATGCTGCTTTGCTTAAAAAACTTCTCACAGCATTGGCTGGAGTTTCAGGAAATTGCCTCGAATTTACAGTAGAAGCAAACCCTGAAAGCCTCTCAAAAGATAAAGTCAGGCTTTTGCATGACTACGGCGTAAACCGCATAAGCATCGGGGTTCAGTCATTAAACGACAATAAATTAAAAACCCTTGGCAGAATTCATAACAGTAGCTGTGCCCAGGATGCCGTTTCCCTGGCCTTTAAAAACGGTTTTGTTAATCTGAATATGGATTTAATCTTTGGCGTCTGGAATGAGACGCTTCGTGCCTGGCAAAAAGAGCTGGCGAAAGCAGTAAAATTACCGGTAAAACACATCTCCTGTTATTCACTGACATACGAACGCTCAACCCAGCTTTTCAAAAAACTAAAAGCCAAAACCATAACGCAGTTGCCGGACAGGGTGTCTGCTGGAATGTATAAGCTGACTATGGATTATTTGCCGCAAAAAGAATTTCTGCAGTATGAAATTTCAAATTTCGCAAAGAGCGGCTTTGAATGCAAGCATAATTTAAACTATTGGGAAAACAATCCCTATGTAGGATTAGGCGTCAGCGCAGCATCGTTTTTAAGCGGCGTAAGGTCAAAGAATATTTCAGATATCGGGGAGTATGTTAAACGGATAAAAAAAGGGAAATCCGTAGTTTTTTCTTTTGAAAAATTATCCGCGAAGAAAAGCGCGCTTGAAACAGCTGCAATAAAAATACGCACAAAAAAAGGCATTGATTTTGACTGGTTTAAGGAAAAAACCGGTTTTGATTTTATGGCTCTTGAAAAAGATACCGTAGACTTGCTCATAAAAGAAAAATTCCTTAAATACCTTCTGAAAAATAAGCAATATAAAGGCGTTAGCGCGACTGAAAAAGGCTTTTTGTTCTGCGATTACGTTTCGGCTCAATTGTTGTAAGAGCAATTGTAAATTTAAGGTATTGCAGATTATTTTAGTAATGCGTATAATGCATATATCAAGGGGGTGTATGTATGGTAAAAAAATTGATATTTGTAACCGTTATGCTGATGACTTGTTTATATCTGCTTCCTTCCTATGCCTTAAAAAAAGAATTAGGCAAATATGAAATCGTGGAAGCAGCCAGTAAAGCATTAACCCAGAATGGTTTTTATCTTCCAGGCGTTGAAATTATTTATGATAAAGACAATAAGCGGTGGCGCGAAAGAGTAAACATGATGGCTGATATAATAAATTCTCCAAATTTTAAACTTTTTGAAAGAGGCTTTATGAAAAAATACCAGGCCGTACTTTATAATTTTAAGGAACCGGATGGCGAAGTCTGGGTTTTCGTGGACAGAGACACGGGAGAGGTTCTTGAAATATACAGGCCCGCATACAACATAAACGGCAGAGAAATAAAAAATGACTGATTTTAGCCTAATAAGGGAGGTAATATGGATATTTCCCGCTTGCGAAATTTAATCAGAGAATACAGAGGTGTCCAAAATAAACTGGAAGAAATAAAAGGCGAATACGATAAAACAAAAACTTCTTACGAATTAAGAATAGATTTAGAAAAAGAACTGGAAGATGAAATAAGAATGGCGAAAGAAGGCAACAAAGAAGATCTCGTTCGCTATTGGCAAGATGTACTGAAGGAATGTTTTCCGAAGGATAAAGAACTGGCAGACAAGGACGCATACGAAAAAACCGAAAAAGAAATTTTAATAAAAAACCAAAAACTGGTATCCTATTACGAAAAGAAATTAAAAACCATTAAAAAGCATTTAGGGGCAAGGCTGGCTCAGTTGCTTGAGAATTACGAGGAAAGAAATACTTTAATGGGCGAAGATTCTTCGTCAAAACGTACCGGCAATATGATTTTCGAAGATGACGAGCAGGAACTGGAGAAGAAGGAAAAAGAACGTAAAACAAGTACGACATTCGATAAAATGTAACTGGGCCCTCCGCGGGTTTGTACGCCAAAGGCTGATAACAGATAAAAAAGATCTGCATAACTGCTGTCTGCAATCCCTGCCTGCCGGCAGGCAGGTACCATCTTAACAAAATAAAAGACTATGATTGCTATTTCTACAACATGGAATTATTCTGAAAACTGCAATTTGGCCCAGATGTTTTCCGGAATAAGGAAGCTTGGCATAAAAGCTGTTGAACTGGGTTATAATTTTACAGCCGAGCGCCTTAACGAAATTACGCCAATTCTTGCTGCTTCCGGCATAAGTGTTGTAAGCGTGCATAACTTTTGTCCATTGCCGGCGCAGAATCTTTTCCACCGCTTTTTTACAAATTATTACTACCTTTCGGCTTTAGCCGAAAGCGAGAGGGCATGCGCGGTTAAATATACAAAACAGACGATAGATACTGCAGCAAAACTTAATGCGAAAATCGTAATTATACATGCAGGGACAATTGAAATGGAAACCAAATATATAAAGGAGCTTATAGGCTTATACAATCAGGGGAAAATTGATTCAGAAGAAGCAGACAGCCTTAGAAAAGAAATATTAAAGTTTCGCGAAGAAAAAAAACAGCCATATCTTGACAGCGCCATGAAAAGCCTGGAGGAAATAACGGAATATGCATTTCAAAAAAATATAAAAATCGGCCTTGAGAACCGTTACTATCCGAATGAAATACCAAACAATGAAGAAATCGGATTTTTTCTGAAGAAATTAAGCGGCAAGGGGCTCCTTTATTGGCATGACACAGGCCACGCCATGGCGCAGGAGCATTTAGGCACCATGGAAAAAGACAGCTTGCTTAGCAATTTTGGCAATTACTTGTTCGGATTTCATTTGCACGGTATAAAGGGCCTGCGCGACCATCTTTCGCCGACAAACGGAGATTTTGATTCCTCACAGGTTTCCGCGCATCTTGCGCGCCAGGATTTGCTCAAAGTAATAGAAGCGCACCAGCCAACGGAAAGCAGAGAATTAATAGAAACAATGCAGTATTTTGGGCAGCGCGGCTGGCTTTAAAAAAGTAGATTTTTTCCGTTTGCGTGATATAATTAGAAATTTAAGAAGTCATACCCTGTAAGGCAAACATAAAATTATCGGCATAAATAATTATATCCATATGAAGATTGAGAAAAACAAACTTACCAAAATAATTTCCTGCTTTAAAAACAAAAATATTATGGTTGTGGGCGACCTGGTCCTTGACCATTATATTTTCGGAAAGGTTGAAAGAGTTTCTCCTGAAGCGCCGGTTCCGGTTGTGTGGGCGAACCGGGAAAATTTCGTCTGCGGAGGCGCGGCTAATGTCGGCTTAAACCTTGTTTCCCTGGGAGCAAAAGTAAGCCTTTGCGGTTGCCTGGGACGCGACCACTTCGGAAATATTTTGTCTTCACTTATAAAAAATGGCGGCATAGGAGCAGAGTTGATTGTCGCAGATAAAAATCGGCCTACCACCCTTAAAACGCGCGTAATCGCGCAACATCAGCAAATTGTCCGCCTTGATTGGGAATCGGTTGAATTCCTTTCCTATGATACGAGCCGAATGTTATTTAGGAAAATATCGCAAAACATAAATAAATTTGACGCGGTTATTATAGAAGATTACGGAAAGGGCGTTATTAATCCTAATATGGTTGGGGATTTAGTTGAGCTTTGCACACGTAAGAAAAAAATTGTGACAGTTGACCCCAAAGAAGAACATATCGATTATTATACTAATGTTACCTCGCTTACCCCGAACCTTAAAGAAGCACAAGCTGCGGCTAATATGAAAATACGCAGTAAAGAAGAAATTCCGCTTTTAGGAAAAGCCATAATGGAGCGCCTTAACCCCAAATCATTGCTTATTACTTTGGGAGAGGATGGCATGATGCTTTTTGCGGACAATTCCCACTATCATATACCTACGACAGCTTTAGAGGTTTTTGATGTAACCGGCGCAGGAGATACCGTCATTTCGGCTTTCACCCTTGCGCTTTCCGCCGGGGCAAGTTTTTACGATGCGGCTTTGATCTCCAATTTCGCGGCAGGTATAGTTGTTGAGAAATTGGGCGCCGCAACAACAAGTAAAAAAGAATTACTGCAAAGAATTAATGCGAAATAGCATAGAAGTAATCGGAGTTATTCCGGCTCGTTACGAATCCAGCAGGCTGCCGCATAAGTTGTTGCGTCAGCTTTGCGGAAAAACCTTAATTGAGTGGGTATGGAAATCAGCAGCAAAGGCAAGTTCGCTTGATGATTTAATTATCGCCTGCGACGACATTAAAATAAAAGAAGCAGCTGAAAACTTCGGTGCGAAAGCTGTTATGACTTCGGCCCAGCATCAATCCGGAACCGATAGAATAGCGGAAGCAATACGCGACATTGATGCAAAAATAGTTATCAATATTCAGGCCGACGAGCCTCTTCTGCACCATTCAGTTATAGACAGCCTTGCCAGGGAAATGGTTAATACCCCGACTACCATAATGGCAACTGTAAAAAAGCTAATTGAAAAAGAGGAAGATGTAAACAATCCGAATGTTGTAAAGGTAGTATGTGATAAAAACGACTTTGCGATTTATTTTTCGCGTTATCCCATCCCATACCATAGAGACAACGCGCCAGAAAGGAAACATTACAAGCATTTAGGCATTTATGCGTATACGAAAGATTTTTTGTATACTTTTAAAAATTTGCCTTCTTCGTATTTAGAAAAAGCCGAGCGCCTTGAACAGTTACGTGCGATTGAAGCCGGATATAAAATAAAAGTAATTGAAACAAAGTTTGAATCTGTCGGCGTAGACACTGAGGAAGATTTGATTAAGGTTGAAGCTGCCTTAAGCAGCATAGATAAAAACTGACATTGGGTAGCACCAAATCCACGGGAGAAAGAATGACTACAGGAAAACTTGGCTTTGACAATGAGAAATATCTCAAAGAACAAACCGCAGAAATTCTTGAGAGAGTAAAAAGGTTTAACAACAAGCTTTACCTCGAATTTGGAGGAAAGCTTTTGTTTGATTATCACGCAGCAAGAGTTCTTCCGGGTTATGACTCTAACGTAAAAATACGCCTGCTTCAGCAATTAAAAGATAAGGCTGAAATAATACTTTGTATTTATGCCGGGGACATCGAAAGAAGAAAAATAAGAGCTGATTTCGGAATTACTTACGACGCAGATGCCCTTAAGCTCATAGATGATTTACGCAGCCGCGACATAGACGTTTTAGCTGTGGTAATAACACGTTTTGACGGCCAGCCAGCGGCAAGAATATTTAAAAACAAGCTTGAACGCAGGAACATAAAAGTATATACGCATAAGTTCACAAAAGGTTATCCTACTGATATCGATGTTATAGTCAGCGAAAAAGGTTATGGCGCAAATGAATATATAGAAACCAAAAAACCGCTGGTAGTTGTTACCGGTCCGGGCCCGGGAAGCGGAAAGCTTGCAACCTGCCTTTCCCAGCTGTATCACGACCATCAAAAAGGTTTAAAATCCGGATATGCCAAGTTTGAAACTTTTCCGATTTGGAGCATACCACTCAAACACCCGGTTAATGTAGCTTACGAAGCAGCTACTGCGGACATAAAAGATTTTAACCTTATTGACCCCTTTCATCTCGAAGCATACAAAAAAACCAGCGTTAACTACAATAGGGATGTCGAAGTATTTCCCGTTGTTAAGAGAATTCTCACGAAAATAACCGGCAAAGAACTGGTTTACCAATCTCCGACAGATATGGGGGTAAACAGGGCTGGCTTCGGCATCATTAATGACAGCATTGTGCAGGAAGCAGCTAAACAAGAAATCATAAGAAGATATTTCAGATATACCTGCGAATATATCATGGGTTTTGCCGATCGTGATTCAGTGCAAAGGATTGAGCTTCTTATGGAAGAATTCGGTCTTAACCAGGGGGATAGAAAGGTAGTTGAGCCGGCGCGCAAAGCCGCACAGGAAGCCCAGCAAAAAAATAAAGGCAACGATAATATATTTTGCGGAGCCGCGATTGAGCTTCTATCGGGTAAAATAATTACCGGGAAAAATTCCGGGCTTATGCATTCCGCATCCAGTGTTGTTTTAAATGCAATAAAATTCCTTGCGGAAATACCGGATAAAATACATCTGCTTGCTCCAAACATACTTGAATCTATACAAAACTTAAAAAAGGATACCCTGAATGAGAAGGCAGTCAATTTAGACCTCGAAGAAACCATGATTGCCTTATCCATAAGTGCAGCTGCCAACCCTGCAGCGCAAATTGCGATGGAAAAACTAAAAGAGCTAAAAAATTGCGAGATACACTTAACTCATATTCCAACTCCCGGAGATGAAGCCGGATTGCGCAGGCTTGGATTAAATATAACTGCGGACCCGAATTTTTCCAGCAAAAATCTTTTTGTGGTGTAAAATGCTTGAATATAAAAACAAATTCATTTTTATTGCCGGGCCTTGCGTAATAGAAGATAAGCGTAAGGCTTACGATATAGCCGCATACCTTAAGGATTTAACTGCCGAAAGCCCCCTGGTGTTTATTTTTAAGGCAAGTTTCGACAAAGCCAACAGAACTTCCTTAAAATCGTTTAGGGGCCCGGGTTTAAGCTCAGGAATAAAAATACTTGAGAATATCAAAAAGCGCCTGAACGTTGCGGTATTAAGCGACATCCATTGCAGGCACCAGATAAAATACGTAAAAGACATTCTAGATGTAATTCAAATACCTGCCTTTTTATGCCGGCAGACAGACTTGATAGTTGAAGCTGCGAAAACAAAAAAAATAATAAACATAAAAAAGGGGCAATTCCTAGCGCCCCAGGATGTTAAGCACATAGTAGAAAAAGTGGAATTCTGCAAGAATAAAAATATACTGATTACCGAAAGAGGATCTTGCTTCGGATATAACAATCTTGTGGTTGATTTCAGGTCTTTTCCGATAATGAAAAAAATGGGTTATCCTGTAATTTTCGACGTTACGCATTCCCTGCAAAGGCCGTCTGCTGGCCGCGGAATTTCAGGTGGCGACAGCGAATTTATTGAATCGCTAAGCCTTGCGGGAGTTGCATGCGGCATAGATGGCTTGTTTATGGAAGTCCATCCTGACCCCAAAAAAGCATTATCGGATAAACACACATCCTACAACATACATAAGCTAAACAGCCTTATTTCAAAGGTGACAAAGATAAGGGAGGCCATCAATGGACAGGTTTAAGCCAAAGGAAATAATCAACTGGGCGAAAGAAGTGCTTTCCATAGAAGCAGAAGGCATTGCCAGCCTCGAGGATAGTTTGGATGAAAATTTTTTAAACGCCATACGCATACTTTCTACCTGCAAAGGCAAGATAGTTGTAACAGGCATGGGTAAAGCAGGAATAATCGGGCAAAAATTTTCCGCAACGCTTTCATCAACCGGAACATCCAGCTTTTGGCTGCATGCTGCAGAAGCTGTCCACGGCGACCTGGGAAGAATCGAAGAAAAAGATGTGGTAGTTGTATTATCTTACAGCGGAGAAACTGAAGAGATAAAAAATCTCATTCCTTTTATCCGCCAGATTGGCGCAAAGATAATTGCAATTACAGGCAACTTACGCTCAAGCTTAAGCCGTTATGTCGACGGGTTTATAAATGTAAAGATAGACAAAGAAGCCTGCCCGCTGGGCCTGGCACCCACAACTTCAACTACGGCCATGCTTGCCGCATGTGACGCTGTGTCTGTTGTGCTTCAAAAAATAAAAGGTTTTAAAGAAAAGGATTTTGCGTTTTTCCATCCGCGAGGCTCCTTAGGAAGGAAACTTCTTCTTAAGGTAAAAGATATTATGCGTAAAAAAAGATTTAACCCCATAGTAGGGCAGGACATGCTGGTTAAAGATGTTCTGGTAAAAATAACTTCTGCGCATGCCGGAGCAGCTTCCGTTGTTGATCCTTCCCGCAAGCTCGTAGGAATATTTACCGACGGCGACCTTAGAAGGAACCTTGAACGTTATCCGAATCTCCTCAGGAAAAAAGTAAAAGACGTAATGACTAAAGGCCCGGTAGTAGTTAAAGATGATGACTTGGCATCTCAAGCATTGAAAGTCCTCGAAGGAAAGAAAATTGACGAAGTGCCTGTGGTCGATAAAAACTATTGCCCGGTCGGAATGCTTGACGTTCAGGATTTGATTGCTGCAGGAATATTATAGCCAGCTAAAGCTAAAAAAATCTGCAAAATGAGCAAAAAAATTAACAATAAAAAAATTGATTTATTCAAAAAAGTTAAATTCCTGATACTGGATGTTGACGGCGTGCTGACCAAAGGAGAAATTATTTACGACGATAAAGGAAGAGAGTTAAAAATTTTTAACGTTAAGGACGGGCTTGGGATTTTTCTCCTGGATAAGGTAGGAATTAAAACCGTTTTTTTAACAGCAAAAAGTTCTGTTGTCGTGCGCAGGCGCGCGCAAGATATGCACGTTAGTGAAGTTATAGGCGGAATATTGCCCAAAGAAAGCGTGCTTTCTAAAATTTCTTCTAAATATAAAGTGAACCCGGAGAATATCTGTTTTATGGGTGATGACCTTATAGATATCGGCCTTATGGAACGCGTCGGAATTGCAGTTACTGTCTCTGATGCTCCGCAGATGGTTAAAAAATATGCATCTTATGTTACCGCCAAAGGAGGCGGCCAGGGAGCAGTCAGGGAAGTAGTCGAACTTATATTTAGGGCCCAACACCTCGAAGAAAGGGTCATCGAGATTGTAAAAAGCCCCAGAAAATAGGGTTTATTATTGACTTTGAATTGTAATCTGGTATAGTAAATGTTCTTCAGGTTTTTACGGAGAAATAAACAATGCTAATAAAAAAAATCTTTCTGTTATTGGTTTGCCTGCTTGTACATTTTTCCGTTTTTGCAGAAGCAACTTCTCCCGTAAGCCCGGAGGCAGGTTCTGAACAGAAAATAAAAGATTTTTATCTTTCTAATGTTAAAGAAGACGGCTCCAAGGACTGGGAAGTAAAAGGAACTGAAGCCGTGATGCAAAATAATTCCGTTAACATCAATAACATGGAAGGAAAATATTATTCTAATAAAGATACGATTACTGTGAAATCGGAAAAAGCAAAGATAGACAAACAAACCATGAATGCCGATTTGCAGGATAATGTAGAGCTTAAAATACCCAATAAAGACGGTACATTTGTTACCATAACCTGCGTGGGGCCACTTGAAATGAGATATAACGACGGCCTGGCGGTATTTAACAAGAATGTTGTCGTAGACAATGCGCAGGGTAAGCTTTTTTCCGATAAAGCTACGGTTTATTTCGACACAAAAGATAAAACAAAAATGAAAATAGTGGCAGAGGGGCACGTAAAAATAGTAAAAGACAATAATATCGCTTTTGCCGATAAAGCTACGTATACGGGGGACAGCAAAAACGTAGTCCTTGAAGGCAGCCCCCGTTTAATTTATTTTTCTAAAAAAGATGAAACTGCTGGAAGTAAATAACCTTTCAAAGTCTTACGGGACAAAAAGCGTTGTCAGAGGCGTTTCGCTTTCTGTAAAACGCGGTGAAATCGTAGGGCTGCTCGGACCTAACGGGGCCGGTAAAACCACCAGTTTTTATATGATTGTAGGCATAATTGCTCCGGATGAGGGAAGCATTCTTTTTGATAATCAGGATATCACCAATTTACCGATACATATCCGGGCGCGTTACGGCATGGGCTACCTTTCGCAGGAGCCTTCAATCTTTCGAAAACTGACGGTTGAGGACAATATAATGGCAATTCTGGAGATGCTTCCGCTTACAAGAATAGAACGCATCAAAAGGCTTGAGGAACTTTTAAAAGAGTTAAATATTTCGCATCTGCGTAAAAGCAAAGCCTACACTTTAAGCGGCGGTGAAATGCGGCGCCTGGAAATTACAAGGGCGCTGGTCACAAACCCTTCTTTTTTGCTTTTGGATGAACCTTTTTCAGGAATAGACCCTATTGTCGTCGGCGAAGCAAAAGAAATAATAGTCGAATTAAAAAGAAAAGGCATAGGGATTTTACTTACCGACCACAACGTAAGAGAGACCCTTTCCATAACCGACAGGGCCTACCTGATAGCTGAAGGGCGCATTCTTATTTCCGGATCGTCCAATGATTTAATAAATGACCCGAAAGCAAGAGAAATTTATTTAGGAAAAGACTTCTCTATGTAGCATCGGAGGCAATAATGAAAGTAGAAATTAAAAAAGTAGATAAACTAAAAAGAATATTAAAGGCAGAGTTAAGCGGGGAAGATTTCATAAACGAGAAAAAAACCGCTTACAAAGAAATAGGAAAGAATATTAAGGTGGCAGGTTTTAGGGCCGGCACGGCTCCGCTTGAAATCCTGGAAAAACATCATTCAAAAGCCTTAAAAGAAGAATTTCTGCACAAAATGCTTCCTATATATTACGAAAAAGCATTGGCTGAGGCGAAGATGCACCCTGCGGGCCTTCCGCGTATTTATGATGTTGAACTTACCGATACAAATCTATTCTTTACGGCTGAGTTTGACATAAAACCGGAAGTTGAGTTAAAAGAAAGCGACTATCGCGAAATAAAAATAAAAGAAAAGAAATTTGAGATAAAGGAAGATGAAATAGAAAAAGTAATTGCCAATCTTAAGGAAGGGATTAAAAAAACCCTGGATAAGGATTTAGCTGACGATGAATTATGTAAATGGGCAGGGTATGCGAATGCAGCGGAATTTAAAGACGCTGTCCGGGTGGAAATTTCCATAGAAAAACTTCGCGAACGCAGAAAAAGAATAGACAGCCAGATAAGCCAGCATCTTTTAAAAGCTATCGACGTTGCCCTTCCTCAAAAAGAAGTGGAGCATTATCATAAGGAACTGGTTAACCGGGAAATCCATAATTTAAAGCTCCGTAATGTCCCCGATGAAGATATAGAAAAATATAAAAAAGAAATAGAGGATAAACTAAAACCTCTCGCAGAGGATGAAATAAAATTGTATTATATCCTGGAAGCCATAGCAAAAAAAGAAGGTCTTAAGGCAGAAAATAATTTAGGAGAAGTTGTTCTTGGATTTTTATTGAGTGTAGCAAAATACGAGTGAAATTCGCACTAGCATTTTTCTTCCCGCTTCGCCAAGCGAAGCGAGGCGAACGCCAGGTGGCTCGAAAAAATGCTGTGCTCATTAAGAAAGGAGTAGAAAATGAAAAATCAGATGTATGTTCCAATGGTAATTGAACAGTCAGGCAGGGTTGAAAGAGCATACGATATCTACTCGCGGCTTCTTAAAGACAGGATAGTTTTTGTAGGGACTCCCATTGACGATAATATAGCAAACGTCATAATAGCGCAGATGTTGTTTTTACAGATGGAAGATGTAAACAAGGACATAAATTTATACATAAACACCCCCGGCGGGGTCATTACTGCAGGACTTGCCATCTATGACACAATGCAATTTGTAAAATGCGAAGTAGCAACCTATTGTATAGGCCAAGCTTCTTCTATGGGGGCGCTTTTACTTTGTGCAGGCACAAAGGGAAAAAGATTTACACTCCCTAACTCACGGATTATGATTCACCAGCCATGGGGAGGGGTACAAGGCAGCGCCGAAGATATTTCCCGTCAAACCAAAGAAATTCTTCGTCTTCGGGAAAAAGTAAATGAGATTCTTGTCAATCATACGGGAAAAACACTCGAAAAAGTAAAAGAGGATACTGACAGGGATTATTTTATGAGCGCACAGGAAGCAAAAGAATATGGCATAGTTGATGAAGTGATTATTTCAACTAAAGGAAAAAAGTAATATTTAAATAATAAAATAACACACAATATTAGAAAGGAGGGACAATGAAACGTAGATATTTGATGACTCCAGGGCCTTCTCCTGTACCATCTGCAGTTCGTGAAGCTTTGGCAGCTGAGATAATGCACCACAGAACTGATGAATTTATTGAAATACTTAAAGAAATAAATGAAGGATTAAAATATGTTTTTTGTACAAAAAATCCTGTTTTGACTTTTGCTTCTTCCGGCACCGGAGCAATGGAAGCGGCAGTAACTAATTTATTTTGCGCAAAAGACAAAGTTCTTGTAATTGTTGGCGGAAAATTCGGCGAACGCTGGGCTGAAATAGCAAAAAGTTACGGCCTTGATGTCATCCAGATGGACGTTGCCTCAGGAAACGGGCCGAGCATCGAAGCTGTGAGGAAGATACTGGATGAGAATAAGGATATTAAAGGCATATTTACTACTTTATGCGAAACATCAACTGCAACAGTTTTTGACATTAAAGGAATAGGCTCCTTGACTAAAGATAAAGATATTTTACTGATAGTAGATGCCATAAGCGGTTTAGGCCAAGACGCGCTTTTAACTGACGAGTGGGGAGTTGACATTGTCGTTAGCGGCTCCCAGAAAGGCTTTATGCTTCCTCCGGGGCTTTCATTTATGAGCATCAGCGAAAAGGCGAAAAATTTTATGAAGAATTCGACTCTTCCTAAATATTACTTTAGCTTAGCTAAGGCCTTAAAAGCATACGAGAAAAACGATACGCCGTTTACGCCCGGAGTAAATTTGATAGTAGGCTTAAAAACAAGCATTGCTCTTATTAAGAAAGACGGCATCGAGAATATGTGGGCTAATTTCAAAAAGATGTCGCAGGCAGCACAGGCTGCAGCGCAAGCCCTGGGTTTACAGGTTTTTTCAAAATGCCCTTCATCATCGCTTACAGCAATCGTTGCGCCTTCCGGTATAAACGCCAAGGATGTTGTAAAAAAAATGCGTAAAGAATACGGAGTAAGTATTGCTGCTGGCCAGGGCGAGCTTGAGCAGAAAATTTTTAGAATTGCACATATGGGCTGGATAAATGAGCAGGACCTTATAATGTGTTTTTCTTTGCTTGAAAAGGTGCTTCGTGACAGCGGGTACACCAATTTTAAAATAGGCGCATCAATTGCAAGGCTGCAGGAGGTCATTTATGGTTAAAGTCATAGTGTGCGATAAATTATCCGAAGAAGGCGTAGCGATACTTAAAGATGCCGGATTTACCGTTGACTGCAAATATAAATTGCCTCCGGAAGAGCTTAAAAAAATAATCGGAGAATATAATGCTGCCATTGTGCGTAGCGACACTAAATTTACAAAAGACATAATCGAACATGGCCATAATCTTAAGGTTATAGGCCGCGCAGGAGTTGGGCTCGATAATGTGGACCTTGCCGCAGCTACGAAAAAAGGCATAATAGTAATGAATTCTCCAGGCGGTAACACCATATCTACCTGCGAGCATGCATTTGCGATGATGCTTGCTGTTGCAAGAAATATTCCGCTTGCAAACATTTCTCTTAAAAACAAATTGTGGGAACGTTCAAAATTTAAAGGCGTTGAATTGTATTCCAAAACTATAGGCATAATCGGCTTAGGCAGGATTGGAAAAGAATTTGCAAAACGGGCACAGGCATTCGGTATGGATGTTATAGCAATGGATCCGTTTGTTTCGGAAGAAATTGCTAAAACTCTAGGCATAAAAATGGTTAACCTCACAGAGCTTCTTAAAAATTCCGATTTTATTACCATACATACGCCGGTTACCGACGAAACACGAAAAATGATTTCAGAAAAAGAGCTTGCTTTAATGAAACCGAAAGCTTTTTTAATTAACTGCGCAAGGGGCGAAGTAATAGACGAAGATGCTTTATACCAGGCACTTAAGGATAAGAAAATTGCCGGGGCGGCACTTGATGTATTTTCAAAAGAGCCTCCCTTTGAGTTAAAATTACTTGAGCTTGATAACGTAGTAACCACCCCTCATTTGGGAGCATCAACCGAAGAAGCACAGCTGAATGTCGCAATTGAAATCGCTCATTGCATAAAAGACGCCCTTCTCGGCAAAGCTATACGTAACGCCGCAAATTATGTGCAGCTGGACCCTGAAACTTATAAGATGATACAGCCATTTTTTGAACTTTCCGAAAAAATGGGTAAATTTATCGCCCAGACAGTTGAAGGCGGAACAAAAGAAATAAAGCTGTATTACCTGGGCGCTGTTTCCGTATATAAGGTTGATATACTTACTCTGGCTTTTATGAAAGGTTTTTTATCCGGGCAACTCATCCAGGACGTAAACTACATAAATGCGCTTGAGATTGCCAAAGGGCGCGGAATTAAAATAGAACAGACAAAGATTGCCGAGGAAGAAGAATACGTGAGCTCCATACGTGTAAAAGTTACAACCGATAAGTCGGAGCAGGTTTTGGAAGGAACTCTTTTTGCAAACAAGGAAGCTAGGTTTGTTAAAATGGACGATGTGTATACAGAGGTTTATCCTTCCGAATATATGCTTGTGATAAATAACTGGGATAAACCAGGAACTATCGGGTTTTTAGGAACAACGTTGGGCAACCATAAAATAAATATTGCGGGTATGAGTTTGGGGCGCCGCGCGCAAAATAATACGGCACTTACGATATTTAACCTGGATAACCCGTTGAATGATGCGGTCATAAAAGAAATTTCTTCCAATAAGAATATCGTATCGCTGAAATTCGTAAAATTATAACCGCCGGAAAGTAAACAAGGGGGGACGAAGATGAAGAAGATAATCTTTTTATTGTGCTTTTTTGCTTTGCCTTTTGCTTCTTACGCCCAAAACCTTACTGTAATTTGTACCGGCAATTCCTATTCTTCGTTATACCCCTGCGGCCATTGCCCTTCATCCGTCGGCGGAGGAGTAACAAGGCGTGCGACTGTAATAGCTGACACTAAATCAAAAGAAAAAAATGTAATTCTTATAGATGCCGGAAACTTTGCTGCAGGTAGCGCTATGGATGAAAACCGTACCAACCCACAGGCCGATCAAAAAAGAACAGTTTATTATTGCAAGACATTGCAGGCAATGGGTTATGATGCTGTAGGAATAGGTGAAGCTGATTTTGATTTCGGCGTAGACTTCTTAAGGGATAACATCAGGAAATTCAGGCTAAAAGCAATTAGTGCAAATTTGAGCCTGGATGGAGTTTCCCCGTATTATATAAAAGAATTTCCAGGGTTTAAAGTCGGAATAATCGGGCTTTCTCCCCAGCCATCCTCCCCAAAAAGTTCTTTTCAGGTCGCAGATTATGAGGCAGCGCTTAAGGATTCCATTGAAAAAATAAAGTCAAAGGTGAATTTTATTATTCTGGTTTCTCCCCTTGGAGATAAAATTAATGGAGAGATTGCCGGAAAATTTGCCGATATAAATCTGATAGTATCGAGTGGAAATTTATTGAATTCAAAAGAATACGAAAAGATAAACGATACAATTTTAATCAAGCCATCCTACCTGGCTAAAGAAGTAAGAATTGCAAATATTGAAATAAAAAATAAGAAAATCGTAAATTTTGATTTGAAAAAAGAGAAACTTGCGTTATCGCTTAAAGAAAATCCGGAAGTAAAAAAAATTATCCCTTCCTGCTTTAAGGACGGGGACTGCCAAAAGAGAGAAGGTTTGTCTGCAATCTGTCAAAATCAAGGCGCAGATGCGGCTACCTGCTTATACTTTGAACCAAACAGGATAGAAGCGCTGGTAATTACTGACACTGCCTGCTCTTTCTGTTCAACAGAACTTACGCAAAATCTGCTTAAGGAGTTATTTTTGGGTATAAATTTTAAAATTATCAGCTACAAAGACCCTCAGGCAAAAGAACTTATAAAAAAATATGACATAACTACTCTTCCGGCTTTCATTCTGCCGCCGGAAGTGAAAAAAGAAAAAGAATTTTCGAAAATCAGCAAATTTATCGATGAAAAGGACGGAAATTTCCTGCTAAAGCCGCAGCTCTCAGGTTTGTTTATGCTTTTAAACCGGAAGGAAGTTCCCAACCGGATTGACTATTTTATTAATCTTTATGAACCTGCTACGCTCGCACTGTTTAACGACATGGTCTCTTTTTGCAAAAAAGAAAACCTGAAACTTGATATTTATTTTTTCACCAGTGAAACTAATACTTACGGTTATCCTAAGGAAGAAATTCGCATGGCTCTTGCGGTGAAAAAAGCGCAGCCGGACAAATTTTTTGCGTATGTAGCAAAAAGATTGAGCGACATAAGAAGTAACCCGTGGACAGATTCTTTGGAGGCCTTAAACATCGATTATAATAAAATAAAGGAAGTCGCCAAATCAAAGAATGTGGATAAAATGGTTGAGGACAACGACAAGCTGATTTCAGAATTGAATATTAACTATGGAAATGCTATTCTTGTAAATAATAACCAGATTTTTGCGATTTTTAACGTTAAGCCGGAAGATCTGAAAAAATTGCTCAGGAGGTAATTATGGCTAAAATTTACATAGTGGATGTTACAAACAGGGACGGAGTGCAAACATCAAGGATATGCCTTTCGAAGCTTCAAAAAACAATGATAAACATTTACCTTGATGAAATGGGAATCTATCAAAGCGAATTCGGCTTCCCAACCACTAACCATGAAATAAATTACCTTAACGCCAATTTGGAACTTGCAAAAGATAAGGTAATCAAAAGGCTTCGGCTTTCCGGCTGGCTGCGCGCCATAACAAGCGACGTGGAGCTCGCGCTTCGTAATGTGCCGGATTTAAAATATGTAAATCTCTCAATTTCCACATCCGACCAGATGATAAAACATAAATTCCAGGGTAAACTGGATTATAAAGAAATAATAAAAAGCGCAGTTGACTCGATTAAACTTGCAAAAAAACTTGGCATCAAGGCTGTAGGAATAAATGCAGAGGATGCTTCGCGCTCAAAGGTCGAATACCTTACAGAATTTATGAGTGCGGTAAAAGATGCCGGCGCAGACAGGTTTAGATACTGCGATACTCTCGGCTACGATACCCCCTTTTCCATATATGAAAGACTGTCAAAAATTCTTAGCAAAGTAAAAATGCCCATAGAAGTCCATTGCCACAATGATTTAGGCATGGTCGTTGCAACTTCAATTGCCGGGGCAAAAGCCGCGCTTGAGGCTGAAGTTGATGCTTACATTAATACCTGCGTAAACGGAGTAGGGGAACGCGCAGGAAACGCTGACCTTTTAAGTGTAATTTTAGCAATTAGATACGGAAGCGGCATGGAAAAGTACAAGCTTGATGAAAAAATAAATTTAAAATCAACCTGGAAAATAAGCAAATATGCTTCTTATGCTTTTGGCATACCCATACCTATCAATCAGCCGGGGGTAGGCGCCAATGCTTTTGCTCACGAAAGCGGTATACATGCCGACGGTGCGCTTAAAGACAGAAGGAACTACGAACTTTATGATTACGAAGAGCTGGGCAGAGGGGAACCGGAAATCATAGATACGGGGCGGAAAATTACCGTAGGCGAATATTCAGGCATTAAAGGTTTTGGCAATGTCTACGACCAGATGGAAATTAATTTTAAAAATGACGAAGAAGCGCGTAAAATTCTTGAACTTGTCCGGTATGCTAACGTCCATAACCAAAAACCTTTGGTTGAAGACGAACTTAAATTTGTTGCAAAATATCCGGATATAGCAAAGAAAATTTTCACGATGCAGCCAAGCGTGTAATCTCTTCTGTAATTGGAACAACTCTTAAAACAAATTAAGGAGAATATGAATACTTCAGTTGTCGGAATGCAGTGGGGGGATGAAGGCAAAGGGAAAATCATAGATTTTCTTTGCCGCAACAATGATGTTATCGTGCGCTTTCAGGGCGGTAATAATGCTGGGCATACTGTTATTTTAAACGGAAAAAAAATTGTTTTTCATCTTATTCCTTCCGGCCTGCTTCATAAAGGTAAAATTTGCGCAATAGGCAGCGGCGTAGTTATCGACCCTAAGGTATTGATAGATGAGATAAATGCGCTTAAGAAAGAAGGTATCGAGGTGTCTTCTGATAACCTTAAAATATCGTTGTTCTCTCATGTAATAATGCCTTATCATCATATCATGGACGGCCTTCGCGAAAAAAAGCGTATTCAAAAAATAGGCACAACCATGCGCGGAATTGGGCCGTGCTATTCGGACAAAGCTTCCCGCTGCGGCATACGCATGATTGACCTTATAAATCCTGAAGTTTTTGCGTTCAAACTTAAAGACAACCTGCAGGAAAAAAATGAAATATTTGAAAAAATTTACGGGCTTCGTGCTTTTGCATTCGATATGGTCTATGAAGAATATAACGGGTACGCAAAAAAGCTTAAGCCATACGTTTGCGAACTTGTGGATTTCTTTTATAAACTGCGAAACAAGAAATTTCTTTTTGAAGGCGCCCAGGGTACGTTTCTTGATATAGATTTCGGAACTTACCCATTCGTTACCTCATCGTCCACGGTTTCTCCCAATGCTATTTTAGGAAGCGGGCTTTCATTTATAAAAATGAACGAAATAATAGGTGTAGCCAAAGCTTATACTACGCGCGTAGGAGAAGGGCCGTTTCCCACGGAACTTGATAAAAATCTTGGCGGATATTTTCAAAATAAAGGAAAAGAATTCGGCGCAACCACTGGCCGGCCAAGAAGATGCGGGTGGCTTGATTTGGTATTGCTTAAAAGGTCAAAAATTTTAAATAACATAAATAAAATTATTCTTACTAAGCTTGATATACTTGACGAACTTAAAGAGATAAAAGTGTGCACTGCCTACAAACAAGAAGGGAAGATCCTTAAGGAATTTCCGGTTGACCTGTCAAAATCTACCCCTGTTTATGAAACCGTTAAGGGCTGGGGCAAAAAAACCGAAGACATACGCAAATACAAAGACTTGCCGGTTGAAGCAAAGAAATATATCGAAAAAATCGAAAAATATTTAGGTTGCAAAATCAGCTACATCTCCGTGGGAGAGATGCGCGATGCAATTATAAAGAAAAGCTAATGCCTAAGATTTAGGACTGCTTTTTATCCAAAGGAGGGTTTTGTATGCAGGGGTTTGATTTTTTATTACTTGCACCGATAGGCTCTATACTTGCTCTTACTTTTGCAGCATATTTAGCCGTTAAGATTTTAAAGAGCGACCCGGGAAATGAAACCATGCAGGAAATTGCTCAAGCCGTGCGATTAGGAGCAAAAGCCTATTTAAAACGCCAATATCTCGGGGTTTCGATATTCTTTGCAGTTGTCTTTTGTATCCTTTTATTTCTTGCTTTAAAAAATTACCTGGTTATATTTGTTCCATTTGCTTTTTTAACCGGTGGATTGTTCAGCGGGCTTTCCGGTTTTATCGGTATGACAATCGCAACTCAGTCGTCCAACAGGACTGCAGCCGCGGCAATGAAAAGCTTAAATTCAGGACTTCGCGTAGCTTTCTCAAGCGGCGCAGTTATGGGCCTCACTGTTGTAGGCCTGGGGCTGTTGGATTTAAGTATCTGGTATTACTTTCTTAACTGGTACTATGGGGTAAATCCGCAATCTATACCGGCAGGCATAGACAAGATAGGCGCTATCACTTCTACAATGTTGTGTTTTGGTATGGGCGCAAGCTCCCAGGCACTTTTTGCAAGGGTCGGCGGAGGAATTTTCACAAAAGCCGCTGATGTTGGCGCAGATTTGGTAGGAAAAGTTGAAGCAGGAATTCCCGAAGATGACCCGCGCAACCCCGCTGTAATTGCCGATAACGTAGGCGATAACGTCGGAGATGTTGCAGGAATGGGTGCAGATTTATACGAATCATACGTAGGTTCAATAGTTGCAACATCTGCCTTAGGCGTTGCAGCAGGATTAGGCATCCAAGGCGTAACTGTCCCCATGGTTATGGCAGCAGTAGGCGTAGTTGCTTCAATTATTGGAACTTTCTTTGTAAAAAGCAAGGAAAACGCAAGCCAAAAGGTACTATTAGCGGCGCTACGTAAAGGGGTATTTACCAGCTCTTTTATTGTAGCTGTCATTGCATATTTTCTTATACGTTTCACCCTGGGAGCTGACCATATAGGTATATACTGGTCGGTTATATCAGGGTTAATCGCAGGCGTTCTTATTGGCGTAATAACCGAATATTACACCTCAAGCGGTTTTAAACCAACCCGTTTTATCGCAGACCAATCCCTCACAGGCCCGGCAACCGTAATTATCGGCGGCATTGCGGTTGGCATGATGTCAACGGCGCTTCCGGTTATTATTGTAAGCATTGCAATTATGGCAAGTTTTATTTTTGCAGGCGGACTGCAGCATTTTGAAACAGGCCTTTACGGTATCGCGATTTCTGCCGTAGGCATGCTTTCTACGCTTGGAATTACCCTTGCAACCGACGCATATGGCCCGGTTGCGGATAATGCAGGAGGAAACGCAGAAATGTCGCATTTGCCTCCTGAAGTTAGAAAACGCACCGATGCGCTTGATTCCTTAGGTAATACCACAGCAGCAACAGGCAAGGGTTTTGCTATCGGTTCAGCTGCTCTTACCGCGCTTGCGCTTATTGCTGCCTTTAAAGACGAGGTGGTTAGATTTGGCTCTACTATGCAATTAGATATTATGAAACCTGCGGTTTTAGTCGGTTTGTTTGTAGGAGGAATGTTGCCGTTTCTTTTTTGTTCAATGACCATGCGCGCAGTAGGCCGCGCTGCCTCAAAAATTGTAGTTGAAGTACGCAGGCAGTTTAAGGAAATCAAAGGCCTTATGGAAGGCAAAGCCAAACCTGACTATGCACGCTGTGTAAATATCGCAACCAAAGCTGCACAGCATGAAATGGTTCTACCCTCACTTTTGGCAATTACGGCTCCTATAATAGTCGGGGTAATTCTGGGCGTTGAAGCCGTAGGAGGATTGCTTACAGGGTCGCTTGTTACAGGTTTTGTTTTAGCGGTTATGATGGCAAATGCAGGCGGAGCCTGGGATAACGCCAAAAAATACATTGAAGAAGGCCATCACGGCGGCAAAGGCTCGTTTGCCCATAAAGCAGGTGTCGTAGGAGATACAGTAGGAGACCCGTTTAAGGATACATCAGGGCCATCGCTAAACATTTTAATTAAACTTATGTCAATGGTATCAATAGTTTTTGCTTCTTTTATCATACGTAATACTTTGTTTAAGTAACCAGAAAATAGAGAATTTAAAAAAGGCAGGATTTAAAACATCCTGCCTTTTTGCTGCACCTGCCTTTATCAAAAAACCTCATTTTTCGTGATTTTACGCATAACCCGGAAAATACTTTCACAAAGTATTTTCCGCCTACGGCAGCCCTAATTTTACAATGTTACCAATTTGTCAACAAAGCAAATGTTTTCATGGATAATATCTTGAATTGATTGTTCTCAGTAAAATTAGGGCTGGGTTAACCCAGCCCTTTATTTCTACGCATGAAACTACTTCCACGAAAAAGAAAGGGCTGCCCAAAAGGCAAAAAATGCATTTATAAAATGCATTTTTTGGGTAAATTTGATATAATACGATAATATGCTAAATAGCTATTTAAGACAGAAAGATGAGCAATGGGAGAGCCTTTGCAGGCGTTGTGGAGGCTGCTGCGGCAGATTTGATGACCCCTGCAAGCACCTCAAGAAAGATAGTAATGGGCTTTGTTTTTGCGAAATATACCTCAACAGGCTGGGCACACGCGAGACAGTAGCCGGTGAAAAGTTCAATTGCGTCAACATACGCGAAATTATAAATACTTCATGGAAAAATGACTGGCTGTGCCCTTACAAGAATTTTCCAGGAAAGCATTTTCAAAATTTAAATCACACGATTAGATAATGAACAGGGTTTTACGAATTCTTCTGCTCATTGAAAAACAGGCGCAAAAGTATGGCGTGCCTATGCTTGAGAAAAAATATAACAAAAAAGCCCCGTTAAAGATATTAATTGCATGCATTTTAAGCCTTCGCACAAAAGACGCAATAACAGAAAAGGCAAGCAAACGGCTTTTTGATATTGCAGATACTGCTCAAAAAATAATTAAGCTGCATGATAAAAGCATAGAAAGGCTTATTTATCCTGTAGGTTTTTACAGGAATAAAGCAAAAACCATAAAAAAAATCTCTAAGTCCATAATAGAAAACTTTTCCGGTAAAGTGCCGCGGAAACTCGAAAAATTATTATCGCTTTACGGTGTCGGCAGAAAAACCGCAAACCTTGTTCTTGGGCTCGGTTACAATATTCCTTCCATATGCGTTGATACGCATGTGCATAGAATAACAAACAGGTTAGGTTTGGTTAAAACAAAAAATCCCGTTGAAACAGAATTTGCGCTTTATAAACTTATACCGAAACGATACTGGATAAAGATAAATTCTATACTGGTTACGTTCGGACAAAATATTTGCGTTCCTGTTTCGCCATTTTGCAGTAAATGTATGGTTTACAATTATTGTAAACGAACCGGAGTTAAAAAACATCGTTAAATAAACAGATTATGACACTAAAGGGGTTAAATTTGGGATGCTGGCTTATGATGGAAGGCTATATTCTTGGCGGGAGGAATATTGCCGAAAGTATTTTTAAGCAAAATTTTAAAAAAATTAACGGTAAGGCTTCGTTATCTGAATTCACGCATCTTTTCCGGGATAATTTTATAAACGAAGAGGATTTTAAAAATATTTCCGCAACGGGCGCAAATTGTATAAGGCTTCCGTTTAACCACCGCCTCATAACAAAAGGTTCCGACGGGCTTTCGTATCTAAAAAAAGCATTTACCTGGGCGGAAAAATATAATATCGGTATTATTTTGGATTTACATGCAGCGCCCGGCGCGCAAAATTGCGACTGGCATAGTGATTCAGATGGCCGGGCATTATTTTGGGAAAAAGAAAAATTTCGCAAAGAAGCTTTGAATATATGGGATGAATTGGTATCTCGATTCAAGGATGAACCGTCATTAATTGGTTTTGACATTATTAACGAACCTGTTTTAGATCAAAAGCCAGTAAGCCTTCTGGCTAAATTTTACAAAGAAGCCATAAAACGTATTAAAACAATTGACAGGAAGCATACAATATTCCTTGAAGGAAGCCTGTGGGCTCAACGCATAGATTTCCTGAAAGACTTGATAGAAGAAAATGTTTCCATAAGCATTCACACTTATCAGCCACTTGAATTTACCTTTAATTTTGTGCCTTTTTACAAGTTTCCCGGAAAGATAAACAATGAGTTTTGGGACCGGGAAAAAATAAGAAAATATCTGGAACCTTATTTTTTGTTCTCAAAAAATAACCGAGTTCCTATTTTTGTCGGAGAGTTCGGAATAAATTGGAGAGGAGGATTCTGGGGAGAGCTCGCCTGGTTGCAGGATATTCTCGGAATCTTTGAGGAATTCGGGTTTAGCTATACCTATTGGACATACAAAGCGGTTGCTAATTCGATATTTCCTGACGGGCTGTACCAATACCTGCCAAACGGAAAATACGTAATGAGAGAGGGCCCAATTTACGGGTGGGAAAATTATACAGCAAATTTTAAAAAAGAAAAAAATGAAATTTCAGATTTCTGGCAAACAAAAAATTTTACGCCAAATGAAGCACTTATTTCAAAATTAGAGGAGTTTTTTAAAAAATGAAAGGACAGAGAAACGTCGTGCCAGCTATTCTTACAGATAAAAGAGAGGAACTGCTTAAAATGGTTAATGACTGTTCTAATTTTTGCAGCTACATACAGATAGATATAATGGACGGAAAATTTGTTCCTTCGAAAAGCATAAGCGTTGAAGACCTTCGGAATATTAGTTTTCCCGTAAAAAGCGAAGCTCACTTAATGGTTGAAGAGCCTCTGGAGTGGCTGGAAGCATTTAAGGCTGCCGGCAGCAGCAGAATAATTTTTCATTTTGAAATACAAAAAGAGTATCTAAAAATAATCAATGCCATACGGAAACAAAATCTTGAAGTCGGCATTGCAATAAACCCTTCAACAAGAATAAACGATTTCAGTTTTTTGGTCGATAAAATTGACTGCGTGCTTTTTATGTCGGTCGTGCCGGGCTTTTACGGCTCAAAATTTATTCCAGAGGTGCTGGACAAGATAAAAGAATTCAAAAAATTACACCCTGATAAATGCACCGGCATAGACGGTGGCGTTAAAACGGATAACGTCATAGCTGTCGCTCAAAGTAGCGTAGATTATATTTGCGTGGGAAGCGCTATACTTAAGGCTGCTGACCCCAAAAATGCATATTGTAAAATTAAAAACCTGCTAAATGAATAGAATAACCAAAATACTTTTATTTATACTTATAATATCTGCGCCTTTGGTTTTTTATAAATATTTTTACAAGCCGCGGATGCATCCGGCAATAAAAAGGATTACGAGGGAAGCACCTGTTATTAAACCAAAAATAGCTTTGATTTTTGATGACCTGGGAGAAAATCCGAAAGATTTGAGCGAAATCCAGTCTTTAGCTATCCCCGTAACCGTTTCTGTAGTGCCCGGGCTTAAGTTTTCTAAAATCATCGCCCAAACCTCAACGCTTTACGGGTTTAGCGTAATGACTCATATTCCGCTTGAACCTAAAAATGCGCAAAAATATCAAACAACCAAATATAAATTTATAAGCAGCTCTTTGCCAAGGAGAGAGCGGGCGGCACTACTGCGCTATAATCTTAACTATATACGTGTAGCTATCGGCGTAAACAACCATATGGGTTCTGCTGCGACTGAAGATACCAAATTAATGAAAGAGGTGATGAGAGCGGTAAAATATAACGGCCTCTTTTTTATAGACAGCCGCACATCGAATAATTCTGTAGCTTGCGAAGTAGCCAAGAAAGAGGGTGTCATTTGCGACTACAACGAAGGTTTCTTTGACAGCGTAGATGATATAAGCGTTATGCAGGCTAAATTTTTTGAACTGCTCAAAAAAGCCAAAGAAAAAGGGAAAATAATTGTAATAGCTCATCCGAAAAAGAAAACCTTTTTTTTGCTTCATAAATTATTGCCGAAGACTCGCGACCAGGTGGAATTTATCACCATCAAAGAATATCTGGGTTTATAAAACTAAACCAGCTGGATTTAAAAAATGAAAAAGGTACTTTTGCATATATGTTGCGGCGTGTGTGCGTTTGCATGCATAAATTACCTTAAAGAAAAAGGGTTTTATGTAGAAGGGTTTTTTTATAACCCTAATATTCACCCGGAAGATGAGTATGCAAAAAGAAAAAATACAGCCGCGCAGGTATGCAGCATAAATTCCATAGAACTTACGAGCGGTTTATACGAGCCTCATAAATGGGATTCTACCTGTTCGGTATATAAAGACGAGCCGGAAGGAGGCGACCGCTGCGATTTATGCTATAAATTCCGCCTCGAAGAAACTTTTCGTAAAACCGCTGAAATGGGTTTTGATTTTTTCACAACTACCCTATCTGTAAGCCCACACAAAAAAAGTAAACTGATTAACGAAATTGGCACCACAATTTCCCCGGTTCATTTTATGGCTGTAGATTTTAAAAAAAATGACGGTTTTAAAAAAACTTTTGCATTGGCAAAAGCCCATAATATCTACCGGCAGAATTATTGCGGCTGCAAGTATAGCATAAGATAGCATAAATTAAGAATGAACGAACCATATTATTCTTTTAACAGATATCTTAAAGAAAGATTCGGCGAGCGGGTACATCGTATAAGTATTGATGCGGGCTTTGCCTGCCCTAATATTGACGGCCATTTAAGCAAGGAAGGCTGCATCTATTGCAACAACAAAGGCTTCAGCCCCTTTGTCGGTAAAACAAAAGACATCAAAACGCAGATATCCGAATCCATAGAATACTACAGAAAAAAATCCGGCGTTAATAAATTTCTCGCATATTTCCAGGCATTCAGCAATACGTATGCCGATTGCAGCGAATTGAAAGAAAAATACGATATCATTAGGGAATTTCCGCAAATTATAGGGCTTTTTATTTCTACGCGGCCAGATTGTATAGATGAAGAAAAACTAAAGTTAATAGCTTCTTATAAAAAGGATTACCTGGTCTGGATCGAATACGGACTTCAAACTACCAACGAAAACGCGCTAAAAGCATTAAACAGAAACCATACTTATAGTGTTTTTCTAAGCGCCGTTAACCTTACCAGAAAATACGGCATAAACGTAGGGGTACATCTGATTCTTGGCCTGCCATGCTTAAGCTACGAAGAAACAATAAAAGATGCAATTTTGTTGTCAAAGCTGGATATTCAGGGAATAAAGTTTCACGTTCTGCATGTTTTTGAAAATACGAAGCTATATGAAATGCATAAGGAAAAAACAATAAAGCTTTTAACCCCGGAAGAATACACAAAACTTATTTGTGATTTTCTTGAACGTATCCCGCCTAACATAGTAATATTACGCCTGGTTTCAAGCTGCGACCCCAAACTGCTGGTTGCGCCATCGTGGATGAACAATAAAAATTGCGTAATCGAAAGCATCAAAAAAGAATTTATCCGTAGACAAACCAAACAAGGTTATTATATAAAGTAATAAAATTATGAAAGCTATAATTTTGCGCGTATCAAAAGCAAGTTTAACTATACCGGATGAAAATAAAGAGGTGAGCTCCATTGGCAAAGGGCTGCTAGTGTTTGTGGGCATAGACAAAAATGATAACGATACAACGCTTGAAAGCCTAGCCGAAAAAATCGCGAACTTTAGAGTTTTTGAGGACGAAAATGGGAAATTGAATTATTCGATTAAGGATAAAAACTATGAAATTTTATGCGTGCCGAATTTCACTCTTTGTGCTAATATTAATAAAGGTAGGCGCCCTTCGTTTGAAAATGTAATGCCGCAGGAACAAGCTCGAAAATTATTTGAGAATTTAATTATTCTCCTAAAAGCGCGAGAACTTGCGGTCAAATCTGGGGAATTCGGAAAAACTATGCTTATTAATACTGAATGCGCCGGCCCGGTTAATATAATTGTCGAAATGTAACATTATTATGATTTTTAAAAAAACTTTGCTGATTTGCCTAATAGCTTCGATATGTTTTCACGTTTTTTTCCTTACCTACTTTATGTTTTATCTCAAAGCTTCCAGCACCCCAGGTATACTTTCATGGCCGGCAATATTAACAAAAGAGGACTTGTCAGTTATTAATAAACCTATAGAATTCAATACTGCGATTAAATTTACCCGAACATCAAATATGGATAAATCCTACTTTTTGCCCTCTCTGGATAAACCCCTGGTTGTGGTTAAAAATGAAGATTTTTTGCAGGATTCGCGAAAAATTGCTGAAGTAAGCCAGCCATTGCCAGCCTACAACCTTAAAGAAACAGATTATATATATCTCTGGGAAAAACCAAAGAGCCTGATAGGCTGGGATAAAGAAACAATACAATACAAAGCGTTTGTTTCTCCTTACGGAAAAGTTATCCTCTCGTTTCCGACAAAACTTCCAGTCAATTCAAGCGGTAACATGTCTTCTCAAGACTACGCAAGACAGGCTGCATTGTTCCTGAAAAACAAATTTCTCTGGACAAAAGTAGAGACGGTGGTAAGATAATTATGAAAATTGAATTATCTGTTTTTTTGACGATAATATTCAGCATATTGATTGCTATCATCATGGTTATCGAGTTCCTCGAAGAACGCAACAAAACCATGATAAAAAAGGACACGCACCTTAAAAAAGAGAGGTGCGAAGTATGCACGTCGTTGTATTTTATCTCATCAGCATTGAAATATTGGCGTTGTCCGTTTTGTAATAGCTTAAATAAATAAAATGATTACAGAAATAGGCATTGGAGCTGGTGATATTTGGCATTTCCTCGATAAACACGGGGAAGTAACCCTTGCTCAGCTTTTTGCCGGGATAGAAAAACCCAAAGAACTTATACTTATGAGCTTAGGGTGGCTTGCTAGAGAAGGGCACGTGCTTGTCCGGTTCGAAAGTGATGAGTATAAAATAAATCTGCGTAAAGGCTCATAAACAAAAAAGGGAGTGCGCAATGAAAAAAGGTTTAGTTTTAGTAATGGTTTCCGGGATAATGGTTGTTATCACTATTCTGGCCGTTGCCGCGCTGAATTTAATGACAGTTGAGTCCCGCACAGCAGAACACAAAATCAGAAGAACCCGTGCTTATTTTGCAGCACAAGCAGGAGTGGTAGACAGATTTGAAGCGCTTAGAAGAAACTTAGTTGCTATGCCGACAGTTGGAAACCCTAGAATTCTAAACAATCTCCCTAACGGGAATGTAAATGGATATGCCGTCCGTACGGTTCTAGTCACAAGAGGCGACAACACAGTGGTTGGCGGTATAAATTATGCGTGCCCTGCAGCTGCGCCTTCTCCAAGCTGTATTTTTGCGACAGTGGAATACCAATAATATTCACCCAACCTTTTTTGGCGAGTGTCTTCTTGACAGGCAAACTTTTCTCTGCCACAATATTCTTTATCTTTAACCTTAGCTAATTTGTTATTTTGTTTTGCGAGGCACTTTTGAAGAATCTCCTCAGTGCCGTTAAAAAATTAAGTGTTTTTTAGCGGGCCTGTAGCTTCCGCCGCCGATAAATCTCGGGCGGACCCGCCGAAATAATTCATTATGGAGGCGGGCAGTTGGAATTTATTTGTTGGGCCTGTAGCTCAGTTGGGAGAGCACTTCGTTCGCAACGAAGGGGTCAGGAGTTTCCGCCAAAGGCGGACCCGCCTTGATGCATCACGGGCCGGTAGTTCAGTTGGGAGAACGCCTCGTTCGCAACGAGGAGGTCGGCGGTTCGAATCCGCTCCGGTCCATATTTTCGATTTGGTGGCGGGCAACTTTCCTCAGGTCCATATTCTTTGCTTTTATGGCTAATCTGCAGCGCCTAACAAAACTATGCGTACAAAAATATATTTTTTTTTATTAATTGTTTCAATTTGTTCTGCTAATGCCTACCCCAGAGAGGTTAAACGTTCTGAATTTAGCGGTGCATTTTATCCGGCAAACCCAAAGGAGCTTAGCAAGTTTATTGACGACTCGCTAAACGCCGCAAATACACCGGAAATTGATGAAAAAATTGTGGGTATTTTAGTGCCGCACGCGGGTTATGCTTATTCAGGAAAAGTTGCTGCATTCGCATATAAGACGGTTGAAAATAAGAATTTCGACACAGTCGTCATCATATCATCTGCGCATCAGCATTATTTAGATAAGGCAGCGGTTTATCCGGCAGATGCCTTCGAAACTCCGCTGGGAAACCTTGAGGTTGACAAGGAAAGCCTTAAGGCTGTTGAAGCGCTCGATTTTTGTGTTTCCGGCAAAGAATATTTTTCGAGCGAGCACCCCATTGAAGTGCAGCTTCCATTCGTGATTAAAACCCTAAAAACAGCAAAGATACTGCCGATAATCCTTGGGAAAGTAAGCCTTGAAAATTTAAAAAAGCTGGCAGATACTCTTAATGGGATCTCCCGAAAGAAACAAATTCTTATCATAGCATCAAGCGACCTTTCTCATTTTAATGCTTATGACGAAGCAGTAACTTTGGACAGGGCGACAACGGAACTTATTAAAAACAAGGATATCGACCATCTCTGGATTTCTGAGGAATATGAGCAGAATTTTGCCTGCGGAATTTACCCAATAATTACGCTTCTGTATTATTCAGAGCTTAAAGATGCGCAAATAGACATTCTAAAATATGCTAATTCAGGAGATAGCGCCGGCGATAAGGATAGTGTTGTAGGTTACGCTGCAGCAGTAAGCTATATAAAGGAAAAAACAAAAGAACCTATTAAGCAGGAGGAAGGCCCAATGACGGAATTTAAACTAAACGATGCGGAGAAAAAAGAATTATTGAGAATTGCCCGTTTGACCCTGGAAAGTTATCTGAAAAACGGTAAAATTGAAAAAATTACGGCTTTATACCCCGTACTTAATGAAAAAAGAGGCGCTTTTGTTACTTTGAAAAAACACGGAGAACTTCGCGGCTGCATTGGAAGAATTGTTGCCGATACGCCTTTGTATGAAGTTATATCTTCCGTTGCAATTGAATCCGCGACAGAGGATCCGCGTTTCTCTCCGGTTACTTACAATGAACTAAAAGACATAGAAATAGAAATTTCAGTATTGACTCCGTTTGAAAAAGTAAACGACATAGGAGAAATTGAAGTTGGCCGTGACGGGCTTTTGATTAGTAAAGGTTATAATTCCGGGCTGCTCCTGCCGCAAGTGCCGCTTGAGTACGGCTGGAACAGAGAAACCTTCCTTGAACATACCTGCCTTAAAGCGGGGCTGCCTAAAGACGCCTACAAAGAAAAAGGAATCACGCTTTATAAGTTTAGCGCCATAGTATTCAACGAAAAATAATACTCGAAATAATGTCTAAAGTAAGATTGTTTTTTCCAAAAGATAAGCTGTCGGATATTGTTGTTATAAACGATAAGGAAACGCTGCACAAAACCAACGATGTGCTGGCTCTGAATAAAGGAGAAAAAGTTTTTCTTTTTGACGGGCAAGGCGTAGAGTATCGTTATAAAATAATTGAAACCAGCCGTAAATCTATTTCCCTGGAAAAAGAAGGAATAGAACGCTCAGAAATCCTGCCTTATGAAAAAATCACATTGGGGATCCCTCTTGTTAAAGAACAAAAAATAGAGTTGATTTTGCAGAAAGCAACCGAACTTGGAGTATGGAGTTTTCAGCCGTTTATCTCGGAAAGAAGCATACAGGGCAACCCGTCATCAGGAAAAAAGGAAAGGTGGGAGAGGATAATTCAAGAAGCAGCAAGGCAGTCAGGCCGGTTATGGCTCGCTCAAATAAATGAAATTGTTGATTTTGATACATTGCTTAAACAGGATTTCAACCTTAAACTGGCTGCTTCAATTGAAGGGCAAAGAATAGCCGGCACAATGAAAGCCAAATACCCTAAAATTCTTCTGCTGATAGGCCCTGAGGGTGATTTCTCGCCTGATGAATATAAAAAGCTGAAAACCGGTGGATTTACCTTTCTCAAACTTTCCGAAAATATCCTTCGAGTAGAAACTGCATCAATTATGGCAAGCGGCCTTATTAACTATTTTCTTGCGCAAGAATTATGAAAATTAAGTTTTACACCCTGGGCTGTAAAGTTAACCAATATGAAAGCGAGGCTCTGCAGGAAGAGTTAAAGGCTTATGGCTTTACGATAACAGAGGGGCCTGCTGATATATACATCATAAACTCCTGCTCCGTAACAGCAAAAGCAGATTCGGATTCAAGGCGCCTTGTATTGCGCGCCAAAAAAGAAAATCCCAAGGCAAAGATAGCAGTCTGCGGCTGCTGGCCACAGTTAAACAGCGAAGAAGCTAAAAAAGCAGGCGCGGACTATGTAATAGGCCAGGATAAAAAACAATTTGTGGCCGACACAATAAAAGGTTTAAAAAATCCCGGCAAAGATATCTGGGCTTTAAAAATAAATGATTTTAGAAACCAACGCGCCTTTGTCAAAATACAAGACGGTTGCAATAATTTTTGTTCTTTTTGTAAAGTGCCTCATTTACGGGGCCGTTCAATAAGCAGGCCGGAGGCGGAAGTTATTGATGAAATAGGCCGTCTTGAGTCCATGCATAAAGAAATTGTCCTCTGCGGGGTTAATATGGGCCTCTACGGTAAAGATTTAATGCCTAAAGTAACCCTTTACAGCCTGTTAAGCAATATATTGAACCGGGACAAACTCACGCGTTTACGTTTAAGTTCTCTGGAGCCTTGTTCGGTAAATAAAGAGATAATCGGGCTATTTGGGCATAACAAAATGTGCCCGCACATACATCTTCCTTTTCAAAGCGGAGATAACCGCATTCTAAAAGAAATGAACAAAAAAGAAACCGTAGAAATGTATGAACAAATTGTAGACAGCCTTCGCAAGATAAACCCGCAAATAGCCGTAAGCTGCGATATTATTATCGGTTTTCCCGGCGAAGATGAAACCAGTTTCAATAAAACAGTAAATTTTTTAAAAAGAATTGCGCCAATGCGAACGCATATCTTTACTTTTTCTCCCCGTGAAAAAACCAAATTTTTCGGAAATAAAATAGATTTAAATACGGCTAAAAAAAGATTCAACCACCTAAAAGCAGTCACAAATTCGTTAGCTCTTAAATATAAACAGGCATTTATTGGAAAAACTCTTACCGTAATTGCCGAAGAAATAAAATCAGGATATGTTTGCGGGTATAGCGAAAATTATATAAAACTTTATGCAAAATGCGAAGCCCGCCCTGGAGAAATAATCTCCGTACGGGTAAGTAAAATAGAGAAAGATAAGGTTTTTGGGGTAATTTAAAAACAAATGCGCCTTAACGTTTATATAAGTAAAAGCGGCTATTGTTCGCGTAGGCATGCCGACACTTTAATTAAAACAGGCAAGATAACGGTAAACGGCATAGTTATCGACAAGCCGTTTTATGAAGTAAACAATGATGCTTGCGTTTGTATAGACGGCAGCAAGGTAAGCTTAAAGAGCTATGTTTACATAGCTTTCAATAAACCAAAGGGAGTTACTACCACCTGCCAGGATAAATTTGCCGATAAAAAGATTGTTGATTTTTTTCCCGAAAACCTTAAAGGGATTTTTCCCGTAGGCAGGCTCGACAAAGATACTTCCGGATTAATTCTATTAACTAATGACGGGGATCTCTGTTATCGGGCTACGCATCCAAAATTCCAGACTGAAAAAGAATACAGAATAATTCTGGATAAAGCTTTGTTGAAAAAAGATATACAAAAATCGATAAGCGGCGCAAACGTCGAAGGTGAGCTGCTTAAAGTTAAAACAATAACCCTTTTTAAGGAAGACGCTTTTCAATCCAGCTATGGCGTTGTTATATCGGAAGGTAAAAAGCGCCATTTAAGGAGATTATTTAACGCCCTGGGTTATTTTGTAATTGATTTAAAAAGGATAAGGATAGGGAACCTTTCTCTCGGCGATTTGAAATCCGGTGAATACAAGTTTCTCGAAAAAGAAAAGATTTATCATTTACTTTTTGCAAATCAGAAGCTAAAATAATTCTCTAAACAAAGTTATGAACCCCGCCCTTCCAAGGCAAGTGAAATAGGCAACTAGGAAGGGCGGGGTGAACCCAGCCCTTCCAACGCAAAACATGGAAAGGTTGGGGTAAAATTGCTTATCAAAAAAACTTTAAAAAGGAAGGGCGGGGTGAAAGTAATATTTTTAGACAGGGACGGAGTCATAAACGAGTATCCCGGGGACAGAAATTACATAACAAACCATAAAGAATTTAAGTTTATAGCCGGCAGCATTCAGGGGATAAAAAAATTAAAGGACAAGGGTTTTAAGCTCTTTGTTATTTCCAACCAGGCCGGTATATCCAAAGGCCTATACAGCGAAAAGGAGTTAAGCCAAATTACAAAGAAAATGGTTGATGGCTTGAAAAAACATAAAGTCCAGCTTGATGGAATTTTTTATTGCAGACATAGAGAAGAGGATAGCTGCGCATGCAGAAAGCCGAATACAGGCTTAATGCATGAAGCGGTGAAGGGGCTCGATAAGCCGGTTACGGTTTCTTTTTTTATCGGCGATTCATTCCGTGATATGAATGCGGCAAAAAAATTCGGAGCAAAACCGGTCCTGGTTCTTTCGGGAAAAGAAAAAATCGCAAACCGCAGCAGCTGGGATTTCGAGCCTGACTATATTTTTGATAACCTGCTCATAGCGTCCTATTATATATGCTCGCACTATGGATAAGATTTTGCTTATTTATGCAAGTTTCGGCGAAGGCCATAAGAGATGCGCTTATTCGCTTAAAGATTACCTCAATGCGCCATGCGTTGACCTTTTGGATTTTTCCTATCCATTTGTAAAAAAACTATATATTTTTCTTTACCTAAGTGTGACAGAACGCCTGCCGTTATTTTGGAACTTTGTATATTATTCTACAAGAAGCAAGCATTTGCTATTTCTAGTAAATAAAATACAGGAATTTCTGTTCTTTCCTTTTTTCGAATATTTGCGTAAAACCCGGCCGAAAGTAATAATTTCTACCCATTTTTTCCCGCTTTCCTTCATAGCTAAGATGAAGGAAGAATTAGACATAAAAGTAATTACGGTAGTAACCGACATACGCACGCATCCGCTTTGGGCTAACGATTGCGTTGATAAGTATTTTGTGGCGCATGAAGAAACCAAAAACGATCTTATACGGCTGAATATCGATAAATCGAAAATTACCAGCGGCTACATTTCGCTTCGCCAGGGTTTCTTAAATATGCCTAATCCTGCAAGCATTAAAGAGAAATTCTTGCTTGATGAAAAGCCTGTTATACTTTTTATGTCTTCGCTTCGAGGGAACTTCCCATATGTCGATGAGATAATTTCGGAAATCAAGGATAAATTTAATATTCTTTTTATCTATGGTAAAAATTTAAAGCTTAAAGAGTATCTGGAAAACCTTAAACTTCCTAACCTGAAGTTTTTCTCTTCATATGAAGAAATCTGGGAGCTCTTTAGCATAACCTCTATCTTAGTAACTAAGCCCGGAGGGCTTACTATTTTTGAGGGAATATACACTAAAAAACTCTTTATCTTTGTACGCTATATCCCCGGCCAGGAGAAGGAGAATATGGATTTTCTGGAAAAATATGGGATAGGGAAATTCGCATTGAATAAGCCGGACTTCCTGAACGCGCTGAATTATTTCAGCGAAAAAAAAGAAGAACTTGTCAGCAATTATCCAATTAATCTTTCGGATATAAAACTCGTCATAAACGAAACAATAAATTCTCTTCTTACTGACGCGAAGAAATGAAAAAACCAAGGATTGCAAAAGTAATACTGCCGATTGCCCTTGAGAGAGAATTTGATTATTTATTGCCGGCTTCATTTAACGTAAAGGCTGGGTGCCGCGTACTCGTTGATTTCCGGGGGAAAGTAGCAGTTGGAATCCTTAGCGAAATAACCAGCCACTCTGCTATAGAAAAGATAAAACCCGTTTTAAAGGTTTTAGATACCAACCCTTCATTAGCGCAAGATGCAATAGAATTTGCAAAACGATTAAGCAAATATTACCCCTATCCGCTCGGCGAATTTTTATTTATGATGCTGCCGAGCTATCTAAAAAAACCGAAGCCTGCAGATTTGCCAGGCATTTTAAAAGAAAAAAAAGAACATACCCCGCAAAAGCTATTTATAAAAGCCGGGGGCTTTAAAGAGCGCTATGAAACTTGGAAGAGAGTCGCTTCGGAAAAGCTCAAATCAGGCTCGGTTTTAATATTGCTTCCTCAAATTTCCTACCTCAACGAGGTGAAAAAGATAATCGAAGGAGACTTTCCGGATTTAAAAGTAATGCACAGCTACCAGACTGAAAAAGAGTTATACGCAAACTGGCTGGCTACGAGAAAAAAATCGCTCATTTTAGGCAGCAGAATGGCGATTTTTTATTATCCTTATGACCTTCAATTGATTGTTATGGAGGAAGAAAACAGCCCGTATTATTCCCAAGAAGAAAAGCCTTTTTACCATCTTTTCGATGTTGTGTCCATCCTTTCAAAAATAAAAAAAGTAGACGTAATATTCGGCGCAAGTTACCCAAGCATTACCGCATATAACCTGATAAATCAAAAAGAAATTAAAATAGAAGAGAAAGAAGAACCACGGAAAAAAATAAGCTTTGTAAATATAGGGGAATATAACCGCCAACTGATAAGCCCTATACTCATAGAATTATTGAACAAAAGTTTATCCTTAAACCAGCGCGATGTAGTAATCTGGAATAAAACAGGGTTTGGTTCGTATCTTGCATGTTCAGCCTGCGGGTTTATATTAAAATGCGAAAGCTGCACTACTTTCCTTAAGCAATCGCTCGTAAGGAATAAAGGCGTCTGCCCATCCTGCGGCAGGGAACGTGATTTATCGAAAATATGTAATTTATGCAACAGCGGTTACATCCGCAGCGTCGGCCTCGGGATAGAGCGCATAGAAGCAAGTTTAAAAAGAATATTTCCCGATATAAGGATAGACGAATGGGAAAAAAGAACACAAGAGTCGCAGATTATCCTTGCAACATCAAAAATTTTAAGCTCTATGTACGGAGAAGAGAAATTCGATAACGGATTTTTCCTTGATGCAGACTATCAAATGTCGCGCCTGGACTATGAAGCGACCTTCAATACTTATCTCTATATAAAAAAACTTAAGTTTTTTTTCAGAGAGAATCTCTACATATTTACGCGTAACAGAGAGCACTATTTATTCAAAACCCTGGATGAACCCTGGAGAAACTTTTATAATACAGAGCTAGCCGCAAGAAAAGAGCTGAAACTTCCGCCGTTTGGAGTCGTAGCGCAAATTACATTGAGAGCTCCGGACGCAGAGAAAGTATTAGAACGCTCAAGCAGCCTTTTTAAGAAATTGCTTGATCGCAGTTTTGAGGCTTATGGGCCGTTTAAAGAACAACCTTTTAAGTTACGCGGAAAATTTCGTTATTCTATTGTAATAAAATCAAAAGACGAGTATTATTTACGTAAGGAAATAAAGCAGATAACCAAAGAAACGAGAGGCCGCGGAATACAACTGGCCATAACTATACATTAGATAAGAAACTTCAAACACAGGGGGCTGAGTGGATATAGTATATTTCGGCAGTTCTAAATTTTCTCTGGTAATCCTTGAGAACCTGTGCCTTAAGCAATTTAACCCGAAACTTGTAGTAAGCGTGCCGGACAAGCCCAAAGGAAGAGGGCTTAAGGCACAGCCCACTGAGATAAGCCTGTTTGCCAAAAACACAAACCTGCCTTTAATTACGCCTCAATCTCTTAAGGCAGATGAAACCAAAGAAAGGCTTCTGGGGCTTTCTCCTGATTTATTTATAATCGCTGATTATGGAAAAATTCTTCCGGCAACTTTACTGGAAATTCCTAAAATAGCTTCAATAGGGGTACACCCCTCAATGCTTCCGCTTTATCGCGGTCCGGCACCGATAAACTGGGCGTTACTTAAAGGCGACAAAGAAACCGGAGTTACTATATTTAAAATGGATGAAGGGCTGGATACCGGCGGCATAATCCTTCAAAAGACAATTGCGATTTCAGATAACGACAACGCATATACTCTTCATGAAAAACTTGCATACGAAGGCGCAAAGCTATTGATAGAGTCGCTGAACCTGCTTAAAAAAGGCACTTTTAAGGTAACCGCCCAAGATGAAGCTTTCTCATCATTTGCCTCTAAGTTTCGAAAAGAAGACGGCAGGATAAATTGGGGGCAAACAGCAACGGATATCCGCAATAAAATCAGGGCAATGTCCGGCTGGCCTTCTGCTTACACTTTTTATAAAGGAAAAATAATAAAAATCACGGAAGCTGAAGCATTGCCGGCTCCCGGATCATCTGCGCCATCCAGCATAGAAACAATAAAAAAGGACGGCGTATACGTTTCAACCGGAAACGGGATACTGAAAATAAAACGCCTTAAGCCCGAAGGAAAATGCGAAATGGATGCTTATTCTTTTGTGCTGGGGCATGGTCTAAAAACCGGCGATAAATTTGATTTATGAAAAAACATTACCATGTATTTTTTTCAGGAATGGTGCAGGGTGTGGGTTTCCGCTACACAGCACGCAGCCTTGCCGATAAATATAATATTTACGGCTGGATAAGTAACTTAGGGGATGGGAGGGTTGAACTCGACATTGAAGGCAAAGCCCACGATTTAGACAATTTTTTAGACGACCTTAAGAACGAATTCAGAACATATCTGGGCGGTTTTGAAAGCGAGGAATTACCTTACAGCGGAATATACAGAGATTTCAAGATAAAACTCTATTGATTGAAATTGCCTGGGCGGCCTTGGTTTAAATCATATGCGTTACGGTATCTTTTCCGATATCCACAGCAATATAGAAGCCTTTACTACCGCACTTGAATATTACAAAACCGAAAAAATCGATACTTACATATTTCTTGGAGATATTATCGGTTATGCGGCGAATCCAAAAGAAGCAATTTCACTGCTGTACGCCTTAAATCCAATCTGCATAGCTGGCAACCACGATTGGGCGGCAACTGATAAACTTAGCACTGACTATTTTAATGAATACGCCAAAGAAGCCATTATATGGACAAAAACCCGATTATCGGAAAAAGAGAATAGTTATCTGAAAAGTTTTCCTCTTACCTACCAGGGCAAAAATTTTTTCTGCGTTCATGGAAGCCTGGATAGTCCGAAAGATTTCAATTACATCTGGGGCCTTAATGAAGCAAGATTAAACTTTGAACTGATTACGACAGACATCCTGTTCGTGGGGCATTCTCATCGCGCACAGATATATTACAAGAATACAAAGGGGATTTTTTTCCACTCCGAAACAAGCATTTCAATAAAACCAGGGGAAAAATATATCATAAACGTAGGCTCAATCGGCCAGCCGCGGGACAGAGACAGCAGGCTTTCGCTTTGTGTCTACGACAGCGAAGAAAATGTAGTAAGTATCAAACGCCTGGTGTATAATATCCCGCTTACCGCAGAAAAAATAATAGCGGCGGGGCTGCCTCAGATACTCGCATCCAGGCTTTTTGTAGGATGGTAACTATGTCTGATTTAGAAAAAATAAAAAAAGCGATTGAAAAATTACGCGAACAAATCCGTGACGCAGACTACCGGTATTACGTTTTAAGTGAACCGGAAATCTCCGATAAGGAATATGACAACATCTTAAAAGAACTCCAAAGGCTTGAAGAAAAATATCCGCAATTTGTAACTTCTGATTCTCCTACCCAGCGTGTGTCCGGCGGCATTATAGAAGGTTTCCCAACGGTTACGCATAAAATAAAAATGCTTTCTCTGGACAATACTTATTCGATAGAAGAGCTTAAAGACTGGCAGGATAAAATTAAAAGAATGTTAAAACGCGATACCCACATTGATTATCTGGTTGAACTTAAGATAGACGGGGTAAGCTGCTCTTTAATTTACGAAAAAGGAATACTGGTAACAGGCGCGACAAGAGGTGACGGACAGGTAGGAGAAGATATTACAGCTAATGTCAAAACAATAAAATCAGTGCCGCTAAGGTTAAGGGGGGTAAATATCCCTGAAATGCTGGAAGTACGAGGCGAAATTTATATGGATAAAAAAGACCTCGACTATATAAATAAAACGCGCCTTAAAATGGATGAGCCGCTTTTTGCCAACCCTCGCAACGCCGCAAGCGGTTCACTTAAATTATTGGATCCGGCAATAGTTAAAGAACGTAACTTAAGCTGTTTTATACATTCATTTGGGCTCGCCCGCGGCATAGAATTTAAAAATCATAATGAATTTTTCGAAAAAATAAAAAGCCTGGGGCTGCGTGTAAATCCTTACAATAAATTATGTAAGAGCCTTCCTGAAGTAATTGAATACTGTTTATCCTGGGAAAAAAAGCGTGACAGCCTTGAATATGAAATTGACGGAATGGTTATCAAAGTAAATGGCTACAGCCTACGGGAAGAACTTGGCGAAACTATGAAATCTCCGCGCTGGGCAGTGGCGTATAAATTTCCTGCGCATCAAGCAACCACTGTCGTTGAAAAAATCGAATTTAGCGTAGGCAGGACCGGCATAATTACGCCGGTAGCTAACCTTGAACCTGTCAAATTAGCGGGGGTAGAAATCTCAAGGTCAACGCTGCACAATTTTGATGAAATCGAACGCCTTGACGTAAGGGAAGGGGATACTGTTTTGATTGAACGGGCCGGAGAAGTCATTCCCAAAATAATTAAAGTTATAACTACAAAGCGCAAGAAGGGTGCAAAAAAAATAAAAGTACCGAAAAAGTGCGATGCTTGTAAGCAAACTCTAGCTAAAGAAAAGGAGCAAGAAGTTTATTGGTTTTGCATAAACCCCGATTGCCCGGCGAAAATTAAACAATCCCTTCTGCATTTTTCATCACGAAGCGCAATGGATATTGAAGGCATGGGCGAAAGCGCAGTTGAAGAACTGGTAAACAGGGGCCTTGTTAAAAGCCTTGCGGACATTTATAAAATAAAAAAAGAAGACTTGCTTAAACTTCCTCTTTTCGCACAGAAAAAAGCAGATAACCTTATTTCAGCCATTGAGGCAAGCAAAAAACAACAGATGTCGCGCCTGCTTTATGCCTTAGGCATACGCCATATCGGAGAAAAAGCTGCGCAGCTCTTGGCCGACAGGTTCAAAAAGATAGATACTTTTTTTAAGGTAAAGGAAGCTGGCCTTCAGGAAATCAATGAGGTCGGACCGGCAATGGCCCAGTCCGTTGTAAAATTCTTTTCTTCAGCCAAAGCAAAGAAACTCATAGAAGAATTCAGAAAAAGCGGGCTTAATTTAAACCAGGCAGAGAGAACAATAAAACAAAGCCCGATAAGCGGAAAAGTCTTTATTTTTACCGGAGAACTTAAAGATTTTTCGCGCATAGAGGCTTGCGAGCGTGTTATAGCACTCGGTGCACAATGCGCATCTTCAATAAGCAAAAACATAGACTATGTGGTTGTTGGAGAAAACCCCGGTTCAAAATACGAAAAAGCCAAAAAACTTCAGCTTAATATTCTCACCGAACAGGATTTTAAAAAACTAATCAATCCAAGCTAAAAACCCCCCTTATCTATTGGATTTTTTAGCAAAAATAGCGTCAAAAAATGCTTGATATGGCTTGCATAAATTGTTATAATCATTGTTACTTTGTCCGGGCCCGTAGCTCAGCTGGTTAGAGCAGTTGACTCATAATTCCAAACCTTCCAAATCGCAATTCCTTTTAAAATCAATAAATATAATAGCGGTAAGCATTTATAGGATTTTCTGCATTGTAAGGGTTGGTAAGAATTAGTAAAAGTTAGACTAAAAATGCAGGAAATTTGCAGGAAGTTTTACGCATATATAGTATATTTATATTGATTTTATTTTTGGGAAATAAGGTAGTTATCCAGTTACTATCAATAAAAAATACATCTCTAGGAATAACTATAACATTTCTTCAGGTAGATCCCTTTAATTTAATTGCTTGCCCTCTAATAATTATCCATCTAATATGTGCTACAAGGCAGATAATGTAAAATATTGTGTGTAAGTTCTCTTGATAAGTAAATAAGAAAGGGTGTATCCTTTTTGTGGGAAATACATATTAACCACATAGCCGTTATAAGCGGCTAATTAAAAGGAGGTACA
>Ga0172370_10001151_pt1 | contig 41175 bp, 32 predicted proteins | sample LakKiv5m_FD_114538 | JGI IMG/M metagenome (GOLD analysis project Ga0172370, IMG submission 114538) | Freshwater microbial communities from Kabuno Bay, South-Kivu, Congo - kab_022012_11.5m | ecosystem: Environmental > Aquatic > Freshwater > Lake | place: Democratic Republic of the Congo...
CGCAGTAGTACTGACACAACGCCCGCGTCCCGCTCTCCAGGATGTTGCCGCCAGCCATCCCTGCTGTCGGGAAGCCGGCCAACCGGATCGAGCAGACGCCTGCGCCCGAATCCTCAATACCCAGCACCGCATTCCGCTGCTCGAACGGGATGCCCAACCCCACCCGCGCAGCCTCGGCATAGAGCCAGGGATGCGGTTTGGGCGACAGCTCGCCCAGTGTGCCGATTTCGCCCCGGCGCAACGGGAAGCCGGCAGTGATGATCGCGTCGTAGAATTCGCGTGGGTCGCCCAACGCCATGGCCCGGAACGCGGCCACAATCTCGGGCCAGGCTTTCTCGTACAGGCCAGACGTGACCAGGGCGATCTGAATCCCCTGTCCTTTCAGCTCCAGAAGAAAGTCACGCAGCCCTGGCGCAGGGATGAACGCGTCGGCACGGCCGTGGCCGTCGAGAATCGCCTGCATCTCGCGACGCGTGTGCTTGAAGTAAAAGCCGCGCGCCTCTTCTACGGTCCTGTCGGGGCAATACTTGCGGATGCAGTGTTCGAGATGTTCGGAGACGCTGTGGCCGGAAACGAACGGCAGGTCGGCCGGCTCCAGCTCGAACCGGGGATTTCCCAACAGGCTGGCCGTGGTGCGCTCGATGATCCAGATCCAGAAGCCCTCGCTGCGCACGCTGGTGCCGTCCAGGTCCATCAGCACAGCCCGGACAGGCCGCTCCAGGGCGACCGGGTGCACGGGATAATAGGCCGGATAACCCAGCGCCGAACGGACGTAGGCCAGCGTGTGATCGGCAAACGCGATGAGCTCGACCTTGCGGTCGCCGGTCGCGGTGATGGAGGCAACGCCGTCCTGTCGCGCGTGAATTCGCCCGTCGGAGCACGCATCCAGCGGGATGAGGCCGGCGTCGGCGGCGATTGCGCCGAGGCCGGGGATGAATGTTGGAAGGCTCGTCATTTTGGGTAAATGTCGCCGTGCCGGCAGCCCCTCATTGCATCTCCCTCACCTTCGGGAAGCGAATCGCTACAAACAGCCCATACACCAGCGACGCGGCCGCGCCGATGCCCACGGTCAACGACGCACCGATGCCATCGGCCGTGACCCCGGCTTGCAGGCCGCCCACGCGCATGGCCCCCTGGAATGTCAGCGAATAAAAGCTCATCACCCGACCGCGCACTTCGTCAGGCGTGACGAACTGGAGCAGCGTGTTCGCCAACGAGTTCTGCCACACAAAAGCGACGCCGACGAAAAAGAGGATCGACAACGATGCCAGGAACGACCGGGACACTGCAAAGACAACCAACATGAGCGGGAAACTCAGGTTGCCGATGGTCAGCATACGCCCACGACGGGCGTTATCGGGCAATGAGGCCACCAACAGCGCGCCGACCATTGCGCCAATACCCACCATCGTCAGCAACATGCCCAGCGGCAATGCCTCCGGCGATTCACAGCGCAGCAGCGAATGCGCGCCGCTGCAGAGGAACCCAACGACCGGCCGGGCGCTGTCCGCGAGCACCGGATCAGCGAACACCGGCATCAACGTGCTGTACGGCATGGAAAGAAATGCGCTCACCGCCACCAGGCTGATCAGCACCAGGATCGACTGCTGGCGGAAGACGAAGCGGATCCCTTCGCTCATGTGCCTGGCGAGGCTGGTATTGCCCCGGCCGTGTGCCGGCCGCGGGAGGTCACGCATCAACACCAGGCTGATGATCACCGCGATAAAGGTGAGCGCGTTGATCAAAAACGCCATCGCTTCGCCGGTGGTCGCCACGGCCAGCCCGGCCAGCGCCGGGCCCAGCGCCCGAGCCAGGTTGAAAATCGTCGAGTTGAGCGCGATGGCGTTGGTCAGATCCTCCTTGCCTTCCACCATCTCCACGGTGAATGCCTGGCGGACGGGCAGATCCACCGCGTTCACCGCGCCGAGCAAGAATGCCATCGCGTACACGTGCCAGATCTGAACGGCGCCCGTCCAGGTCAGCGCGGCGAGAAGCAGTGCCTGCACCAGGCTGGCTGTCTGCGTGATGAGCAACACCGTGCGCTTGGGTGCTCGATCTGCAACGGAACCGCCCCACAACGCCAGCGGCAGCAGCGGGATCAGGCCGATGAAACTGATGATCCCCAGCGCGGCCGCGGAATCGGTTAGCCGGTATATCAGCACCTGTTGGGCCATCGTCTGCATCCAGGTGCCGATGAGCGACACACCCTGGCCGAAAAACCAAAGCCGGAAGTTGCGGTGTCGCAGCGCGCGAAACGTCGGCGGCAGATGCAGTCCGCGGTGCACCGGCCCAACGATGGGAGACGCGGCCCTCATGAGTTGTACGCCATATCCAGGATTTGTATTGTGTGATAGATCGGCAACGGCCGACCGGCGACGTGCAGGTGCGCCCGGATTTGCACCAGGCAGCCGATGTTGCCCGCGGCCACCGCGTCCGCACCTGTACGCAAGATGTTCGCCGCTTTGCGCCTGCCCAGCCGCTCGGCGATCTCCGGCTGCTCGATGTTGTATGTGCCCGCGGAGCCGCAGCACAGCTCGCCCTCGGGGATTTCCAGCAGGGTCAGGTTCGGGATGCTGCGCAGCAACGTGCGCGGCGGTTCGGTCACGCCCTGCGCGTGGGCCAGATGACAGGCATCATGATACGCCACCTTGAGCGGCTGCGACAGCGGCGGCGGCGCCGCGAACCCCAGCGCGACGAGGAACACGCTGACGTCCTGCACGCGCCGGGCGAAGTCCGTGGCCTCGGCTGCTTCAGGCTGACCGGTGAACAGCAGCTCGTATTCGTGTACCCCTGACCCACAGCCGGCCGCGTTGGTGAGGACCGCATCGACATCTCGCGGGAAGGCCGCCAGGTTGCGACGGGCGAACGCCTGCGCCCGCCCGGTCGCGCCGATGTGCATGTCCAGCGCGCCGCAGCATTCCTGGCCGGCAGGGATGACCACCTCCACGCCGTTGCGCGCCAGCACACGCAGCGTCGCCCGGTTGATCTCCGGGTCGAGCGCCTGCTGGACGCAACCGGCCAGCAGAGCCACGCGTGCCCGGCATGTCCCTTGCGCCGGATAGGTCGCGGGCAAGGGCCGCGACGCAGGCAATGTGTCGGGCAAGAGGCCGAGCATGGGCCGCAGTGTGTCCGGCATCAGCCCTTGCAACGGCCGCGCGGCCCGACCCAGCACCGCGGCGACGCGGAAGCGTCCGGGATGGGGCAATGTCTGCTGGATCAGCGCCCGCCGCACATTCGCCATCAGCGGCCGTGAGCGCTTGCCTTCGGCATAGGCCCGATAGCTGCTGACCAGCTCGCCGTACTTCACGCCCGATGGACAGGCGGTCACGCATCCCACGCAGCCCAGGCAGCGGTCGATGAACGGCAGCGTCTCCTCGACCGCCAGGCTGCCCTCCAACGCCGATTTCATCAGGACGATGCGGCCGCGGGGCGAATCCATTTCCTCGCCAAGTTCCCGGTAAGTGGGGCAGGCGGGCAGGCAGAAGCCGCAATGGACGCACGCCTCGATGGCGCCGACCATAGCATGGCCCTGGGGACCGAGTGCCTCGACGCGGATTGTGTGTTGCACGAAGACCTCCGTCGAGGCGAGGCGCTCTCACGGCAGCAGGCGGCCGCGAGGCGCTCGCCATTTCATGGACAACCTGTGATAAACGGAGACGCGAGTCGGGGCGTCGCCCCTACAGGGCCACAAACCGCCCTTGCGGATCGAGCGCTTGCTTTATCCGCTGCGCAAACGGCTCGCCGGCCTGCGCGCCCAGGCGGGGCCGGCCCGGCTGGCCGAAAACCACCAACCCCGGCAGATCCGTGGCCTTCAAGGTCGCCTCCAGCGCGTCCAGCGGCCCCGGCAAGGCGATCCAGGCCACCTGCCCGCCCGCGCTGTAGCGGCGCACCGGCAGGCAGGCCGGGCTACGCAGGCCCGAGAGGCTCTTCTCAAGCCCGGCGATGCGCCCAGGCGTCAACGGCACCTTCACCAGCGACCAACCGGTCGGCACCCAGGCGAGCTCGACCGCATCCCGCCAGAACGCAAGATCGTCGGCTTCCGTCAGCACTTCACCGGCATCGGTCAGCCCCTTCAGCCGTGCCAGGCGGTCGGCCAGTGCGGCGGCCAACCCGCCCAGCCGAACCCACAGGATCGTGGCGTCGGGTGTCGGCTCCAGGTCCAGCGCGAACAGATCCATCTGCGATCCGGTCAGCCGGCAGAGGGCCGCCAGCGCCGCATCCAGGGACAGGCAGGGTATCCGCAGCGTGGCAAACGCCTCCGGCTTCGGGAAAACCTTGAAGGTCAGCTCGACCAGCACTCCGAACGATCCCAGGCTACCGACCATCAGCTTCGGGAAGTCGAACCCGGCCGCGTTCTTGACCACCTTGCCGCCGGAATGAATGACCTGTCCGCTGCCGTCAACGTGGCGCTCGCCCAGGATGAAGTCGCGCACGCCGCCGTAGCGGTAGCGCCCCGGTCCGCTGAGCCCCGCGGCGACCGTCCCGCCCAGCGTCGCGCCGGCCTCGACCAGTGGCGGATCGAACGGGAGGAATTGCCCGTGCTCGGCCAGCGCCGCGGCGATTTCCGAGAGGCGCGTGCCGGCCAGCGCGGTAAAGGTGAACTCGCCCGGCTCATACTCGATCATGCCGGACAGCCCGGACAGATCCAGTGCGAGCGCATTATCCGGCGACACGGAGAGCGCGGTCTTGGTGCCGCCACCGCACGCCAGGAGGCGCGATGCGTGCGGCGCCTCGCGCACGGCCGCTTGAACCTCAACGATGGACCCAGGGCGGGCCGGGGCGATCGGCATACTCCCCTCCTTCAGATTCGTACAATGCCGCCGGATCTCTGACCAGGCGGAGCGCTGTGATGGTGGCGTCTTCCTCCGGCCACTCGACCTTGTCGTAGATATCGGCCAGGGGCAGCTCGCAGGCGATAGATGGGAGCGGGGCGACGGCTTCCAACCCCTCATAGGTGCTCAGCAACCACTTGTCGTCCGGCTGACGCGCATAGTGCTCGATGATCGGGTGGCTTTGGGCAATCAAGACATAGTCCGAGAGCGATTCGAGGGTACGATAGTGCGCGAATTTCGCCCCACGGTCATAGCGCTCGGTGGACAGCGACAGGACCTCGATGATGATCGTTGGGTTGAGCAGCGTGTCTTTCTGGCGATCCTCGAATTCGGCTCGCCCGCAGACCACTGAGGCGTCGGGATAAGCACACAAGCCGGTTTCCTTGACCCTCACGCGCATATCACTGCCATAGACCTTACAGGGTCGGCTCTTGAGTTGCGCAGATAAGGCGGACACGACATTGACGACTACCAGATTGTGCGCCTCGCTAGCGCCGGCCAAGGCGAACACGTCGCCGCGCAGGTATTCGCTCTTGGTTTCGGCCTGCCGTTCCATCGCCAGGTATTCTTCCGGGGTCAGATAGGTTTTCTGTTGAGATCGCATAGCGTCCTGCCTTCCATGGACGATCGACCATGGACGATAGCCGTCGCCTTCTCATCCGCCGTGGCGCCGCGTGCGGCATGAAGGACTGCTCTGAGAATAGCGGGGATGAGGGGATCAGGGGATGGAGCAGCAGAAACAATCCCCTCATCCCCCAATCCCCGCCAGTTCTCACCCGTCGTGGCGCCGCGCCCGGCATGGGTAACTGCCCTGGAAATCGCCCAGACGTGCATCCACGGATGTCACCACGAACACCTGCACCCATGCCCGGCTTCGCCGGGTACGGTGTTTGCAGGTGCGGTGTGCACGAATCGCTTCCCGTTGGATTCGTGCATTCGTGTCATATTCGTGGACGGCCGACGCCGACTTTCACCCGCCGTGGCGCCTGTCCCTTCGGCAAGCTCAGGGCGAGCTCTGAGCGTAGTCGAAGGGTCGCGGTCGGCATGAAGGACTGCCCTGGAAACTCCCCGACGAAGCTGCCTCACTGATGGTTCGCCACAACACACCTTATTCTCGCGAGATCACCCCCGCGCGCTCCAGCGGATGTGGGCCGGAGAACTTGAGGCTGGGCACCTCGCCGCCGGGGAACATCTTGCCCCGGTTCGAAAGCTCGGCCGGGTCGAGGGCCAGCCGCACGCGGCGCATGGCCTCCACATCCTGCTCATTGAACATGCGTGGCAGGTAAGCGCGCTTCTCGACACCGATACCATGCTCGCCGGTGATGGAGCCACCGTAGCGGATGCACATCTCCAGGATCTCGCCGGCCAGCTTCTCGGCCCGCTCTAGCGCCCCGGGCTCGCGGCCGTTGTAGAGGATCAACGGATGCAAGTTGCCGTCGCCCGCGTGGAACACGTTGGCAACCCGGATGCCGTACTCGCCGCTCAGCCGCTCGATCTCGGCCAGCGCGGGGCCGAGCTTGCCCCGCGGCACCACGCCGTCGTTGACGAGATAGTCGGGGCTGAGCCGTCCCACCGCCGAAAACGCGCTCTTGCGGCCTTTCCAGATGCGCAGCCGGTCGGCATCATCCTGCGCCACCCGGATTTCGTACGCGCCCGATGCCTCGATAATGGCTTTCAGCCGCTTGAATTCCTCTTCGACCTGCTGCGATTCGCCGTCCAACTCCACGATCAGGAGCGCAGCCGCGCCGGCCGGGTAGTTGGCGTGTACCGCCGCCTCGGCCGCCTGGATCGCCAGCCGGTCCATGATTTCTATCGCGCCCGGCAGCAGGCCCGACGCCACGACCTGGGCGACCGCGTCGCCGGCTTTTTGAAGGCTGTCGTAGGCTGCCAACACCGTCCGAAACTTCTCCGGCTTGGGCACCAGCCGCAAGGTGATCTCCAGTGCCACGCCGAACAGCCCCTCGGAACCGACGTACAGCCCAACCAGGTCTGGCCCAACACCCTCCTGGCTCTCACCGCCGAGCTGTACCACCTCACCGTCCGGCAGCACCGCCTTGATGCCGAGCACGTGGTTGCTGGTCATGCCGTACTTCAGACAATGCGCGCCGCCGGAGTTGAACGCGATGTTGCCGCCGATGGTGCATACCGATTGGCTGGAGGGATCGGGCGCGTAGTAGAGGCCGTAAGGTGCAGCGGCCCGTGACACATCCAGGTTGATCACACCCGGCTCTACCACCGCGATGCGTTCCTGCGGATCGATGCGCAGGACCCGGTTGAGCCGGTTGAGCGTGATCAACAGACCGTCCTTGATCGGCAGCGACGCGCCTGACAGGCTGGTGCCGCTGCCTCGCGCCACAAACGGCACGCCGAAGCGGTAGCAGGCCCGCACCGTGGCGATCACCTCGTCGGCCGTCTCCGGGATGACGACGGCCGCGGGCCGGCTGTGGTATGCGGTCAGCGCGTCCGACTCGTAGGGGGTCACTTGCGCCGGCTGGGTCAAAAGCCGGTCGGCGGGGTAAATCTCAGCCAGGGATGACAGCCATTCCGAAGTCGCCATGCCTTACCTCCGAGTCAGAACCAGAGAACTTCCGTTTCAACAGAACCAACATTCCACGCATTAGTTTACCATAGAGCGACCGCGACGGGCAACTGATAACGTATCAGTTAGATTTCAGATTGTTTTCTCTATGAAGTTCCGGTCGCGATTGGCAAGGCGAACGAAACCTGGTGTAGAATGACGCTCAAAGACTCAAGGAAGGATGGCATGACCATGTCTCATGATGCTTCCCGTTTTTCCACCCGCATTCTTGCTAACGAGTATGTGCGCCTGGACTACCTGACCACAGCCGGACCACGCATCGTGCGCCTGTCACTGGCCGGCTCGGACGATAACCTCATGGCCGAGGTCCCCGACATCACGATCCCGACCCCCCACGGAGATTTCAAGCTGATCGGCGGCCATCGCCTGTGGCATTCACCCGAGGCATTTCCCCGTTCGTACCTGCCCGACAACGATCCACCTGAGGTCACTGAACTCGCGGGCGGGGTGCGCCTGACCCAGCCGGTCGAGCAACTCACAGGCATTCGCAAAAGCATCGAAGTGCACCTGGAACCCGCTCGGGCGGCAGTCACCGTCATCCATCGTCTTGAGAACCAGGGGGCATGGCCCGTGGAGCTGGCTTGCTGGGCATTGACGCAGATGCGGCTGGGCGGCGTGGTGGTGTTCCCGCAGACAACATACAAGCTGGACGATGCCGGCCTGTTGCCCAACCGCAGCCTCGTCCTCTGGCCGTACACGCGGCTGGCCGACCCACGCCTGAGCCTCAACGATGATTTCGTGTTGATCTCGGCCAATCCGCTCACCCCCGCGGTGAAAGTAGGTTACTTCAACCGGCACGGCTGGGTAGGCTACCTGGTGGGTGGCGTCTTTTGCGTCAAGCGCTTCGATGTGCGAGCCGACCTGCCTCATCCGGATTTCGGCTGCAACTCCGAGAGCTACTGCAACGACCGGTTTGTCGAGGTAGAGACTGTCGGCCCGCTGACTCACCTCGAACCCGGCCAGATGGCAACCTATCTCGAGCGCTGGGAGCTATACGCCGCTCGGGACGTGCCGCAAACGCTGGAAGGCGTGCGCGAACTGATTAAATCGCTGCGCCTGTAGGGAGCAAGATCCATGCCCGCTATTCGTTTTCCCACCGGCTTTCTGTGGGGTGCTGCCACGGCATCTTATCAGATCGAGGGTGCGTGGCAAGAGGACGGTAAGAGCGAGAGCATCTGGGATCGCTTTTCGCACACGCCCGGCATGATCGATGATGACAGCACTGGAGATGTGGCCTGCGACCACTATCATCGGTGGCGCGATGACATCGCCCTGATGCGCCGCCTCGGTTTGAAAGCCTATCGCTTCTCCACCGCATGGCCACGTATCCTGCCGGACGGTTATGGCACGGTGAATCAGACCGGCCTGGACTTCTACAGCCGTCTGACCGATGGCTTGCTGGATGCCGGCATCGAGCCGTTCATCACCCTGTATCACTGGGATCTGCCCCAGGTGTTGCAGGATCGGGGCGGCTGGCCCGCACGGATGACGGCCCAGGCGTTCGTCGAATACACGGATGTCGTCACCCGCAAGCTGGGTGACCGGGTGAAATACTGGATCACCCTGAACGAGCCGTGGTGCAGCTCGATCCTCGGCTACTTTCTGGGCGATCAGGCGCCGGGCCATCACAACCTGGGAGATGCTGCCGCGGCCGCGCATCATCTGCTGCTCGCTCATGGCTGGGCGATGTCGATCATCCGGCGTAACTGCCACGACTGCCAGGCGGGCATCACGCTGAACCTGAGCCCGCAGACACCTGCCTCAGACAGCGAGGCGGATGCGATCGCGGCCAGGAAGGCCGATGGCACCCTGAACCGGCTGTTTCTCGACCCGCTCAGCGGCCGGGGCTATCCGCAGGACGTCGTGGAGGACAACCGGCTGGAGATGGCGTTCGTCCGACCGAGTGACCTGGCTATCATCGCCACGCCGATCGATTTCATGGGCGTGAACTACTACGTGCGCAGCATCATTCGCAGCGAGGCCATTCCCGAACACCGGAACGCGCCGCGCACGATCACGCCGAACCCGGAGACCACCGAGATAGGTTGGGAGGTATACCCGGAAGGTCTGTACGAGCTTTTTGCCCGGCTCGTGGCGGATTACCAGTTCCCGGCCTATTACATCACCGAGAACGGCGCGGCGTACGATGACCACCTGGGCCCTGACGGCATGGTTGACGACCCACGGCGTATCGCCTACCTGCAAGCACACTTGGTTCAGGCAGCGCGCGCCATCGCGGACGGTGTCCCGCTGCGCGGCTACTTCGTCTGGACGCTGATGGACAACTTCGAGTGGTCCCGAGGCTTCAGCAAGCGGTTCGGCCTGGCCTACGTGGATTATGCCACGCAGGAGCGCATCCCGAAGGCGAGTGCGCGATGGTATAGCCGCGTGATCGCGGAGAATGCGGTGGAAGCGTAGCGGCGGGGACACGACACGGAGGACACGGATACACAGATGCTGCCGCCGCTGTTCGTGGTTCCGTGTGGGCGTCTGCACGACACGGAGGACACGGATACACGGATGCTGCCGCCGCTGTTCGTGAATCCGTGTAGGCGTCTGCACGACACGGAGGACACGGATGCTGGCGCTTTTGTCCGTGTATCCGTGGTTCCGTGTGGGCGTCTGCACGACACGGATACACGGATGCTGGCGCTTTTGTCCGTGTATCCGTGGTTCCGTGTGGGTGCCTTGTCTTTCTTTCCTATCTTGGCTTTTGGTACGGAGTCAATCGTGTCGTTTACTCAAGATGACTTAACTCGTGCCCTGGCGAATTTCGGGGACGCGACGTTCGATAACTTGCAAATCATCTCGGCCGACGCCCTGGCCGGGCAGCGTTATCCGCACTTCGATCCTGCCGGGCCTGCGCTGGTGTTAGGCCTGGCGAACGGCGACCTGGCGCGGAAGATCGCTTCGGCGCTGCTGTTGGTCTATCCGGCCGCCCATCCCATCGCCTTCGTGGATGACACAGGCCGACGGGAGGTGACCCTGGGCGAACTGGCCGTTCAAAACAGCTTCGGCACGGCGACCGCCTTGTGGATTCCACCGCTGACGGCGCCAGGCGCCACCACGGCCTTGCAGGATGTGGTGGCGCGGCTGCGCGCGCCTGACGGCTGCCCGTGGGATCGCGAGCTCACCTGGCCCAAGCTGCGCGCCTCGTTATTGGAGGAGACGTACGAGCTGCTGGCCGCGTTGGATGCCGACGAAGCGCCCAAAGTGGTCGAAGAACTGGGCGACCTGTTGCTGCAAGTTGCGCTGCTTGCGCAGATCGCGGCCGAGCAAGGCCGGTTTCGCCCGCCCGACGTGATCGCGGCGATTGTGGACAAGCTCATCCGCCGGCACCCGCACGTGTTCGGTGACGTCGTGGTGAACGGCACCGACGAGGTTCTCGCCAACTGGGAGGCGATCAAACGCGCCGAGCGGGCAGCTAACGGCGAATCCGCGCAGAAGCGCTCACCCCTGGCAGGCATCCCCATGAGCCTGCCCGCGCTGGCCCAGGCCGAAGCCTATCTCGACCGCATGTCGCGGCTGCGCGAGTTTACGCGATACGGCGCGCCGTGTGAAGCGCTGGCAGCGTTGACCGGCGACGCGGCGCTGACGTCGCAACTGCTGGGGGAGGCCCTGTTCGATATCGTCGCGTGGGCCCACGCGCGCGGCGTAGAGGCCGAAAGCGCGCTGCGCGAGACAAACGCTCGCTACGCGGCGCGTATCGCCGCAGAGGAACTGGGATGATGCGTGGAGCGTGATGCGTGGAGCGTGTTGCGTGATACCTGATTCCTGATTCCTGATTCGTGATTCCTGGTTCGTGATTCCTGATTCCTGAAGCCTGGAGAGACGGACCACGTAATACGCACTACGCAACACGTACCACGGACCTGAGGGGAGGACGAATCGCATCCTCGAAGATTCACATCTGAGAATAAGGAGGCAACAATGCAGTATCGTGAGCTTGGGCGCACCGGCTGGAAGGTGTCAGAGATCAGCTTTGGCGCATGGGCCATCGGCGGCGGGTGGGGCAGCGTGGACGATACCGATTCGCTGGCTGCCCTGCACCGGGCCATTGACCTGGGCGTCAACTTCATCGATACCGCCGACGTATACGGCGACGGGCGCAGCGAGCGGCTGGTCGCCCAGGTGCTGCGTGACCGCCACGGCCAGCGGATCTACGTCGCAACGAAGGCCGGCCGGCGCCTGCCGGAGCAAACCGTCGCAGGCTACAGCCGGGCGAACCTGACCGCATGGGTCGATCGCAGCCTGAAAAATCTGGGGACTGAACCCATCGACCTGCTGCAGCTTCACTGCCCGCCCACCGCGCTGTACGAGCAGCCCGACGTTTTCGGCATCCTGGACGACTTCGTGGCCGCCGGCAAGCTGCGCCATTACGGTGTCAGCGTCGAGAAGATCGAAGAGGCGATCAAGGCCACCGACTATCCCGGCGTGCAGTCGGTGCAGATCATCTTCAACATGTTCCGCGTCCGCCCGGCGGAGCAGTTCTTCCCGCTGGCGCTGAAGAAAAAGGTCGGCATCCTCGCGCGAGTGCCGCTGGCCAGCGGCATGCTCACCGGCAAGTTCCGGCCCGATAGCCAGTTCGCCACGGACGATCACCGCAGCTACAACCGCCACGGCGAGGCGTTCGACATGGGCGAGACCTTCTCGGGTGTGCCGTACGAGCTAGGGCTGGAGGCTGTGGAGGAATTACGGAAGCTGGTCCCAGCCGGCGCGACCCTCGCGCAGCTTGCCCTGCGCTGGATCCTGATGTTCGATGCGGTGACGTGCGCCATCCCCGGCGCCAAACGCCCGTCGCAGGCCGAGGATAACGTCGCGGCGGCATCCCTGCCCGCGCTGTCGTCAGAGACGATGGCAGCGGCGCAGGATGTGTACGACCGGATGATCAAGGTACACGTGCATCAGAGGTGGTAGGACGGAGAGCGGGGAACGGAGAGCGGGGAGCGTGAAGCGGAGAGCGTGGAGCGATTAAGCGGAGGATCGCTTGCTTTCGCCCGCCAGAGCCCACTTTCCAGGATCGGCCATCATGAGCGTGAGCTGGCTACAAATGTGGTTGTAGTGATCGTTGAGCTCACAGTGGATATCGGCCGAGATGAATCCGAAGCGCAGGGCAAAGTCCAGCCAGACACCCGTCTCGGCCGCTTCTCCATCGGCATCGCTCAACTTGCTAACGAAGTGGTTAACGTATCGCCGTTTGCGCCAGGCTTCTGCGATGTTGGCGCAAACGGCGCGCGACGAATCTGGTCTGTCAGGCTGTAACGCTCCACAGAGGGAAAACGCTCCGACATCTCATAGATCCGCACCGCGCAGTCGAACGCAAGCTCGTAAACGCGCAATTCGCGGAAGTCTTTGACACCCATCTCACCCTCCAAGAGCGGAGAGCGACGTCTGCTGACCCTGCTCGTTCCACGCTCTACGCTCCACGCTCTACGCTCAGCCAAAGTACATTCGGTCCAGATCGATCATATCCCCAAACACCCAATCCGGCGGCGGCTGCATGGCGGCGAACGCTTCGGCGGTGCCGGCTCCGGTGAGCACGGCGATGGTGCGAAGCCCGGCCGCCTGACCGCCGACGATGTCCGTCTCCGGCCGGTCGCCCACCGCGCCGGTGAAGGCCGCCCTGGTGTTCAGCCGGCGCAGTGCTTGCAGCAGTATGCCGGGTGACGGCTTGCCGATGACACGGGCTTTTACGTCGGTGGCGATCTCCAGCATCCCGACCAGCGACCCGGCGCCAGGGATGAGTCCATCTTCGGTCGGCAACGTGCGGTCGGTGTTGGTCGCGATGAAGGCCGCCCCCCGTCGAATCGCCAGCGCCGCATCGCGCAGTCGGGCGTAGGTGGCCTCGCGATCCATGCCAACCACGACCACGTCCGCCTCCCGGAAGTTCTCGGTCAGGGCCAGGCCCGCGGACAGCAACGCCTCCCGGACGCCAGCCTCGCCCACCATGTAGACCCGACAGCCGGGCGCTTCCTCCGCGAGGGTGGCTGCCGTGGCCTGTGCTGAGGTCAGCACGTCATCGAGCGTCGCGGCGATGCCCATGCGGGTCAGCCGTTCGGCCACACCCTGCGGTGTCGTAGTGGAATTGTTCGTGAGGAACAGATAGGGGATGCCTGCCCGGCGCAGGCCGGTGATAAACTCCGCCGCGCCCGGAAGGATGGTGGTGCCGCGGTAAAGTGTGCCATCCAGGTCGAAGATAAAGCCCCGCAATTCTTGCAGGGCAAGCGGCCCATTCGCCGCGACGCGATCAGTCATCGGCATCTTCCCCGGTCGCCGCGTCCGATTCGACATCCACCACCGCGGTTGTGATAGCCCAGCTCACCACGCCCCAACTGCCGCCCGAAACCAACAACGCCAGGAAGATCGAGAGCGGGTTCAGCGGCACATTGCCGCGAACGATGCCGACGATAGCAAGAATGATCCCCACCGCCGCGCAGATGCCCCCCACGCGCAGCGGCAGGTTGAGACGGGCAAACCACAATTTACGCGATACCTGCATGACACCTCCACCGTGTTGCGTGTTGCGTGTTGCGTGTTGCGTGTTCCGTTTCCCCGTATTGCGTGGTGCGTGTTCCGTTTTCGCCGAGTGGGAACGTCGTGAGTCAATGGGACATTTCGCACCACAGACCACGCATCACGCATCACGCACCACGCACCACGCACCACGAATATCTTTGACGTTCAACTGCAACGACCGCCGGCCGTTGAACTCGTTGATCTCCACCGCGTAAGCCAGGTCGATCCGAGGAGGCAGCTCGCCATACCATTCGCCCATGCGAAAAGCGATGGCATCGAACACAACTTTGCTGCGCGGATCACGCACGGTCAGCTTCAAATGCCGGCCATCGGCGCCCACCAGCCGCGCGGAAACCACCTCCAGGCCAAAACTGGCGAAAGCCGGTTGTGGATTGGCGTAACCACACGGCTCTAACTGGCGCAACTGTTCCACCAGCGCCCAATCGAGATCGCCCAACGACACCGTAGCATCCACCGTCAGCGACGGCAGCAAATCCCGCCCCGCCAGCTCCCTGGCAGCGATGGCCTCTAACCGCTGGCGCAACGGCTCCAGGTTCTCGTTCTTCACCGCAAAACCGGCCGCAGCCGCGTGCCCGCCGTGCCGCACCAGTAGCTCGCGACAATCGTCCAGCGCCTTCGTGATGTTGAATTCCGGGATGCTGCGGGCAGAGCCGTGCGTCTCCTCGTCGCCTACCGTTGCCACCAGCGTCGGGCGATAGAGGTCTTCCATCAGCCGGCCGGCAACCAGGCCGACGATGCCTGACGGGAAATCCGGGTGCGAGATCAGGTAAAGATACCGGTCGGATGGGTCGGCCGCGATCTGTTCCCGCGCCAGCTCGAACTTCTCCAGGGTAAGGTTCTGGCGGACACGGTTAAGCTCACCGAGTTCCTCCGCCAGCGGCTTGGCGGCCAGCGGATCGCCGGCCGTCAGCAGCGCGTAGGCCTGATTGGCGTGAGCCAGCCGCCCGGCCGCGTTGATACGTGGCCCCAGCACGAAACCGATCGCGGTCGCGTCCACCTTTCCCGGCGCAAGCCTGGCTTCGGCCAGCATCGCCTGGACGCCAGGACGTCGCGGCTTGTTGAGCTCGGCCAGGCCGCGCTGCACCAACGCCCGGTTCTCGCCCAGGAGCGGCGCCAGATCGGCCACCGTGCCCAGCGCCACCAGGTCCAGCAGATCGCGCTCAGCCAGGGTGGGCACCTCCGACAGGATCGGTTCCCGCTGCTCCGCCAACAGCAACGCCTGGGCCAGCTTGAACGCCAGACCCACCCCGGCGAAATCTCTAAAAGGATAGCGGTCGGCTTGCTGTTTCGGGTTGATTACGGCCAGGGCGGGCGGCAGGATGTCCTGGTCATCCTGGTCACGCTGGATGGAATGGTGATCGGTGACGATCACGTCCATGCCCAGCGACTGTCCGTGCGTCACCTCGTGCGGCGAACGAATACCGCAATCCACCGTGATCACCAGCCGGGCGCCGCCCGCCGCGATCCTGTCCAGCGCGTCGAAATGCAATCCGTAGCCTTCGTCAACACGGTGCGGAATGTAAGGGCTGACCTGCGCGCCCAGCGCGATGAGCGTCTGGACGAGCAATGCCGTAGACGTCACACCATCGGCGTCGAAATCACCGTACACGACGATCGGCTCCCCCGCCCGGATGGCCGTCCGAATGCGGCTGACTGCTGCAGGGATCCCGGCCATGCGGAAAGGATCATCGAAACGCGTGCGCCCATGCAGAAAGGCGTCAGCTTCCTCCGGATCGGTCACGCCGCGATTGAACAGGATTTGCACCAGCAGCGGATGGAGATACGAGAGACGTTCCTTTTGGCGTACAGATACCGAAGGTGCGATATCCCAGCGTTTGGCGGATGGTGGCATGAGTCCTCAGCAGATGGCAGATAGCCGATAGCAAATGGCAGACACTCAGATGGTGAACGATTCGTCGTTGCAGGGCATTATAGTCACGCGCGCGGAAAACCGCAATGATGGCAGGATGGGCTTTCCCCGACCACGGAGCATGTGTTAGAATACGACCATAGACCATTGACTATCGTTTACCGTCGTCCGCAGGAGATCGCCATGACCCGTGTCGTTTTTATGGGCACACCCGAGTTCGCGGTGCCGTCGCTGCTCGCTCTATATAAGGAAGGCTACGAGGTTGTGGGCGTGCTGACGAAGGAAGATCGGCCGGCCGGCCGCGGCCAGAAGATCGAAGAGTCGCCGGTAAAGCTGGCCGCACGCGCTCACGGCCTGACCATCCAGCAGCCGCACTCGCTACGTCCACCAGCGGCAAGGGCGGAGCTTGCGGCACTGGCACCGGATGTGATCGTCGTCGCCGCGTACGGGCTGATCCTGCCACAAGATGTAATTGGTCTGCCCCGCTTCGGGTGCGTGAACGTGCACGGCTCGGTGCTGCCGCGCTGGCGCGGCGCGGCGCCTATCGCTGCAGCCATTCTCGCAGGCGACACTGAGGCCGGCGTCAGCATCATGGTAATGGATGCCGGGGTGGACACCGGCCCGGTGCTGAGCGCAACCTATCTGCCCATCGCGGCCGATGACACCACCGGCACGCTGACAGCCAGGCTGGCCGACCTGGGTGCCGATCTCCTGCTGCGCACGCTGCCGCGGTGGTTGAGCGGCAAGCTCACCCCCCAGCCTCAATCCGTCGAGGGCGCGACGTATGCCGCACGCATCACGAAGGAGGATGGCGAGATCAACTGGGCTGAGCCGGTCGGATTGATCGAGCGCCGGGTTCGCGCTTACCAGCCGTGGCCGTCAGTCTACACGACGTGGAACGGACATCTGCTGAAGGTGTTGCGGGCGCGAGCGGAGGAGGGATCAGGGATCAGGAACCAGGAACCAGGAACCATCTTTGCGGGGAAAACAGCGAGCGCCGGCGTGGCAACCGGGTCCGGCGTGCTATGGCTGGAAGAGGTGCAACTTGCCGGCAAACGCGCGACGCCCATCGGCGCGTTCCTGCAGGGCGCGCGAGGGTTTGTGGGAAGCAGGCTGCCGTCGTGAGATGGGATGGCAGGTTGCCGCCACCCTCTCCGCCGATTTGCCAGATTGTCGGGATCTGAGTATACTTGACCTCAGTTTCGGGGCGTAGCGCAGCCAGGTAGCGCACTTGAATGGGGTTCAAGTGGTCGGAGGTTCAAATCCTCTCGCCCCGACCAGTAGATCACCTGGAAGGGGTGGGATGTGTCCCACCCCTCCATTTTTTGCGGAGTTTTGGCAGTGTTGCCCGATTTCGGTGGCGCATTCCAGTGCGCTCGCCGGGACGGCCGGAATTGCTTTCGGTGTACGGACGGTTTCCACCGTGGAGCCGCGTGAGGACGCGTCATGAGCGAGGGTGCTTTGGGATCACTGACTGGGCTGTTGAGGGATATTGCCCGGGGTATGCCGATTACGGCCGATTTGAGCCGTTCGGATTTGCTTCTGGTCCGCCCTATGAACGCCGAGCAGGTTGTGGTGATCGCACAAGCTCAACCGCATTCCATCTCACCGCTGTATACCGAGAGCCTGGTCAATCGCATTTTGACAGCCAGGGACGCGCCGGTGATCCTGGACGCCTGGCGTCGAAGGCGGCGTCTGCGCGTCCACCGGGAATTTCCCGGCGCCGCGCCGGTGATGCAAGATGTCCGGCCAATCCGTGACAAGACCGGTGAGGTCATCTGCCTGCTGAGCATTGAGACCAGCTTGATCCAGCTTGAACGGCATCGCCAACGACACCGGTCTTTCCGCCGCGCCATCGAGTGGCTGAAGGCGATGTGCGCACGGGGCGAGTTGGCGGCCAGCGCTGAGCTGACGCCGTTCGGCGAGGCGGACGGTGTCCTGTTGGTGGACTTCCAACGGCGTATCACTTACGTCAGCGGGATTGCCAACAATTTGTATCGCCGCCTGGGCTACATGGAAGATCTACGCGGCCGGCGGCTCTCCTACCTGGGCACCTGCGATAGGGAGATGGCCCTCGCGGCCATAGAAAAACGAGCCCCGCTGGAGCAGGTGTCCGATCAAGGGTCGCAGCTATACGTCCGCAAGGTACTGCCGGTCTGGCCACCTTCGACGCTCCAGAGCCGTTTGGGCGGTTGGCTCTTCCGCCGGCCCCGGCCGGGTGTGGTCGGCGGGGTATTAATCATGGTGCACGATGCCACGGAAGAGCGCCGGAAGCGTGAAGAGCTTCAGGTCAAGACCACCATGATCCAGGAAGTGCATCACCGGGTCAAGAACAACCTGCAAACCATCGCGGCGGTCCTGCGCATGCAAACCCGGCGGGCGAAGGATCCGGGAACACAGCAGGCGCTCAAGGAAGCGATCAACCGGATCTTGAGCGTGGCGGTGATCCACGAGTTCTTGTCGCTGGACGAAAATCAGTCCATTAACGTGCGGGATGTGTGCCAGCGGATCGTCGGCCAGACCCGTGAGGTGCTGGTGCCGGGTCAGCAGATTAGTTTCTCGGTTGACGGGCCGGCGATCTACTTGCCGAGCCAACAAGCCACAGCGTGTGCTCTGATCATCAACGAGCTGATGCAGAACGCGTTGGAGCACGGCTTCGAGAACAAGAAACGAGGCGAGGTCAGGCTCACGCTGACGGATAACGGCGACGAGGTGGGCATAGAGATCTGGGACGATGGCAACCCCCTTCCGGGCGATTTTAGCCTGGACATTCCAAGCAGCCTGGGATTACAGATTGTCCGCAGCCTGGTACAAAGCGACCTGCACGGCCAGGTCACACTGGAGAATCGGGAGCAAGGCGTGACCGCAGTCGTGACTTTCCCGAAAGCGGTTATTGCGGGAAAGAGCACGGCGGGTAGCCAGTGAAAAATCATCCGAAGCGTATGGTCAAGTCAAGCACTGTGGAGGCAAGCCATGGAACGAACCCGCGTTATCATCGCTGACGACGAATCTCTGATCCGCATGGATCTGCGCGAGATGCTCACCAACCTGGGCTACCTCGTGGTCGGTGAGGTGGCCGACGGCCGGAGTGCCGTGAATCAGGCGCGGGAACTGCGGCCGGATGTGGTGGTCATGGACATTAAGATGCCAGACATGGACGGCATCGAGGCGGCCAAGGTGCTTACCGAAGAACGGATCGCGCCCGTGGTTCTTTTGAGCGCCTACAGCCAGCGCGATCTGGTTGAACGCGCGCGCGAAGCTGGCGTGGTCGCCTATCTGGTGAAGCCTTACCGCGAGGAAGAGCTGACGCCAGCGATCGAGGTGGCGTTGGCACGCTTCACCGAGTTTAAGGACCTTCAGAAGCAGGTGGCCGACCTGCAACTGGCGCTGGAGACCCGCAAGCTGGTCGATCGCGCCAAGGGTATCCTGATGGACAAGCAAGGTCTGACCGAGGCCGAAGCCTTCCGCAAAATCCAAAAGATGAGCATGGACAACCGGAAGGCGATGAAAGATGTGGCCGAGGCCATTATCCTGGCGCATCAGGTGGGGCAGGGATAAGACGCGGTGAAACTGTCCGTTCTGATCCCCTGCTACAACGAGCGCGAGACTATTCGCGAGATCGTGAGTCGCGTGTGCGCTGTGGAGGTGCGGCTGCGCGTGCGCGATGGACGGTTCGGGCAACCCATCGCGCCGGACGGCACCGTCGAGCTGGTCGTCGAGAAAGAGATCATCATCGTGGACGACGGCTCGAAAGACGGAACGCGGGACATCTTGCCGGAGCTGGCACAACTGCCGGGTGTTGTTGTCCACTACCATGCCCAAAACCAGGGCAAAGGCGCGGCCGTGCGCAGCGCCATAGAACATGCCACGGGCGACATCATGTTGGTTCAAGATGCCGACCTGGAATATGATCCACGCGACTATCCGGGCCTGATCCAGCCGATCGTTGAAGGGCGCGCGAAGGTCGTCTATGGCAGCCGCTTCCTGGGCGGCCCGCGCAAGGCGATGTTTTTCACCCACATGATGGGCAACAAGCTGCTGACGCTGTTCACCAACATCCTGTTCGACACGATCCTGAGCGACATGGAGACGTGCTATAAGGTCTTCACGCGCGAAGTGGCCGAGAAACTCCGCCTCAAGTCTCCCGGCTGGGGCTTCGATCCTGAGATCACGGCCAAGATCCTGAAGCGTGGCTACCGCATCTACGAGGTACCGATCTCGTATACCGGTCGCGAATACAACGAAGGCAAAAAGATCAGTTGGCGTGACGGCCTGACAGTCATGTGGACGCTGCTGAAGTTCAGACTGGTGGAGTGATCTTGCGAGTCCATGTGGGAGCGTGGGGGTATGAGGGTGCGGGAGGACGAGCACACTCCAGAACTCCCATACTCCCACATTCACTTTCCGGGATATGTCTCTCTATCGGCGCGGTGGCGCTGCTCGTTGTGATCGGCGCCGTCCTTCGCGCCGTCCCCTGGCTTGCCTGCTATCCGCTTCATCGCGATGAGGCATTGTATGGGTATTGGGCGCGGCTGATCGCGACTGGCCGTGATCCATTGCTGTTGACCCCCTGGATTGACAAGCCTCCGCTGGTCCTGTACCTCCTTGCAGGCAGCTTACGAATCTTCGGCGCCTCAGTACAGGCGCTCCGACTGCCCGGAATGATCGCCAGCATACTCGCCGTCCTGGCAGTTTATGGTTTTGCCCGTCGTGCCTACGGCATGTGGACCGCACTGCTGGCAACGGCCTTCGCTGCCCTCTCGCCTTTCGCGATCCTGTTCGCCCCCACCGCGTTTACCGATCCGTGGCTGACCCTGTGGCTGGTGCTTGCCGCCTGGGCCGCGCTGTCCCGGCGCCCATTCCTCGCGGGGTTGGCGCTGGGCCTCGCGGTTGCCAGCAAACAGCAAGGTGTGCTGGGAGTTCCGCTGATCCTTGCGCTGATCGTGCTGAGGAGCGGAGGTTTTTCTTTGCGCCTCCGTGTTTTCGCTCCTCTGCTCTTCCGTTCGATCCTCGGCTTCGCGCTCGTCTTCGGCCCGGTGACGTATTGGGACAGCCTGCGCTGGGTCAACCGGCCGAGCTACTGGGATCGTAGCCTGGCGACATACGGCGGATTGTATCTCGCGCCCCTCGCGCAGTGGGCGCCGCGTGCTGCGGCCTGGGCAACGCAGGCCGGTTACCTGTTCGGGACGCCGGCGTTGAGCGCGTTCATGCTGCTGTTGGTCGGCGCGGTGGGCGTGCGCGGCGTGCAACGAGCGCTGGTCAGGAGAAGGATGGGTGAGGCCAGCGCCGAGCTGCCTGCTCCGGCGTTCGCGGCCGCGCCCGCGTCGATCCGGCCGGAGAATATCGACTGGATGCTCGCCGTCTATGTCACCGGCTACCTGGCGCTGCACGTCATCGTCACTTTCCAGCCGTGGGATCGCTATCTGCTGCCGTTGGTGCCGCTCGTGAGCATCTTAGCGGCGCGCGGGATCGCGCTGGCGGCCCGTTGGGCGTGGTCCGGTGGGGGTGCCGATGATATGCCGGCCCAGCCGGCCAGCCGGGCGTTGAAACCGGGCGTGGCGTGTTTGCTGAACGTGCGGCGGGCCGATATGCCGGTCCAGCCGGCCCGCCGGGCGTTGAAACACCCGGCTCAAGCAGATGCAAGCCGGCTCAAGCCGGCTACCCCAGCCCCCCGCGCCCTCAGCCGGTTTCAACCGGCTTCCGTCGGCTTCAGCAGGTTTACAAATGGATTGGGTAACCAGGTGGCCTCGCCGCGGCAAGCCCGGCGACGATTGAAATGCCCGATACAGCGGGGCAGGCTCTCGCCGCCTGATACCGCAAGTGCGTTGAAACACACTGGGCGACCTGTGCGGCCCATCGTCAACCTGTTTCAACAGGTTTGCGGGTTGCCAGACTACGGTTTCAACCGTAGGCGGCCCGGTAGCGTTCGTCATACCTGGCGTACCTGCCTGATCCACTTCTTAACGTGCTTCCGCCGCCAGCCTCAGCCGCGGCAGTTGCTCGTTGCAGCGCTCCCGGCGCTTGTTCTGGTCCCCGCGCTTGCTTATGCCGGATGGCTCGGCGCGACCGGCCGTCTGCCGGTGGGCAGCGACCACGGCGCTTATGCCGGGCTGGATCAGGTCGTCGCAATCCTGCGTGATCAGCCCGCCGACGCGGTGATCTACCATCGCTGGCTAAGCTGGCACTACGATTTTTACCTGTTTGATGCACCCCAGGAACGCCGGTGGTGGGGGACAGGCCAGAAGCTCGCCGGCGACGCCTCCGACACGGCCCGCACCGAACCCGGACGGCCGCAATGGATCGTCCTGCCCGCGTGGGAAATCGACGCCGAAGCCGAAGCCCGGCAGGCACTCGCTGCCCGTGGGCTGGTGTTGAAAGAAATGCACCGTATCTACCGTCCGGATGGCAGCCGCTCGTTCACCATGTATGAGATCGTCCCGTCCCAAGTGGAGTCCCCGCCATGAGCGGCCAAGACATGAGAACGAGCACACATGCCAGCGTGCCAATGTGGCGCGGCCTTCTCGCCTGGCTTGGGCTGGCTTTAGCCGCACTGGTGATCCTCTGGCCCTTGGGCCTCACCAATCGCGTACTGGCGGGCGTCGACGCGCTGACCTACTTCACGCCATATTGGGCCTACCGCATGGCCGAGCTGCGCGCCGGCCACCTGCCGCTATGGAACCCATACCTCTTTCTGGGGGTGCCGTTCCTGGCGAACCCGCAGGCCGCGGTGCTCTACCCACTGCACTGGCCGCTCTCCTGGCTCCGCCCCGAACAGGCGCTGGTCTGGTCCGCGCTGCTGCATGCGTGGCTGGCTGCCGGCTTCACCTACACGTTCGGCAGGCGCTCGCTGCGGTTGAGCCGGCCGGCGGCCTGGCTTGCGGGCCTGATCTTCGGACTGGGCGGTTTCACCCTGGCCCGGGTCGAGAACATCAACCAGCTCAACACGCTGGCGTGGCTGCCCGCGCTCCTCTGGACTTATGATGAGGCGGCGCGCGCAGACAGTTGGCGCTCGCGCATCCGGTGGATGGCGGCTCTGACGATCGTTATCGCACTGACCGTGCTGGCCGGCCACACCCAGACGGCGTTCGTGAACCTGGTCGGGCTGGGGATATGGGTTGCGTGGCCGGTGCTGCGGATGTTCTTCTCCTATACGCGTGGGATTGCTTCGAGACATCACCCTCGCAATGATACAACGGATGAAAACCTATCCCTCCATCCCCCTTCCCTCACAGGGAAGGGGGATGGAGGGATAGGTCGGGCAATTTTCCCGCTGCTGGCCGTCCTCCCCGCCCTGCTGATCTGCGCGGCGCAACTGCTCCCGACGCTGGAATTGAACGGCCTGGGGCTGCGTACCGGCGGCTTACCCTTTCGCCAGGCGGTCAGCTTCTCGCTCAAGCCACGGCTATTGGCCCAGAGCTTGCTGCCGCCTTTCGGCGGCGGCCTGGCCCAGGCGTTCGGCAGCGAGGGCTACGCCGAGTTCGTAGGTTACGTCGGGATCGTCGGGCTCATCCTGGCGTGCATCGGCGTGACTGCCCACTGGATGCGACGGGGAGAGACCACACCACGCACCACGCATCACGTACCAGGGGAGAGGCTAAACGTCCAACGCGCAACGCTCCTCGCCGCGATCGGTTTTCTCCTGGCCCTGGGCGCCTACAATCCGCTTTACTACCTGCTCTGGCGCTTTATCCCCGGCTTCGACCTGTTCCGGGCGCCGGCTCGCTGGCTCGAGTTGTTTGCATTAGGCGCGGCCATCCTGGCCGGATGGGGATTGGACGCGTTCGTGTCAGATGCAGCGGCACGGCGGCACGGCGGCATAGTGATGCCGGCACACCGGCGCTGGGGAGGTCTGTCGTTTGCAAGGCGCGAGCACGCTTCGCGTGAGCGGAGCAGCACATTCGTGAGTGCTGCGGGGTCGAAGGATGGGGCATGTCGGCGTTGGATCACACGTATCGTGAGCGGAATCGTCGCCGTGACCCTCGCTGGGCTCATCTTTATCCAGCAACGCCCCTCCTGGACGACACTGGCGGGCTGGGCCGCGGTCGCGCTGGCCACAGCCGGACTGCTTTGGGCCGGTCACTGCTGGCGGAGGGCCGCCCGCGCCGGCCTGATCGTCCTGGCCTTTGCCGAGCTGTGGCTGGGCGGCCGCGCGCTGCCCTTCACCGAGGCCACCGCACCATCCGCGACAGGCTTGCGCAACGCGCCGGCCGCGCTCCTGGCCGCGACCAATGACCAGCCGCGCGCGGGCCGCGACCGTTTCCTCAGCATGTCGGACATCCGCTTCGATCCGGGCGACCTGGCCGAGCTCCGTGCTACCCAGGCCGACCGCCTCCCGCCGGACGCGGCGGAGCGCCTGGTGCGGGCAGCCAAGCAGGTGGAAGTGATCGCGCCGAACCTGTCTCTGCTGTATCGCCTGCCCGCCGTGGACGGCTACGACGGCGGCTTGTTGCCGCTTGGCCGTTATGTGAAGTTAGAGAACCTTTTCCTGCCGCCCGAGCAATTGATGCCGGATGGCCGGCTGCGTGAGCAATTGACAGAAGTCCCGGCAGACCGGCTGTTGGACCTGACGGGCGTGCGCTTCATCATCACAGACAAGCAGCGCGACCTGTGGGCCGATGACGTTTACTATGACCTCGAATTGCCGGCGCGACTCGAACCCGGCCAGGCGCTGACCCTCGACCTGTCTGCCTACCCGCCCTTCTCGGCCACCGCGCTGGGAGTCGTCGCCGAAGCGGCAAACGATGTCCAGGACGGCGTGCTGTTGGCCGACTTGGAGATGATCGGGACGGATGGCCGCTCGATCCCGCTGGCGTTGCACGCCGGCCCGCAGACGCGCGAGACGCCGGCTCCCGAGCGCTTGCGTATGCCTGCCCCCACGACGCCGGTACGGATCACCGTCCGTGTGCCCCCCGCCGCCCAGGCGATGACGTTGCGGGGGATGAGCCTGATCGATGAACGGACGGGCGCCCACAGCACGGTCACCGTATCGCAGCAGGGCAACGTCCGGCGCATCCACTCCGGCGATGTCAAAATCTACGAGCGGCTTGGGGCACCGGGCCGCGCCTGGCTCGTTCACGGCATTCTGCCGGAAGCTGACGACGCGGCGGCCCTGGCGGCGTTGGCCGACCCGGCTTTTGATCCCCGGTCAACGGTCGTCGTGGCCGATAGCCTGGACGCCAGGCCCGCAGCCGCAGCCGCTGCGAACGAATCTGTCGCCATTGTCAGCTACGAGCCTCAGCAGGTGGTCCTGCGCGCCGATGCCGCCCGGCCGGGCGTGCTCGTCCTGGCCGACACTTTCTATCCCGGCTGGCAGGCGACCGTCGACGGCGTGCAAACCCCGATCCTGCGCGCCAATCTCGCCTTCCGCGGCATAGCCCTGGAACCCGGTCAACACCAGGTCATCTTCACCTATCAACCCGCGAGCTGGATGCTCGGCGCCCGCATCAGCCTGATCGCCCTGGCGTTGCTGGCTGCGACGCCGCTGGCAACCGCCGTTCGTCCTCTGCGCAAGGAGAGGGCATCGCAACGAAAGGTGGCAGACCTGTCCTGTTAGGCGAAGGTCACCATTCTAATGTATAATCAGGCCGTAAGGGCGGATGCCCTGTGATGGAGGCGACAATGAATGTGTTCAATCGTGTCGTGACAGCGTTGCTCCTGCTGGCGCTCCTGGCCGTGGCGATGCTCCTGGCCGTAGTGCCGGTGCAGGCGATCCAAACCGTGCAACGGGGCCTGACCAATTTCAGCTCCTTTCTGACTTATGCTCAAGAAACGTACTATTGGCCGTTCATCGCCGGCCGGATCCTGCTGGCAATCCTGGCCGTAGTGCTGTTCGGGTGGCTGCTCTGGCGAGAATTCAGGCGCAGGAAGCCCAAGGCTGTCAGGCTGCTCACCGAGAGCGGCAGCAAAGCCACGGTGACCACGGAGTCGGTTGAAAAACGGCTGGCCTGGCACATCGATCAGTTGGCTGATGTGATTTCGGTGACACCGGTGGTCAGCGCTGCGGGCAAGGGGGTTAACGTGGTCATCAGCCTGGAAACCCGCCCGGAGATTGACGTCCCGATGAAGACCGATGAGGTGGTGAGCGTGGTGCGCGAGGTCATCACGGAGCGCATGGGCCTGCAACTCGGCAAGGTTCAGGTCCATATCAAACACGCTCCATACCAGGAAGAGGCGTGATCCTTGCTCGACACCGAAGCGCTGGCGGATCTTGCGCCGCAACGGACTTCCACAGGGATGCCCCGGCCACCTGAGCCGGCCGGTGAGCATCCCGCTTCACCGGTCCAGGGGCCAACCGCTGATGAGTTGCCTGCCTTGTTGGAAAGCCTCCTGTTCGTCGCGCCTTCGCCTGCGCCGATTGCCCGACTGGCGCAAACGCTGGGCGTGACGACAGAGGCCGTTGAGGCGGGCCTGGCGCGATTGTCGGAGGTTTATCGCGAAGAAGGGCGGGGGCTGCGCTTGCAGCGCAAAGGCGATCGCGCCCATCTGACCAGCGCGCCCGAGGCGGCAGCATATATCGAGCGTTTCCTCGGCGTGGATCTCAGCGCGAAACTTTCGCAGGCTGCCCTTGAGACCCTGGCAGTGATCGCTTACCGCCAGCCGCTGACCCGTGCCGGCATCGAAGCCATCCGCGGCGTCAGTTGCGATGGCGTCTTGCGCACCCTCATCGCGCGGGAGTTGGTGGAGTCTGTAGGCCGCCTGGAACAGGCCGGTCGCCCAATCCTGTATGGCACCACCATCCAATTCCTGCAATACTTCGGCCTGGAGAGCCTGGAACGCCTGCCGGCACTGCCGGAGAGCGCAAGTTAAATCAAAACGTAAAACGCCCTACTTATCTTTTTTCGTTTACGACTTACGCTTACTGGTGAGCATCCGAGTCCGGGCTCGTAACCGGACTCCGTAAGGAGACCCTTATGGCTGAAAACCTTTGGGCACTGCGCGAGCAGAAGAAACTGAGTGTTGCCACCCTGGCAAGCCGCGCCGGCCTCCCCATCGGCCTGATCATGGAGTACGAATCGGGCCAGCGCAGTATCGACCCACGTCATCTGGCGCGCCTGGGTCGCGCCCTCTATGTCGAGGAATCAGAGATCAAACTGCACTCGGATCCGCGGCCGGGTTGGGGAGCATTGGAACGACAACCGCGCCGTGATGAAGGCCGCCCACCCGCCCCGCCAGGCGTATTCCAGGCGACGAAACCACCGCGCGAAAAGAGCCCTCGACCGCCGCGGCCTGCACCCGTTCCCCGACCACCGGCGCCGGCCCGACCGAGCCAGATCACGCATCTTCAGGACCTGTTGCTGCGTCTCGGTCGCTCCCAGGAGGAGATCGAGGCTGAGGTGGGGAAGCCACTGGCCGAGCTGGACCGGCAGGCCGCCAGCCAACTGCTGGTGAAGCTACAGACAGAAATGAAAGAGGGCAAGACCGCCGAACGGCACCGGGCATACCTCCCGGAAGCGGTCGATCAGTTCGAGCTCAACTATCTCACGGCGGCACAACAGGCTGGCGATCTCCTGGGTTTTGTCTTGTTCGACAACACCCACTTGACGGGCCGAGTCATCGGCTTCGGTCCCTACAGCATCACCGTGCAGCGGGAAGACGGCAGCGAGACGACACTGAACAAGCTGGCGCTCGTCAGCTACACCAAAGCGGCGGCCGGCAAGGAGGGTCCAGCATGAGCCTGAGCGACACCCTGCGGCTACTGCGTGCCAAGCGCGGCGGCATCACCCCGCTCGACATTGAAGCGGCCACGGCCTTACCTAAAGGCATCTACCGGCAGATGGAACAGCGCTACCGCGCCGTGGGCGATGACGACAGTATTCGTATCCTGGCGGACTTTTTCGGCGTACCCTTTGAGGACTTGCGGTGGCGGTTGGATTGGCCTCGCAAGGCGCTCAGCCGGGCGTTAGTGGCCGCGATGGCGAATGGATCGGCTATCACACTTGACTTGTGGAATGGCCAGCAGGTGCCGGGAGTTGTGCGTTGGTGGGATCTGGGGGCGGTGGGGCTGGAGACCCCGGATGGGCAGTTGCTTGTGATCCAGCGACACGCGGTCGAACGGTGGTCACCGCGCGCCGCGGAGGATATTGCTCAATAGAACAGCCTGCCACGTCATGACGCGACGGTCGCCCGCAAAATGCGCTCCCGCATTTCCTCCGGGATGCGCCTTACCTTCCCCTGGGCATCCGTCGAGATGTGCTTTGTGCTGCCCGTGACCAACAAATCACCGCCGGCCGCGCGGCGCACCTCATAAGTGAAAGTCATGCTCCGGCTCGGAAACTCCGCAAGACACGTCGACACGATCACTTCCTCGTCATATCGTGCGGGCCGGTGATAGCGCGCGACCACTTCGACCACGGCTAACAACACGCCGTCGGCTTCCATCTGGGAATAGGGATAGCCAATGGCCCGTGTGAACTCGCTGCGGCCTTCCTCGAACCAGGCGATATAGGCGGTGTGGTGGACGATGCGCATGGCGTCGGTCTCGTGGTAGCGAACACGAAAGCGCGTCTCGACGACAAGCCGATCTTGGGCATCACGGTGGACGGTGGGAGTCTCAGACATGGGATATTTCCCTCGGGTCAGATTCGCCCACGACTGTACTGTGCATGGGAGCCCCGATCAACACAACTGAAGAGACACTCACCGTCTGGGGCTGGATCGTACCGGGGAAGCGTCCGGGGAACGGAGAGATCGGTGAATCTCGCGCAGATCCGGGAGCTGAGCGGCGATCTCCTCCGGGGTAATGTTGGTCTTGTACGCCTTACGGTTCAACAACATAATCAGCTCTCGCCACCGAGCCGCGTCGTCCACTGTCGTTTCGAGCCAGGGCAGATCAGATATGTTCATTGTGCCATCCTTTGGGCGGTCACAGTTAATCATCTTTGAAGACGCCTTCCACCAGAAAAGGTCGCGCTGAGCCGCGGCTGCATCGGGCGACATCGTGGCCGTTGTCGCCGCGCTCACCGACCTGGCTTATGTTCTCTTCGACACGTATCTTACTCACGAACTATAAGATGTCGCCGAGGCGCTGTTTGACGAAGTCCACCGCAGCAACATGAGCAAGCTGGACGAGAACGGCCGGCCGATCTATCGGGAGGACGGCAAGGTGTTGAAGTCGGCGCGGTTCTCGGAGCCGGATTTGGGGGCCATCCTTGCCAGCCACAGACCGTCGACGGCCGACTGCTAGAGCCCCAAAACCCGGACGAACCGGGACCAGATGGCTCACGCAAAGGTGCTAAGGCGCCAAGAACCTCTTTTGCGGCTTTGCGTGAGAATTTCTTTGTTGCCTGTTCAGGGATTTCACCCTATTGACTAGGGGCAACCCGGGCGCTATGATAATTGAGGCTTGGAGGTTTTTTCTGCACTCAGGAGGGTACAACCATGCAAGGGCGCAGGGTATTCGTCATCTTCGGGGTAGTGGCGTTCTGTTTGCTCCTACTCCCTGCCAGGTCAGGTTCGCCGTCTCATGGTACTGTCGCTGCTACGAGCCTAACACCTTTCCCGACCGGAGATCCGAGATCCGTTAAGGTTGTCGGTCACATAGGTGCATTCCCTGGTGCGGTCCTCGCGCAAGGTAACCGGGTGTATTTAGGCCTGAATGAAGAATTCTCCGTTCTCGATGTCTCCGACCTCACTCACCCGCACCGGCTGGGCTATATCTTGTTGCCGGGTCCGGTGATAGCCGTCAAGGTTGTCGATCATTACGCCTGTATTGCCAACGCGGCAGGTGGGTTGCGGATCGTGGACATCGCCAATCCCAACTTGCCAGTCGAAGTGGGGTCATATAAGACGGGCTGGGAGATCGGGGATGTGGACGTTCGCGGCGACTTTGCATACGTGGCCGCGCGATATGACGGGTTGCGCGTCGTTGATATCTCAGACCCTTCGGCCCCGGTGGAGGCGGGGAGTGCAAGCTCCTTTGAAGAGGCGCGTAAGCTTGTTGTCAGCGGCAACTATGCTTACGTTGCTGGAGGTGCCGGCTTGTGGGTTATCGATGTGTCAGACCCGCACGCTCCGACCATGGTCAGTTCTCTGGACACTCCAGGTTACCAAAGCACGGATATCGCGATGAGCGGCAATTATGTGTATCTAACCGACTGGGAAAAGGGCTTGCACGTGATTGATGTCTCGAATCCGTTGAAGCCCGCTCGGATCAGCACCTTTCAAACACCCGGCATTGCCTGGCACGTTGTTATCGACGGTCAGCGCGCCTTCGTTACCAACGATTCGCCCGCGGGCAATGGGCTACAGATACTGGACATCTCTAGCCCGGTTTCGCCGACACTGGTTGGCAGCTACAATCTGCAAAACCCCAACCTGACAGTTGCAGGCAATACACTCTACCTGACGCACAACGAATTCCTGCATGTGCTGGATGTGACCGATCCTCGTTCGCCACGCGAAATCAGCAAGTACGCAGCGCTCGGCATCCTGGTCGACGTTGCAGCTTCGGGCACCAACGTGTATCCGGTCGACATCTACTATGGCCTTCACCTGATCGACGCTTCGAACGCGCGTTTACCTGTCGAGACTGGAGCCTATCGGCTCTACAAGGGGGTAACAGCCAAGGTGCTTGGGAACCTCGCTTATCTGATTGGCGATGGGCCAGATGGCGACGGACTCCATATCATCGATATATCGGATGTTTTCAGCCCAATTCTGGTGAGCACCTATGCTACATTTGGATACGATTTGGCGGTCTCCGGCAACTACGCTTATATCGCCGGCCTGGCAAATGGTCTGCGGATTATCGATGTCTCTCACCCTGCCGCGCCGAGAGAAGTTGGATCGCTCGGTGGAATCTACGCCTCACGGGTTGCTGTCACGGGTCAACTGGCTCTCGTGACATCGGGGAGCGAGGGACTACAGCTTGTTGACATTGCTAACCCTGCCTCGCCCGCATACATCGGTGTCTACCATGCCCCTGGATATGTGCTCCAGGTTGCGGCAACCGGGCATTACGCCTATGTAACCTGGCAAGACTTTTCTGGAGGCAATTACATGGGCATAACAGCGATTGATGTTGCCGATGCGTCGTCACCCACAGAACTCGGACAGTACCGGTTTCTTGCGGAACCACAAGATGTGGCGGTGGATGCAATGCGCGCTTACGTCGTGTCCAAAGACGGTACCCTTCGGGTAATCGATATCTCAAACCCGGAACGGCTTGCGGAGATTGGTTTCTATCAGATCGATGCCTATCCAGAGCGCGTCGCTGTAGCCGGTGACCGTATCTATGTGGCGACCATGAACAACGGTTTGTTCATTCTGCGATTTCAGAGGAATTCCCAGTTCTTGCCTCTGTTGTTCAAGTCATAGAGACGTCGTATTCCAAACCCAATTGGCTGGCAGCGAACCGGGTTATACAGTGGCAAGTTGTTCTGTGCTCCAGGAGGGCAGCATGTTGACCCAGACCAAGACGGCCGCAACCTGCGCTAACAGCCTCAAGCTGGCACTCGCCTTGTGGACGTTCATCACCAGCCCCAACACCCGCGCCAGGTTCCCTCCCAGCACCTGCGCCTGGGCTTCCGCGTCGTGATCCCGCAGCAGCGCCGGTACATGGCGAGCTGCACGTGCATCAGCCCGAACGGCGAGTTGCTCCCGAAGCACAGCCGGTCGAGGATAGCTGGTCCTTTCCGTTGGTATGTGAGTGAGCCAGTGCCGCGTACCAACCGCCGACTGTATCACACATCCTGCCATGTTTCCAAGCTGGTGCCAAGCCCGACATGCGCTCTGCTTTTGCCAAATCCCACCGTAACAGGTAAACTGGAGGTAGGGTCAGGTCTCCACCTGCCTGGGTGGGCGACTGCAAGAGATCGCCCCACCGCGAGAAATCGAGCGAACAACGATAGTTTTCGGCTTCGAGCAACAAACCTGATGAAGGAGCGCACCCCATGAGCGATCGCAAGAAAGTCATACTTCCCATGCTCTTCGACAAGATGGCGAAGAGCATTCCGCTCACTATGATCACCTGCTACGACTACCCGATGGCCTGCCTGGTGGAACAAGCCGGCATCGACATCGTGCTGGTGGGTGACAGCCTGGGCATGACCATGCTCGGCTATGACTCGACCCTGCCGGTGACCATGGACGATATGATCCGCCACGCGGCCGCGGTGCGACGGGGCACGCCCAACGGCTGGCTCATCGGCGACATGCCCTACATGAGCTACCAGGCGTCCGACGAGTCGGCGGTGCTTAACGCCGGCCGCTTCATGGCGCAGGCGAGTTGCGACGGCATCAAGCTGGAAGGCGGCCAGGAGATGTGCGGCCGGGTGCGGGCCATCGTCGCCGCCGGCATCCCGGTGATGGGGCACCTGGGGTTGACGCCGCAGAGCGTCTCGTCGCTGGGCGGTTTCCGGCTGCAGGGTAAAAGCGCCAGGCAGGCCAAAAAAATCGTGGACGATGCGCAGGCGTTGGAAGAGGCCGGCGCGATGGCGATCCTGCTGGAGCTGGTGCCCGACCAGGTGTGTGCGCTGATCACCGAACGGGCGAAGGTGCCCATCATCAGCCTTGGCAGCGGACCCAACGCGCACGGCCAACTGTTGATCTTCCACGACATGTTCGGGCTCTACCCGCGCTTCACGCCGAAGATGGCGAAGAAGTACGCGGACGCAGGCGCGGCCATCCTGGGCGGGCTGAAGCAATACGTGGACGAGGTGACGACGAAGGTTTTCCCTGAGCCGGAGCGCTACTTCGGGCTTAAGGAAGAGGTATACGCTGAGCTGCGCCGGCTGGTGGAGCAGGCGGGGTGAGTTGAGCAAGGAGGAATGGAGATGACCAAACGAGACGAATTACGCGCAAGGCTGCGCATTCCGCACGGGCGGCTGGACGATATCAACGCGCTGCTGCTCGATCCCAACACACGCGTGGTCAACGATCTGCTGGACGTGATCGCCAAATACGGCACGCCGGAGGAGATCAATGCCAGGGCTGCGGATGCGCGCAACCTCGACAACCTGCTGCGCAGGCTGGCCGAGCGTGATTGCAATTACCTGGACGACCTCCTGTGGCTGGCTGCCCAGCGCGACGCCGGCGCGTTCGTGACTGAGGCCGAGTACCGCCGGAGCGTGCTCGGCGCCGAGGCCGACACAGCCGCTTTCCGGGACGACTTCGCCGTCACCCTGGAGATCAGCGCGGCGCAATACTTCCCCTGGTTGATCGAAGAGGCCCGGCAGGCCATCGCCAACCGTGAGCTCATGCCCGGCCGCTTCATCCGCGTGCGCAAAATGCGCGAATCGGAGGCCGACTGCGGCGATCTGCTCGCGTTCTGCGCCGCGATGCAGATCATGGGCGCATCCTATGTCGAGACGCTGGACACCAAGGGCACCGATGGCTCCAACATCCACCTGGGCGGGCCGGCGACGATCACCGGATACTTCGGCGGCGTCGGCCAGCCCAACGATCACGTGCTCAAGTGGGTGGACGAGTACCTCTACTACACCACCACCTACGGCATGCGCCAGGCGCTGAATATCAACCCCGGCACCGTGCTCGCCGGCTACCTGCTGCACAAGCTCGGCGTGGATAACGAGTTCAAGATCAGCGTCTACATGGGCAACGACAACCCGTACGCCGCGCTCTGGACCCTGCTCGGCGCCAAGCTTTTCTCCCGGGACGACGGCACCTGCCCGCTGATCGGCTTCAACTTGAGCAACTCGGTGAACAACGAGACCATCGAGATCACCGCGGAGGTGCGCCGGGCGTTGGGCTTCGAGGACGTGGTTCGCATCGAGCATCACATCACCGAGACGTATCGCAACATCGTTATCCAGCCGTACAACCGGCGGGATGAGCTCATCGACCTGGCCGATCACGTCCCGAACATCTCGGCCAAGCACGAGGGCGGCGACCTGGAGATCGAGCAGGCTCGCGAGCATCCTTCCGATATCCTGGACTACTTCCGGGCGAAGGACGAGATCGAGGCGGCGGGCGATATGCCGCACCTGCTGCGCAATTTCCTGGACAAGCACGACGCGCTCAACCGCACCGCGCGTGCCCTGACCGAGCACGGACTGAGCTTCGTGGCGGCCAGAAACCTTCATCACCGGTAGGAAAAAGAGATGTTGCGGCGCGCCGGTCATCCGCGAGGGCCCGGCGCGCCGCTGAAGACGTCTTCATCGGCCAGTCATCACATCACCGGGAACCTTCTCATGATCAAAAGCCTCAGGATCATCACCGCCTCTTCCTTCCTGGCAATGCTCTTCATGGGCGTCGGCAGCTCGCTGATCGGTGCAGCGGCGCGCAACATCGGGCTGACCCCATCGCAGATCGGCGTTTTGATCGCCGTGCAGAACCTGGGCTTCGTGGGATCGGTCACCGTGGCCGGCGCGCTGGCTGACACCCACCCGAAGCCGAAAATCCTGTTCGTCGGCAGCCTGGCGCTGGCGCTTTCGTTCTTCACCTTCTACCTCAGCCCTTCGTTCTGGGTCAACCTGGCGATCATGCTGCTGTGCGGCGCTGGCCTGGGCACCTACGAGGGCGTGGCCGATGCGATGCTGCTCGACCTGCACGAGGAACGGGCGCCCCTCTTCATCAACATCAACCACTTCTTCGTCACCATCGGGTCGCTGGGCATCTCGCTTTACCTGATCTTCCTGCAAGTGAATTGGCGCCCCTCCGTGATCCAATCGGGCATTATCATCCTGGTGCTGGCGGTCGTCTTCGGCCTGACGACGTTGCAGCCGAAGCCCCACATGCAGGCGAGCTACCGGGAGAAGATGCGCATCCTCGCCAGCGAAAAGATCATCCTGTTGCTGTTCGTCGCCGCGGTGCTGGCGGTGGGAGTCGAGGTTGGCTCCATCGGCATCTTCTCCACCTTCCTGGCCGACGTGCGCGGGTTTGAGACGACTGCGGCGAAGCTCGGGTTGGTGATCCTGCTGAGCGGCATGGCCGCGGGCCGGCTGATCATCGGCTTCCTGGTGAAGCTGACCCACGTGCTGCGCTACACGCTGGCGCTTTTCGGGCTGGCGGTGCCCTGTTTCACCGTGCTCTTTTTCGTCGACCTCGGCAGCTTCACCTACATCGCCGCGTTTGTGGCCGGAATGACGCTGTCCGCGCTGCTGCCGCTCATCCTGACCTACGCCGGCTCCCTGTACAAGGAGATGTCAGGCACAGTGTTGGGCACCATCAAGGTCGGCATCCCTTTGGGCGGCATCATCACCCCATTCATCATGTCATTGATCGCGGGCAGTCTGTCGGTGCAGGCATCGCTGGTCATCTTCCCGCTGTCGTTCGTGGTCGGCTACCTGGTGTTGCTCAGAGTCATGCGGCTGGAAGATGCCCGGGCGCTGGTGGTCAAGATGGCGCCCTGAGCGGCCGTAATCTTAGCTTATGCGCGGGTAAGAGATGCAACCGCCCCTCACTCCTGAAATCGAGCATCTGGCCGAAAGCCAGGCGCGAGAGCGCAGGAACCAGCTCGCCCTGGCCCACCTGCGGTCTTTGACGCCGGGCTTCGGCATCCTCACGGCGGGCACCGCCATCCTGGGACTGTTCCTGCGCCAGTATCCGCAACTGCTGATCCTGGCCGCGCTTTTCGCCGTGTCGACGCTGGGGATGGCGCTGTACCCGTTTTTCCAGCGCCGCGGCCAGGCCACAGCCGGCGCGTATGTCGCGCTGTCTGCTTTTCTGCTTTCGCCGGCCTTTTGCGCCCTGCTGGTGCCCAGCACGCTGCCCGCGGCGGTGTGGGGCTGCGCAGCCACGCTCCTGATGGCGTCGATGTTCCTGGGGCGACGGGGCAGCCTGACGTTCACGGCCGCCATCATCGGCGTGGAGATCATCAACGCCGTCCTGCTGCTGAGCGCGGCGCCCCGCGTGTTTCCGCCACTGGATCACACCCTCAGCCTGATCATCGGGCTGTGCGCCGCGCTGATCCCAGCGCCCCTGCTGGCCTGGACGCTCCAGCGCAACGGCGCGGAGCTCGAGCAGGTCTTCCGGCTGTTCAAGGAGGCCACCTGGGAGATAGAGCGCGGGGCGGCAGCGGCGCAGGTGCAGCAGCAGCTCCTCCACCAGGCCAACCTGAAGCTCGACCGCCGAGCGATCCAGCTTCAGGCCGCGGCCGAGGTCTCGCGCGCCACCGGCAGCATCCTCGAACCCGATGAGCTGATCCACCAGGTGGTGGAGCTGACCCGCGAGCGGTTCGGGTTGTACTACGTCGGCCTCTATCTGGTGGACCAGACGGACAGCACCCGCCAATGGGCCACCCTGCGGGCGGGCACGGGCGAAGCGGGGCGGCAGATGGTGGCGAAAGGACGAAGGATCCAGGTGGGCGGAGACTCGACGGTCGGCTGGTGCATCGCCAACCGGCAGTACCGCCTGACCGAGGACGTGAGCGAAGAGGCCGCGCGGCTCAAGAATCCGCTGCTGCCGGAGACCCGCTCGAAGCTGGCGCTGCCGCTGATCAGCCGCGGCCAGGCCATCGGCGCGATGACCTTCCAGTCGGCGCAGCCCGCGGCGTTCACCGAGGAAGACATCACCACGCTCCAGACCATGGCCGATCAGCTCGCCAACGCCATCGAAAACGCCCGCCTGTTCGCGGAACGCAAGCTGGCGGAGGAGAAGCTTGCCGAGCACGCCACCCAACTGGAAGAAACGACGACCTTCCTGAATTCCGTCGTCGAGAACATCCCGATGATGTTCTTCGTCAAAGCGGCCAAAGACCTGCGCTGGATACGCTGGAACAAGGCCGGTGCCGAGACGATCGGGCTGTCGCGAGAAGAATTGATCGGGAAGACCGATTATGACGTATTCCCGAAAGAGGAAGCCGATTTCTTCACCGCCAGGGATCGTGAGGCGCTCAGCAACGGGAAACTCGTGGACACGCCGGAGGAGCCGGTCCACACGCGGCACAAGGGCGTTCGCATCCTGCACACGCTCAAAGTACCCATCCTCGATGCTGAAGGCCGGCCGCAATATCTGGTGGGCATCTCGGAAGACATCACCGAGCGCAAGCGGGCTGAGGAAGAGGCCAGCCGCACGCGGGCCTTCCTGGACTCGGTGGTCGAAAACATCCCGATCATGGTCTTTGTCAAAGAGGCGAAGGGCCTGAACTGGGTGCTTTGGAACCGGGCCGGCGAAGATGTGGTCGGTTATTCGCGAGAGGAAATGATCGGCAAAACCGATCACGATTTCTTCACCAAAGCGGAAGCCGACTTCTTCCATGCCAGGGATCGCGAGGCCCTGACAAGCGGCAGGCTGGTGGAGACGCTCGAAGAGCCCATCCATACCCGGCACCAGGGCGTTCGGCTGCTGCACACGCTCAAAGTCCCGATTCTCGACGCGGAGGGCAAGCCACTGTACCTGATGGGCATCTCGGAAGACATCACCGAACGCAAGCGCGCCGAAGAAGAAGCGAAGCGCACCCAGGCTTTCCTGGATTCCGTGGTCGAAAACATCCCGATCATGATCTTCGTCAAGGACGCCAGAGATCTCCGCTTCGTCCGCTGGAACAAGGTCGGCGAGGAACTGGTCGGTTTTTCCAACGAGGAAATGATCGGGCGCACCGACTATGATCTCTTCCCGAAAGATCAGGCCGACTACTTTGTCGCGCAGGACCGGCAGGTGTTGGCCGAGGGGAAGCTGAGAGACTTCCCGGAAGAGCCCATCCAGACCCGACACCGGGGCATCCGCACGCTCCACACGCTGAAGGTGCCGATCCTCGACACGGACGGTAAGCCGCAGTATCTGTTGGGCATCTCGGAAGACATCACCGAGCGCAAGCGGGCCGAGGAAGCGCTGCGGCGGGTCCACGACGAGCTCGAAACACGCGTCCAGGAGCGCACTGCCGAGCTGCTCAGCGCCAACCTGGCATTGCAGGCCGAGATCGCCGAGCGCCGGCGAGCGGAGGAGGAGATCCAGCGCCGCAGCCAGGATTTGGCCGCCCTCAACATGATCGCGACGACCATCGGCCAGTCCATCGGGTTGGATCAGATCCTCACCGCTACGCTGGACCGGGCGATCAAGGTCATCGAGATCGATGGCGGCTGGGTGCAACTGCTGGACGATGACGGCCACCACCTGACCCTTGCGGGCCAGCAGGGGGTGCCCGAACCGGTCATCGACAGGATCAAGCGCATCAAACTGGCCGACAGCCTTGCGGGCAAGGGGGGCGAGGCAGCGCCAGCCTTGTGGATCGACGCGATCCTGGACATTGTCCGAGTGAAGATGAAGGCCGCCCAGCCCGGGATGGCGTTCACGCTGACCGGGGTGCCGATCCAATCCAAAGACAAGGTGTTAGGCATCCTCGGAGGCATCAGCCACAGCGCCGAGGCGCTGAGCGCTAACCGGCTCCAGCTTCTCATGACCATCGGCCATCAGATCGGCATCGCGGTAGAGAACGCCCGGCTGGCTCAGCAGGCCGCCGAGGTGAAGATCCTGCGCGAGATCGACCGGCTGCGGTCCGAGCTGATCGCCAACGTTTCTCACGAGCTGCGGACGCCGCTGGGGCTCATAAAACTCTCTTCGTCTTCCTTGCTGATGGAGGATACTGATTTTGATCCGGCCACCCAAGAGAAATTCCTGCGCGACATCAGCGAGGAGACTGCCAAGCTGGAAACGATCGTCGAACATCTGCTGGATTTGGGCCGGATCGAAAATGCACGCTTGCGCCTGGAGAAGCAGCCCGTCGATCTGAAGAAGCTTATCGGCGACACCCTCAAAGCGATGGAGCCCCTCTCGGACCGCCACCACCTGGTCAGCGAACTGCCTGCCCAACGGCTGATGGTGATGGCGGACGCCAAGCGCGTCGAACAGGTCTTGCGAAATCTGGTTGACAATGCGATCAAGTACTCGCCCGAAGGCGGAACCATCACTGTGCAAGCTTACCCGAACAATTCGGAAATCCTGATCACTGTCAGCGACGGGGGCATCGGCATCCCGGTCGAGGAGTGGGACAAGATCTTCGATCGGTTTCATCGCGTCGAAAACGAGGTCACGCGGCGCATGCGGGGTGCGGGATTGGGTCTGGCTGTCTGTCACGGAATCATCGAGGCGCATGGCGGACGTATCTGGGTCGAAAGCCAGCCCGGCGCAGGCAGCACCTTCAGCTTCACCTTGCCGATAGGTGCCCGGGAGAATGGGCAATGAAGAAAATTCGCATCCTGGTGGCCGACGACGAGCCGAAATACGTCTGGGCCATCCAGACCAACTTGGAAGCCAGGAACTACGAAGTGCTGACGGCTGCTGACGGACAGCAAGCGGTCCAATTGGCCGCTGACGAGCAGCCCGATCTCATCCTGATGGACATCAAGATGCCGGTGCTGAACGGATACGAAGCCTGCCGGCGCATCCGTGAATTCTCCACTGCACCGATCATCATGATCACTGCAATGGCCGAAGAGACCGACAAGGTCCGGGGGCTGGATCTGGGCGCTGATGACTACGTCACCAAGCCCTTCAGCGTGCCGGAGTTGCTGGCACGGGTGCGCGCCGCTTTGCGCCGTATCGAGTTCGCCGAGGGTGTGCCCCCCGACTCGAACTTTGAGGCCGGCGAACTGCGGGTGGATTTCGCTCAGCATCGGGTGTTCGTCCGAGGGCAGGAAGTCGAGCTGACACCGACGGAGTACCGGCTGCTGTGCGAGTTAGCCAAGCAGCCCGGACGCATCCTGGTTCCGAACTATCTGACGGAACGAGTCTGGGGCCCCGGATACGAAGACGGTGACAAGCTGATCCGCCAGGCCATCCACCGCCTGCGCCGGAAAATCGAATCCGACCCGCGCAACCCTGAATACATCCGCACCCGGTCCGGGCTCGGTTACGTCTTCCTTCCGTCCGAGTAGAAGCCGCGGCATCCCGGTAAACGGTGCATCCTTCAAAGCATTGCGTGCGCTCAGAATGCGCCCGCCGCGGTCCCCAAAGTCGACATCTATCGCCCGGATTGGGAGTTTCAGCCGGCAGAAGCTCCCAATCCGGGCAGACGTTTTTTCCCCGCAGAAGCCGTAGCGCGGCGCCCCGCATGAAACGTACTGTCATCGAAGGGCCTCCTGAGCTTGGAACGTTTTTGGAACATCTTCATGCTGCTTTGTGACAGCTTTGGAACACCCACGTGGTATGCTGCAACCGTGTTAGGATCCTGAATCGTCCTCTTTATCCAGCACACAAAGCGCAACACATCTTGGCAACGACGACAGGCGTGATGAGCAACAGAGTCTATGTCCTCTGCGACCACAATGCCCTCTATGCAGCGATTGAGCTCAAGCTCAGTGGCTTGCCGTATGTTGATGTGATCCGGATCGAGTCAAATTCGGCTCAATGGCCAGCCAACAGCTCCCTCTCAGGAGATTTGATTATCGTTGCCTCTGTGCTACCGGACAACGATCCAATGTCTGTTCTTGCCGAAGCTTCACTTCTCAATTGCGTAGGCCAGGTACCGGTGCTCATCATTTCCGAGCTGCCCTCCCGGCCGGAATCGGATGACAGAATCACCTATCTGAATTTCCCGTTTGACATGGATGACCTGACGCACACGACTATGGACATCCTACACAAGCGGTGTGAATTGATCGCCCATGCTGCGGCCAATTCACCTGATCCAGACGGGCAGGAGGCTATGTGATGCGCGAGCAACTCATCCTCGAAATGAAGGGCATAAGCAAGTCCTTCCCAGGCGTGAAGGTTTTCGAAAACTTCAACTTCGATCTGAGAAAAGGTGAGATCCACTGCATCTGCGGTGAGAACGGCGCGGGCAAATCGACGCTGATCAAGATGCTGTCCGGAGCGTATGCGCCCGACAGAGGCGGAATCTACTTTGACGGCAAGAAAGTGACGCTCACACCACACTCCGCCATGCAGATGGGTATCCAAACGATCTACCAGGAACATACCCTTTTCCCGCAATTGGATGTGGTCGAAAACGTGTTTGTCGGCAAAGAGATCACCAACGGCGTTGTCGTCAATCGCCCGCGTATGGTTGCCAAGACACGTGAGGTGCTGCAATACCTGCATTCAGACATTTCGCCTGATGATATCGTGGGCAACCTGGGCAGCGGCCAACAGAAAACAGTAGAGATCGCCAAGGCCCTCATCCAGGAATCCAAAGTCATCATTCTGGACGAGCCCACGGCGTCCTTCGGTCAGACAGAAATCGAGCACCTGCTGGACATTGTCAGAAAACTGGCGCAGAGCGGCTTGAGTATCATCTACATCTCGCACCACATCGAAGAAGTCTTCAAGATCGCAGATCGGGTCACTGTGCTGCGGGACGGACGTAAGATCAACACCTACGCCGCAGAAGGTCTGACCGAACAGGTGCTGATCCGAGACATGGTGGGCCGCGATGTTTCCCTGTTTTACCATCGGGAGCCGGTGCCCGCCGGTGACGTGATGTTTGAGGTAAAGAACCTCAG
>Ga0172370_10001155_pt1 | contig 41114 bp, 44 predicted proteins | sample LakKiv5m_FD_114538 | JGI IMG/M metagenome (GOLD analysis project Ga0172370, IMG submission 114538) | Freshwater microbial communities from Kabuno Bay, South-Kivu, Congo - kab_022012_11.5m | ecosystem: Environmental > Aquatic > Freshwater > Lake | place: Democratic Republic of the Congo...
AGATTCGTCTCTAGCAATCTCTATCCGTCAGCTGACGGATGGACGAATCGCCTTTAAATAAAAAGCTCCTCTCTTGAAAGTTAGAAATTTATTCGTCACATTACAAGACTCTGGCCCCTCGGGAAAAATATTACACTTTGTGTGAAGAGTTTGCTCGGTACTCCAAACGCTTTTTAAAGAGATTTTCGGAGTAGCCTCCTTTGGTTATAAAATCTTGTTCTAGATTGCGAATTCGACCATCAAGCAAGCTGTTCGTTTGGTTTATTAAGCAGATCATACAGTTTGCTGCACTTTCTGGATCTTTAATATAAACTTTATAATCGTTATAGTTTTTATAGGGATTGAAACCCAAAGTCCTTATAGCTTTAGCTGGGTTTAAGTTTTTATCCCAAACAGCGAGTTGACTTTGTCTTAAAAAGTCTAGGTAATCCTGCAGAAGTTCTTCTAAACTAGCTCTGGCAACGCCGAGCAATTTTATCCGCATCTTAAGACTTTTCTCCAAGTACCCCTCAGCTATATTTTGCTTGCCACTTCTTCCAGCTTGTATCATCTGATCACTCAACCGCGAATAAGATTTATAACCTTTATAATTGTTATAACTTTTATCGATCCAGAGTTGGCAGAATTCTACTGTAAAATCATAGATTATTGTCGATTGCACAAAAAACGGCAGAGTTTTGTAACCTTCCATAATATAAATTTTATAACAATTATTATTTTTATAAAGAGTTTTTTAGTTGTTGCATATCTTGTTAGAATTTGTAAGTATATTAGTAGTAGGAAACTAGCCAATTAGTTGTTGCATATCTTGTTAGAATTTGTAAGTATATTAGTAGTAGGAAACTAGCCAAAATGAGACTGCTAAACAAATTAATTTTACCTCTCCTCATAGCCCCGATTTGTGGCGTTGTTTTAGCGTTTGCTGTTGCTCACCCTGTTCTGGCGGCGGCGAACAGTGTTACCGGCAAAGCTAAAATTTTAAACACCGGATCCTATTTGGATTTCAACGTCTCACCCTACGCCTCAAACGTCTCCGTAGACGATGCCACCGGAGTTTTTAGCGGCTACGCTTTTTCCGAGGATTTAGGCTGGGTAGCTTTTGGTACGATCGATAATGCCGATGGGCCTGTTAGCGTTAACCTCGCTACCGGTGTTGTTTCCGGCAAAGCCAAAATTTTAAACACCGGCGATCTTTTAAATTTTAATTTGGCCGATTATGCCAGTGACGTTACCATTAACCTAACAACCGGAGTTTTTAGCGGCTACGCTTTTTCGGAAGGTTCTGGCTGGCTTGATTTTAGTGATACCGGTGTCGTTACTACTAATTCTTTCTTTCCAACCGCCCCTTCGGGATTTGCGGGTGTCGCTAATTCTTCAACTGTCATCACCTGGAGTTGGCTAGATAATTCCGCTAATGAAACGGGGTTTAGGGTTGATAACGGGGGAGCCGGTTCCGGAAATTTGGCGGTGGATACTACTTCGTGGCAAGAAACTGGTCTTTCTCCAAACCAAAGTTACACCCGGCACGTTCACAGTTTCACCGTCGCCGGGGATAGCGCGGCCTCTAATAACGGCTCAGCCGTCACTTTAGCCGCTTCGCCGACAATCACAGCAGTCACCACCAACGATTACTCTGCCACCAACGGCTATTCTTTAACCGTTACCGTAAACGCCAACGGCAATCCCGCCGGCACTGAATACGCGGTAACCCCGGACGACGGGGCTAATTATTTAACTTCCGCGGGAGGGCTGGCAGTTTCCGAAACTTGGGCCACGGCTTCGGCGTGGTTAAATAAAAGTTTAACGGCTAATACGGCTTATACTTACAAAGTTAAAGCTAGAAATAGCGAACACGTCAATACTGCTTTATCCGCCGGAGTGGCCGGAACGACTGCTCCGACTTTTCCAAGTAGCTTGGCGTCAGCCGTCAACGGGGAAGATAAAGCGACTATTAGTTGGGTAGCGGCGGCCGGTTCAACAACCGTCGACATTTCTTATGGGCCCTCGTCAGACGCTTCCGATAGTCAAGTCACCGGTATTACGGCCGCGGATTTAAGCAAACAATTAACTGGTTTATCAAGTGGCACCACTTATTACTACAAATTACGAAGCGTCTCTTCCGGTGGAAAATACGGAGCTTGGAGCGCCATTGGGAACTTCACCACCACGGGACTCGTCCTTGGTTATGACACCTCCTCAACTACGGTCTATTCCGATACCAAAATTACCCCCGACTGGCCGGACGCCGAGGGAACAGTCGTCGCCTACCATCTTGAGCGGGCGTCAAACTCGTCATATTCGGATGCCGCCGAGATTTATACCGGAACAGATACCACTTACACCAACTCCAGCCTGACCCCTAACACTATTTATTACTATCGACTTAGGGTTGAATACTCGGGCTCGGTATTTTCGAGTTACTCCAATTCCAGCAAAGAAACTTTGCCGGCTACGCCGAAAGATTTGGAAATTACCGCCGGCTATGACGTCTCTTCTTCCGACGGTTATACTCTCACTTTGGAGTGGTCACATGGCACAAGTAGCAGCGACGACGTTTCGTATTTCAAGATCTACGAAGGCGGGGAGCGGGGTTCGGGAACTTTAATCGCCACTGTCAACAACGACACCACTACCTACAAAATTGTTAAATTAAATCCGGCTACTACTTACGAATATTTTGTTTACGGCTTTGGTCGAAGCGACGGCTTTTCCACTACTTACGTCAAGAAGTCTCGCACCACCGTTACTTCTCAAGTTCTTAATTTAAAAGAAGTACTAGAGGGCAAGACGTCAACTAGCATCAATTTGCAGTGGGACAAACTCGCTACCGCCACCGGCTACAAAATTTACGATAGTGATAATAACCTAAAGGGCACCGTCACCAGTGGCGATACTACTTCTTACACTGTCACCGGTCTAACGCCCAACAAACAGTACAAGTTTTACGCCAGAGGGGTTGACGCTTACGGCGAGGGGCAACCGAGCGACACTTTAACTGTCACCACGTTACCTAAAGATGCCACCGATTTAAATATCACAGCGTCTATTGACGCTAATAAATATACAGCCACTAAAACAGTCTCTTTTAAAAATAATAGTGGCTTTGGGGAAGGTTCGGTCACCACTTTAAAATATTTAATCAACGATTCGGGGTCAAACGTCAACTGTAACTCCGGCTCGTGGGGCAATTGGACCGGCGATTACTTGAATTTGCGCCTTGACGACGGCTCTTATTACCTCCATTTTTGTTCTTATAGCTCAAATAACGAACGCCAGCAAAGCGAATCCAGTAGCACTCTCGGTCAATACTTAATTGATAACACCGCGCCCACGCCGCCAACCATCACTTACCCGGTCACACAGTTTACCAGTAACACCCACCTAGCAATTTACCAGTTTCCGATTCGGGGTGACGGGGGAATTGATAAGCGGAACGATAGTCAAATCTACGTCTACATTGATAACAAGGAAGTGGGTACGGTTAGTCGCAGTCCGGGTTCAACCGGTGGCTGGGCATTGCCAATCTTAAATTTTAGCTATGGTAAGCATACAATTTGGGCGGTCGCTATTGATAGTCTTGGTAATCGCTCGCCGCAAAGTGGGGAATTAGTGTTTTACGTTGACGAGCCGGTCATAATTAATGACACGGCCTTAGAATCTCAAGTAGCCACTGTTACAACTCCTTCGGTCATAACTGATTTAGGTTATTTAGGGAAAGGTCTGGTAGAAACCGTCAACCAAAGTGTCGAACAAGTTCTTGGCCCTAGCCCCGGCTATTACTTTAAGAAAGGCTTTGACTTAACTTTTAGTCAATTTAACGCGCCGGTTAGTAATACTCAAATCTCGTTGCCAAGATTAGCTATCAATCTAAGCTACCTTCAAAAAGGTTTTGAGATGCAAATTCAAGAGACATTTTCGGTTGTTAAATCTTTCTTCGCCGGTTTCTGGTAGTTGACAATAATGCTTAGCCACCCTACTATTTAATTGTTCGGATTACTGCCTATGGATAACTCATTACTGCTCACCTTAATAGTCGTCTTACTCTCTTTAAACCTATTGTTGGTTGGTTTTTATTTAATTTTAGTCCTAAACGACGTTCGAGCCACCCTCAAAAAGGTCAACATCTTGCTCGACACTACCTCGGAAACAGCTGATTCCGTGGCTCGTCCCATTCAAAACGTTAGCCATATCGCCGAAGCGTTCACAAATGGTTTGGAGGCCGTTAATATCGTTAAAACTGTAATGAGTAAATATGGACACCGTCAACGAGATTCAGTTTCGTCAATTCTTGATAATCAGAAAGGAGGTCGAGATGAACGATTATAGATCAGGTGAAAGTTTTACTTTAGGGGTGATTTTGGGGGCACTAGCCGGCGCCGCCGCGGGGTTGCTATTAGCGCCCGCATCAGGTGAGGAAACCCGTGAAGTTATTAGAATTCAAGGTAAGAAGGTAGGACGTCAAATTAAAAAGCGGGTGGGGGAAGTAATGGAGGATATGGAGCCCTACATTGAAGAAATTTCTGAACGTTGGGAAGATGTGGCGGATACAGCGGGGGAGGTCAAGGAGCAGGTCGGTGACGCGGCAGAGCAAGGTTCAAAAGAGTTTAACAAACGAGTCACGAGACCAGTTAAAAAGTTGTTTTCTAGATGAAGTTCCAAAGAAAGAAATTTGTAGAGCCGCGCGATCGCGCGGCTCATTGTCGTTAACTGCCAGAATTTGGTGAGCCGCCCCGTGGGGCGGCTCTACGAATTTCTGTCAAAATAACATATAATTCCCTCATGACTGCTTCTGAACTCAAGCAAAAATATCTGGCTTTTTTTAAAAAACAAGATCATCAGGAAATTCCCACAGCCTCACTTATCCCTATTAACGACCCGACAGTACTTTTCACCACCGCCGGAATGCACCCCCTCGTCCCCTTTTTACTGGGGGAGACTCACCCCGCCGGCAAGCGTCTTGTTAACGTCCAGAAATGCCTACGCACTGATGATATTGACGAGGTTGGCGATAGTTCTCACAACACTTTTTTTGAAATGCTTGGCAACTGGTCCTTAGGCGACTATTTTAAAGAGGAGTCGATTCAAATGAGTTTTGAATTTTTGACAAAGCAGCTAAGTATCTCTGTAGAAAAATTGTTTGTTACAGTATTTGCCGGAGATGAGTCAGCGCCCTTTGATGAGGAGTCCAAGAAAGCTTGGCGTAAAGCGGGAATTTCCGAGGAGCGGATTTTTGCTCTACCTAAAAAAGATAACTGGTGGGGTCCGGTTGGTAAAAGCGGTCCTTGCGGGCCGGATACTGAAATTTTTGTTGATACTGGAAAGGAGCCTTGTAGCGAAAGTTGTCGTCCCGGGGATGGTTGCGAAAAATATGTGGAAATTTGGAACAATGTGTTTATGGAATACCGCCAAACTACGGACGGAACTTTCGAAAAATTAAAACAACCAAACGTCGACACCGGAATGGGAGTAGAGCGGACAACGGCGGTTTTGCAAGAAGTTTTTGATGTTTATAGAACGGAGTTATTCAGTAATTTAATTTCTAGAATTGAAAAATTATCCGGTCAAAAATACGGTGGTAGCTACCTAAAACCAATGCGGATTATGGCCGATCACGTCCGCGCCAGTGTCTTTATATTGGCGGACGGAGTACTGCCCAGTAATACCCAACACGGTTACATTTTACGTCGTCTAATTCGTCGGACTCTTCGCCAACTTCGCCATTTAGATATTCGCGAAGCGGTGTTGTGGGAGTTAGCCCAAATTGTCATCGCCGATTATCAAGATCAATACCCAGAGTTGCTAGAAGGTCAAGAAATTATCAAACGTGAGCTTGAAAAGGAAGAAGCCAAATTTTTAAAGACCTTGGAGACGGGCTTAAAAGAATTTAAAAAACTGTCGGCTACTGACGGTGAGTCTAGCCTTGGTGAATTAGCCTTTGATTATTTTCAAACCTACGGCTTCCCGCCGGAAATGTTTTTGGAAGAAATTGGCAAAGATGTTGATTTAGAAAATTTTTGGAAATCGTATAATGTCAGACTAACCTCACATCAAGACCAAAGTCGGGTGGCGACAAAAGGGGTTTTTAAAAGCGGTTTAGCTGATAATTCTTACCAAGTCACTAAATATCACACGACCACTCATCTCTTGCAGGCAGCCCTTCGCAAAGTTTTAGGTGATCACGTCAACCAACGTGGTAGTAACTTGACTGCGGAGAGATTGCGTTTTGATTTTTCTCACGACGCTAAGTTGTCACCAGCCCAAATCGATCAAATTGAAGCTTTCGTTAACCAAGCTATTACTGATGCCCTTCCAGTCACGTTTGAAATAGTCGATCACGCTGGAGCGGAAAAATTAGGAGCCACGATGCTATTTAATGAAAAGTACGGCGACCAGGTCAAAGTTTATAAAATAGGAAATATTTCTGTAGAAGCTTGCGCCGGTCCTCACGTTGCTAGCACTTCAGAACTGGGCCACCTCAAAATTATTAAAGAAGAAGCCGTTTCTGCCGGAGTCCGGCGCATTAAAGCAGTTTTGGAATAACGCGCAAAAACCGTTATACTGATAACGTAATGAATTTGTTCTTGAGTCAAAATCCTGACGTCTTTTTATCTCTTGATCTGGGGACAGATTTCGTAAAAATCGTCTCTTTTAAAAAAAGTGATGCTAGTTTAAATGTCACTGCTGTTAGTCAACAAAGCTTGCCACCGGGGGCAATTCGTGGCGGAATTATCACCGATTTTAAAGGTGTTGTTGAATCTTGCAGTCAGACGTTAAAAGAGCTTGGTGACTATCCAAAACAGACAGTAGTTAGCCTTGGCGGAGAATTAGTTTATAGCGCTACAACTATCGCCAAGATGACTCGCCACGATCCAGGTAGCCCAATTAGTCAACACGAACTAGATAACATCTACAAAAAAGCTTCCGAAGCGGCCTACATCGCCGCCGGTGGTTTTTTGGCAGGAGTCTCCGGAAATAGCGAAGTCGAGGCGACTAAAATTTCGTCGCGCGTTCTTAGCACTAAGATTGATGGTTTTATTAACAGCGCGCCGGTTAACTTTAAAGGCGATACTGTTGAAGTATCTTTATTTTCTACCTACACCATCCCGCCGGTTTTCGATAATGTCCATAAGCTCCTCAAAACTTTAGGTCTAACTCCATTATCTTTTTATGATAGCGCTTATGCCCTCGGCTCTTTTCGGGACGATTTTAAAGATCCTGGTTTTAACGCGATTTTACTCGACGTTGGTGGTGAATCAACAACTGTCGGGGTGATCTTTGGTGGAATATTGGTGGGGGCGAGAACAGTAGGTCTTGGTGGCCGGTTTTTTACCGAAGCTATTTCCCAGAAATTGGGAATTCCTAGGAACGAAGCCGAAATGCGAAAAATTAATTTTATAAAACATCAGCTGAACGAGGATTTAAGTCCTCTTGTTAAGCAAGCCATCTCTTTTTATACACCGTTATGGCTTCGAGGGGTAACGGCAGCACTCTCCGATTTGGAAGGTATTAAAACCCTGCCCAGCCATATGATTTTAGGTGGTGGCGGGTCACTTCTACCTGGACTGCCGGAGCTTATAAAACTTGATTCTTGGACACACAATTTGCCTTTTAAATCACCGCTAAATTTGGAATTACTGCAAATTAAAAATGATAAATTAACAAGCGATGTTGATATTTCGCCACAGTTTTTTCCGGGAGTGGCGGCCGGTTTAGTTTTTACTTATGACAATTAACGTACAACCCGGCGACAATTTTGTAACAATTTGGCAAAAGGTGCGGGGGACCTCCGAAAGCGAACTAACAATTGCTATCCCTACCGGCCACCCACTGCTTGATAACAGCTTGACTTTAAAGTTGTTAAAAAAAGAAGGCGAAGCGGCAGGTAAATCCGTTAATTTTGTTAGCGACTCCGATGGTAGTAACGGTTTTTTAAGTTCCTTGTTTGGCCCAACCGAGGCTCTGCCTCTGGTCAATTCCGTATCGGAAGAAAAGAAGCGATTGAATTTAATAGGTAGTTTCCGGAAACGTTTTAAAGCTCCTAAGTTTGTTCTACTTACAGGGGGTTTTATATTTTTAGGACTAGTTCTACTAGCGGGTCTCTTTGCCGCCGTTACCTTTATCCCAAAGGCTACCGTCTCCTTAAAATTTTCTAAGGATGCCTTAACTAAAAATATTGTCGTCAATTTGTCCACCACCGAAAAGGTGATTAATTCGGATACCCAAACTTTGCCATCCGAGAAGATTACTTTGTATGCTACCTATTCTGGACAGCTAGCCACCAGCGGCCAAAAAATTGAGGGTGATTACGCTAAAGGTAAAGTCACTATCTACAACAAGACTGATCAAGCGCAGTCCTTTTCTAAAGGGACTTTGATTTCCTACATTACAACTAGTAGTGGCAGTTGGTATTTTACTTTGGACAAAGATGTTTCCGTTCCGGAACGAAAGCTGGCGACAACCTCGGCGACACCTGGTGGAGAAGTGGCTAGTTACACTTACGGCCAAACCAAAGTGTCCGTCACTGCTAAGGAGTATGGTGATAAATATAATCTGTCCGCCGATTCACAGTTTACAGTAGGGGATGAATCCTCCAGCGATTTTCTAGCTAAGAACGAAGAGACCTTAGATGGGGGACGGGAGGTCACTGTCAAAATTGTTACCACCGAAGATCAAACAAAGTTAGGCGAAGAAGTTCAAAAGCAACTAATAGATTTACTTAGCCAAAAATTAAGCCTCTCTGTACCACCTGATTTTATTTCGGCTGCTAGCGGAGCTTCGGTGCGAGTGGTTGGTCAAAATTTTGACCGTGGAGTTGGTGAAAGAGCTGATTTACTTAACTTAACGGCTACTGCCACCGCTACCTCTTTTGTTTTTAAGGAAATGGATCTAAAGAAGTTATGGCAGGAATTAATTACAGCTAATTTGCCAGCAAACTACAGCTTATCAGATACCGAAAAGCAAATTGACATCAGCTTTCTAACTGATACTCTGGAAACCGATCGGCCGCAATTGATTCTTAAAGGTACTTCGTATTTAGTTCCTAAGTATTTAACGGAAGATATTCAGGGTAGTTTAGCCGGAAAAAATTTATCCTCGGCTAACGAATACCTAGCCTCTTTACCCAATATTGAGTCTTACAAAATCAGCGTTTGGCCTCAATTTTTAGGTTTGGGGAATAAGTTACCGCGGGTGGCTGGGAACATCACCGTCGTTTTAGAAAAATGACATGAGGAGATTTGGACTTGATTTTGGAAACAAATATCTGGGAGTGGCTTTTTCCGAAAATAACGTTACTCTCCCCATGGCCCCACTGATTACTAAAAATTGGAACGTGCTTTTGGCGGAACTGACTAAACTGGTTGCTATTAATTTCGTCGAAGAGATCGTCTTGGGATTGCCTCTGTCAGTTGACGGATCTAACAATACCTCGTCACAAAAGGTTAAGGAATTTGGGACATTGCTAGAAAAGCGCCTTAAACTACCTGTTTATTTAGTGGATGAGTCTTTCTCCTCAAAAGAAGCCTTAAAGCGTTCGATAGATCTCGGGATGTCGGAGAAAAGTCGCCGGCACTTAGATAGTCTGGCCGCGGTTGTTATTTTAGAGCGATTTTTGTTAAACTCATAAGACTTATGAAACCAACCAAGAATAAGTTCTTCATTTTTTTGATATTATCGGGTCTTTTTATTGTTAGCGGATGTGCCTACGTCCTTTTAGCTATAAATAGACCAAATAATGGTGGGAGTGATTTAATTGTCTTTGAGGTAAAGCCCGGTGAGAGTCTCTCACTCATAGGTCAAGATCTCTATGTTAAAAAATTGATTAACTCCGAGACGCTCTTTAGGCTTTATGCCCACTTTGATAAGCGGGGCAATTTAATTCAGACTGGTGTTTATAAACTTCCTGGCAATTTGAATTTGGACGCTTTAATGAATGCCTTTGTAAAAGGTCCAGGCGATTTGCGACTGACTTTTTTGGAAGGTTGGCGCCGGGAACAGATGGCAGAGTTAGTATCAATATCTTTACCGAGTGCCACTAGTTACCAAGATTTTATGAAGGCGTCAGCTAACAGCGAGGGTTTTTTATTTCCCGACACTTATTTTTTTCCGCAACAGGTACTACCGGGTGCGCTGGTCGATCTTTTAACAACAACGTTTAATGACAAAGTGACGCCCGAAATGTTATCCGGGTTTACTAGTCAAGAGTTGACAAGAAATCAAGCGGTTACTTTAGCTTCTATCATTGAACGCGAGGCGGCTGATGACGTCAATCGTAAGTTGGTTGCCGGGGTGCTGCTTAACCGCCTTAAAGCCGAGTGGTTTTTGAACGCTGACGCCACTGTTCAATATGCTGTGGCTTCAAACTCTTGCCCCAGGCAATCAGAGTGTTCTTGGTGGCCAAAAAGTTTATCGTCAAGTGACTTGAAAATAGACTCTCCATACAACACCTACGTTAACAAAGGTCTTCCGCCGGCTCCAATTTGTAACCCCGGTTTGTCTTCTTTAGAGGCCGTTGCTTCTCCCACCAAAAGCGACTATTTGTTTTACCTAACCGGTACCGACGGGGTATTTCATTACGCTAAAACCATCGAAGAACACAATCAGAATATTAGTAAGTACCTCTAAAAAAATTTAACCTCTTGACACAGCGAAAATTTGTGGTAAAAGTAAGTCTACTTAGGTGATGGTTTTATCTCGGTTAGTTTTTTATTAATTGGGGTTACTTTGTCTGTAGCGGCGCTCGTCGTCGCTTATTATTATCCCTATGCGTCAATTTTTTAGACAAGCTGATTCTGATATTTTACCACTACCAAATTTGAGTGGCGTTCAGCGTGACTCATTTAACCATTTTTTAAAGACTGGTATTAACGAAATTTTAGAAGAAATAAATCCAATCAAAGACGCCACAGGCCGAAATTGGGAACTGACTTTCGAAAACCCCAGGTTTGATATTCCAAGCCGTACTGTTTCGGAGGCGCTTAAATGCGTAGTGACTTACGACGCTCCTTGGTATCTCACAATTAAACTTACAGACACCGTCTCAAAGAAGAGTAAGAAGCGGGAAATTTATATGGGGGACATCCCCTTAATGACGGATCAGGGAACTTTTGTTATTAACGGGGTCGAAAGAGCGGTTGTTAATCAGTTAACCAGATCAGAAGGGATTCTCTTTACGGATGATTACGATAAGAACACCGGCAAACTTTTGGCAGGAGCTATTATTCTTCCCAAAAACGGTGTTTGGTTAGAGTTAGAAACTTCTAAAAGCGGAGTCCTCTCTTTTAAGATTGACCGTCGTCGCAAGGTTCTTGTTACAACTTTATTACGAGTTTTCGGTCTGCATGAAAATGATCAAATTAGGGCTGCTTTTAAAGCGGTAGACAACAACGCCAATTTTTCCTATATAGATAAAACTTTGGAGAGAGATGTCAGTACTTCTTATAATGAAGCTTTGCTTGAATTATACCGAAAGCTTCGTCCGGGAGAACCTTTAATTCTAGAGAATGCCAAATCGTTGATAGATGCGATGTTCTTTAATCCAAGGCGCTACAGTCTTGGAAAAGTTGGGCGTTTTCGGATGAATCAGAAAATGGGCCTTGATTTTAAAAATACTCCGGAGCACCGTTTACTACATTTAGAAGATTTGCTAGCTGTAATTTCCCGGGTTATAGAGATGAATAATGGTTCTGGGTTTTTAGATGATGTGGACAGTTTAAGTAACCGTCGCATTAGAAGTGTTGGTGAGTTGCTTCAACTTCAGGTACGTGTTGGTTTCTTGCAAATGGAGCGAAACATCAGGGAGCGAATGGCGCTACAACCTAGGGATGAGTTAGCGGATCCTGGGACCCTCATTTCTCCGCGTCCAGTAGCGGCTCGGATACACGCGTTTTTTGCCTCCGGTCAACTTTCACAATTTCAAGAGCAAACTAATCCTTTAGCAGGGCTTGACCACCTCCGTCGTTTAAGTGTGTTGGGTCCTGGTGGTCTTACTAGAGAACGAGCTAGCTTTAGCGTTCGCGACACTCATTACAGTCAGTACGGTCGTATTTGTCCGACCAGAACTCCCGAAGGCACTTCAATCGGCTTAATCACCTATTTAGCTTTATACGCTCGTGTTAATGAATACGGTTTTATTGAAGCTCCGTATCGAAAACTTGTTAAAGAAAAAGATGGTCGAGTTAAGATCTCTGACGAAGTAGTTTATTTGGCGGCGTATGACGAAGAGCTGCATTGGCTCACGGATACTTCCGTCAAAATTGACTCTAAAGGCTACATAGTTGATCGTCATGTGCCGCTTCGACGCAAGGGGGAATTTGTTTTTGGCGATATTAGCGAGGCTTCATATATTGATTTAATTCCGGAACAAATTGTTGGTTTAATAACTTCTTTAATTCCATTTTTAGCTAATGATTACATTGTTCGAGCCTCTTTTGGCGCCCAACAGGCTAGTCAGGCAGTTCCAATTGTTAAATGCGAACCACCTATCGTGGGGACGGGTATGGAGGATGTGGCTGCTAAAAATGCCGGAATTTTAACCACAGCTGTTGAGGCTGGAGAAATCGTAGAGGTGGGTGGTTGTAAAGTGGTAGTTCTTGGTAAGGATAGTGGTAAGAAACGTGTTTACACCGTTAATAAATTTGTGCAATCAAATATGAAAACGAATTACAGTCAGAGAATTACTGCAAAGCTTGGCCAGAAAGTAAAAAAAGGTGATGTTTTAGCGGAAGGCCCTGCTTGTAAAGATGGTGAGTTGGCCCTTGGTCGAAATCTTCGAATTGCCTATGTTTATTACGATGGTTATGGTTACGAAGACGGTATTGTTATCTCTAACCGTCTTGTGGAAGAAGATTTACTAACTTCCATTCACATCACCGATCATAAAATTCAGGTCTTAGAAACTAAGTTAGGTGACGAAGAGATAACTAGGGATATTCCCAATGTAGGGGAAGAAGCGCTTCGTCATTTGGATGAAACAGGCATTGTTACTATTGGTTCCAGGGTTAAGGCTGATGATATTTTAGTTGGAAAAATTGCCCCTAAAGGTGAGCAAGAGCTTTCTGCTGAAGAGAGGTTGTTACGGGCAATTTTTGGCGAGAAATCCGTCGAAGTTCGAGATAATTCTCTTAGAATGCCTCATGGTGAGCAGGGTACTGTTATTGATGTCAAAATTCTTACTAAGGTGGAGAATGACGAATTGGCTTCCGGGGTTCTTAAAGAAATAAAAATCTACGTGGCTCAAGAACGTAAAATTTCGGCCGGTGACAAGTTGGCAGGCAGACACGGTAACAAAGGCGTAATTTCTAAGATTGTCCGCGCCGAAGATATGCCACACACTCCCGATGGTGAGCCGATTGATATCATTCTCTCTCCGGCGGCTATGTTTTCTAGAATGAATTTAGGCCAACTTTACGAAGCCCATTTGGGTGGCGCTGGTAAAAAGCTTGGTAAAAAATATGCGGTACCGGCCTTTAAGCGTATAACTTCCGAGGAGTTATCAAAAGAGCTTACAGAAGCGGGCTTACCGATTTCTGGTAAATTACCCTTGATTGATGGTAGGACTGGTGAGCGGTTTGATAGTGAGGCGGTAGTTGGTGAGGCTTACATTTTTAAATTAATTCACATCGCCGAGGACAAGATGCACGCTAGAAGTACAGGTCCTTACTCCTTGATTACCCAACAACCGTTAGGGGGTAAATCTCAATTTGGCGGTCAGCGTTTTGGGGAAATGGAAGTTTGGGCTTTAGAAGCTTACGGTGCTGCGCATTTATTACAAGAGATGTTAACTATTAAATCTGATGACTTGAATGGCCGCACAAAAGCCTACCGAGCAATCTTACAAAATCAAACGTTGCCCGAATCTTCGGTTCCGGAATCCTTTAAGTTACTAGTGCGAGAATTAAACGGTCTAGCTTTAAATGTTAAGCCACTGTTAACTAAAAAAGCGCCCGTTATAGAAAATGCTGTTGAAGAGGTAGTCGACGTGGAGGAAAAATTATGACAGATCCAATCTCGCTTTCCGAATTGCAAAGTTTTGATCAAATAAAACTTACGTTAGCCAGTCCCGAGGAGATTTTGGAATGGTCTCATGGAGAGGTTTTAAAGCCGGAAACGATTAACTATCGAACCTTCAAACCGGAAAAAGACGGATTGTTTGATGAGCGTATTTTTGGTCCCACCAAAGATTACGAATGTTATTGTGGTAAGTACAAGCGTATTCGTTTTAAAGGCGTTATTTGCGACAAGTGCGGTGTTGAAGTCACTCAAAAGAAAGTTCGTCGCGAACGACTAGGGCATATAAAATTGGCTTCTCCAGTCGCGCATCCATGGTTCTTCCGTAATATTCCTTCTAAAATGGCCTTACTTCTGGAAGTCTCGCCTAGGAGTTTAGAATCGGTTATATATTTTTCAGCTTTCCTAGTTGTATCGGTCGATGGCGATAAAAAAGCGGCGGTAATTAGCGAGCTCGAAAAAGAATTACTAAATAAAAAAGAGGCGATGCGGGAAGTGGTTTACGCAGATGCTGATAAACTTGTTAAAGATGCCGAAAAAGCCGCCAAAAATCTAGATATAAAGGACAAATCTCAAAAACAGTTAGCCGGCGGAGAGCTTGTTCTTAAAGCTAAAAAGCAAGCGGCCGTAATGCGCGAATCTTTAGTTTCAAATCAAGAAAAATTAGAGCGCGAGTTTAAGAGGCTAGAGGGTAGTTTATCCGAATTAGATTATTTATCAACACTTTCTGATGGCGAATATCTAAAAATCTCCGAATTTGCCGATCAGTTTGCCGTCGTTAAAACTGGTGCTGAAGCTGTTGCCGAAGTATTAGCAACTTTGGATCTAACCGAAATTGCTAAAGATTTAAGAAGCAAAATAGAAAAGGCTAGCGGGCAACGTCTAATCAGACTTACCAAACGTTTGCGAGTGGTGGAGGGCTTTCGTCGCGCTAAAATTAACCCCAGCTGGATGATAATTTCTGTTTTACCGGTGATTCCTCCGGACCTTCGTCCAATGGTTCAACTTGAAGGAGGACGCTTCGCTACCTCCGACTTAAATGACTTATACCGCCGTGTTTTGAATCGTAATAATCGTCTTAAGAAATTACTAGATCTTGGGGCTCCGGATATCATTCTTCAGAACGAGCGTCGGATGTTACAAGAAGCCATTGATTCTCTCTTGGATTCTCCTAGAACCCAAACTAGAAGTATTGCCAGACGCGGTCGAAAAGAAGAACGATCTCTTTCCGACATGTTGAAAGGAAAGCAAGGTCGTTTTCGTTTGAATCTACTTGGAAAGCGAGTCGATTATTCTGGTAGGGGTGTTATTATTGTCGGGCCAGAACTTAAATTTAATGAATGTGGCTTACCTAAAGAAATGGCTTTAGAGCTTTTTAAACCATTTGTGCTTCGGGAAATACTGCTCCGCGGTTTAGCTCCAAACATCAAAAGCGCTAAAAACTTTTTAGTCAGCCGGAGCGCTGAAATTTGGGACATTTTAGAAGAAATAACCAAAAATTATCCAGTTCTATTAAACCGTGCTCCTACACTATGGCGACTTGGTATCCAAGCTTTTTACCCGAAACTTATTTCCGGAAATGCTATCCAACTTCACCCCTGCGTTTGTCCGGGATTTAACGCCGATTTCGATGGCGATCAGATGGCAGTTCATGTGCCTCTTTCTGATAATGCTATTCGCGAGACAAAAGAAATTCTTATGTCTGGAATAAATATCCTAAGGCCCAACAGCGGAGAAATTATCCATGGTGCTACTAAAGATATGATCTTTGGAATTTATTACTTAACAAGTTTCGACGAAAAAATAACTCCCTACAAATTTGTACTTTCGCCACTTGAAGCGGAAATCGCTTTTGCTCACGGCAAAATTATGTTGCGTCAAGAGATTACAGTTCGTTTATTAGGAGAAACTATTAAAACATCTGTCGGCCGAATTATTTTTAATAAACACCTTCCTGCAAGTTTCGAATTTATTAATGCTGCGGTTGGTCGAAAACTCTCCGATGAGCTTATTCAAAGAGTGTTAGATTCTTTGGGGCGGGAAGAGGCTGTTAAGACGATTGATTCTTTTAAAGATTTAGGTTTCATTTATGGGACTAAATCCGGTATCTCTTTAGCCATTTCTGATTTTAAAGTTCCGGAAGCCAAGAAGCAGATATTAGAAGTTGCAGCCGCTTCTGCGGCGGAAATAGCCAATAACTTTCGTCAGGGTCTTATAACCACTAGCGAAAAAGTTAGGTTGACTACAGAGGTTTGGAAAACGGCTACGGATACTGTGGAGAAAGTGGCTTGGGAAGGTTTAGAAGAGGGTAGCACCGTTAAAACTATGATAAATAGCGGAGGCGTTAAAGCTACTAAAGCCCAGTTAAAGCAAGTTTCGGGAATGCTTGGTTTAGTTACTACTCCAACAGGCCACATTTTAGAACTGCCGGTTTTATCAAGCTATGTTGAGGGATTATCTACCGCGGAATATTTTGTGAGTAGTAGCGGAACTAGAAAAGTTATGACCGATAAAGCTCTTCTTACAGCTGACGCCGGTTATTTAACCCGTCGTTTGGTTGATGTGGCGCAAGATGTTCTGGTTCGTGAAGATGACTGTGGTACCGAAGAGGGTTTTGTAGTTCATCGTAGTGACGAGACTTTTTTGGCGACCTTTGGCGATCGTTTAGTTGGTCGATATTTAGCTGCCGATGTAAAAGAGGGTCATAAAATTATTGCCAAGAAAAATGTGTTGGTGTCTAAAGAAACCGCTGTCCTTATCGAAGCCTCCAAGATTGATGAAGTTATCGTCCGTTCTGCTTTAACTTGTAAAACCCGCTTTGGTGTTTGCGCTAAATGTTACGGTATTGATCTCCTAACCGGTGAAATGGTTAAAATTGGCGGAGCGGTGGGAGTGATGGCGGCTCAAGCTATTGGAGAGCCTGGTACCCAGTTGACTTTAAAGACTTTCCATACCGGAGGAATTGTTGGTGTTAAGGATATTACTCAAGGAATTCCCCGAGTTGAAGAAGTTTTTGAAGTAAGAACACCTAAAGTCTCGGCTACAATGGCAGAGTTAGCTGGTACGGTTGAACTACTCGATACGGGGGAAGTTAGGGAGATTATTATCCACCCGGTAGATAAAAGCGAAGCCGATGCTATTTATCAAGTTCCAGCAACTTCAGAAATTGTAGTTAAGGATGGTGAGTTAGTAGCGCCGGGAACTCCTTTAACAACAGGACATTTGGACATTAAAGAATTATTCTCTGTTACTGGTCAATTGGCTACCGAGCGTTACATCATTAGCGAGATTCAGCGAGTTTACGCTACTCAAGGAGTTACTCTGAATGATAAGCACGTTGAGGTCATTGTGCGTCAAATGTTTAACAAAATTCAAATCGAAGAGATTGGCGATACAGAACTACTGCCTGGCGAAATTATGAATCGCTCCGACTTTGTTGAAACTAATGAGCGGGTATTGGCCGCCGGTGGGGAACCTGCGGTTGGTAGGGTCATAATTCTTGGAATTACTAAATCGGCTTTAGAAACTAACAGCTTTTTAGCCGCCGCGTCGTTTATGACTACTCTTAACGTTTTGACAGATGCTGCCGCCTCTGGTAAAGTTGACCGACTTTTGGGACTTAAGGAGAACGTTATTATCGGTCGCCTTATTCCGACGTCCGAAACGGCGCGTTTGAAGTAGTGTCAAATTAGAGAAAACTATGTCAACGATCAACCAATTAGTGCGGAAAGGCCGCCACACAACTAAAAAGAAGACTCGGGTTAAGGCTTTAGGAGAAACTTACTCCTCTTTAGTCCGCAAGTCCCATCCGACTAACAACCCGTTTAAGCGGGGAGTGTGCTTAGTTGTTAAAACGACTACGCCTAGAAAGCCTAATTCGGCTTTACGCAAAGTAGCCAGAGTTCGTCTCTCCAATAACAAAGAGGTTACAGCTTATATTCCAGGTGAAGGTCATAACCTTCAAGAACATTCAGTGGTTTTGATTCGTGGTGGTAAGGCTAAGGATCTGGCAGGAGTTCGTTACACTATAGTTCGTGGTCATTTTGATTTAGCGGGAGTTGAAGGTCGTCGTCGGGAGCGCAGTAACTACGGGGCCAAACGTCCCAAAGCTTAAAAGATATGTCTCGTACTAAAACAATCACTAAAAAACCTAAAGAAGTGGACGCCATTTACAAGTCGCGCGTTGTTACTCGCCTTATCACTATGGTGATGCGAGGTGGCGAAAAATTAAAAGCCAGGAATTTAATTTACTCAGCTCTAACAAGCCTGGCCGAAGATCGTAAAGAAGCTACTAACCAGTTAGAGCAGGCTATTAGAACGATTCAACCAAAGCTAGAAGTTCGCAGTCGTCGAGTGGGTGGTGCGACTTACCAGGTGCCAACTCCCTTACGTCACGACCGCGGCGAAGCCCTCGCCCTTCGTTGGCTAGTAACGGCTGCCAGAAAACGAAAAGGTAAACCGTTTGACGAAAGCCTAACTCTCGAAGTCAAAGACGCCCTGAACAATACCGGAGCTGCTGTTAAAAAGCGCGACGATGTTCACAAGATGGCCGAAGCCAACCGCGCCTTCGCCCACTTTAAGTTCTAAAGAGTGGGAACCGCATAGTAAACCATTGACATTGAAGAGCTATTCTTGTATAAAACAAGTCTAGTTAGAGTCCAATGAAGGCTTAGTCCTATCCTCTTGGTCGCACGAAATCAAACAATAAAAAACAAACAACGAATAAATATTGCGCAGGGTTTAGCCATGCTTTAAACTGGTGCTTGTTTGGGCCGGTAGCATAGTGGCCTAATGCGCTACATTTGCAATGTAGAGATCGCGAGTTCAAATCTCGCCCGGTCCACCACTCTACAGAAGTTAGATGTTGGAAATTGGAAGCTAGACAAAGATATTAGAATTTAGAGGTGAGAAGGCGGAAAAGGGAAATGATGACAGAGATGTGACGACAGATTAGTCACACGTCTCTCATCACATTTCATTTCTCTCTTCTGTTTTCTAACATCTGATTTCGCAATCTAGTTTCTAGTTTCGAACATCGAACCTCTATTCTGTACTTTGAAATCTGAATAGAACGAAATTGAAAATTTAGGGTAATTCAAGCGATACGTATAGGCGTGCGGTGGATGCCTTGGCACTAAAAGCCGATGAAGGACGTACTACACTACGAAAAGCCCGGGTAAGCTGTGACGAAGCGTTATAGCCCGGGGTCTCCGAATGCGGAAACGCATCCCGATAAAATCGGGATATTTGTCATTTATTTGACGAAAGGGCACTCGGCGAATTGAAACATCTTAGTAGCCGGAGGAAAAGAAAACAAACGTAATACCCCGAGTAGCGGCGAGCGAAAAGGGTACAGCCCAAACCCAGAGAGTAATCGAAGGGTGTTGTAGGGGAAGATAGTCGTAAGACAGCGAGTTATCAAATGAGTATTTAGGAGAATAGTCTGGAAAGGCTAACCATAGAAAGTAACAGTCTTGTACATAAAAAATACTCATCTTGCATCTTCTACCTGAGTACCGCGGGCTCCAATCCTGCGGGAATCCAGCTGGACCAATCAGCTAAGGCTAAATACTTTTAGTGACCGATAGTGAACTAGTACCGCGAGGGAAAGGTGAAAAGAACCCAGTGTATGGGAGTGAAATAGATACTGAAACCACACGCCTCCAACCGATCGGAGCCTCCAGAAGCTCGCAAGAGTTTTTGTGGGGTAACGATGTGCCTATTGAAGAATGACCCAGCGAGTTATTGTTGATTGCAAGTCTAAGCCACTCTGTGGCGCAGGCGTAGGGAAACCTAGTCCGAAAGGGCGCTAAGCAGTCAACATTAGACCCGAAGCCGGGTGACCTAACCATGAGCAGATTGAACCCCGAGTAAAATCGGGGGGAGGATCGAACTGTTGTATGTTGCAAAATGCTCGGATGACTTGTGGTTAGTGGCAAAATACCAATCGAACTCGGCGATAGCTGGCTCTCCCCGAAATGTATCTAGGTACAGCCTTAAGATTATCGCGATGGGGGTAGAGATACTGGATGGGTCGAAGGCTCGCAAGAGTACTTCACTCAACCAAACTCCGAATACCATCGTCAATTCTTAGGAGTGAGAACCTGACAGTAAGTGCCAGGCTCTAAAGGGAAACAGCCCAGATCGACCGCTAAGGTCCCCAATATAAGATTAAGTGGGCAAGGAAGTAGGATTGTTAAGACAGTCAGGAGGTTGGCTTAGAAGCAGCCATCCTTTAAAGAGTGCGTAACAGCTCACTGATTTAACGGTTCCGCACCGACAATACACGGGGCTTAAATCTTAAACCGAAGCGTCGAATTCCGGCAGGTCAGTACTTCGGTATATCGGTAAGACTGTAAGACAGTACGACAGTAATCAGTAAGACAGTAAACCAGTAAATCAGTAAAAAATACTGATAATACTGGAATACTGTTATACCGAATACCGTAATACTGTTTTACTGTTCCACTGAAATACTGAGATATTGGCCTGCTGGTCTGGTAGGGGAGCGTTCTAGTAACTGTGAAGGTGGTCTGTGAGGGCTGCTGGAGTGGCTAGAAGTGAGAATGCTGGGATGAGTAGCGTAAGGCCGATGAAAAGTCGGCCCACCGAATGCCTGAGGTTTCCGTCTCGACGTCAATCGGAGACGGGTTAGTCGATCCTAAGGTGAGGCCTCTTGTGAGGCGTAATCGATGGACAAACGGTTAATATTCCGTTACTGCCGAAAGTCCGTTATTAACAATGGGGCAACGGAGTTTGAGTCAAGTGGCGTTTGCATGGTTAAACGTCTAAGCGGCGAGGCAGGGTTTGCTAGGAAATCTACAAACCCGTTAACACGAGCCGTAGGGAAGGCCGCAAGGCCAATCACTTTCAACTTAAGCTTCCCAGAAAACCCTCTAGTGAGGACTTTTGGCATTCGTACCGCAAACCGACACCGGTAGGCGAGTTGAGTATACAAAGGTGAACGGGAGAACTATGTTTTAGGAACTAGGCAATTTAGCACCGTAACTTAGGGAAAAGGTGCGGCGACTGCCCCGCCTTTGGCGGGGTAAGGCCAACATTAAAAGGGCTCTAGCGACTGTTTATCAAAAACACCGGTCTCTGCTAAACGCGTAAGCGGATGTATAGGGGCTGATGCCTGCCCAGTGCCCGTAAGTTAAACTTGGAGGTTAACGCTTCTAAGCCAAGCTCGGGTGAACGGCAGCAGTAACTATAACTGTTCTAAGGTAAAATTCGCTGCCTTAGTGAGAAGTGGTACTTCTCCATCTTGATATCGTCGTAAATTCAAGATGAAAATCTTGCCAAATGCTGGAAAGTCCGAGAATCTTGCACTACTCCGATTAAATCGGAGTGACAATGTGTCAAGTGCGGAAAATCAGCAGGAAAGACCTAGTTAGGAGGTAGTATTTCAGTAAGACAGAGTGACAGTGAAACAGTATTACCAGTAAGACAGTATTTAATGATAGATTAGTTAGGTGACTTCAATCAAAGATGTTAGCGAAATCAGAGCTTATCAGCATGCTTTAACTCTTTATCCTGATGTCATTTATCTAGTTTCGTTAATTCCAGAAAGTTATCGTAAGCAAAGAGATCAGCTTTTGAATTCTTCTGTAGCGATTGCGCCACTTATTGCTGAAGGCTTTGCTAAAAAGAGAAACAACGCCGAAATCAAGCGTTTCTTTGAAATGGCAATGGCGGAAAGCGATGAGTTAATAACGCACTTAAGGATAGTTAAATCCTTAGCACCTCTTTGTAGAAGAGTCGAACCGACTCGTTGTGACCACTTAATAGAAGGTTACAAGACCGTTTCGAAGGAATTAAATAACCTAATTAAAAACTGGAATAAATTTTCTTACTGAAACACTGAGTTACTGTAATACTGATTACCGTCATACAGTTCTACAGTCATACCGAAATACTACCTGCCTAACAGGAATCCTCAGAGACCATACGCAAGACACCGTCGAATTGATGTGTGAAGATATGGTTCGATCTTTATGGCGACATAAAGGGTTTAGATTGCAAGGAGTCTAACATTAACAAAAATAAGCGAAGTTCCTTGTCGGGCAAGTTCCGACCTGCATGAAAGGCAAAACGACTGGAGTACTCTCTTAAACATAGACCCGGCGAAATTGAAGTATCCGTGAAGATGCGGATTACCCGTTGTAGGACAAAAAGACCCCGTGGAGCTTTACTGAAGCTTGACATTGGATTTGGGTTTAGTCTGTGTAGCGTAGGAGGGAGACCCGCCATCGGCGGGTCGTCAATGAAACACCTCTCTGGCTGGACTTAAATCCTAACCAGGCCACTTGATCGTGGCTCTGAGACAATGTCTGGTGGTCAGTTTAACTGGGACGGTTCCCGGCTAAAGAGTAACGCCGGGACTCAAAGGTTCCCTTAGCCTGGATGGAAATCAGGCTGTAAGCGTAAAAGTATATGGGAGCTTGACTGTTAGACCTACAAGTCAGACAGATACGAAAGTAGGATTTAGTGATCCTCTATCCGTGTATGGAAACGATAGAGCTTATTGGATAAAAGCTACCCCGGGGATAACAGGCTGATCTTGCCCAAGCGTCCATAGCGACGGCAAGGTTTGGCACCTCGATGTCGGCTCATCACATCCTGGGAGTGTAGAAGCCCCCAAGGGTCCGGCTGTTCGCCGGTTAAAGTGGTACGCGAGCTGGGTTCAGAGCGTCGTGAGACAGCTCGGTCTCTATCCACAACGGGCGCGAAGTTTTGAGGGAAGCTGTTCCTAGTACGAGAGGACCGGAATGGACCAACCTCTAGTGTATGGGTTGTACTACCAAGTGCATTGCCCAGTAGCTACGTTGGGTCGTGATAAGCGCTGAAAGCATCTAAGCACGAAGCACATCCCAAGATTAAAACTATGACCTCCAAGGAGACTACTTGGTATATAGGCGACAGATGTAAGCACAGTAATGTGTTCAGTCGAGTCGTACTAATGGTCGATATCCCTTGAATTATTCTTTAAGTTTTCAAAAAGTAGTTCTATTCAGATTCCAAGGCGCAGACGCGTCTGGTCTTTAGAGTGCTGGTAGCTAAACGGTGGGGAGACACCTCTTCCCATTCCGAACAGAGCCGTTAAGCCCACTAGTGCCGAAAATACTTGGTTTTCCAGGGAAGATAGGTAGCCGCCAGCACTTTGAAGATCAGGTATACATCCCTTAGGGGAAGAAAGGTGGTGTAATATGGCAAAAAAACAAACAACAGATAACAAAGATATGGATCCAATGGCGGAACTTTTGGCTAAACATAAAACGATCGTTAAAGTCTTTAAAGTTGGCGAATTGGTCGAAGGACAGGTGGTTGATCTCTCTCATAACCGCTTACTTTTAGATATTGGCGGTAAGAGCGAGGGGATTATTATCGGTCGCGAGTTAGAAGATAGTGATCGGACGGCCAAATCTCTAAAAGTTGGCGAGAAGATTCTCGCTAAAGTTATCCAATCCGAAAACGATCACGGCTACACAGTGTTGTCACTTCGCCGGGCTGAGAAAGAACGGCACTGGCATCACTTCAACAAATTCCTAAAAGATGGCACGATCATTGAGGTCCAAGTCCTAGAATTTAATAAAGGCGGACTGGTCGTCGACTATAACGGCTCGCAGGGTTTTGTGCCTTTAAGTCACTTGGACAGAGCCCATTTCGCGGAAACCTCAAACGTCGCTTTGGGGTCAGAGGTTGATCTAGCCCAGAAAGCTGGCTCCCTAATTGGCCAAACTTTGCGAACCCGCGTCATCGAGGTTAATGAGGCTTCTAATCGTTTGGTCCTATCCGAAAAAGAAGTCAGTTTAGCCGATTCCAAAGCCGGCCAGACCGATCGTCTAACTGAACTTAAAGTTGGCGAAGTACTGCAGGGTACTGTCACCGGTGTCACGCCTTTTGGCGTTTTTGTTGATCTACAGGGGGTAGAAGGCTTGGTTCACGTCTCGGAACTCTCTTGGGAAAAAGTCTTAAGTCCCGCCAAATTGTACAAGTCTGGTGATACGGTCGATGTCAAAATTCTGTCAATTGAAGTTACAAGCGGTAAAGTTTCTCTTAGCATTAAAGCTCTCGCAGACGATCCGTGGGCGAGTCTTGAAGAACGCTATCCGGAAGGCAAGATCGTTCAAGGAATTGTTAGCAAAATCGCTCCTTTTGGGGCTTTTGTTAACCTTGAACCGGGAGTGGATGGTTTAATCCACGTCTCGGAAACCGTTGGGCCTCTTAAAGAGGGAGAGGACGTGGAAGCAGTCATCGTCAACGTCGATTCCAAAAACAGAAAATTGGGATTAAGTGTTAGACGGTTGCAGAGTATTAAGTAAGTCAGTAAGGTTTAACGAAGCGATTGACATAGTACTCATTTAATTGGTATAAACGCCCTTACCTAAAGAGTCTAAATATTATGGCAGAACAAAAAGAATATCCTTTGGATAAGGTTCGAAATATTGGAATAATTGCCCATATTGACGCCGGGAAAACCACTACTACCGAGCGGGTACTTTTTTATACCGGAAAAACCCACAAAATTGGCGAAGTCCACTATGGAGACACTCAAATGGATTGGATGGAGCAAGAGCGCGAAAGAGGTATCACCATCACTTCCGCCGCCACGACCTGTTTTTGGAATAATCACCGCATCAACATTATTGATACTCCCGGCCATGTCGATTTTACGGCGGAAGTCCAGCGCTCTCTTCGTGTTCTCGACGGAGGCGTCGTCGTTTTTGATGGTGTTTCCGGCGTCGAACCGCAAAGCGAAACGGTGTGGCGTCAGGCCGATGGTTTTAATGTACCCCGGATTTGTTTTATCAATAAATTAGATCGAATGGGGGCTAATTTTAAAGCTGATGTTGCTGGGATTGTCGAAAGGCTGGGGGCTAAAGTCGCTATTTTGCAGTTGCCTTGGGGGTTAGAGGAAAATTTTAAGGGGATCATTGATTTGATGACAATGAAATTGTTAATTTTTGAAGGAGATCATGGTGAAGATATTATCGAAAAAGACATTCCGACCGATTACCTTGAAGAAGCGAAAACGTATCGTCAGCAATTGCTAGAAACCATCGCGGAGACTGACGATAAACTCTTGAATAAGTTTTTTGGTGGTGAGGAGCTAACTACCATCGAGTTAAAGTCAGCACTCCGCAAAGCCACAATTAGTTCCGCTTTAAAACCGGTGTTAGTTGGTAGTTCCTTAAAGAACAAAGGTGTTCAAAAACTACTTGATGCTGTTGTTGACTATCTCCCCTCGCCCCTTGATCGTCCGGCGGTTATTGCTCATAAAGTTGATGGTACAGAGGTTGAATTAAAAGCCGACGAAAATGGGCCTTTCGCGGCTCTGGCTTTTAAAGTCCAAACTGACCCTTTTGTTGGTCGTCTAACGTATTTTCGAGTTTACAGCGGGAAAGTTAAGGCTGGTTCTTACGTTTTAAATAGTAACAAAGACGAAAAAGAGCGCTTGTCCCGAATTCTTTTAATGCATGCTAATCACCGTGAAGAATTAAAAGAGATTGGGGCCGGGGAGATTGGGGCTGCCGTCGGCCTCAAAGTCACTTTTACAGGTGACACTATGTGTGACGAAAAAACCAATGTTGTTTTAGAATCTATTAATTTTCCGGAGCCGGTTATTGCTGTGGCCATTGAGCCAAAAACTAAAGCTGATCAGGAGAAAATGGGTCAGGCTCTTCACCACCTTGCCGAAGAAGATCCGACTTTTAGAATTAAAACCGATCAGGAAACCGGCCAGACTTTGATTTCCGGAATGGGCGAATTGCATTTGGAAATTCTCGTCGACCGAATGAAGCGCGAATTTAAAGTTGAGGCCAATGTTGGTAAACCGCAAGTGGCTTACCGAGAGACTATCAGAACAGAGGTTAAACAAGAAGGCAAATATATTCGTCAATCGGGAGGTCGGGGGCAATACGGCCACTGTTGGCTTCGTATTTATCCCCGGGCCAGGGGCGAAGGTTTTGAATTTAAAGATGAGACCGTAGGGGGTTCAATTCCTCGGGAATTTATTCCGGCCGTTCAAAAAGGTGTTAAAGAATCACTTGATAGAGGTGTTATTGCCGGTTATCCTGTCGTTGATATCGGTGCCGCAGTTTATGACGGTTCTTACCACGAAGTGGATTCTTCAGAAATCGCCTTCAAAATTGCCGCAAGCGAAGCTTTTAAAGAAGGTTGTAAAAAGGCCCAACCGGTTTTACTTGAACCTATTATGACTTTAGATGTGGTGACCCCAGATGAATTTTTGGGTGAAGTGATTGGTGATATTTCTTCCCGGCGTGGGCAAATTGAGGGTACGGAAACCAGGGGGACAGCCAAAACCGTGAGGGCTAAAGTGCCTTTAGCTAACACTTTTGGCTACGCTACACAGCTTCGAAGTCTTACCCAAGGACGCGCTAGTTTCACCCTGGAACCAAGCCACTACGCGGAAGTATCAGAGAGTATTGCATTAACAGTGGAAAAACGTTAGAATGTCGCCACTGCTTTAAGGATAAACAACTAAATTATTTTTATTTATTTTGCTTGCGGACGGTAATCGTTTGACGCGCATTGCCGCTTTCAAGTAAAGGGGGTTTTTTTATGGCTGACTTTGTTCGCAACAAGCCTCACGTAAATGTGGGCACCATCGGTCACGTTGACCACGGTAAGACAACTCTTACCGCCGCTATTACTAAGTACCTTTCCGAGAGTGGGAAGGCAGAGTACCGAGCTTACGATAGTATTGACGCCGCCCCCGAGGAAAAGGCTCGCGGTATTACTATTAATATTGCTCACGTTGAGTATGAGACGGAAAAGCGACACTACGCGCACGTCGATTGTCCAGGACACGCCGACTTTATTAAAAACATGATTATTGGCGCTGCCCAAATGGACGGAGCTATTTTAGTTGTTTCTGCGGTTGATGGCCCAATGCTTCAAACTAGAGAGCATATCCTTTTAGCGCGTCAAGTCAACGTTCCCGCCATCGTGGTTTTTCTTAATAAGTGTGACATGGTTAAAGATCCTGAACTTGTCGACTTAGTGGAGATGGAAGTTCGGGAACTTTTAACCAAACAAGGTTTTGATGGCGAAAAAGCCCCAGTCATTCGTGGTAGCGCTCTTAAAGCTTTAGAAGGTGATGCTCCTTCCGTTGAGGCTATTGGCAAACTTATGGACGCCGTGGATGAGTTTATTCCAACACCTACCCGGGATTTGGATAAGCCCTTCTTATTGCCGATCGAAGATGTTTTTTCCATCAAAGGTCGGGGAACGGTAGCTACCGGTCGATTAGAGCGCGGTCGGCTTAATCTTAACGAGCCGGCAGAGATAGTAGGAATCAAACCGACTACCCAAACAGTTATCACCGGTATTGAAATGTTTCACAAATCAATGCAAACCTGCGAAGCTGGAGATAATGTTGGACTTTTAGTTCGCGGTATTGAGCGCGAAGGTATCGAGCGCGGCCAAGTTTTAGCGAAGCCTGGAAGTATTAAACCGCACAGCGAGTTTGATGCCGAAGTTTACATTTTAACTAAAGAAGAGGGTGGTAGGCACTCACCGTTCTTTAACGGTTATCGCCCGCAGTTTTACGTGCGAACCACGGATGTCACCGGTGAAATCACTTTACCGGAGGGTGTCGAGATGGTAATGCCTGGAGATAACGCCAAGATGAAAGTTAAATTAATTAACCCGATTGCTATCGAAGAAGGTTTACGCTTCGCCATCCGCGAAGGTAGTAAGACTGTTGGTAGCGGTGTCGTTTCTAAAATTAACAGTTAAACTTTGAAAAGTTTCTAAATCCCCCGCAAGGGGGAATTTAGATTATATTTAAACTATGGCGATAAAGGGTCGAATTAGGGTAAAACTGTCTTCTTATGATAATCGGGTGATAGACCAAAGTACCGAGAAAATTATCGATACTGCGGTTCGGACTGGAGCTAAAGTGGCTGGTCCGGTACCTCTTCCCACTAACGTGGAGAAGGTTACCGTCATCAAAGGTCCGCACATCGATAAGAGGAGTGGAGACCACTTCGAGATTCGGACTCACCGCCGATTAATAGATATTTTAGAGCCCACGGCCCAGACTATTGATCAGCTGTCTCATTTGAATCTGCCAGCCGGGGTAGGGATCGAGATTAAGATGTGATACTAGTATAAAAATTTTGATTGTGTTGAAAACACGTTATCTAAATTTATAGAACGTAACTACTTCTAGGAGTCCTTGTTGTAAGGGCGCCATAGGAGGCGCTTTTTTGATTATGGCGGAAAAAATTGAAGGAAAAAAACTAAAAATGTCTCAAATTTTTGAGGAAACCGGAGTTGTTCGAAGTGGGACTTACATCTTAATATCTTCAGATTGGCCGGAAGCTTTAGATGAGGCCTCTAGTCTTAAATTAAGCGGTTGGTCAAAGGGTCGTGGTTTTGCGGGTGTCATCAAAAAATATCATTTCGCGGGAGGTCCGGCCACACATGGTCAAAGTGATAGAGAACGTCATCGGGGAAGTAGTGGGCAAACTACCACACCTGGCCGAGTTTATCCCGGAAAAAGAATGGCTGGTCGAATGGGCGGTACTAAAGTCACTCTTAAAAACGCGCCGATTTTACTTAGAGACAGAACCAAAAAACAAGTTTTTGTAGGAGTGCCGGTTCCTGGAGCCTTCGGCTCGAAAGTAATTCTATATGTCTAATTTGACTTTAATTCCACAGTTTAATAAGGTTGGTGAGAAAATTGAGGACGTCTCCGTTAGTTTTTCTCTACCGGAAAAGATTAATGAAGATCTCTTAGCTCAAGCTATTAGAATTCATTTAGCTAACCAACGACAGGGTAATGCCGATACTAAAACCAAGGGTGAGGTGCGTGGCGGTGGCAAAAAACCTTGGAAGCAAAAGGGGACAGGCAGAGCTCGTCAAGGTTCCACAAGGTCGCCTCACTGGCGTGGTGGCGGAGTAGCCCATGGTCCAAAACCAAGAGATCTTTCACTGACCATGTCTAGGAGGATGGGCCAAGTCGCTAGGGTTGCGGCGTTAGCTCAGCTACTAACTAACGGTCAATTGGCGGTTATAGAAGAATCTAAAGTAGCAAAAATATCAACTAAACAAACTGCTCTACTACTTGCTAAAATTGCGCCAAGTGGTAGGTTGTCACTGGTAACCACCTCCGCCGATAAGGACATCTCCCTTAGTGCTAGAAACTTGGTCGGGGTAGAAATTCTAAATGTGGCTAATTTATCAATTTTTGATATCTTAAATTCGCCTTTTTTGGTTTTAACAAGTACTGCGTTGCCCAAATTATTTAGCCAGTAACTACTGAATTATGCACTTTAAAGATATTTTTAAAAAAGTATTAATAACCGAAAAATCCGAGCTAAAGAAAGGCATTTATGTTTTTTCGGTTGATAAACGAGCCGATAAGCCGGAAATTTGCGCCGCTGTAAAAGCTCTGTGGGGTGTGGATGTTGCCAAGATTAACACCGTTATAATGCCCAGGAAAAATAAAAGAGCGTTGTCTAAAGGTCGCGGCCGTTTTTATAAAACAGCCTCCGTTAAAAAAGCGATTTTCTCTTTGAAATCCGGCCAAAAATTAAGTTTCTTGGATCAGGAATCAAAATAAAATTTTATGTCTATCAAACACCACAAACCAATAACTCCCGGCCGTCGTTTTTATATTAAAGCCGTTGATGATGATTTATCAAATGGCCATATTCAAGAGAAATCTTTATTTAAGGCTTTAAAAGGCTCCAAAGGTCGATCTCACGGTAAGATTTCGGTTCGTCATCAAGCCCGGGGCGCTAAAAAATTCTTGCGTATAGTGGATTTTAAGAGAGATAAAATTGGAGTTACCGCTAATGTAGCGGCTATTACTTATGATCCTAACCGTAGTGCTAATATTGCTTTGCTATTTTACAAAGACGGTGAAAAGCGTTATATTACCGCTCCGCGGGGCCTAAAAGTTGGAGATATGCTTACTAGCGGTTCAGAAGCAGATGCGCGGGTTGGAAATTTTCTGCCGTTAAAAAATATACCTCTAGGTTCTAGTATTCATAACTTGGAATTAGTTCCTGGTCTTGGTGGAATTCTCGTTCGCGGCGCGGGTACGTCGGCCCGTCTGCTTTCAATAGATGGTGGTTTTGCTAATGTAGAATTACCTAGTAAAGAAGTTAGGAAAATTAACGAGAAATGTGGAGCTACAATAGGCGAAGTTGGCAACGCAGATCACAAAAATCGCAGTCTAGGGAAAGCCGGTCGAAAAAGACACCTCGGTATTCGACCCAGCGTTAGAGGTGTAGCAATGCATCCAAATGCTCACCCACATGGCGGTGGTGAAGGTCGAAGTGGTATTGGAATGCCAAGTCCTAAGACTCCTTGGGGTAAGCCGACTTTAGGCAAGAAGACGAGAGTTCGAAAACGTACCAATAGATTTATTATTAAAGATAGGAGAATCAAGTAGTATGTCGCGTTCAAGTAAAAAAGGTCCCTATGTGGACGAAAAACTATTGAAGAAAGTCAAAAAAGCCAAGGAAACCGGTAGTCGGGAGGTTATTAAGACTTGGGCCAGGCGAAGTGACATCAGTCCCGAAATGGTGGGATTAACTTTTGGTGTTCACAATGGTCGAACTCATATTCCGGTGTTTGTTTCCGAAGCGATGGTGGGGCATAAATTGGGGGAGTTTTCAATCACCCGGACTTTTAGAGGACATAGTAAAAAAGGTGTTGAGAAGCCATCTGGCACCGAGGCGCCACAAACAGGAGCCACCGGTCAAACAAAGGCCTCAGTTAAAAAGTGATTATGAGTAACACAATGTTTACTGCCAAACTTAATAAAGTTCATATTGGGTCTAAGAAATTAGGCCTGGTTCGTGATATTGTTGTCAACAAAAGCGCTACTGAAGCGGAGCGAATTCTTAACTTTTCCATAACTAAGGGCTCGGATTTAATTATAAAACCATTAAGATCAGCGATCGCCTCGGCCAAAGAGCAAGGTGTTAAGAAGGAAGATTTAGTCGTTAAAGAGTTGCGGATTGATATGGGTGGCTATCGCAAAGCGGTCAGATTTGCTTCCCGCGGCCGAGCGCTACGACTTCATAAACCACTTAGCCATATTTCTATAAGGCTAGATCGAAAATTAGCAAAGGAGGCCAATGGGACAGCAAGTTAACCCTTTTGGTTTTAGATTGCTAGTTAACCGCAACTGGGTTTCCCGGTGGTTCGTCAAAAGCGGAAAGCTCTACATTGCTAACTTACTGGAGGACCAGAAAATTCGAAAATTACTAGTCAAGAAGTTGGTGACGAGCGGTTTAGCCGGCATTGATATTGAACGGAGTTTTGGCATCGTCAAGATTACCGTTAAAGTGGCGAGACCCGGTGTTGTTATTGGTCGTAGTGGCAGTGGGGTGGACGCACTTCGAAAGGCTTTGGAAAAATTAAGTAGCTCGAAAGTAATGTTAAATGTTGAGGAAGTCAAGAATCCCGAAGCCAACGCCCAAATTGTAGCTGGAGAGATCGCCCGTCAACTAGAGCGTCGAATGGTCACCAAGCGGGTTGTTTCTATCGCTGCTGAAAAAGCGATGGGTAAAGGGGCTAGCGGTATCAAGATTATTTGTAAAGGTCGAATCGGGGGCGCCAAAATTGCTAGAGCCGTTAAAGTTTTCAAAGGTAAAGTGCCACTACAAACCTTAAGAGCCGCGATTGATTACGGTTTGGCTACCGCTAATCTTAAAGATTTTGGAACGGTAGGAATTAAAGTTTGGATTTTTAAGGTAGAGCCAACAGAAAGTTAAATATGTCATTACTTTTACCAAAACGTCAAAAATATCGTCGCCAGATGCGCCGTAAAGGTGTCACTAAGGCAGTTAGAGGGAGCCAAATCTCCTTTGGCGAATCGGCTTTAAAAGTTATGGGCAATGGTCTTCTTACGTCTCGTCAAATCGAATCGGCTAGAAAGGCAATAACGCATTTTACAAAACGTGGTGGGAAGTTATGGATTAGGGTATTTCCCGATAAAGCGGTCACCAAAAAAGCGGTGGGTGTGCGGATGGGTAGCGGAAAAGGAGCAGTTGATCATTATTCGGCTGTTGTAACTACAGGCAAAGTGGTTTTTGAGTTGTCGGGGCTATCACGTGAGATCATGGGTACAGCTTTAACTAGGGCGGCTCACAAGTTGCCTTTACAGACAAAGATATTTTTTAAGAAGGACTTATTGTAATCAAGGATATTATGAAGAAATTAATTACTGATTATAGAAATTTAGAAATTGACGACCTTCGAAAGAAGGAACTGGAGGCTGGCAAAGAGCTTGTTAATGCTCGTTTTGAATTTGCCTCTGGCAAATCTAAAAACTCTAGTTTGGTCAAAAAATTACGTCATGATTTAGCCAGCTTAAAATTGGTAATTGGTGAAAAGATTTTGCTCGGGAGCTAAATTATGACAAAAAATCTAACTGGTCAAGTGATTAGCAATAAACTTAAGCACACCGTAACGGTTCAGGTTTCGATATCCAAAATAGCCTCCAAATATGGTAAGATCCTTCGCTTACATAAAAAGGTTTTGGCTCACGTTGATAGTGACAATAATCCAGAATTAGGCGTCAAGGTGACTGTGACACCATGTCGAAAAATTAGCAAACTTAAGTTTTTTAGAGTGCTGGAAGAAAAAAATATATGATTCAGGCGAGAACCCGTTTAATTCCCGCCGATAATAGCGGGGCTAAAAGCTTAATGACAATTGCTCTTCCTGGCCCTACCAAAAAGAAAGTGGCGAGTCTTGGTGAAGTCGTTAACTGCGTGGTTCGGGGGGCTTCTCCAACCGGCGCGGTTAAAGATCGCCAAATTGTCAAAGTCGTCCTTGTTCGCACTCACAAAGAAGTTCGTCGCGTGGATGGATCCTATATTCGTTTTGATGATAATGCTGGCGTAGTAATTGACGCGGACGGTAATCCAATGGGGACGAGAATTTTCGGTCCGGTGGCCCGTGAACTTCGTGATTTAGGTTATAACAAGATAATTTCCTTGGCGCCGGAGGTTTGGTAATAATATGAAATTACATAAAAACGACAAAGTAAAAATTATCGCCGGAAAAGATTTAGGCCAAGAAGGAGTGGTGGAAAGAGTATTTATTAAGAGCGATAAAGTCCTTGTCACCGGTATTAATTTAGCCACCCGCCACTTAAAAAAGTCGGCCCAGAACAAAGAGGGTGGTCGGATTAAAATCGCAAAACCGATCGATGTTTCCAATGCTATGCTGATCTGCCCTAAGTGCAATAAATCGGCTCGGATTGGTTCTAAAACCGTTGATGGCAAAAAGTATCGGGTTTGTAAAAAATGCGGAGAAGTGGTATGAAAATTGTCAATAAAGTCACTAAGGTGGTAATTAATATGGGGATCGGTCGCTATAAAGACGACAAAACTTTTGTGGAGGAAGCGACTAAGGAGTTGGCTCTTATTTCCGGCCAAGCGCCGTTAAAGCGTCTGGCTCGTAAGTCAATTTCTAATTTTAAATTACGCCAAGGCGAGCTAATTGGTTTGGCGGTAACTTTAAGAGGCGAACGGATGCAAAGTTTTTTAACGAAATTGATTAAAGTTGTCTTGCCACGTGTTAGGGATTTTAGGGGAGTTAATCCTAAGGCTTTTGATGGTCAGGGTAACTTTACTTTGGGAATTGCTGAACACAGCATTTTTCCGGAAATTGATCCCAACAAAGCAAGTAAGATCAAAAGTTTAGAAGTGAGTATTGTAACAACTTGTGAGGATGACGCGTCAGCCCGGGAATTCTTATCAACCCTCGGTTTACCGTTTGTGAAAGGGAAGAAAGCGAATTATGCGAAATAATTATCAGTGTAAATTAGTTTATTTCGCATAATTTGTAGACGATATGGCTAAAAAGTCTTTAATTGCTAAACAAAAAAGAACGCCCAAATTTGAAGTTCGCGGTTACAACCGTTGTGGCATTTGCGGTCGGCGACATGGTTTTTGGGGTCGTTTTGGAGTTTGCCGAATTTGTTTTAGAGAATTGGCCTTAAGAGGAGAAATCCCGGGAGTGGTGAAAGTTTAATTTATGAATGACACTTTAAGCGACTTAGTTATTCGAATAAAAAACGCCATGTTGGCCGATAACAACGTGGTTATAGAATTACCTCTGACTAAGATGAATCAAGCGGTGGCTGAAGTATTATCGAATTTAGGTTATGTAGCTGATGTTAAAGTCTTCAAAAATAGCGGTGAGTCCTACAAACGACTGCATTTAAAACCGACCGAGAAGTTAAGCGGTATTAAACGCGTTTCTAAGTCCGGTTGCAGGGTTTACGCTTCCTACCGGGACTTAAAACCGGTTCTAGGTGGCATCGGGATGGCAGTTTTATCTACGCCTAAAGGGATTTTAAGTAGCCGTGACGCTAAAAAGAAACAATTAGGTGGCGAGATTTTACTGGAGGTTTGGTAATATGTCTCGAATTGGAAAATTGCCAGTAAAAATTTTAGATAACGTCACTATCACCGTCCAAAACGGCGTGGCGGAAATTACCGGCCCCAAAGGTAAATTAACTGTTCCTGTTTCTAAAGATGTTACAGTGACAGTTGTGGAGGGTCAAGCGATTGTTACTCTGAACAATCCGGAGGCGGTGGCTATTTGGGGGACTACGCGAGCTTTGTTAAACAATGCGGTTACTGGTGTTACCACCGGTTGGCAAAAGGGTTTGGAGTTAGTGGGGGTTGGTTTTAAAGCTGCTCTTAAAGGTCAAAGTCTTGATATGGGACTTGGTTTTTCGCATCCGGTAATTTTCCCCATCCCTGAAGGAATTACCGCTTTAGTTGAAGCTAACACCAAAATCACATTGATGGGTATTGATAAAGATTTAGTCGGATTAACGGCGGCCAAAATTCGGAAAATTAGACCACCGGAACCTTATAAAGGTAAAGGAATTCGCTACGTTGGTGAGGTAGTTCGTCGGAAAGCTGGCAAATCAGGTAAAGCTGGCGCGACCAAATAATTATGGGAGTCTTACTAAAAACACAACTAAATAGAAGAATAACGCGGGTAAGGTCAAAAATTAGCGGTACCACGATTACTCCTCGTCTAGCCGTTCGTCGCACTAATATGCGGATGATTGTGCAGTTGATTGATGACTTGCGCGCAGTTACAATTGCGTGTGCTTCTGATTTTGATCTTCCAAAAACAGATCAAAAGAAAACAAAAAGCGAGCGAGCTTTGTTAGTAGGTCAGCTACTTGCTAAAAAAGCTTTAGAAAAAAAGATTGAAAAAGCTGTTTTTGACAGACACGGTTACTTATTTCACGGTCGTGTCGCTCGCGTGGCCGAAGGGGCTAGAGCTGGCGGATTAGCGATTTAATATTATGGAGAATAAAACGTTTTCAAGAGAACCTAGAGAACCAAAAGAATTCGCGGAGACTACTATTCAAGTTAACCGTGTTAGCAAAAAGATTACCGGCGGTAGTAAAGTCGGGTATTCCGTCTTAGTGGCTGTAGGCAATCAGAAGGGGCAGATCGGAGTAGCTCTTGCTAAGTCTCCGGAGGTCTCTTTAGCTGTGGCTAAGGCGGTCTCTAGAGCCAAGCGGGCCCTCTTCACGGTACCGATAAAGAATAACACTATTCCCGGAGTCGTTTTGGCCAAATTTGGTGGAGCTTCTGTCCTCTTAAAGCCGGCTCCCAAAGGTTCCGGCCTTATCGCTGGCGGGAGTCCCCGGGCTATTTTGGCGCTTTCGGGAATTAATGATGTTTCCGTAAAGATGCTTGGTAATAACAACAAGATTAATAATGCCTATGCGATCGTTAAAGCTCTAAAGCAGTTGTCAAAAATTACTTCCAAATAACTTATGCTTTCTTTAACAGCATTACCTAAATTAAAAAGTTGGCACAAAGCGGCTAAACGGCTTGGCCAAGGTTATGGGAGTGGAAAAGGCAGTAAAGCCGGTCGAGGTGATAAAGGTCAAAAAGCCCGAGAAGGTCGCAAGATTTCTTTGGTGTTTCAAGGTGGTGAATCAGTTTTAAGTAAAGGCATTGGCTGGAAGCGCGGTGTTAAGAACCCGGCCAATAATCCAAGAGCCAAGCATAAGCGTAGTAAATACAAAGTTAAATAATTGCTAAAAGGCCTTCTTTAGGGTACATTTCTTTTGTGAATAAAGTTTTTACGGTTTTAGGAAATTTGTGGGCGGTTCCGGAACTGCGGCGAAAGCTCCTCATCACCTGTTTGCTCCTAATAGTTTTTAGAATTTTGGCCCACGTTCCCTTACCTGGCGTCAATCCTGGCGCTCTGCGAGAACTGATCGCCGGCAATTCTTTCCTCGGGCTATTTAATTTATTTAGCGGCAGTAGTCTCCAAAATTTCTCCATCGCTTCTTTGGGTCTTGGACCCTACATTACGGCTTCGGTTATCTTCCAACTTTTAGCGATGGCGATCCCTCAAATTGAGGAAATGCGCAAAGAGCAAGCGGGAGTTGATAAAATTAATCAGTGGACAAGACTCGTTACCGTTCCGATTGCCGCCGTGCAAGGCCTAGCTTTTTATTTTATTTTATCTAAACAAGCCGGAGTTTTGCCAAGCCTCTCAACTTTAGAAATGGCGCTATTTTTGTTAACCCTTACCGCTGGGACAATTATCTTGATGTGGCTAGGGGAACTGATTACCGAATATGGTCTAGGAAACGGAATCTCTTTGGTCATTACCGCTGGAATTTTAAGTAGTTTGCCGGTTTTGATTGGTCAGGGGAGTAGTTTATTGACCCCGGAAAACGCCTTTAGTTTTATCTTCTTTATTGCTTTAGCCGTTGCTGTGATTGCGGCCATCGTCGCTGTTAATGAGGGCGAACGCCGGATCCCAATTCACTATGCTAAGCGCGTCCAAACCGGTGGAAAATTTAGTAACGCTTCCTCACACCTCCCCCTCAAAGTCAATCAGGCCGGTGTAATGCCAATAATCTTTGCTTTGTCACTTGTGGCTATCCCCGGATTTGTTGGACAATATTTAAGTCGTCTGCCCGGTACTACGTTTAAACTGGTGGCCTCGTGGATGAATGTTAACTTTACGCCGCAACAGTTGGCTTATAACGTTTTTTACTTTATTTTAGTGGTTGGTTTTACGTATTTTTATACCGCAGTGACTTTTAATCCCAATAAAATTGCCGAAGATATTAGGAAATATGGTGGGTTTATTCCAGGTATTAGGCCAGGCAGGCCCACAGAAAATTATCTTAATTGGGTCTTGGCAAGAATTACTCTAAGTGGGGCTGTTTTCTTAGGAATTATTGCAATTTTGCCTTCGGTTATGCAGGGTTTTATTGCCGAAGCCCCATCTCTCGCCATTGGCGGCACTAGCCTTTTAATCGTAATTTCGGTAGTATTAGAAACGGTTAAACAAGCCGAGTCGCTCCTTGTTATGAGAGACTACGATTCGTTCCTTAGTTAATTTTATGTTTGATAAAGCCAAGAAACTGTATGATTTAAAGAGACAAGCCGATTCTGTTAAAAAACAGATGGAGGAGATTTTTGTCGAAATCGAAGAGCGGGGAGTTGCCGTCAAAATGCGGGGTGATAACCGCGTTGAGACTTTGACTATCGATGGTGCAGAAGATAAACGCCTTAAAGAGGCCTTCAACAGGGCTTTAAAAGAGACTCAAAAAAAAGTCGCCAAAAAAATGCAAGGTCAAATGGGGGATTTTGGTTTGTGAACATCGTTGTTCTTGGCCCACAAGGAAGTGGCAAATCCACTCAAGCCAAACTTTTAGCTGGCTTTTTGCAAGTTCCGTTTACTTCGTCTGGCGACATCTGCAGAGCGCTTGAGAAATTAGATAGTGACTTGGGTCACCGTGTAAAGAGTTTTATGTCTAGGGGGTTACTGGTCCCTGATGAAGATGTAATAGCGGCTTTTAAGGAAGAGTTTGCCAGACCAGAGTATCAAAATGGTGCAATTGTTGATGGTTTTCCCAGGAATACTTTTGAAGCAGAACATTCGCCGTTTCCAGTCAGTAAGGCAATTTACCTTCGAGTGTCTAAGGAAGTTTCGATACAAAGGATGGAATTACGTCAACGGCCCGACGATACACCTGAGTTAATTCGAGTTCACTTGGACGTTTATTACAAGGAGACTGAACCAGTGCTGGATTTCTATCGTCAGCAAGGTTTACTCATAGAGGTCAATGGTGAGCAGTCGATAGATGCGATTTTTGCGGAAATCAAACTTGCGCTTGCAAAATAATTCTAGTTTGTTAGAGTTGTATTTATATGGAAGACATCACTGCCTCTAGCGTTCCTGCGTCGTCGGAAGTTTTAACAAAACCGGGACCGACTCTTTCAGCAGTTTCCTCGTCAAAATTGCCAATTATAATCGGTGTTGCGGCTGTTGTAATTCTGGTTGGTCTTGGGGCCTTCTACGCCCTTGTTTATAAGCCCCAACAAGACAATAAGAACTTTATTACGGCCAACGATCCAAAAATTGCCGAGTTAGCCTCTCAAATTAATACTCTGGCTTCTAAATATCCGGGCTTTATTACCGAGTTAAATACCGATCTTGGGGCTGATGTTGGGACAGAAAGTGCCAACTTACTGGGGGTTAGCACGTCTTCAGCGACAGTAAAGAGCCAAAAAGTCCAAATTGTGATTCCGCAGGTGTTAGGGGAAATGGCGGTAGTGACTCAAATGAGGCAGTTAAAAGTTAAAACAGACGAAATGACCAGATTGTCAACTGAAGGTCTTGTCAAATTGGAATCGGTAAAATCTGGTCTGGTGACCTGGTCCGGCCCCTCTGCCAAACTATCTACAGTTAACGCTAGTTTGTCCAAATCAGAGGAATTTTTAAAGAGAAGTCAAGCAGTCTCTAAGTTTTTTGGGGATAGTGTGCAATCTGATATTAATATGATGCCGCTTCTCACAAATTATTTAACGGTTTTAGGTCAGTTTGTGCAATCTACGGATAAGACTGTATACCTGGCGCAGTTAAATCAGGTAACGGCTGATTTAGACACCATCACCAAAAATATGAACGCGATTGACACTACGAACGTTCCGGCGGAATTAAAAGAAATTTCAGCGACTGCGAGTCAAGCCTACAGCCGGATGGTCAGCGATCTTAAAGCCGTGACACCGCTATTAACGGCAGGAAAATATGTGGAGGCTAACAACATTCTGCTTAGCTTCCAGACGGAAGCGTCCAATATTAGCAGTGTTATCACCAATAGGGAAGGCTCTTATTGGCAGAACGAACCAATTCTAAAAACCGGTGCCACTGTGGCCTCTAATTTAACCACAGCTTGGGAAGACTTTAAAAGTCTTGACAACTAGCCCTTTTGGTATATAATAAACTAATGGAAAATCAAGTCTTCTCAACGACTACGTCCACAGGAACCACCGAAGACACTAAAACAATCGTCACCGTTATTTTATTAGTGTTGCTGTTTCCGATTGGCGTTGTCACGATGTGGTTTTGGCCACGGTGGAAAACATGGGTTAAACTCGTGGTTACAGCCATTGGTTGTTTGCCATTTATTCTTATAGCTTTGTTTTCTTTTAGTGCCGTCATGATAGCGGCTTTAAATCCAGAAGCGATGGTAGAAAAAGCACAGGAGAACTCTGAAAATCAACAAAATTTCGCTCCGTCAGCTCCCGTTACGCCGGAACTGCCTCTGCCCGCAGAGTAAACTATGGATGCGCTTTTAATTCCCTCCGCTATTTTTGTTGTCATTATCTTCTTTGCCGGAATTAGGATAGTGAGGCCCACGCACCGTGGTCTTGTGGAACGACTTGGCCGTTATCATCATTTTGCCCGTTATGGTTTTAACTGGATAATTCCTGTTATTGACAACTTAATCTTAGTCAACATCACTGAACAGATGGTTGATGCTGAACCGCAAGAAATTATCACTAACGATAATTTAAACGCGATGGTGGATGCTCAAGTTTACTTTAAGGTCAAAGACGATGAGGCCAGCGTTAAAGCTTCGCAGTACAGTGTCGCCAATTACTATTTTCAAATCGTCAGCCTCGCCAGAACTACTCTTAGAAATATTATCGGAACTTTGACTTTAAAGTCTGCTAATAGCGAACGAGGCAAAATTAACGCCGAACTGCAAACTACCTTGCGTCAGGAAACTGGCAATTGGGGTTTAGAAATTGTCCGGACAGAATTAAAAGAAATTAACCCGCCTAAAGATGTTCAAGAAACGATGAACAAGGTGGTGAAGGCCGAGAACGAGAAGGTAGCGGCGATTGACTTTGCCACCGCCACCGAAACGGCGGCCGATGGTCAAAAAAGAGCCGAGATTAATAAGAAGGCCGAAGGTATTAAACAAGCTAAAATTTTAGAAGCCGAGGGCGAAGCGGCGGCGATTAAACTTGTCAACGAATCGGCCGAGCAGTATTTTGTAGGGAACGCTCAAGTTTTGCGCCGGATCGAGGCGGTCGAAACAGCGCTTAGCAATAATACTAAAATCGTGGTTTCGAGCGATAAAGAGCTGGTTAACGTCATTGGTGATATGGCTGGTATCGTCCCCCTTCCCAAAAAATAATTCATGGGAACTATTTCCTTAAAATCAGAAGTTGACATCAAACTTATGCGCGCCAGCGGGAAAATTGCCGGGCGGGTTTTGCGGGAGCTTATCTCCAATGTCAAAGTTGGTATCAGTACCTTTGAACTTGACCAACTAGCTGAAGATTTAATGTCTAAAGCCGGTGTTATGGCTTCTTTTAAAACCGTCGAAGATTATCAATTTTCCACTTGTATTAACATCAACAACGGTATTGTCCACGGTTTACCTTCCAAAGGCATTATTTTAAAAGCTGGTGACATCGTCAAAATTGATCTGGGGGTTATCAAAGACGGTTGGCATTCTGATGTCGCTTCTTCTATTTACCTTCAAACCGGAAATGTCGAAATCGACAAACCAATCACCGAGTTTTTAGATTGCGGACGTCAAGCCTTGAACAAGTCAATTGATCAATGTCGTTCTGGAAAACGATTGCTCGATATTAGTCGAGTTATTGAAGATGCCATCGAAATTCGCGGCGGCTACAAGGTTGTTTATGAGTTAACAGGACATGGTATTGGGAAAGAGCTTCATGAAGCCCCCGACGTCCCCGGCGTGATGCTTCTTGGCCCTAACCCCAAATTAGAAGTAGGAATGA
>Ga0172370_10001156_pt1 | contig 41099 bp, 41 predicted proteins | sample LakKiv5m_FD_114538 | JGI IMG/M metagenome (GOLD analysis project Ga0172370, IMG submission 114538) | Freshwater microbial communities from Kabuno Bay, South-Kivu, Congo - kab_022012_11.5m | ecosystem: Environmental > Aquatic > Freshwater > Lake | place: Democratic Republic of the Congo...
ATCCAAAGTTGTAAACATGCTGTCGGCAACTACCTGCCCTGCGCCGGTTAGCGCGTTAAGCAGAGTAGACTTTCCGGCATTGGTATACCCCACCAAAGCTACTGTAGGCACAGCATTCTCTTTTCTCTTCTTTTTAACGTTTATCCTGTGCACCCCATAGTGCTTTAAATCATCTCTTAGCTTATCGATACGCTTTCTGATGCGCCTGCGGTCTACCTCAAGCCGTGTTTCGCCGGGACCGCTTGTACCTATACCGCCGCCTGTACGAGAAAGAATCAGTCCCTTCCCGATTAAGCGCGGCATGAGATATTCAAGCTGAGCCAATTCAACCTGCATTTTGCCTTCCGGGCTCTTGGCGTGTTTGGCAAAAATATCCAATATCAACTGCGTACGGTCAATAGTCTTCTTGCCGATTACTTCTTCCAGATTACGCTGCTGCGTACCCGATAAATCACAGCTGAAGATAACCGTATCTGCTTCCAGCTCCTGACACATTAGGCCTATCTCTTCGGCTTTGCCGCGGCCGATGAAAAAATTAGACGTGGGCCTCTCGCAAGAATAGCTGACATCATCGAGTATTTCTGCGCCACATGCAACCGCCAACTCTTCCAGCTCCTCAGCAATATCTTCAAGGCGCCAGTTATCTTTGGCTGATTTTAGTTTTACTGTAATAAGTAGTGCTTTTTCCATATCCTCTCGGCTATCTCCTTTGGTTTATCCTTATCGTCAATCTCGATCCAATTAATCCGCTTATCTTTCCTAAACCAGGTCAGTTGCCTTTTGGCATACCAACAAGTATTACGTTTTAACAGCTGTTTAGCCTTTGCCAAATCATAAACACCGTCTAAATAACCGCGTATTTCAGGAATACCTATGGCGCGCGAAGCAGTTTTACTTAATTTATGCTTAAGCAATGCTTTTACCTCCCTTATTAAACCCTGCCTAAACATTAAATCCACCCTGTCTCCGATACGCTCGCATAAGTTGTCTTTCGGCATATTAAGACAAAACATTTTAACTCTATACTCATCCGCTAAGCCGGACCTTTCTTTCTGCAGCAAAGAAATAGGACGCCCCGTGCTTTCAAAAACCTCCAACGCCCTGATAATACGCTTAGTATCATTAGGATGGATTTTAACTGCGGCATCGGGATCGACCTTCGTTAGTTTATCATGCAAATACCGGCTACCAAAACGCTCGGCATCTTTATAAAGCCTGCGGCGCAAAGTTTTATTTTCTGTGCGCGACTTGAAAATACCGTCAACAAGTATCGACATATAAAGCCCGGTGCCGCCTACAAAAAGCGGGATTTTGCCTTTTTTTATAATCTCTTTTACTTTCTTAAGCGCTTCGCGGCGGTATTTTGAAACATTATACTCTTTATCTAGAGCAACCAATCCGATAAGATGATGCCGGATATTTTTCTGCAGAGCCATCGATGGCCAGGATGTAACTATGCCCATACCCTTATAAATCTGCATGGAGTCGCAGGATATTATCTCGGCATTAATCTTTTTAGCCAGATAAACTGCAATTTCAGATTTACCGACAGCTGTGGGGCCGACTAAGAAATAAATTGTCTTTGGTCCGTAGTTCGTAGCTGGTAGCTCGTAGGATAACATTATGGATAAATCTTTGTGGGATAACCTTCCGCAGATAATTTCTGTTCCAATAAAGATGCTGCCTGGCGAGTGGGCAATTTACCGACTCTTACACGGTACATTTTTCCCGAAGACGGATCGCTGGACTCTTCTACGTACGCAGAATAACTCTGCCGTATTAATTTCTGGGTGAGATTATTCGCGTTTACGCTGCTGGAGAAACATCCGACCTGAACCGTATAATACGAACCCGAAGGCGATTCTGCGATCACAACCAGATCCTTATCAAATTTAGTCTCTATATTCTGGGGAAATTCATTCTTAAGCCTGGCGAGATACTCCTTGGCTTTGGTTGCATCATCTTTCTTAAAGGCAACCTCGCTCAAACGATAATATAGCTGGGCCTTTAATTCATTGTTGCCCGTAGAATTAAGAAGCTCCTCATAAATGCCTTTAGCCTTATCCACATTGCCTTTTAGAAAATCAATATCCCCCAAACCAAGCTTAGCTTCTTCTTTAAAAGTACTGTTACCGAATTCTTTCAGTATGATCTCAAAGATATCCGAAGCCCGCAAATAATTCCCATCTTTAAGGTAACTTAAGCCTAAGATATAGTAAAGTTCATCTATATCTGTGGAGTACCCCTCTACGGCAAGCACCTTCTCACCCTCAAGTATGGCTGCCTTATAGTCGCCGGCAAGAAATGCAATCTTAACCTTATCCATATTCAAGGCAAAGCAAAGGCTAAAGCCGATAAATACAAACACAAAAAGACTTACTGATATGCGTAATTTCATTTTTTACCCTTGGATATCTTTCTCTGTAATTCTAAAATCTGGTGGTGCCTCTCTTCTTTTTCTTTCTGCGGCACATCATCAACTAATTCGAGCGCTTTAGTATGCGGACGGCTGGAGTATTTAAAGATAAACGCGCTGTTAAAGCCCACGCGCTTTAACAAATCATAAGTATCCTTAAAATCCTCTTTTGTTTCCGTGGGAAACCCTACGATTATATCCGTACTTAAGCTGCCTGCCTTTACAATTTTACGATAATTATCAGCTAAATCCAAATAGTATTTACGAGTGTAACCGCGATTCATCAATTTCAATATCTTATCCGAGCCTGACTGTACGGGAAGATGCAATGCCTTTTTTAGCTTTTTGCAATCCGCCATCGCCTTAAATAAATCTACAGAGGTATCCTTAGGATGGGAAGTGACAAAACCAAATTCCTTCAGTCCCTCCAGAGCATCAACCATTTTCAAAAGCTTAATAAAATCTACTTCCTGCCCAGAACCGCAGGCCCCGGACTTATAGGAATTCACATTCTGACCTAAAAGCGTAATTTCACTTACCCCCTTGCTAATCGCCTCTTCTATTTCTTGCAATATCTCTTTATAATCCCGGTTACGCAAGGGCCCGCGCACATAAGGAACCACACAATAAGAGCAGAAATTAGAGCAACCTTCGGAGATAACTACATGAGCGTGATTTTTATCTTCATAATATCCTGTATGGTATATTTCCTCCGGACGGACATCACCTTCGGTCTCCCAAATTTTACGCTCAAACATGCTTTTAGTCTCAACCAACTTATTGATTATCTGGGGTATCTTCTCTATATCCGTTGTCCCAACTACAAAATCCACTTCAGGCGAGCGCTTAAAAATTTCATCCTTGTAATTCTGAGCCATGCAACCGACGACTCCAATAATAGGCTTGATAGTTCTTGGTTCATAGTTCTTGGTTCTTAGTTTTTTGTTTTTATCCATGAACTTTGAACCATGAACCATGAACTTCTTATATTTTCCTATTTCACTCCAAACCTTTTCTTCAGCATGCTGCCGCACAGAGCAGGTGTTTAATATTACAACATCCGCTTTAGCTGAGTCGGTTGTTAATTCGTAGCTCGTAGCTTGTAGTAAGCCAGCAATAACTTCCGAATCGCGAACGTTCATCTGGCAACCGAAGGTAGCAATATACACACTTCTTGATCTTGCTGGCCCTCTGTTGTCATCTCCTTTTCCATCAACATGTTGCATTCTTTTAACATCTCCTCATATATTTTCTGAAATGGTTGATAAAGACGTACTGATACTATCTGTCCATCATTGATTTCTACGGACTTAAATATTAGCCTTAGCATTTCTTTCTTCTGAATTAAATCCATTTTTCTGCTTGATTCATCAAAATTTGCAATAGCTAAATTAAGAATACGAAGATAGGCTTCAGATTGTTCTTTTTCAATAAGGCGTATTTTAGCTTTAGCAATCTCTCCTTTAATCATATTTTCTTCTTCTCGCAATAAAGAAACCTTATCTTTATAAATCTCAATACCGATGAGATTCTCCATATATGAATCATTAAGTTTACTTTGCTTGGAAAGATTTACTCTAAGCGCTTCATTTAGATTATCTAAGTTAACCTGAATCTCTGAATTATTTAAGTAAACGTGTGCTTTTACGATATTATCGAGCCTGCCATTAACAATATCTTTATGAGAAAGTATTTTCTTAACAATATCTAGTATTTTCGGTTCGATATCTTCAGCTTTTATATTTGGATTAGTGCATTTAACATGACGATGCATCATACAAGAACATTTGTACCATCTCTTTCGTTTCTTAGTTTTATGATTCGATGTGTTAGAAGTACCCTGATACCTGTGTCCACATTTCGCGCAGTATAAAATACCGGTAATGGGGTATTCAAAAACATTTGTCCTATATAAAACTCCTTTTCTATTAGCATCCATTTTCTTTTGGACTATGTCAAAATCTTCTTGGCAAATTAACGGCTTGTGCCTGCCCTGAGAAACTATAACTTTCGATGGGTCATTTTTAACAGATCTATATCCGATTCTTGTTTTAGTAGTCTGCTTTAGATCATAATGCTTTTTATTCCATACTAGTTTTCCAAGATAAAATTGACTTCTAAGAATATCTCGGACTAATTTAGTATAGAATTTACCACCGCATCTTGTTTTATATCCTTTAAGGTATAAATATTCCGTAATTTCTCCTGTTGTCTTATTAGCTAAATACATCGTAAAAATCAATTTAACAATATCGGCTTCTTCAGAGATTACTTCAAGCAGTTTCTTTTCTTTAATATAACGATAGCCGTACGGCGCAAATCGCGCACCTTGCCAGTTACCTTGCTGCACACCTTTAATCATTCCAGGAAAAACTCTTTCTTTTATCCTATTCCTCTCAAATTCAGCGAAACTTCCAAGCTGCTGAAACATGAGCTTACCGGCACTGGTTGTTGTGTCAAATGGTTCAGTAGCAGACTTGTATGCAACTCCATAAACCTCCAATTCATCAACTATATTTAAAAGATCCTTCAATTTCCTGCTAAAACGATCAAGTTTATAAGTAATAATTAATTCAAACTTTTTCGTTTTCGCATCTTTCAGCATTTCTTTTAAACCCGGCCTATCCAAAATATATCCGCTTTGATCATCAGTATAAATCTTATAAACCTCTAGCCCCAAACGTTTGGCATGATCTAATAGATACTCCCGCTGAACCTCGATAGAGTATCCTTCTCTTGCTTGGTCTTCTGTGCTTACTCTTGTGTAGATTGCTACTTTCATTAGCTTTTCCAAAAAAACTATCCTGCCCTCTAATCCACCCTTAAGGTGTTACGCCACTTTTTAATAGTTTCAATATCTTTTTCTGTAAAAACCGGGAGATTACGGTAATCCCGCTTGACTTTAATCCATCCCTTTTTTAACCAATGGTAGATAGTCAAGCGATGAACTTGTAAAATGACTGCCGTTTCCGTAATCGAATAAAGGTTTAATTTGTTAATTTTTCTCATGGTGTATAGTCTACACCATTATACACTGTTAGTCAAGCTTCTTTTTGAAGACGGCTTAGAAATAGTAGAGGTCTTTTTTCTTTCCTTTTCACAAAGTTCATCCACGACTTTTAGATCAACCACAAGAAGCATCTCAAAAAGTTTTTTAAGACGATTCTCTGCGTCTTCTTTCTCAAATTTTGTTTCTAGGTTTTTATCATCCATGGCAACAAAAAAGGGGCTGGCATTCCTGAGAGTTTCCTCAGAAACACCAGCCCCTTGGTTCTTCAATAGGACTGTCTTACATTACTTACCGAATTGTCAAATCCTGCTTCGTAAAAAATTATACACCATACTTTGATATTGTCAAGATTTTTTGAGGACAAATTATACGGAAATCTTTTTATAACTAGTTACTCTACGCTAAATGAATCTTTCCTCCGGATTCTCCGTATCTCTTCCTTAAAAGGCGCGACATCTATGGCTTTCTCTTCTTTGATTAATACCGGGACTCCATCTTCAAAGTTTATTTTGATAGAACCAAAAAAGCGCCCCTTAACCAATGAATCCAAATAATTATTTAATTTCTCCATTTATTTAGTCAAATTCTTCTTAACCTCTTATCTTGTGGCATATTAACCAATGTGCGGTTTTGCTACATAATGTGGCAATTTCGCACATTATATGGTATACTTTAATTGAAACATAAGTCAGTACAAAAGGTTAAGTTGATAATAGCAAACCATTCGAAAGAATGGGGCGCAAAGCTATAGAGCCTAAGTTCCGGCATAACCCCGGAATAAGGCAGTCAGTTGCCGAAACTTTTTGATTAGCCCCATTCTTCTGAAAATGAAGCAGAATGGGGTTTTTTGTCTTTAAAGGAGCTCTAATGAAGCCCAAATATGGTATTCTCATAGTTGATGATGACAAAATGCTCGCTGAAGATGCCAAGCAATGCCTTGAGCATGAGAAAGAGATAGATCTCGAGGTAGATATCTGCACCGATAGTCAGCAGGTTATCCCTTTTCTTGGCAAGAAAAACAAATATTACGATGTGGTGCTCCTAGATGTCAGGATGCCCAATTTGAGCGGCACCGAGCTTCTTCAGCTTATAAAAAAGAATTTCCCGGATATCCATGTAATTATTATCTCTGCCTACTTGGATGAATATAACCGCGATGAGCTTATCCGTTTAGGCGCCTACGCTGCATTTGAAAAACCCTGCGATTATCATAAGGTGAAAGAATACATTAAACGCGCGATTGACGACATCGAGATAACCACATTAAGAATAAAGGGCCTTGACCTAAGAAAAACCGTGTATCAGGTTGCCAAAGAACTTATCTTTAAAGCCCTAAGGCGCAGTGACTGGCATCTCGAGAAAACAGCAGAGACATTAAACATTACGCGTTGGTGCCTGGATCGCTGGATGAAAAAGCTCTATATCAAAAGACCGGCTCTTTGAAACTTACGTATATTATAACATGGGTTTTTGGTTTAACCCGGTTTCGACAAAGACAGCCAAAAACGCCTATGTGCGATAATGCTACAAAGAAAGCACTTTTTGAGCGAAAACGCACATTCCCTCTGTAGGCAGGACTTTAATAATGTAGCACTTTCGCACATTGGGAACTTTTAAAAAAAGATTAAAAATTATCTTGACAGGTTTTTAAGAATGGGGGTGAACCATGGAAGAGCTTGATTTTAACAATATAAAACTGGATGATAACGATAAGAGGATTTTTGATGAGATAAAAAGTCTTTCTAAGGCTAACAGCATAGGCGAGGCACTAAGGTGCATTAACCATGCTGTAAATGGCTATCTGCACAAAGCTTTGTTAGCGGTTGAAAATCTTCAGAACGGTATATTAGATACTCCAGAAAAACAGAAAGAGGCCTTCATGAAAATTATCCAAAACTCTCTTAAGGCATCCTTGGTTGTCAAAGAATTAAGAAAATTATATCATCTATAACTATTGAAGTCATTTGATCTAAATAGCCTTCGCCTCCAAATATCCTGCTTAATCCTGCACTCATTCTACCTGATTCAAGCATAACAAGAATATCTTTTAGCGCAGTTTTAGTCTAAAAGTGGGTTTCTATCTTAGAGTAAAGATCCCCAGGATATAACTTAGGGGAAGTTAAGGCATATAAAGGATTATAGAGATAAAACGCGCGTAATCAGAATAGATGCTTTAACAAGCGAAGAGTCTTTATTTTTTAAATTAAAACGCAGCTTTTCCGTCCGCAGAAGTTGTGCTGAAGAGTTCAACTGATAAAGAAAACTTACCAAGGAATCCATTGTACCCTCTGCCTCAACCTCTACGCTATATTCCCTGTAAAAACCCTTATCCTTTGACGGTTGAGGTTTTAGGTCTAACAAATCTATATTGGATTTCTTTGCCATCGCTTCTATTCCACTTAGCATCGAAGCTGTTGTCTCTTCTTCAGAGCCAAACCCTTTAAAATACTGGCTATATTTAGCGTATTCCGAAAGAATCGCCGCTTTCTGGTTTAAATTGTACAGGCCCATCTTCAGCTGTTTCTCATTTATCTTAACCTCCTGCCCAATCTGCTGAATCTTTTTGTTAATAGGATTAAGAATCAGCCGGTCCAAAAACGCCAAAGAAACGATTATTGCGGCGGCCGTAAGGCCTACTCTTTCCTTTTTTGAGACATTGCTGAAAAACATTTAATTATTACTCCTCATAGGCACAAACAATTTCAAAATCCACAAATTCATTATTGTCCTCTTTTTTTTGCGTCGTATAGCTATTTTTAACGTTCTTAAAATAGTGCGAGTTTTCCAGAATCCCGACAAATTTAAATACATCCGACATCGCAGGGGCGCGGCCTTTTATGGTCAGCTGTTTTTTTCTTTCAATATCCACGCTTGTAAGATATATCTCTTTAGGTATGACTTCATACAAGCCGCTAAGCAGGCTAAGGCAATCGCCCTTTGCGTCCAGGCGCTCCTGAGCGAGGTTAATCAGGCGGCGCATCTTGTCGATTTCCTGCGCCCCGTCTTTTATCTTAGCAAGCTTATCCTCTAGCTGCGCTTTATACGTATTTCTATTGTATATGTTAAGGAACAATAAAAACGTCAATATTGTAAAAATACCGATAAACAATATCCCTGCCTTAGTTAAATATTTCTTCTTCTCTTCCACTCGTCTCTTAATGCGCGTTTCTTTAGGCATCAGGTCAAATTGCAACGCGTTGTATTTCATGACAAGGCCGACCAAAGGAGTAACGGAAATGAATTTGCAATTCTCTTCCATGCGGATAGACCTAGCGGTATCCAAAACCTGGCAGGGAATATCCAGACGCGAGCTTAAGATATTGGCCAGATCGGGTATATTCTTGGCCGCGCCAAGCAGAAATAATTTTGCCACTCTTAACCCTTTCGCCTCTCCGAAATAAAGATCTATGGAATGCCTTAATTCATCAATAAACTTTTCCTGATAACGCTCGCGCTCATCTATAAGGTTATTTGCGCCTATTAAGATGTTTTTTGTAAAAGAAGCTCTTCCATTGCGGAGCACGATGAAATCGGAATAATTTGAATCGATATCAACGATAATAATTGCGTCCGCGTCTCTAGGTAGCCGCGGCAATTCAACACTATTAAACCAATTATAGACACCTTCGGAACTAAGAGCGACTTTATACACATCGATACCGACCTTCTCCAATGCGGCAAGCCGTTCTTTAATCAGACTAAGTTGAGCGATCACCAGCATTATCTTTGTGTAGCCTTCTCTTTCGGATTCAAATATCCTGTGAGAAAAGACTATTTCTTCCTTTGCATACGGCGTCTGCTTGCCAATCTGCAACTCTATCATATCCGCTATCTCTCTGGGGTTTGTAGAAGGCAGCTCCAGAATTCTCGCGGTAACCAGGTGACGCGGAATACAGGCAAGGACATTATTTTTACTTAACTTTAACTCCCTGAATATCCCGGAGATAGCATCCGGGACAGATTCTTTAATCCGGGAAAGCTTCATAAATTTGGCCCTGGTAACGAAATCGGCCCGGGAAAGAGAATTACACTCCAAGATCTTAAGCCAGTCATTGCCGATCTCAATAACTACAATCGGCTTACGCCGTAAGTTCAGAAAGAACTTACGGGGCTTATTGGATAACCTCCCTATGTTTTTTATTCCCATTCCTCTCTCCAAAACTTCATTTTTTTATCACGGTCAAACACAAAATGTATGCCGGCTAAGGCAGGGCGGTTTTTAAGTTTTCCTGTGGCCTTGCCTGCGAAGTTACCCGAAGCTACAGAAATTAAGCCGCTTCCTATGGCGCTGCTTAATTGGTTGATTTCTTCCTGTGATAAATCTTCTACTTTGCGCAGTTCATCAACAATGGAAGAGACGTTAGTAAATACATTGTCATCTTTGGTCGCCTCAAGACCATCTTCACCATTACGAAAATGGATGATTTTCTCGGCTAAAGTATCACTTATTCCTAAACTTTCCAGGACTATCTTTTCAGCAGTATTGATATTCACTGCGCCCTGGTTATATACCGTAATCCTGTCCTTTACTTTGGAGAAAATCTCCTTGTTTATACCTTTGACCAAAAGCAATTCTTCGATAACTTCAAAATCTTTATTCTTGCAAGGGTATGGCTGAATTAAAGTTTGATAATAAGAATTCTCTGCGCCGAGTTCCCGCGCGTCATTATCGCTATCGCGCCAATCAATGATAGAATCCGCGATGCCAGAGGCATCCTTAGGAGTTACTCCTGTTGTTATTTCAAAAAATCTTTTCAGCACGTCAAACGGCGCCTTATTGATATTTATTTTTCTTTCCTCGTCCGTAAGGTCTATACTGAAGAGCCCCTCGCCCAGCTCTTTTTTTTTAAATTCCTTATCGTTACGTAAGTCTTTAAGCGCATCGTAACCTGGCGTTTCATCAGCCGCGACTGTCTGGACCACCTTTTTTACGCCGGCTTTAGCCAAATAATAGCATTTAGCCCTTTCTTTAAGCTTAGAGGCCAAGCTAATCTGCGAATTGATATATGCGTTCAGAGCCAGCGCAAGCGCGCTTAGAAAAAATAATGCCCAGAGCGCAACGATGAGGATACTACCTTTCCGCCGGCACAAACACTGTCCTGGTGATTTTAACATCCTTGTCATTATCGTCTTTAAATGTTATTTTCGTCCTGACTGCTCCTGGAATACCGTTAAGAGACTGCCAGGAATCCGTCCAGATATATTCTCGCGTCTGGGGGTCAAGATAACAATAGGTAAAAGCAACGTCTTTTAGAGAGGCTAATGCTCTTGAACCAGAGAAGGTACCGGCATAGGCGTTTTCTTCTCTTACCAATGAGTTATTTTTTGTATCAAAGTAATATGTTATCCTGCCTAAAGCAGAATCTGCCTGCAAACCAGTTAGGCCAGCAAACGATACCTTTTTATTTTCACCGATAAAATCAATGCCGCTGAAATTAATGGTATTGTGTAAATCGTTCTCCAGCTTCTCAAGAGAGAGCAGAACATCAGCCTGCGTCAGGCCGGAATAATGCATCCTTTTATATGCCTTTATGCCCATAGAAAATGTAGAAAATATAGCCAGCCCTATCATCACAATTATGGAAGAGGTGATAAGGAGCTCGAGGAGGGTAAAGGCGTTATGCGTATTGCGTTTTGCGCAAGACGCAAGACGTAAGACGAGACTATTCTTTATTTCCAACATAGCTCTCCAAACTAAACTTCCGGGAGTTAACATCATCTTTCTTATAAATGCTCACCTTTAGTATATTCAAATTCTTGGCATCTGACGGCTCTACGGTTTCCTCCCATTTAAAATTCCCATATATGCCCTGCGCTTTGCCATAAGTTGTGCCTAAGGTAAGTCCCTTATTTTGCAACTCATCCAATTCAACTTCTGCCATCTTTTCTTTGGCCAGACATACTGCATCTATGTACTCATTAGAAACCTCTGAAGCATTAAGTAAACCGCCATATGCCCTGATTATGCCGATTAGCCCAATGGCTAAAATGGCGATGGTAAGCAGTACTTCAACGAGTGTAAACGCACTATTCCCAATTCTTGACGTCATCTTCTGTATTCTCCAAGCCGTCTTTGCCCAACGAATATAAATCATAGGTTGCCGGATTATGCTGGCCTGGGCATTTATACTGGTAAGGATTCTTCCAAGGGTCAACAGGTTTCTTTTCAAGATACGGCCCTTTCCAATTGGACGGCACAGGATTGGAAGATGGTTTTGATAGAAGCGCATTGAGCCCCTGCTCTGTGGTCGGGAAGTTCCCATTATCCAGCTCATAGAGTTTCAGCGCCATAGCGATATTGGAATTAATATCCGCTTCGGCTATGGTAACCTTTGCCTGCTCTGTGCGGCCGCTTAGGCGCGGAATAACCATCGCTGCCAGAGCGGCAATGATGATGACCACAATCATAAGTTCAATTAGAGTAAAACCTTGTTTGGTCTGCCGGTTTACCGGTCTGCGGGTTTGCGGGTTAAACCCGCTGACCCGCTGACCCGCTGACCCGCTGACTATCATACGGTTATGCATGTTTTTTAACCTCCTTAATATATCAACGCGCTGCGATGCCGATATTAAATATGGGCATAAGCATCGCAAAGACGATAAAACCAACAATCGCGCCGATAACTAAGATAAGAAGCGGCTCAAGCAGGGAAGTGATTATTTTAATTGCCTGCTCGGTCTGCCTTTCATAAAGTCCGGCTATTGTGTTTAAGGACTGTTCAATCTTTCCACCTTCCTCGCCTACGGCTATCATATTCACCGCAAAAAGCGGAAAGACCTTTATTGTCTTTAAAGCATCCGACAAACGGCAACCTTGATTAATTACTTCATCTCTTGCCTTTTTTAGTTCTGCCTTAAGCATATCGTTATCGAGGACATTCGTAGCAAACTCAAGGCCTTCGCAAACCGAGATCCCGTTTTTAAGAAGCAATGACAAGGTCCTGGCTAAGCGTGCAATTTCAGCGTCCCTGACGAATCTTCTGATAAAAGGAAGGCGCAATTTAAAAAAATCAAAGAGGAGCTTCTTTTTACTGCCTTGTTTTGCCCTGGCAAACATTGCGGACAGAAGGAAAAAAAATATCAAAATCCAGTACCAGTTTCCAGCCATAAACCGGCTTACTTCTATTAAGAGTTTAGTAGAAAAAGGTATAGCCTGTTTCATACCCTCAAAAAGCCCTATCAATTTGGGCAAAAAGAAGGTAAGCATAATAAAGACCGTGGCGATGCCTACTATGACGATTAACACCGGATAAGCAAGCGCAGCCTGGACTTTTTGCCTTATGTCCTCTTCTCTCTGGCGGTACTCTGCCAGGTTCTGCAAAACCTCATCTAGGGTACCGCTTTTTTCTCCGGCCTTGACCATGCTTACATATAGGTTATTAAAAAGCCGTGGGTAGCGACTCATTGCTTCGGAAAGCATCCTTCCATCCTTTATCTGCCTTTCCAATTCTGCCATAACTTTTGCAAGCGCCTTATTCTCTGTTTGCTGCGAAATTAAAATAAGGGCTCTTAATACCGGCACACCTGCTTTTATCAGGCTGGATAGCTGACGGGTAAAGATGTCTATGTCCTGGATCCTTATGCCACCGGTCATTGCGAGGAGCGACAGCGACGAAGCAATCTCTTTTTGGGATTGCTTCACCCCTTTGGGGCTCGCAATGACGGTTTCTTGTCTCATCTGCTTCTCAATTACGCTCACCGCAACTAGTCCCATAGCACTCAACTTATCCACAGCGTCATCTCGCGAAACTGCGTCTATCTCACCTTCAACTATCTCTGTTGGGCCTTTTTTGGCTTTATAGATATATAGTTGCATATTATTGCGTTACCCTCATTACCTCTTCAGGGGTGGTAATTCCCGCCAAAACCTTTTCCCATCCATCCTGGCGCAACACTTTCATTCCCAGTTCAATGGCTTTTTTCTTGATGATGTCTGAAGAGGTCTTTTGCAAAATCAGCTTTCTGATTTCATCGTTAACCAGTAAGAATTCATAAATTCCAGTCCTGCCCATGTAACCCGTATTGTTACAGGCCTTGCAGCCCTTGCCTTTATATATTTTAATTTCTAATTTTTTCTCTCTGATTTGGTCTTTCAAATCATCTTCTATCTGTGCTCTGACTTCTGACAGCTGTCCTCTGTCCTCTGCTTTACACTTGTCACAAATGACTCTTACCAATCTCTGGGCGATAAATGCCTCAACCGAAGAGGCAATAAGGTATGGCTCAATACCGATGTCAATTAAACGCGTAACGCCGCTTGCGGCATCATTGGTGTGCAAGGTAGAAAAGACCAAATGCCCCGTAAGCGCGGTTTGAATGGTAATCTCCGCGGTTTCAAAATCCCTTACCTCGCCCACCATCATTATATCAGGGTCGTGCCTTAACATGCTTCTGAGCATTGCCGCGAAAGTAACCCCTATCTTGGGATTAATCTGGGTCTGGGAAACCCCCTTTAACTCATATTCCACAGGGTCTTCTATGGTGAGAATTTTACGGGAGCGCATATTGAGCTTGCTTAAACAGGCATATAAAGTAGTGGTTTTGCCACTTCCGGTAGGGCCGGTAACAAAGATTATGCCGTGGGGCTTGGAGATTAACTGGCTCAAGGTTTGTAAATCGCTCTTTGAGACACCGAGATTAGCGATATCAAAAAGCATGGTGGTGGGCAGTATCCTAATCACGATATTTTCGCCGTAAAGCGTAGGTATAACAGAGACACGCAGCTCATATTCCTTATCAGCTATCTTGACCTTTGCGCGCCCATCCTGGGGGAGCCTTCTTTCAACGATATCCAGGCCAGCCATAACCTTAATCCTTGAGATAATCGCAGGATAGAGATATTTTATATTGTCTGAAATCGGCGTATCATAAAGGATGCCGTCAATTCTGTAACGTAAGGTCAGGTCATTGCGGAAAACTTCCAGATGCACATCCGTGGCGCGGTCATTAATCGCCTGATGGAGAATCTGGTTAACAAGCCTTATCACTGAGGCGTCTTCAGACATCCTTTCCAGGTCCTCTATGGCTGTCTCTTGGCTTGAAAGCCCTGCCTTAGCGGTTTCGCCTGGACTTTCAGTTAATAAGCGCTCTATAGTTTCAGCAGCCACGCCGTAGTATTTCCTTATCGCAGACATTATATCTTCGGAAGTAGCCAAGACCTTTTCCACTCGCAAACTCAGATGCGATTCCAGGTCGTCAATAGGCCAAACCTCAAAGGGATTGGAAATGGCAATAGTCAAAACGTTCTCCTCTAAACTGACAGGCATAATCTTATAATGCCAGACGAATTTCGCAGGAACTGCCTTTAGCACTTTTTCATCAATCTTTATGTTCTTCAACTCTACAAAGGCAACCCCCTGCTGTTCGGCCAAAACCTGCAATAATTTTTTTTCGGTTATCAAACCCATCTCAATCAGAATCTGGCCAAGCAGTTTCTTTGTCTTCTGCTGTTGGGTAACCGCAAGCTCCAATTCCTTGGCAGTAATAACACCTTTTTCAACCAAGATTTCACCAAGCCGTAATGCCATAGTCGCTTTGCTCCTGTTTGCCGGTTTGCGGGTCCGCCTGTCTGCGGGTTGACCCGCAGACTCGCTAACCCGCCGACCCGCTGACTTTATTAATATTACCTACCATATAAAACCTGTCCTCTGGAACCGCATCCAGCCTTCCGGAAACTATCTTCTCGCAGCCCTCAAGCGTCTCCTTTAAAGTAACGTATTCTCCTTTTTTGCCTGTATAAATTTCCGCCACAAAAAACGGCTGGGTCAGAAAATTCTGCAGTTTTCTTGCCCGCTCATACAAGGTGCGATCGGCCTGGGAAAGCTCCTCAATGCCGATAACCGTAACAATCTTTCTTAACTCCTCGTATTTGGCAAATACCCTTAACGATTCCTGGGCGATAGCGAAATGCTCTTTGCCGATAATCGCCGGATCCAGATTACTGCTGGAAGAAAGCAGCGGGTCTATCGCCGGATAAAGTCCTAACTGAATCCTTTCGCGGGACAAGACCATTATCGCGTCCAGATAACTGAATATGGTGACCACTGCCGGATCAGTCAAATCATCAGCCGGAACATACACCGCTTCAATGGCGGTAATTGAGCCGCCCTCCTTAGAGCGAATCCTCTCCTGAAAATCGCTTACTTCAGAGGCCAGGGTCGGCTGATAACCAGTTTCAGAGGGCACGCGGCCCAAAAGCGTGGATATCTCGGCGCCTGCCTGCACAAACCGGTAAACATTGTCTATGAAAAATAAAACATCCTTATTCTGGTCCTGAAGGTGCTCGGCTAAGGTAATGCCGGTTAATGCTACCTCAAACCTGGCTCCGGGCGGCTCATTCATCTGGCCAAAAGCCATCATAATCTTATCTACGATCTTTTGCTTCACAAACTCAAAATACAGCTCGTTGCCTTCCCTGATCCTTTCGCCAGCCCCCGTAAAAACACAAGTGCCCTTATGCTTTTCCACGATATTATGTATCAACTCAAGGATCAAGATGCTTTTCCCCAGAGCAGCGCCTCCTAATATGCCGGTCTTGCTGCCTTTGACCATGGGGAACAAGAAATCAATAATCTTAATCCCTGTTTCCAAGAGCTCAAATTCCTCTCCAAGTAATCTGTCGGGATTAAGCCGGATACTAGAGATGCTCTTCCTTATGGATGAGGCCTCTTTATTTTCAATACTGCCTTTTCTGTCAATGGGCTCACCGGTAACATTGATAATCCGGCTAAATACCTCCTTTCCTACCGGCACGCTTACCGGCGCACCGCTTGGCATGGCCAGCGCATTGTATTGCAGGTTTAAGGTTGATGCCAAGGCGATGCAGCGCGCTGTGCTATTTTCTAAATGTTCGGCAACTTCCAGCACAACCCTGCGGCCGTCAAATGCCTTGGTTTCAATGACCTCATAAAGGTTAGGCACGTCTTCTTCGCGCTCAAACTTTACGTCAACTACCGGGCCCTGGACCGCGATTACTCTACCTGGATTTTTGTTATTATTCATTATTTTTCCCTGCGAATAAGCTGCGCTGAAAAGGTTTCCCGCATGCCTCTATCCACCAAATCATGATGGCTGCGAAAATATTGAAACTGGATGCGCCTGCCTCTTTGCAGCAAGACCTGATGGCTTTCTTCCAGATGCACTGTCCTTGCGGAAAACTCGGATAATTTGCTGTCTTCAAAAACTTCAAATAATTTTTCCGTAATCCAGGCGCCTAATAAAAATTCTATGATACTGTTTAGCGATGACTCTATAATAACGTCCTCTCTGCCCTCGCTCTTACGTTTTTCAAACAATTCGCTGCAGGGAAGAATCTTAATGACCTCTACCTTCTGAACCGTAAAAGAGATTGGCTTAGGGTAGACAAGGATGAGCCGTGAGAATTTGCGGCTCATTCCCTCTTTCATAATATAATCTTTTAATTTCACTGCTGCCTCATATCTTTCTTCGCCGACAATCCCGGGAAATTTAACAAAATTATGGCCTAAACCCGATAGATACCCTGCGCCCCGCTCGCCGATAACGATAATCTGGGCTTCTTTTGCGCCCGTGTAATTCAGAGCGGTATTGATGACGCGCGTGTTAAGACCGCCCATAAACCCTTCGTCAGAGGTAACCATAATAATTCCTAATTTGCCGGTTGTATCCCTGGCAAAAGGGTGGTCAATAGAACTAAAATCTATCATCTGAAAGAACCCCTCAAAGGCCTCCAGAAAAGTGGTAAAGCGCTCTTTCCTCTTCTCCAGTGCCCGGAATTGCGAAGAGGCAATTCCCTTGAGCACGTCCAGCAATTCCGTCAGCTCAGCGTTAAGCTCCAACTCCTTCTTTAATTTCTGCGCCGATAGCATCTTGCTCCTTAAAATATTTTACAAACGCGCTGTCCAATTCCTTACTAATCTCCGCTGTTAATTCTTTCGCAGATTCTAACTTTCCCACCAAGTTCGGATTATTCTTGGCGATATACCCCCAGATCTCGCTCTTGAATTTATTAAGCTTAACGGTATCAAACTCATCCAATATCTTCCTATCTAAGGCATAAAGCAGGATTATCAGTTCCGTAATTGATACAGGATTATTTTTATCTTGAGCCAGGATGGCGCTTATCGCTTCGCCGCGCCTGATCTTGCGTTCCGCCTCACCTGTCAGGCCTGATTTTAATTTTGTCAGCCGAAGCAGCTCTTTGTACTGCGCATACTCTAATCTGATAGTGCCGGCTAATTTCTTCAAAATAGGATTCTGGGTTTTGGCTCCGATAATTGAAACAGAGAACGCAAAATCTATTGCCGGCTTGAAACCCTCGGCAAATAAAACAGAGCTTAAATAAATCTGGCCGTCGGTCATTGAGACAAGATTGGAAGGAATAAACCCCGTAATATCCCCTTGAAGCGTATCTATTATGGGAAATAGTGTGATTGATCCGCCGCCCAATTCCTTGCTTAGCTTGCCCGCCCTTTCTATAAGTTGGGAATGGATGTAATATATGTCTCCGGGATAGGCCTCTCTTCCTGGCGGCCTTTCTAATAACAGCGAAAGCTGGCGGTAACTCCAGGCGTGCTTGGTCATATCGTCAAAAACAAGCAACACATCCCTGCTGTTATACATAAAATACTCAGCCAAGGCGGACGCTGAATAGGGCGCCAGATACTGTTCGCCTACGGTTGTAGAGGCCGTGGCCGCGACAATGATTGTATGGTCCAAGGCGGCTTTTAACTTTAAAAGGCGCGCCACTTTTAAAAGCGAAGAGAAACTTTTTCCTATACAGCAGTATATACAAATCACGTCCTTACCTTTTTGATGCAAAATAGCGTCAAGCGCAACGGTGGTCTTGCCGGTCATCCTGTCGCCGATGATTAACTGCCTCTGTCCGCGGGAAACTGGAACTACGGCATCAATAATCTTGGTGCCGGTTTCAAGGCTTGCGAAGGACTCGCCCCTATCCATAGTGGCCGGCGCTTCGCGGAAGACCGGGTACAGAGTCAGCCGGTCTGCCTGTCTGCCTGTCTGCGTGTCCGACCCGCTGACTCCAATAGGTCCTTTGCCGTCCACGGGCTCGCCCAACGCATTTACAATTCTGCCCAAAAACCCATCGCCCACCGGTATCTTAAACTCCTCTTGAGCACTAAATACCTCCTGGCCTATCCTTACCCTGTTTTCCTCTCCCAAAATCAAGACAAGGATATCCTCTTCTTGAAAACCAACAATCATCCCTTTTGTGGGGCTGCCATCTCCAAAATTCACCAGTTGCCCGTTCATAAAATTAGACAGGCCGCTAACCCGGGCAATGATTTTCTTCACTGCCCTTACTTTACCGATCTCCTTTATCCGTATCGCTGATGGCGCAAACGTCACCTGCATTACATTCCTTCCTTTTTAAAAAAGGCGATGAGGCATTCATTAAGTCCTTTTTTAATTTCCGGGGTAAGCGCTTTTTTATCCCGCAATTCTTCCAGTACCTGGCTGAAATTTTCTTTAGCAAAATCCAGGATGTTTTTCTTGAAACGCTCTATTGCCTCTTTAGAAAGCACCTCAAGGACGTTTTGTCTTAACGCATAAAGCAGGATTAACTCTTCCTCCAGGGAATATGGCCTGTTCTTCTCCTGCAGAAAGAGCTGAGTCACTATTTCGCCGTGTTTTAAGGCACGGCTTACCTCTTCTGATATCCCGGCCTTAAATCTGGTTACCCGCACAAGGTCGTTATACTGGATGTATTCCAACCTAAGCATGGCGCTTAATTCCTTCATTGCCAGACACTGCACCTTGTTGCCTATGCGGGAAACAGAAAGCCCCAGGTCTATTGCGGGCTTAAAACCGGAGCTGAACAGAGCGGCATTCAGGTAAATCTGACCGTCGGTCATTGAGACAAGGTTGGAAGGAATAAAGCCGGTGATATCTCCCTGAAGCGTATCTACGATAGGGAAAAATGTCATTGAGCCGCCACCGCGCTCAGGACTTAATTTCCCCGCTCTTTCCATCAATTGCGAGTGTAAATAAAATACGTCTCCCGGATAGGCGTCTCTTCCCGGTGAGCGCTCCAGCAAAAGAGAAATCTGCCGGTAGGCCCAGGCGTGCTTGCTTAAATCGTCAAAGACCACAAACACGTCTTTGCCGTTATCCATAAAATATTCGCCTAATGCGCAGGCAGTATAGGGCGCTAAATATTGGTCGCCTACGGGGCTGGAAGCGGTCGCGGAAACGACGATAGTATAATCCAACGCTCCATTGGACTTAAAGGTCTCAACAATCTTTACCAGGGAGGCGTAGGCACGGCCTATGCAACAGTAAATACAGATAACGCCTTTGTCCTTCTGGTTGATGATGGCATCTATAGAGATGCTGGATTTTCCGATCATCCTGTCGCCGATGATTAATTCCCGCTGGCCCTTGCCGATGGGGATAGTGGCGTCAATAATCAAGAGTCCGGTTTCAAAAACTTCGGTTATCGGCACGCGTTCCAGAACGCTCGGGGCATCCCTAAAAAGTGGGTAGTAGGCAGATTGGAATCCATCGTCATTGCGAGCGAACGAAGTGAGCGAAGCAATCTCGCTTTTTGAGATTGCTTCGTCGGCCTTCGGCCTCCTCGCAATGACAGGCGATGCAATTGGACCTTTCCCATCCAGCGGCTCTGCTAACGCGTTTACAACCCTACCCAAGAATCCTTCGCCCACAGGTATCTTAAACGTCTCCATAGAGCTATAAGCAGGATCTGCGACCTTAACCTCTTCGGTCCTGCCTAAAAGAAGGATTAAGGACTCATCTTCAATAAATCCCATAATCATCCCCTTGGCATTTGCTGTTATGTCAAGCAGCTGGCCATTCATACAACTAGACAGACCAGTGACCTTTGCCACGCTCTTTTTGATTTCTTTGATTTCGCCTACTTCTCGGATTTGGAGTGTTTCCATTACCCGCTAACCTTTCTTTAACGCCTCTGCCGCTTCCCTGAGCTTATTCGCCAGACTGCCGTCTATAATAAGACTGCCTAATTTTATGGTGATGCCGGCAATAATATTTTTGTCTATCTTTTCTTCAAGCGATATCTCTTTGCCGCTTTTTTTAGAAAGGACAGTTATAATTTTTTCTTTCTTAGGCTCAGGAATTTCATAAGGAGCGAGCAATTCCCCTTTATGAATATTTATTTTTAGTTTTTCCGGTGCGGTCTTTTCTATCTCTTCCAAAATATTTTCAACCAGCCTCTCGTGAACAGATAGTTGATTCTCCGTACTTAAAACTGTGTGAATTAACCGCAAAGACTGCTCGATGCTCTTTTCCACCATTCGTGATTCTATTTCTTCTTTGAGTTTTTCCTTGGTGTTCAACGCCTGATTAACAATGCGCTCGCCTTCAACCCTTGCCTTATTCAAAGCATCCTCTTTTAATCTCCCTATCTCTTCCTCGGACTGTGCCTTTAATCTTTTTGCCTCGATCTGCGCCATTTCCAGCTTCTCCTGACACTGTTTCTGGGCATCCTCTAACTTCGCGGCCAGCTCTTGGGCCTTTTTGGAATTCTCCTCGCTTAATTGCTGCAGCCGCTTTGTCTCCATAAAAGACGCGGAATACATAATCTTGCGCAAAACGAATACCAGCCCAAGAAAGGTAATTACCTGGATAATGACGAGTTGGACTATCAGCATATTTACCTCCAAATCCTATTTCCCGAACAACTGAAAAAGCACTAAAAGCGCGATTACCGCGATCGCCTCCGCGAAAATAAGGGCGATAATCATTGCCAGTAAAATCTTCGGCGCTGATGACGGATTCCTGCCCAGAGAACGTATACTCGCATAGCCAATAGCCGCAATGACCGCGGATGGCCCGAGGATGGTGACGAACATTACAAGTATTATGATAAAGTTTCTCATATCGTCAGTACCCAAAGTGTCATAGCTTCAAAGGGGCATGTCATTGCGAGCGAAAGCGAAGCAATCCCTTTTAGAGATTGCTTCGGGCGCTTCGCGCCCTCGCAATGACGTACGCACAGCACCCGTCGCGCAATGCATTTTACTCTCTCTCTCTCTCTCTCTGAAATACCGGTAATTCCGTCCAGTAAAATGTCTTTGAGTAAGCTGGCAAAAGGATCATTTTTCTCTCTCAAACTACTCCATAGACCTAAACGCAACTTCTGGGTATTGGCATATTTTGAGTGCGCCACCCAGCAGCGGACAGAATCACGCACTTCATCTGCATCCATCCTGGCATTATCAAACAGGTAAGCGAACTTTTTCATTCGCTTCCTAAAACGCTTCACATTGTCCGAAGCAAGCCGCCTGTAATCATTGAATATCCTGGATCCCAAGAATTTTATTCCGTTCTTAGTTTTATATACCTGGGTTTTCCCCTCATGCAGTTGGAGTCCGAGTCTACTCTTTAAGAAATCCCTTATCTTGGCCTTTGCCTCAAACAATGCCTTTTTATCATCGTCAAAAATCAAGAAGTCATCCATATAGCGAAGATAATAAGTTATTCTCAAATCAAATTTGACGAAATAATCCAACTCGTTCAAATAAAGGTTAGCAAAAAACTGGCTGGTGAGGTTGCCGATGGGCAGGCCACGCCGAGCGTCTTTGCGAGGGGCCGGAGGCCCCGAAGCAATCTCGCTTTTGAGATTGCTTCGCTCGGCTTCGCCTCGCTCGCAATGACACGAGCGCGCTGAATCAATAATCACATCTAATAACCATAATAGGTCATCATCCTCGATCTTTTGCCTGATAATACTTTTGAGCACACCGTGGTTTATAGAATAAAAATATTTCCTTATGTCGCCGTGGAGGCAATAGGCGCAAGTTCGCAGAAAACTCTGAGCCCTGTCTATCGCTCTATGCGAGCCCTTGCCGATTCTGCAGGCATAAGAATCAGGGATAAAGGTTTTGTCAATTACCGGCTCAATAATGTCATGCACGGCATGATGGACGACCCTGTCCCTGAAGGGCGCCGCGGCAATTCTGCGCTCCTTAGGGTCATAAATGATAAATAACCGGTATTCGCCGTGCCGATATGACTTGGTTGACAATTCTTTATGAAGGCGGCCGATCTCTTCTTCCAGATAAAAATTAAAATCCGCTGTGGTATCCCTGTACCGCCTGCCCCTTGCCGCCATATAAGCAGAGTGGTAAAGGTTATTTTTATCGACTATCTTGGGGTAAATATCTTTTATCTTCATATCGTTTTCATATTCGTCATTGCGAGGGCTTTAGCCCGAAGCAATCTCTTTTTTAGATTGCTTCGTCGGCCTTCGGCCTCCTCGCAATGACGGATAACATTCAAGAAAAAGAGGAAGTCTTTGCGCAACGTGCACCGTTATTGTTGTTGCGATTCGTGTTCGTGTTAGCGGCGTTGTTACGGTCGGATACACGAGCGTTCGTCGCATCATTGTTCCAATTGCCGCCGCGAAAGCCCGAACCGACCGCGCCGCGCGAAACAGCGCTTTTTAAAACGCTACACCTTTTCTAAATCCTCTTTTTCCCTTTTGCCGCTTTGCTAAACAAGGAAGAGGAATAGCGTCTGGACTTCCCCCTTCTACATTCTCCGCACCTGACATCCATAAACGTCAGGCCTCTTGGATTCTCTATTCAAGGATCAGATACCCTCATCCAACCGCCAACCATTTTCCCGATCTCTATAGACGATTGGGAGAAGAAATCATAGGCGTTTATATTGACGTATTTCATATCCTTGGCAATGCGCATCATAAAACGCAAAAGGTCAAGCTTTAGATTGACTTTTATCAAAATCTCTCTTTTATTCTTTGAATACACCGCCTCAATGAGCATCTCCAAAATATCCAAAAGAATCCGCTCAATCCTGTCTGCCAACAAAAACCTCTGGTCTTTCGGAAAGTTGGCAATCTTCGGCAGCATCCAGAGGATGAGCTGATAGTGCTTTTCGACGACCGGCGTTAACTTCTTCATTTCTCATGTCAGCGTAAAGTGCAAAGTGAAAAACGTAAAATTAAAACTTAAAAACCTCAAAAGAACAAAAAATCCAAAGAGCAACAAAATCAGGGGGAAGTCCTTGCGCAACGCGCACCGAGAGTGCTGTAGCGAACCGCGCTCGTGTCAGCGGCGCTGTAACGGTCGGATACACGAGCGATCGTCGCACCACCGGTCCAAGTGCCGCCGCGAAAGCCCGAACCGACCGCATCTGTCCCCGGCCAGTTAGTAACATTGGCGTTGCCGTTTGCATCTAATGCGCCGTCGCCAAGGCCGCCGTCAAAAAGCCTTCCGGTGGCATTACCTATAGTTACAGGGCGTTCCCATAAATTTCCTGATAATTCCATAACCCCATAATAGCTTGCGCCGGCCTGGGCCCTGGTTGTCGTGGAGGTAGGGGCAAAGCCGCAGCGCATCGGCCCCTGCGGCTGAGAGGCACGGTTGCCATAGTTGCAGAGGCCGTTTCCGCTGTTTGAGGCGGTTTCGTTGGCGGCGCCGCCGTTGGTGATGTTGGCTGACTGTGTAATCGTGGTCGAGCCCCAGGCGTATTCGTCAGCAACCGCCGAGACAGTGCCTCTGGCGGCTTTCTCATATTCCAGCTCGGTCATCGGGCGCAGACCCGACCAGTCAGCGTAGGCAATTACGTCAGCCCAGCTCAAGAAGTTACACGCCACATACTGATTTGCCCCTGCTGCGGCGTCACCTGAAGTCCAGCTTATGGTATTGCGATTTACTGTTTCGTCTGATGCTTTTCCGGTTGAGTTTAATACACCGCCTGTTATATCTCTGGTTGACTTTTGATCCGCGGTCAAGGTATTAAAAAAATCCACCCAGGCGCCTTGCGAGAGTTCGTATTTCATAATGTAAAATGCGTTGTAGCCGTTTGGCCAGGAGGCATTGGGCGCGGTTTGTCCTGTGGGGTATCCTCCTGAAGCATTTGCCGTGGCTGTAGTAATCTGGGTTGAAGTAAATTCGCCTGTGCCGGTTCCGCCTGACCCGGCATAAAATGCGCCTTGCGGAATATAAACCATCTCTATGGCAAACACTTTGACGCGCGCAGTGCTTGATGTGGAAAGGCCGTCTGCGCCCCAGTCCCAGACAAATTGTATGCTGGTGGTAGAGACCGTACCAGAGCCATTAGAAGTCCTTTGTAAGAAAGCGCCTTTTTTGTCTGTGGGAACGACTAAATCAAGGCCGGTGCCTGTGCCCTGGGAAAAATTAGCCGGGTTTGTGCCGCTGGTCTTAAGCGTGGCATGCGACCAGGTAGCGCCGCTATCTGTGGAATACTTGATAAAAACCCAGGCGGCATCGTAATTGATGGCGTTTCGCCAAGAGTTATTCCAAGAGATGTCAAGCTGCACCTTGCAGGTTTGAGCGGATGTGCTCTGGCCGGTGATGGTGACGTTGGAGACGGTGATGTTATTCGCTAAAGCTACGTCAGTGGATAGTGTATAGTGGAGAGTGAATAGTAAAAAGAAGAGAAAAACGATGCGCAGTTTAGTGGATAGTGGATAGTGCATAGTGGAGAGGGTCATTGTTTCCTCCGATTTTTGAGCGAATTGATTAAGCCGCGTAACAATCTTTTTACTTCATAAATTTTATCTGTAATGATATCTGTCTGCTGTTTAGATAAAAAGGATAGTTTATTTGAGAGAACGACCAGAGTTTCTAATTCGCTTGATGAGCCGAAGGCGATATATAAAAACTGAATAAATTCATTCGTACAGTTGCGGGAATAGCCTTCAGAAATATTAACAGGAATAGATACTGCTGCCCGTCGTAATTGGCTTATCAGGCCATACAACTCATCTTTCGGAAAACCTTTGGTCAATCTGTATATCTCTACTACCAAATCGGACGACTTCTGCCAGACAACCAGTTCCTTAAAATCTCCTACTGTCATTTTTTTCTTTTCCTCCACACTCTACACTATCCACTATACACTTATTCTTCAACTAATGCCACAAGCTCATCCTTACGCATCCTCATTATGCCTTTGCTTATGACCACGGACTTATTCCAGTCAATAATAATCTCGCCTCGGCGTAAGATGCTGATAATGGGCTTATGCAATTCCAGGACCTCAAATTCGCCCTGATCTCCGGGCAGAAAGACACTCTTTGCCTCGCCTTCGTATATGGTGCGCTTGGGGTTGAGAATCGTTACCTTAAACATTGTTTAGTGTATAGTGCATAGTGGAGAGTGTATAGTCCGTCATTGCGAGGCACCGCAGGTGCCGAAGCAATCTCGCTTTTAGGGATTGCTTCGGTCGTCCCTTCGGGACTTCCTCGCAATGACAGTTTTTCTATTCACTCTACACTATTCACTTTTTCCCACTTCCTTCGGTTTCTTGCTCTCACCCTTCTTAATCTGCACCCACCAGAGGATAAAGAATAAAAAGCTCACTACCGCCAAAAAACCGACGATGATCCAGATAATCTTCCAGCTGGTGGTTACATCAGGGGCCTTGCCGCGGAAGATGGACCTGCCCACCATCTCCATCCCCTTAGCGCCGCGCAGAACGCCTCCTTCGCCCCGCCCTCTGAATCCTGCCTTCTGCGCCTCTTCCAGGGTTATCCCCGCAGAGCCGCCTGTCTGCGTAACAAGCTTCTCCAGCTTAGCGACGTCCTTTTTAATTTCGTTCAATTTCTCAAGGCTAACCCTGTAATCGCCGATATGCCTCTCCACGCTTGAAACGGAGTTATCTTGAACAGTTTTTATATTATCAAGCTCGCTTATGATTTTATCGTTTAGGGATTTCGCGAACTCTTTATATTCAGAACTTGCAAGGATAGAGGATAGTTTCTCGGTATGCGCCTTAAGAATCTCTATCAGCCGTTCTGGGATCCGCCAGACATCCTTGACCTCTATTATAAATTCCTTTTTCTCACTCGGCGCTAAATTGACCGCGTCCTTATATATATAATAAATACCCTTCTGATAATCATAAGCGGCGTCTAATTCGCCTTTATTAACTAAATATTGCGGTTTTATCTCGACAGGAAGGTAATATTTTAAAGGCATAACCTTTTTTTCGGCTGAGTCGTTGGAAAGCTCTATTTGAAATTTTACTGTTCCCGCGTTTTCAATATCAGGAGTTATATTCTCTGTAAACGCGAGCTTGCTGCTGGGCGTGCCTTCGCCCATTAAGCCGCTGGCCGGTACAGCTTGTGGCCCGCAAACTTCAAACGCCAGATCTTCCAGGGTGGAGACATCCTTTTTTACATCCTTAAGAGTCGCCGTATTCGCACTGTGCCCGGAAATCCTCTCTTCTACAGTCAAGCCGCTTTGATTTTGCTTCTGCGCTATTTGCTCAAGTCTGCTGAAAATATTATCCGCTAACATCTTTGCCTGGTTATAGTATTCGCTGTCTTTCAATGCGGCAAGCAGCTTCTGCGCCTGCTGCCGCAATCCTTCAATCTCCTGCGCCGGGATAACCCAAATATCGTTCATGCCGATTTCAAGGGTCATCGTCTCCCTGGGCTCAAGCGTGACTTCCTGGTAGATATAGTAAGATGACTTTTCAAAATCATAGCCAATCTTAAAATTTCCCTTCTCGGTTATATCCTCGGGATTAATCTCTTTAGGCAGATAAAATTTAACCGGGACAGTTCTTACTTCCGCCTCGGAAGGGTTGGCAACGATCATCTTTAGTTTGACGGTCTCGGCGTAGGCGTTGTGCGTCGTGCGTATTGCGTCGTGCGCTAAGAAAAGGGATAAAACTATCGTTATCAGAAGAATTCGCTTACGCATAATTACCTCGTTTGTATAGAGATTGCTTCGGGCTAAAGCCCTCGCAATGACATATCCATATTGTCATTGCGAGCGAACGCAGCGAGCGAAGCAATCTCATTTCTTCTCTCCTTGCTCAAACCAGGTCTTGACTACCGGTTCTTCCTTCTTCTCCATCATCGTCTTTACGGCTTCGGTCATCTTCCTAAGCTCGGTAACCTGATTTTGCAGGCTATCCAAGGTAGCAGGGCCTTTGTAGGCCTCCTTTTCCACCGCGCCTTTTAAACCCTGTTTTTCAGCCAATGCCTGAAGGGCTTTTCTGGCCTCCTCGGTAGATGTAGTCAGTTTTTCCAAATCTTCTTTGCCCGCGTTATCGCCGGCATTGCCGATCAGTTTCTTTATTTCTTCCATCGCGGAATTTATATTCTTGACCAAAGTGTAGGCAGTCTCTGATTTTCCGTTAAAATCAACCTCTTTGCGTAACTGCTGTATCTCATTGTAGGCGGAGTTAACTTTTGTTTCCAGGCCAGAGGTATCTCCTACATAATTCTTAATTTCCGCCATTTTGCCGAATACGGTCTGCTGGCCCGCGGCGTTTGTCGGCGCTCCTAAATACTCTTCCAGGCTATCCACATAGCCGATAATGTCAGACACCTTGTAACTGCCCCAATTTGCAGCTATATTAGAGACATTTGTACTTACGCCTGAGAGCTTGCCGTAAAGGGTATTCGCTGTGGAAGCATCTGAAGTGGTTCCTATCACGCTTTTCATAGTAGAAATATTCGTGTTTACCGTATTCAAGGTAGTGGTAAGGGTGTCTACTTTTGACTCAATTCCCGTAAGGCCGGTGCCGCTTCCCACGTTGATAATCATGCTATCCACGCTATTGGTGGCGGATTCCGAACAGATTACCGTATAATCGCCGGTGCCCCAGCCGGATTGAAAGGTAACCTCATATTCATATACGCCGCTTGTGCCTATTTCGGCCATCGTCGCGCCGGAAATCCGGGCTGTATTGTTATCGTCATAAACGGTAATAGCCGGAGATTTGCCCGAATCGGTCTGATAGCGAATAGTTACCTTCTCGCCTGAAATAATCGAGGTGGGCCGGTTCAAAATCTTTGAGCGCGGGCCTTTTTTCAGCTCGCTGGCAATGGTATCAGGTATAGTTGTGCCTGTATCTTCCAAAATACTGGCAACCTGTGAGTATAGCGTAGTTCCCTGGTCCGCGCCAACAGCGGTTTTAACCGAAGTCATATCGGTTTGGAGCGTATTCACTTTTGTGGCAAGGCCGGCGCCTACGCTTGATTCAATTGCGGAGATTTTGTCTTCTGTGGCCGCGCGATGAGCGGTGAAATCGGCGCCCAGAGCAGTAACCTGTGCCACAGTAGAAACAGCCGGCACGCTAATCTGATATGTAATATTGCTGGAATAAGTAGCCCCCTGATAAACAATCTGGACCTTGCCGAAATAAGAGGTATTCCTATCTATATTGGTAAGGTCCCAACCCAACCTGAATACGCCGTTGTCATTGGGGGAAATTGAAGTTAAATTATTGCCTGCTCCTGCCCCGTTTATGTCAATGGCGTTGCCGTCTTTGTCTTCCATGCTCACAGTGCAGGAGGTCGGCCCGGTAACAATCGCGCCTGACTGTTCAAGCCAGGAGTTTATCTTAAAAGTATCGCTTGTCGCGTCATAAGTAAAGTTGGAAAAGACATGATATTCCTGGCCCGCCACCGAAGAAAGAGTCATTGTAACCGCTAAGGTCTTGGATGAATCCGCGGCCCAATTTGAGTAACTGGAATCGCTATAATCCGCCTTTGACCAGATGGTCGTATAAGTGCCATAGGGATAATTACGCGCGGTATTTACCCCTGAAGTTAAGCTTGAGGCGCTCCAGCCGGAGGTGCAGGTTACGCTTAAGTTGGCCAAGTGGTTTTGCGTCTGGGAGTCCTTAACTGTCCAGGTAATAGTGTAATAAATCACGTTAAAGGCGCTGGAGACCGCCTCGGTGGAGGGGTGGCCGCTCACCGCGTCAGTTACCTTTACCTTTACCGCCAGATTAGGATCCGCCTGCGGGTCCTGGCCCACTGCCTGAATGATATCGCTTACAGTCCAGGAGTAAATGTTGTTATTGGTGGTTGCGCCTGAGGTAATCTCTGTCCAGGCGGCGTAATTATCTTTCTCTGTGGCATAATACAAACGTATCTGGCCCACTGTGCCGGTGTTGGTCCAGGTGATATTGTGCGCTTCTGCCACTGCCCAATTTAGCCCGCTTGTAGGCGCGGTAATCGCCATATTGGATTTAATGGTAAAAACGGCGTTTGACTCATCATTTGAGGCAGGATGGCCGGAGTCAGCGTCAGAGACGCGCACCTTGGCAGATGAGGTAATTGCGTCAGGCACGGTCCAGGAATAGGTATTGTTATTTGTAGTTGAGGCGACAATCGTAACCCAGGAAGAACCGTTATAATACTCCAATTTCACATTGGAGATTGTGCCGGTATTGGTCCAGGTGATATTTGTTGAAGAGCCGACAGTGACCGTCTCACCGCCATTTGGCGCGGTAACCGCGATTACGGACTTGATGTTAAAGGCATCGGAGGTGGCTACAGGATCTGCGTCAGCGGCGTCGCTAATCCTGATTTTGGCAGTGGCTGAGGGAGTATTTGCCACTGTCCAGTCATAGCTTCCGTCGTTTAAGGTGGATGAGATAATCGTGGCCCAGTTTGAGCCGTTGTCAGTGGAATACTCTATTTTGACATTGGTAAAAGAGCCGGTGTAGTTCCAGGTGATGGTCTGGGACGAGCCGCAGTTCCAGGTTGCGCCGCTTGCCGGCGCGGTAATGCCGATACCGGTAACCGAGAAATAATTATCCGAGGCATCGCTTACAAGGCTATCCTGCGCGTCGCTAACCCTTATCTTAAAGGTTGTGCCGGTAGTAGTCGGCGTCCAGGAATAACTCCCTGTATTTGAGGTTGAGGCAATAATCGTATTTACGTCAGAGACGAAATTGTCGCTGGAATATTCCAGTTTCACGTTGGTGATGGTGCCTTTATTGGTAGTCCAGGTAATACTATGCGCCGAGTTTGCCGCCCACTCAATACCCGAGGCGCTGGGCACATCCAGCGTCAACTGGCCGTAAATGGTAAAGGAGCTGGAAGTGGAGGATGCGGTGTTTGCGTTGGGATCAGCGGTTGTGCTTGATACTTTCACTTTTACGTTGGTGGAGGTGGTAAAGTCATTGGGAACAGACCAGGAATATGAACCCGTGGAAGCGGTCAGCGATTCTGCGCCGGTAATTTGGGTCCAGGCTCCGTCATTTACCGAATATTCAATCTTGACATTAGAGATGCCGCCGGAGGTCCAGGTGATATTGGCGCTGGAATTGGCCTGAATCCTCTGCTCAGCAGTCGGAGCGGTAACCGAAACCTTTTGTACGGTAAAGCTGCTATTTGACTCATCCTTGACATCGCTATCAGAGGCGTCAGAGACACGGATTTTATAGTTTGTCCCGCCGGAGGTAACCGCAGGGGTCCAGGAGTATTCGCCGGTATTGGTGGTTGAGGCGGAAATGGTGGTCCATGTTGAGCCGCCGTCAGCAGAATATTCCAGTTTTACGTTTGCTACAGTGCCGGTGGTCTGCCATTGGATGGTGTGGGCATAGCCATTTGCCCAGGTCTCGCCGCCGTTGGGCGAAACAACGGTAAAGCCGCCGGCTAATTTAAAGGCGGAATTGGAGTTATCGGTAAAGGTTACATCAGCGCTGTTTAAAACCTGCACTAAGCACTGGGTTGAGGCAGTGGCAGGCGTAACCCAAGATAAGGGACTGGTGGCATTGGTGGAAAGCGTGGTCCAGCTTGAGCCGTTATTCAAGGAATACTTAACCGTATTCTGGCCGGTAGCAAGGGAGCCGTAGGTATTCCAGGTGATATTATAGGCGGTAGAAACCACCCAGACCTCGCCGCCGTTGGGCGATGAGACCTGGACAGGTGAAAGCGTATTAAATGCCGAAGAAGTAGCTGAAGTAAGGCCGGTTGCGCTGGCAGAAAGCGTGTAGCCGGTCCCTGCGCGGGTGATATTTAAGCCCTTGCCGGAAAAATCCGCCACGCCAGCCACTGCGGCCATAGAGGTTGTGCCGCCTAAAGAGCTTCCGGAGCCGGCGCCGTCATTGGCAATGGCTAAGCTGACGGTGTCGGTAGCGCTTAATACCTTATTATTATCGGCATCGCGTATCTCTATCACCGGCTGGGTATCAAAGGCAACGCCGGCGTAAGAATTGGATGGCGCGGTGGTAAAGGCGAGTTTTGTGGCGGTAGAATACCCCACTGCCGTATCCGTAGAATAGGCCGCCATATGGTCGCCGTCGCCGGAGCCGCCGTGATACATCGTGGGCGTAATCTGGCAATAGCCCCAGCCTGCTCCCGAGCCGCCGGTGTATTCGGCGTAGCTTAAATCACAAGTCACAAGTCCATAGGTCACCAGTAATAATAAAGCGATTATGAGTTTACGCATAGTTACCTCGCTAATCATAGGTCATAGGTCTTTATAGCGCTCTAACGACCTTTCCAAACCTTTTAACATACGGCCGCATTCGTTGTCATTGCGAGGCCTGCGAAGCAGGCCGAAGCAATCCCTAAAGTTCATCATACAAATCTTTAAATTCCGGGTTCATTTTGCTGATTAAGTCTATCTTTTTTTGCCTGGAACCCGCTTTAATTTGCTTCTCCCTTGTTATCGCGCTCTTTATGTCATCAAACACTTCATAGTAAACCAGCTTGTTGAGATTGTATTTTTTGGTAAATCCTCCAACCATCTTTTCTTTGTGCTCATAAATTCTTTTCTGCAAATCGCTGGTAACACCGGTATAGATAACGGTGTTCATTTTATTTGTCATCATGTAAACATAGCCTTGCTTTTCCATGGCCTTGTCATTGCGAAGCGCCACAGGCGCTGAAGCAATCCCTTTCAGAGATTGCTTCGCTCCCTTCGGTCGCTCGCAATGACGAAAGTGTATATCACCTATTACCTACCACCTATAACCTAACTTTCAAACCTTCAAAATTCCAAAAGAGCAAAGCGCTACTCAAATCAAGGGGAAGTCCTCGCGCAACGTGCACCCTTATCGAGGTCGCGATCCGCGCCCGCGGTAGCGGCGTAGTAACGGTCGGAGACACGAGCGTACGCCGCACCAAGGAGCCAATAGCCGCCGCGAAAGCCCGAACCGGTAACACCGGTGATTTCACCGCCGGAGTAACCCGGCCAGTATTGTAAGGATGTTCCGTTGGCATTGCCGTTTGTAGCAAGTGAGCCGTCGCCGTTGGCTCCATCAAAGGCCCGGCCTGTGGCATTACCTACGGTAACCGGCCTTTCCCACAAATTGCCTGAGAGTTCCATTACACCGTAGTAGCTTGCGCCTGCCTGTGCCCTGGTAGAAGAAGCTGTGGCAAACATACCACATCTTATCGGGCCGTCAGGAGTGGCGCTTGAGTAATTGCAGTTTGCGTTTGGCCTGGTTGCGCCCTTTGCCTCGCTGGTGGTGCCGGCATTTGAGAGGTCGCTAAAGTAATCTATGGTGGTATTTCCCCAAGCATACTCCTGATTTACTGCCGCAGTCGGGCCTCTGGCTGCCTTTTCATACTCAAGCTCGGTAAACGGCCGAAGCGCGGTCCAATCCGCGTAGGCGGCCAAGTCCATCCAGGATAAGTAATTGGCGGCATTCCATTCTCCGTCGCCTGATGAGTCAAAGGTTCCGTCGCCTGTGGCGGCATTTGCCGCGTAATCGCAGCCAAAGGTGATGGCACCGGAAGGGATGCTTGCCGGATTTCGGATAAAATCTCTATAACTTACGGTAGTAGCGTTGGTCATCGTATAGTTACTTGCGGTCTGAGAAACAATCCTTGTATTTTGCTGGGTGCGGGTGAGCATATTCAAGAAATCGCGGTATTGGCCCTGAGAAACCTCATATTTCATAATATAGAAGGCGTTGTAGCCGGTGGGAAAGCTGGCATTGTCAATTGTGCCGTTATTATCTGTATCCAGGCCACCATCGCCTTTAATGCCGATACCGGTTAACTCAATCTGGTCGTCGTCGTAACCATTTACATCAACTTTTATTGAGCCAAGCAGGGTAGTGCCGATGGTTCCGGCCTTGGTATTGTCGGTTACATGAAAGGCGTTTGTGGATTCGGAGGTTGCGTTTCCATCGCCTATATCAAACGAGCCGGTAGGGATATAGACCATTTCAATAGCCATTACCCTGATTACCGTAGTGTTTGTGTTGGCATTGGTATCGCTTACCCCGTCTGCGCCGTAATCCCAGGTAAGCTGGATGGAGGTTGTGGAAAGCGTGCCTGAGCCGGTTGCCGAGCGCTGGATAAAGGCGCCCTTTTTATCGGTAGGCACGATGATAGTTATGCCGGTGCCTGAGCCGATACTGGTGTCCGCGGGGTTTGTGCCGGCGGTCTTTAGGGTAGCGTGCGCCCAGGTTGAGCCGCCGTCAGTGGAATATTTGACAAAGACCCATGCGGCGTCGTAATTTGTGGAGTCCCGCCAGGAGTTTTCCCAGGAGATGTCAAACTGGATTACCTCGGTATCGGCGGTCGTATTTTGGCTGCCGAGGGCGGCGTTGGTGACGGAGATATTGTTGGCGTATAGCGTAGAGCGGATAGCGGATAGGAAAAAGAAAAATACCGAGAATAGTAAGATACTCAAAAATTTTCGCATTGGAACCTCCGGTATAGTATCAAAGTGTCATGTCATTGCGAGCGAAGCGAAGCAATCTCGCTTTTTGGGATTGCTTCGGTCGTCCCTTCGGGACTTCCTCGCAATGACGATCTTTTCTATACGCTGTCCGCTGAACGCTGAATTGCTATTTCACAATACTGATATTCAGCGCCCGTAAGCCCGCAAGACCAGCATCAACATATTCAACCTTGGTGTTGTCTCCTATTTGGACGTCCGACAGCGTAATGCTTTCGCCGTTCCTGGTAATCTTAGCGTCTCTAGGCACCGAAAAGGTCATATCGTCATAGACCGTAACTCCGTTCGGCTGCAGCCATCTTATTGTAAGGCGCGAGCCGACCCAGTTTATCCCGGATATATGCCCCCTGACTATCTGTATGGGCTTGCTTGCCTGGCCGTTTTGTCCATTTCCATACGCGCACGGCGCGAAAATTAAACCCAGGAAAATAATTAAAAACATCAGGATATTGGAGTATTGGGTACTCTTTACCATCTTCCTTTTTTTTCTTTAATGTTTTTTGCGCCGGGCTCTCCCCAAACTTTATTCTCTATGCCAAGCTGGGTGATGCGTTCCTTAACCTTTGCGGCATTCCCGCCATCCGGATCGATACCTAAATATTCTTCATAATTCTGAATCGCTTTAAACCTGTCGTTTTTGATGCTGTCATAAATAAGTGCTAAATTATAATGGCTATCGCCGTCATCGGGCCTGGCCTCTAAAACTTTTTCATATTCCCTGATTGCCTCATTCCATTTTCTCTGGCCTTGAAATATCACGCCCAGATTATAGTGCATATCCGCAGTTTCATTTTTCAGGCGAGTTAGCTGTTTATTAGCGTCGGCAAGTTTGCCAACCGTATCGTTTAAGGTATGTTTGAGTTCAGATTCTTCTTCAAGCAAACTTTTTTGCTTTTCCTGCAGCTTATCAACAATTGCCTGGTTCTCTTTACTCTCTTTCTCTAAACTTAAATTCTGCTTCTCAAGCTGCGAGGCCTTATCCTGCCACTTTCTGAGCTCTGACTTCAATTCTTTAATCTGTTTATCCAGTTCGTCTTTCGCTTTTCTGACGGGCTGGACGTCTTTCTCTAACTCTTTAATCCTTCCCGCCATCTGATTTCTGTCGCTCGCGATCTGCTTGCCTTCATTTATCATTTGTTTATTTTTTCCGTCTAATGCAACCATCGCCTGCTGTAAAACTGCTATCTGCTCTTTAAGCTTAGCGTTTTCTTCGGTAATTATTTTGAGTTTATCAAGCGCCTGGGTACGGTCACGATTCAAATCGGCTATCTCTGTCTGAGCCCTTAAATTTTTTTCTTTTAAGTCCGCATTCTCTTTGGACAGCTCCTCAACCCGCTGCTTAAGCCGTTCGTTGGCGGCCTCTATCACTTGCGTCGCTGCCGTTAGTGCTTTCTTGTCTTCTTTTGCCTTACCCCACCAGAAGGCGCAGGCATCATGCATTACGAACAGAAGACAGGAAACAGAGATCAGAAAACAGATTTTATTTTTTCGCATCACTCATACCCCCTGACTTCTTTCGGTTTCATTTTCTCATCCACGACATCCTTATCCCCGCTTATGATATGCGGGGTTAAAAAGACTACTATTTCTTGTTTTTCCAAATCATCACTCGTTTTTCTAAAAGCAGCACCAAGCACCGGAATATCACCAAGAAAAGGAAGCTTATCCACGGTTTTCAACTTCTCGTCCTTTCTTAATCCTCCGATAATAACGGTTCGGCCGTCTTTAACCATAACCGTGGTTTCTGCGGTCGTGGTGGCCACAATAGGAACCGTGTTGGTAACATCCGGGGCAATCTGATAATTAAGCGTATCGTCCACATTAGAAACCTCCGGTTTTACCTTCATCGTGACAAAACCCTCGTCATTAATTACAGGAGTAACAAGAAGCGAGACACCGACATCTACAAACTGCACCTGCGCCGCGGTTGTGGCAGTAGTGCCTCCTGTCTCAATAGTGGTAGTAACATACGCCTGCTTTGTGCCAACAAGCATCTTTGCTTCCTGACCGCTGATAACGGCGATACTTGGAGAAGAAAGATTTCTGGTTTCGCCGTATTCCTGAAGTATCTTAATGATGCCAGCATAAGTTTCACCTGAGATTACATCATTACCAACGGCGACCTTAAAATAATTGGTAATATCGGCAGGAAATGCGAAATCTCCGAAAAATTTTATGCCATATTTTTCCGCCTTTTGCCATACCTTATCCCAGTCAACGCCCATATCAAAATCATCGCTTAAGATTACCTTGATAATCTTTGCCTCCAGCAAAACCTGTTTTGTCTTCTTATCCATACCCTTTATTAATTCCTCAACCTCTTTCATTCTTTCGGATAAGGCGGTTACGATAACCTGGTTGTTCCTTTCATCCGCGGTGATAGTGCCTGTCTTCTTGGCCTCAAGGCGGCTGGATAACGCGGCCTGCACATCCTTAGCCTTAGCGTATTGCAAAGAAAAGGTTTTGGTAAGCATTACCTGATCTAATTCGGAGATTGCATCCTCCATTTTCCGGATTTTTTCCGCAGTATCCATTACAATTACTGTGCCGGACTCTTCATCCACGATAAGTTTGCCTATCTCGCTTTTAAGCACATCCAGCGCCTTAAATACGCCTTCGGGCTTGGTGTATTTTAATTTGAACATTTTTACCTTGCGCGTATCCTTAAAATTCTCTCCGTGGAGCGTCTTGTATTCGGCTTCAGTCATCACATATAGGATATCCCCGCGCTTTTCGTAAGCCAAGTTATTCGCGGTAAGTATTATGTCCAACGCATCTTTTATGCTGGTATCTTTTAAAAAAAGAGAGACCCTGCCCGAGACATCTTTTGAGGCAACGATATTGATGTTTCCCTTCATCGCCAGAAACTTTAAGGCATCCACGATATCCATATCCCGCAGGTCTAAAGCCATACGCTGACTTAGGCCATCTTCAAGGGAGGGAGGTTGAGCTTGCTTTGTCCCTTCGGGGCTCGCAATGACGGAAGAAGAATTTGCGTTTGCCTGCTCTGTCACAGAGGGAGCGGCTGGCTGCGGCTGTTCCTCGGGGTGGGCGCAAGGAGCGGATAGTGAAGAAAAAAGAGTAGGTAGGATAAACGTCATTGCGAGGAGCGAACGCAGTGAGCGACGAAGCAATCTCATTTTGGGATTGCTTCGCCCCTTCGGGGCTCGCAATGACAATCTCGCCACTCGCCACTCGCCACTCGCCACTTTTCTCACATCAGCTCCATCTCTTCCTCGCCGTATTGTAAAATCACCCTATCCTTGAGTATGGACTTGACTTTCATCCCTTTTATCTCATCCCCCTCTTTTAAAAAGTATGTCTTTTTTGCCGCCTTGTCTTCAATCATCGCCTCTAAGGGTTTACCCACCGGCTGGTATATACCTGCTAAACCCAAATCTTTTGTCAGCGCCTGCAAGCCGGAGCCGGCAATACCTTTTATCGCACTTGTAACCGGATGGAAGATATCCCTTTTTCTTGCCTGCTCTGCGTAAAACGTTAGCGGTTTAAAGGTGGCTATTGACTTTGAGTTTCTCACCTGATAGCCACCCTCGAAAGCAACACCGGTTACTTTGGATAAATTTGGCCTTTTTAACGCATAATACGCCGTTAATAATATAAGAGCGGCTAAAATAATGCATAAAAAGGCGTTAACTTTCTTAAAATCTATATCATTTAATTTAATTGGGAAGACAATGGATGCCGCGGCCATTGGCTCTCTTATTTGGTTGTTATGTTTAAATCTTGAAATAAAACTATCAAAGAGCTGTTTAAATCCTTTTAGTTTTAAAAATGGTCTGTTTCTGTGGCTTATGTTTCCAGCAACAGGTTCTTTAGTTTGCCGAATGGCTTTAAACAACCTCTCTTCCGGAGAAATATCATTCTTTACCATCGCTAATTCATTCACCTGCATATCCGCTTACTTGCTAGCCGATAAGGACACACTCATGTCCCTCTTAATTAACTCATCAATAATTTCTTTATCCGCCATCTCTCTCCTATGCATTACCAGATATTCCAAAGCATCGTGGCATAACATCGTAATCTTGCGGGGATAACCCTGCGTATAGTTGTAAATGGCCCTGAAAGCCGTATCGCTAAATAAGGGATAACGCGATGCGTAACCCGCTGCCTCTAACCGAAAACCTATAAAGTCCTTTACCTCATCTTCTTCCAGAGGATTTAAGACATATTTAAGGGCGATCCTGTCCCAGAAATTCTTCATAAGCTTAAGGCGCGGCAAGAGCTCCATCTGGCCCATCAGTATTAATTGCAGTATCTTGAATTCGTTGCTTTCGTAGTTCAGCAAAGAACGCAGTATTTCAAGACAGGGGTTGTTTATCTGTTGCGCTTCATCTATCAAAAGGACAATGGTCTGGTTTCTTTCCACCCCATTTTCAAAAAGGAATTTTTCCAATAACTTAAGATAATCCAGCGTCTTTAGCTCTCGTGCGCTGTCAGAATTAACCAAGATATGAAATCTTTCCGCCAGTTCCATCAAAAACTGCTGCTCGGATTCATAAATAGGGTTAAGCATTACTGCCACAAAAAGATTTGGCTCTGCGCTTAAAAACTGGGTTAGTTTTCTGCTTAAAGTGGTCTTTCCGGTCCCCACATCCCCCAATACCACGCTTAAGCCGCGCCTTAACTCAATGACGTTGCGCAAACGATAAAGCGCGGACTTGTGTTCATTGGACTGATAGAAAAATGCCGGGTCAGGACTAGTGGAAAACGGCTCTTTTTCTAAACCTAAAAGCTTGTAGTAGCTCATTTTTAGTTCTCCGGTCAGCGGGTTTGCCGGTTTGCCTGTCTAGTCTACAAACCCGTTGACCCGCCAACCAATAAAAAAACCCAGCTTCTCCCGCTATGGGAAAAACTGGGTCTAAATTTATTTCTATATTTAACGCTAAAAAAATTGCTGCGAGAGTTTTTTTACTCTCTCTCTCTCTCTCTCTCTCTCTCTCTCTCTCTCTCTCTAAAATTGCGTTATCCATCAGATTTCCCATCGCTATCCTGTTAAGTACTCTCGTTATTCAATTTTTTGCTGATTAATTGTAATGGGTATCCTTGCGCTATCAACTCTGCTATTTTTGCTAATCTATACTTAACATCTTCTTCGTTATAAAGCCTCCTGTTTCTCTTCTTGCCTACCACCTTTAATAAGCCAAGGTTGGTATAATGGTTGATGGTATAAGGCGTGAGATTGAATTTATGAATAAGCTCTTTTATGGTAAGCTTTTTCTTTGCCATATTAGTCATCTTGTTTTTAAAAAAAGTTTTGCAGTATTTACTGCAAGTTGGCATTAATATTATGGCACACTAAAAATATAGCACCCATTGCAATTTTGTCAAGAAAAATCTTACTATAAAAATTTTAAAGGGTTAAAATAATTTCACTGCGTCTTACTATCGGGTGATGCCTGTCTTTGCGGTTGGATTAATTGCTTATTTTCCACTCTTTTTAATGCTCGCTCGGTAGAATTAAGACGCCGTTTTCAAACCATAAATCTATCCTTTTTAGCGGGAAATCCGTCCATTCGATTTTCTCCCGGTAAAGCTCATTATAGTTTCCATCTTCGCATATCAGGACGACTGAACTATCCTCATTAACCGTAAGCTCCCAGACGCCGAATTCCTGCAACTCCCTCTTGGCATTAGTAGTAAATAATATTTTATCAATCAACCAGAAAGCGCCTCCCTCTTGAGCTACATACAAAATGCCGTCAGTATAAAGATAGCCGCTTAAATGCCTATACCAGTGTTCCATACCGCTAAATTGTCTCAATTCGTTTATTGTCAACATTTCAGAACTCCCTTGTTTTAATCATCATCTCGCTTAACACGGGGCTGTACATTCTTGCCTCACCTCCTTTGGCTCATCGGCGACCTCTACCCACATCACGCCGTCGATTACCACCCAATCATGGACTTCGCTCCAACTTATTTCTTTGTCTAATTTGCCTCTTTGTATCCACATTTTTCAGACCTCCTCTCCTTCATTAGGAAACATCATGGTAATGACGCCTCCCTCGTTTACGACCCAGACCTCAATGCCTGCCAGCCAAAACACCTGTAGGCTAAGCCGATCCGGATCATCTTTTTTGTTTGCGTCAACCTGCTGCCAGATTTTCTCAATCTGGCCCATAGTTAACCTTTCAGAAACTTCTTCCGTAACTTTCTTAAACTCCTGCATTAAAAATCACCTCCTTCGTCAAGCAAATCCTTGTGTTTCTCAACAAAGGATTCCAGACTTTCAGAGCCGTTGGGTTTAAAACTTTTGTTGATCAGGCTGTAGACCTGCTTCATAAGGTTTCGTTCTTCCCAGACCGCGGACATGCCAAAGGAATTCTGCGGCAGATCCTCTTCGCAGGTCCTGTATTGAGCCTTGCGTGCAATGTTATGCCTTTCCATGCAGGCATCCGCGCGCAAGACCCCATCCTCAAATTTCTCGTTTCTTTTGAATATTTTTGTTTTTACTTGGCTCATGTAAGCCTCCTTTCTTTTGACGCCTAAAAATACAAGCCCAATGATTTGAAGTGATTTTTGAGGCAGCCCGCAAAAATCACGGTCTTTTGTCAAGAAAACAGGTATGCCCGAAACAAACGAGCGTAAGCGAGTGAGTTTCCTGGGAGTCCTTTGGAAAAATTGAGGCTCCCCGAAGGGGCAGGAAAACCCTTGATGGCTTGTCTTTGAGGCAGACCACAAAGACAAGACAGAGGTGAATTTTTCCAAAGGATTTTCTTGCACAAAAGTCAATCTTGGGCTATTTTTATGGCGAGAAAAAGAAAGAGGCTGGAGTGAGGCAAGAAAAAATTAAAAGAAAATTTGAGGATGAATAAGCATAGCGCGGCAATGGAAAGGCTGTTTATTTCAGTTATCCGCTGTCTGAGATTTTGGCTTATTTGGATTGCTTCAGCATTGTCCTATTCTCAAAGCCTTTTGCCCTGTATTCAATTATGTGGTAATGGATTGAGCCCTCTACATCAACATAGCCAAGCGTTATGTCAGCCATTTTAATATCGCTCTCAAGAGTCAAATCATCAAAGTCCTCTATCTGCCTGTGTAGTTCTTTTAACCAATTATCGACTTTCATATCTTTCTTCCTTTCTTAAAATTAATTTCCTAGAATATCTACCCCCAAGCACTTAACGCTCGCGGCGGGCGGTGTCCTTCGAGGCGCCTTTTTCGACTTCCCTCTCGAAGGCTACCGCACGCCCGTCCCAAACAAAACCACCCAAACCACCAAAAATAAAAC
>Ga0172370_10001157_pt1 | contig 41095 bp, 40 predicted proteins | sample LakKiv5m_FD_114538 | JGI IMG/M metagenome (GOLD analysis project Ga0172370, IMG submission 114538) | Freshwater microbial communities from Kabuno Bay, South-Kivu, Congo - kab_022012_11.5m | ecosystem: Environmental > Aquatic > Freshwater > Lake | place: Democratic Republic of the Congo...
GCCCACCTTCACTTTTTGGTAGTACCAGTATTCTGCGCCCCATAGATAAATTGATTTAATGCCAGTGGCTTTGCCGTATTCAAACCTATCGCGGAGCCGTTTGGCATCAAGCGATTTTGCCAGCTCTTCGTTGGTTGCCGTGTGGATATTTGTCGGCGCCCACGGCTCGGCCTGTAATTCGTGAATTATCATATCTCTGCCGGTCAAAAGTTCTCCGGCGCCGGCCAAAAATCCATAAAACCAGGCCGGAAACGGATATTCCACGTAGCGCCTGGTTACGGTTTTGTCCCAAACCCGTTTGTAAACCGACACGCCGAACTCATCTGGCCTTGGCTGACCTATCGGCAAACCGATAGCATTATTACTCCTGCTGATAATTAGCTTATGGGAGCTATCAAGACTTTTTACGAAATTATATTCGTCAATTAGCCGCTCGCGGCTAAAGTTTTTACATTCGCCAAAAACCTTCAAAAAATACTCGTTTTCCAGCTGATAACTTTCCAGTACCGGACTAGCTTTATAGCGCTCAACAACCTTTTGCATAACTTTTTTGAGTGCCGGATACCATTCGTTTTGGTTATTACTCCCAACATTTGCCCACAGGGGCGAGTGGCACTCTGGCCAGCGCGGTTGTCTGAGCCCCAGCGCCAAGCTTACTTTTACGCCGGACTTCTCGGCTTTAGCAAACTGCCAATCCAGCTCCGAGAAATCATAGACGCCCGGCGCGCGTTCAATATCATCCCAATAACTAACAATCCTGATATATTTGACCCCCAGCTCATCAATCATAGCTTGCAGAGATTCCTCTGGGTCAAGTCCAAAACTGCGGGCATAATTTGGAATAAAAGTTATGCCAATTGCCGTTGGCTGGTTGGCGTGGCTGGCAATGTACCAGCGGGCTATGCCATAGGCCGAACCTATCACGAAAATTATTAACGCCATAAATACCAGCAAAATGCGCCTCAACCACTTGCGTTTTGGGAGCACATAGCAGTAAGCAGTAAGTAACCAGGACTTTGGTTTTCCCTGCTTATTGTTTATTATTCGTTGCTTCGTGTTATTTATTTTCACTTAACTCTTGTAACCTGCTATAACTAATACAATGCCAAACGATAACTCGCTTACGCTTAGTATAGTTATACCAGTTTATAACGAAGAAAACCACCTAAAGCATTGTTTGGATGCGATCGCTTGCCAGACCGTAATGCCAGATGAGGTGTTGGTGGTAGACAATAATTCAACCGACAAAACGGTTGAAATTGCCAAAAGCTATCCTTTTGTCAAAATAATTCACGAGTCAAAACAAGGAATTGTCTACGCGCGCAACGCCGGATTCAACTCCGCTTCAACCAGCATTATCGGGAGAGTGGATGCCGATAACATCGTCGTTAAAACTTGGGTTGAGCAAGTTTTGCGATTATTCAGCGACGAGTCGGTATCGGCGGTGACCGGACCGATGTATTTTTATGATATGCCCCTGCAAGAAGACAATGTTTTCGCGGAGCATATTTTTAAAAAGTCGCTCTATAAATTTAACAAAAACTTCCCTTTTTTAGCCGGAAATAATATGGCGATTCGGGCCACCGCGTGGCATGCGGTAAAAACCAACACCTGTCACGAGCAAACTATTCACGAAGACATTGATCTGGCAATTCATTTACACGCCAGTGGCTATAAAATTGTATATGACGCCAGCATAAGGTCTGGTACAAGCGCGCGCCGGTTTGATGATCCGCCGGCAAAGTTTATGAAATACATAAAAATGATGACCAACACATTCAAACACCACGACCTGAACCCGGTTGGCGCGCACGTGGCGGAAGTTGCCTACAGTATGGGCTATGTTGCTTTTTGGCCACTTAGGCGGTCTTATGACCAAAAAACCGGCAAACGAAGTGTGCAACAATTTATTCGAGGCCACAAACCGAGAAAAAACCCAATGCATTCCTAATGCCCGCTGGCAATATTTTGATGTACGACAATAACAGCTTTACTCAGCATTTGAACTGTAACCACCGTATTGGTTTTGGGTTGGCTGGCAACTATTCCACAAGCCGCGGCCGGCTTCTCTGGCTTCTTTTTCATAAGCTCGAAATTCGTCGGCTTTGGTTACCGGAAAACTGAGGTAGGCAAAGCCGTAGCCCTGCTTGATAATCTCGGCATTAACCAGTCTGCCGTCCGGCAAATAGATATAGCGCAGTAGCCGGCCATAGCGGTCGCGGTTGGTATTTAGCGGGTCGGCCTCCAATCGAACGGGATTATTGCCAATTAGTTGCTTGGTAAAATTTGAGGCGGCTTGTCCAAAACATTGCACTGCCTTGCGCGGATCGTGAGTTTCCGGCGTATCCACCCCTATAAAACGAACGGTTTCATTAGTGCCGTTCATATCCACCACGATGGTATCGCCATCGTCAAATTTGGCAACCCGGTAAAATCCTGGCTGGCTGGTTTTGGCAGTTTGTTTGGCCGCGTCAAACAAGCCGTAGTGCTGGCCAATCAATAAAATTAGCCCAACAACAAGCGAAGTTAGCGAAATAGTTTTCCGGCGTTTGATTCTCACGTTATTTTGAGCATTTGTTTGACGTAATCTGGTGTAATCTGCGTGCCGTCAAGAATAATCGGATGTTCGTCTTTTTCAGGTGGCTCTAATATCCCAGCGATGCGGTCAAACATATCGTCCGGTGATTCAGACTTCGGTACCAGATGTTGCCGTTCAACGTGCGTGGCGCGGCGCTTAGCAATTTCCGGTGGTGCCTGTATCCACACCAACACAGGCGTAGAACCAGTTTGCCGGCAAATATCGTACTTTTCTTGGCGGTGCTGATAGCGGTTTAGATTTGCGTCATAAATTATGCTTTTTCCATCCTTTAGTAGCTGGCGGGTCTGGTCATCCAGCGCGTTGTATAATTTGTCGTGCTCATCAGGAGTAAATTGGGGACGCGGGAACATTTTTAGACGTAAATCATCAGATGATAAATGAACCGCGCCAGTCAATTTATGGATAATCTCGGCAGTCGTCGTCTTACCTGCCCCCGGATAGCCAAACATCAAATAAAGCACCGCCATAAACTAATGTTAGCACAATCAAGAGCAAAGGGCTGAGGGCAAAGAGCAAAGTAAACCAAATGCTAAATACTCAAGTATCAATAACACAAGTCCTTAGCTAAAAGTTGCCTACTCCACCGTAGTACCTACGGCTACGAAGGTCGGACATGCAATATCAATTAACAATTAGCTATTTTCTATTAACTGATAACAGATTACCGCTAACGGATTACTACTTTCTAGTAGTCTATTCCCTTGTTGGCTAGGAATTTGTCGTCGTAGTGGTGTTTGACTTTTTTCATATCAGTTGCGATATCAACCAGTGGCAATAAACTTTTTGGAAAGTTGCGCCCAGTTAGGCAGAGGCTGGTTTTGGCGGAGCGATTTTTAATAAGATCTTGCAATAATTTCTGGCTGATTAGTCCGTCGTGAACGGCATTATTTATCTCATCGCAGATGACGAGCTGGAATTTGCCACTGGTAGCTTTTTGTAAGGCCTCGTTGTAGGTTTGCCGGGCGGCGCGCTTGTGCTGGGCATCGGAAATATCTTTGGCGCTAAGCTTTTCAGCTTTGTAAAAGCCCTTGCCGCCCTTGTAGTAATATAACTTATCTTTATATTGCGTCTGAATCGTTTTGATAAAAGCTTCCTCGCCAGTACCCCAATATTTGATAAACTGGATAAACGCTACATTCCAGCCACTTCCCATCGCCCGCGCCATCAAACCTAGCCCGGCGCTAGTTTTACCCTTCCCTTCGCCACTGTAAACAACTACGACCGATTTTTTTGTCTTAAAATCCTCAAATACCATAGTCTAATAATGCATTATCTAGGCAGTTGCTTGCAATTTTTCAGCCGGTAATTGATCATTATCTAATTGCATTGAAGTAGCAACACGGCCAATAAAAAACGACAAACGCCGTATTCTGTAACTCTCTAATAAAGATTCGCTGCTTGACGCGCGTTTTCTTAGGTCGGACATTGTTCTATCTGACCGAATAGCACCTTCGGTATCCTCGTCAAAACCAGAAAAAGTATATCCCTCTCCTTTAAAATACAAAACTATATCGTTATGGGCTTCTGTAAAATCAGTATTGCTTACTAGGTCTTCGTTGAGCTTATAAAAGCAGGATAATAAGGCCTCCATTGCCTGGCCCTCAATCGGTTTACCGGCTTCATCTCGTTCCGACGTTTGGCGGTATAATTCTAGTGCTTTTTGGTATATGTTGGGATTACTGTCTATGCCTGCTTCTATATGGCATATCAAATCCCTCTGCTCCTCTGTAGCATCGCTGTCTATATCAAAATGGGGGTTAACTATTCCAAGTCGTTCAGAAGTCATCTCGCCTCCAACTACATTATGCCACATATAGTGTTAAATAGTAAAGTGCTTACGCTATATGTAAATTAAATCAATTTTTTGTCTTTTAGGACGGTGTTTATTCTGGCGCGGTCAAAGCCGACAATTATCGTTCCGTCAATGTCTATAACCGGTATGCCCATTTGGCCGGATTTATCAACAATTTCTTTACTAGCTTGCTTGTCTTTTTCTATATCGCGTACTTCGTACTTGATGCCTTGTTTATCAAAATACGCCATCACTGCGTGGCAATAAGCGCACCATGTGGCCGAATATACAATTATCATAAGTTAATCATATCACATAAACCGTTGCATTAGCGGTTATAAAGATGATACAATGACATAAAATGAAACAGGTAGCCAAAAAGACGACCAAGGAGAGAAGTGGTTTTCGGTCGACCGCTCCTGTTGGGTCGCCTTCTGGCAAGATGATTGCCCTGCAGTTTTTGGATACTGGCTGGCGGGTGGCTTTGCCAATTTTAGTTCTAACTTACGCTGGGATTAAAATTGATAAAATAAATCGTACGATGCCGCTTTGCAGTCTAATTAGTTTTTTCTTATCTTTAATTGTGGCGACGTATTTGGTTTATCTGCAAATAAAGTCGGTTTATCCGGACTTTTTTAGGGAGCTAAAAAATAAGGGTGGCAAAAAATGAACTTATTTGCAGAAGCAGGCTTCAATATCGTGATGCACGCCGAAAAAATGTTCCAAATACTCGGCGCAAATATCACGAACTCTATGTTACTAGGTTGGTTGGTCAGTGCCTTTTTGGTTGCCCTGTTCATCTACGGCGCTAGCCAAATAAAGCTGAAAGCCAGCGGGCGAGGCATCTCAATCATTGAGCTGATATGCGACGGCGTGGCTGGACTAGCCAGCGAAGTAATGGGCAATCGAAAAGCCGCTACCAAGTTCGCGCCGTTTTTAATCACTTTGTTTTGTTTTATTTTGTTCAATAATTGGTTTGGGCTTTTGCCTGGCGTCGGCAGCATCAAGATGAACGGCGAGCCGCTACTAAGGGCTTGGACGGCCGACCTGACTGGCACGCTAGCCCTATCAATCAGCTCCATCGTCATCATCCAATTTTATTCGTTCCGCGAGCTTAAAATAAGCGGTGTTTTCAAACATTATTTTAGTAATAAACCATACAATCCGATTAACTTGTTTATTGGCTTGCTTGAGGTGCTGGGCGAATTTACGCGGGTTGCCAGCTTAGCGCTGCGGCTTTTTGGCAATGTTTTTGCCGGCGAAGTTTTGCTACTGGTGCTGGCGGCTATCACTAGCTTTGGCGCACCGATAGCTACTCTGCCCTTTGTGCTGATGGAGTTTTTTGTTGGTTTTATACAAGCTTTTGTGTTTACTATGCTAGTCATAGTATATTTAACGCTGGCCGTTGCTCATCACGACGAAGAGCCCGAACAATCACCCGATCATTCACCCGGTAATAACCTAGGGGCTAAGAAATTAGTCGCCGAAGGCTCGCCAAATGGTGGATGATGTGTTACAAGTTAGTTAATATAAATAATAATGAGGAGAAAAATATGTTGCACATATTAGCAGAAGCAAGTACGTCGGCTCTTAGTAGCCCAAACTTTACAAAGGCAATGGCAATTGCGCTTGGCACAATGATGCCAGCCCTAAGTCTAGGACTAATTGGCAGTAGTGTCATGAAGTCTATCGGACGCAATCCGGAAATTGCCGGAAAGATTTTGCCAATCGTGCTGATTAGCTCGGCTTTGGTTGAGGCGATTGCGATTTACGTTCTGGTTGTCGTCTTCACCATCTCCTAGGGTTGTCCTTTAAAATTTTGAATATTTCGTTGTCGAAACCTTGCGAGGCTCGTTCACCGTACCGCATAAGTACGGTTCACTTCACTTCGCGGTTTCTCCTAGAACTATTCTAAAATTTATAAACGACAAAATTTAGGAATAAAGAGGTTAAACAAGGATTACAAAATTTGTAAAGGAAATGAAAGATTTAAGAAGAAGAAAAGTAGCGAGCGAAAATGATACTAATTTCTAATTCCTATTTACAATTTACTGGTTTTGCAGCCGAGGCCGCCGAGAAAAAGGGCGGCATTGGGGCTTTGGGCGTTGACGGCAAAGCGCTGGTTTTGCAAATAATCACCTTTTTGATAGTTTTTTGGTTGCTCAAGAAATTTGCTTTTGGCAAGATTATCGCCACGCTTGACGAACGTCGAACTACCATTGACCAAGGCGTCGAGCTAGGGCTTAAAATGGCCGAGGAAAAAGAAAAGCTAGCTGAGGAAGTAGACAAAGTTTTGCAAAAAGCTCGCTTAGACGCGGATAAAATTATTGCTGGCGGCCACCAAGAAGCCAGCCAGTTAATCAAACAAGCCGAAACCGAGGCCCTAAAAAAAGCTGATGATTTACTGTCCGATGCTAAAGCCCGAATTGATGACGACATTATAAAAGCTCGCCAAGGTTTGGAAAAAGAAATGCTGGCGCTTGTAGCCGAAGCCACCGAGGCAATCATCGGCGAAAAGCTAGATAAAACCAAAGACACATTATTGATTGAAAAATCACTGCGGGGGGTAAAACAGGTATGACAAAAGCAAATCGCCACCAGATCGCCCAAGCCATCAACGGCTTAATCAACAAAAAATTACCAAGCGCTAGAATCGCCACTGCCATTGCGTCCTACACTATCGCCACACGCTGTACCCGCGAACTTGATGGCATTATGCGCGAAGTTAGTAGACTGCGCGCCGAACAAGGTATCTGCGAAGCAACCATAACTTCTGTCCGCGATTTGAGTGTAGATGTAAAAGAAAAGCTAGAAAAAATAGTTGCCAATAATAACCCGACTGCTAAAAAAATCGTATCACACACCGTTGTTGATCCAAGCATCGTTGGTGGAGTAAAGCTGGAAACTGACGACTTGCGATTGGATATGACCATCAGAAATCGTTTAAGTTATTTAACATCTAAAGCTTGAGAGGAAACAAAGTGACACAGGAATTAACCATTAAAGATTTATCAGCCGACATCAGAGCAGCTATAGAGCAATTGAAACGATTACCAGAAGTAGAAAAAGTTGGCATTGTAACGCGTATCGGCGATGGTATCGCCTGGATTTACGGGCTAAGCGACTGTGGTTTTAGCGAGATGCTAGAAGTAGAGACCAATGATGGGAAAAAAGTAACTGCTTTTGCGCTTAATCTAACGGAGGATGAAATTGGCGCGGTACTGCTAGGTGAGGAAACAAAAGTTAGTGCTGGGGCAAAAGTTCATTTGACCGGTAAAGTTTTACAGGTGCCGGTTGGAAAAGAATTAGTCGGGCGAATTGTTGACCCGCTGGGTCGCCCGCTGGATGATAAAGGTCCGATTAAAACTACTATATTTAGCCCAGTCGAACGGTCTGCACCGGGAGTTCTGGCAAGAAAAAGCGTACACGAACCGTTGATGAGCGGCATACTTGCCATTGACGCTATGGTGCCGATTGGTCGCGGTCAGCGCGAGCTGATTATTGGTGATCGCCAAACTGGTAAAACTGCCGTTACGGTAGATACTATGATTAACCAGCACCGCCAAAAATCTGGGGTAATTAACATCTATGTTGCTATCGGTCAAAAGCTAAGCACCGTGGCTAGAATTGTGGAGCGATTGAAGCGCGAGGGCGTTATGGACCAAACAATTGTGGTGGCTACATCAGCATCCGATTCGGCCAGTCTGCAATATCTAGCTCCCTACGCCGGTACGGCAATGGGCGAATATTTCCGCGATAACAAACAGCACGCACTTATTATTTATGATGATTTAACCAAGCACGCGGCCGCTTATCGCCAAATGTCGTTGCTACTGCGTCGTCCGCCAGGCCGTGAGGCCTACCCGGGCGATGTGTTTTATCTGCATTCACGCCTTTTGGAACGGTCGGCTAAATTAAGTGATACGCTTGGTGGTGGCAGTTTGACGGCTTTGCCGATTATTGAAACCCAGGCCGGTGACATTAGCGCTTATATTCCTACAAATGTGATATCTATCACCGACGGACAGATTTTTATGGAAACCGATTTATTCTATCAAGGTATTCGGCCAGCAATTTCAGTAGGTTTGTCGGTGTCTAGGGTCGGAGGTAATGCTCAGACCAAGGCATTAAAAAGCGTGGCTGGTCCGCTCCGCATCAATCTGGCCCAGTTCCGCGAGTTGGCTGCATTTTCACAATTTTCTACCGATCTTGACGCCGAGACTAAGCAACGGATTGACCGCGGCCAGCGATTAACTGAATTACTCAAACAACCGCAATACTCACCCTTAAGCGTCTGGGAGCAAACTGCAACTTTGCTGGTGGCCACCGAGGGTTGTTTTGATGCTGTCCCCATAGCGCAAGTAAAACAAGTCCAAAAGAACATATTGACCCAATTACACAATGAACAAGCCAACGCTATGGATGAGCTAAATAAAGGTGAAAAACCAGACGAAAACACTGTCGCTATGATTGTAAAGGTTGCCAACGAAGCTACTAAAAGCTACCACAAAGAAACTAATCCAGTAGAAAGTAGTAACTAGCTCGTATGGCGCAAACTAAAGTAATTAAAACTAGGATCAAGGCCGTGCGTAACACGCGCCAGATTACCAAGGCCATGGAAATGGTTGCGGCCAGTAAGATGCGCCGCGCCCAAGAAACAGCCCTAAAAAGCCGTAATTATCGCAATATGGCCTGCTCTATCTTGACTCGTTTAAGCGAATTAACTGATGTAGATAAGCATCCGCTATTCGCCAAACGACCAGTTAAGACGCGTTTGATTATTGTTATTACCAGCGATCGCGGTCTGGCCGGCGCTTACAACGGAAATGTTCTGCGCCAGCTTATTAGCGAGCTGAAGGCCGGCCAAATTGGCGATATCAAAAGCCAGATAATTGCTGTTGGCAAGCAGGCCTCAAAGTTTGTCGGCCGGCTAAAAGACGTGCAAGTTATAGGGGTCTATGAGGGTTTTGCCGAGCATCCCACCGCCAACGATATACGCCCCATATTAGACACCATCATCAACAAATTTACCTTAAAGGCAGTAGATTTAGTTGACGTTTTGTACACGCAGTACAAATCCAGCATAAAACAAGTTGTTACAGTTGAGCGGGTTCTGCCGGCGGCCTTTGAACGCATCAAAAACGGTGACGAACTAGCTGATGCCATCTTTGAACCGTCAGTCGGTGCAGTGCTAGACAACGTTACCGAGCGTTTGATTGAGGCACAGCTGAACCAGACCTTTTATGAGGCCCAGGCCAGCGAACACTCTATGCGGATGATGGCGATGAAAAACGCCACCGATAATGCCAACGATTTGATAGATGATTTGACCTTAGCGTTTAATACTGTTCGTCAGGCCTCAATCACCCAGGAATTAGCCGAAATAACCGGCGGAGCGGAGGCCATCTCGGCATAAAGTATGAAGCACGAATATCTAAATCCTAAACAAACCAAAAATCAGAAATACGAAATTTCAAACATTTTTAATTTGGAAGAATGGAGAATATAAAATGAACGGGTCTAGGAATGTATCGGAAGAACCAATACCCTATGAACTGACGTCAGAACAGCTTGCCACGGAGGAGATTAGGCATATAGAAGATACGTATGGTACGAACCCTTATGTTATTATGGCGTATTTGCCGACAATACTTCAAGAATTCGGCCATAACTGCTTGGAACTTGGAATGGGTATAGCCGACAAATTTCCAGATGCCGGTGTAGCAGATATTTTAGAAGCTTATAGCGCAGGTTTAACACAGGAAAGGATGGAAAAAGGAGAATAATATGGCAGTAACAGCTGAAAAAACAAACAACGGTAAAATAAGCCAAATTGTTGGTGTGGTGGTTGATGTTGAATTTCCTTCAGGCAACCTACCGGCAATTTATAATGCCCTAACCGCCAAAATTGGCGACCGGGAAATTTACTTTGAAGTTGCCCAGCACCTAAGCGAATCCAGCGTACGAGCAGTCGCTCTCAGTAGCACCGACGGCCTAAAACGCGGGGCTAGCGTAGTCAATACTGGCTCGGCTATCAGCGTGCCGGTTGGCAAAGCCACACTAGGTAGAATGTTTAATGTTATTGGCGAGCCGATAGATGGCAAAGCATCGGAAAGTGGCTTCCAAACTCACGCGCCAATTCACCGCCAGCCACCTGCCCTAGATGAGCAATCCGGCAAAACCGAATTGTTAGAAACTGGCATCAAAGTTATTGACCTTATTTGTCCTGTTACGAAGGGCGGAAAGGTCGGTTTGTTCGGTGGCGCCGGCGTTGGCAAAACTATTTTAATTCAGGAACTCATACACAACATAGCCAAATTCCACAGCGGCTACTCGGTGTTTGCCGGAGTTGGCGAACGAACCCGCGAAGGCAACGATCTGTATGGTGAAATGAAAGAATCTGGCGTATTGGATAAAACTGCTCTGGTTTTCGGGCAAATGAACGAACCGCCCGGTGCGCGTTTGCGCGTAGGATTGTCGGGCCTTACCATCGCTGAAGGTTTTCGTGACGAAGGCAAAGATGTTTTACTATTTATAGATAACATCTTTCGCTTTACCCAGGCTGGCTCAGAGGTTTCGGCTCTGCTTGGTCGTTTACCCTCGGCTGTGGGCTATCAGCCGAACTTGGCCCAAGAAATGGGTGAATTGCAAGAACGCATTACCAGTACCAAAAAGGGTTCTATTACATCGGTACAAGCAATTTACGTGCCAGCAGACGACTTAACCGATCCCGCCCCAGCCACTACTTTTGCCCACCTAGATTCTACGATTGTGCTTAACCGCGCACTAACCGAGCTAGGTCTTTACCCGGCTGTCGACCCGCTGGATAGCTCGTCAACTATTTTGAATCCGGAAATCGTCGGTCAGGAACATTACGATGTGGCGCGAGAAATCCAGCGTATTTTACAGCGCTACAAAGATTTGCAAGACATCATCGCCATTTTGGGTATGGAAGAGTTATCTGATGACGATAAACTCTCTGTTTCTAGAGCTCGTCGCATCCAAAGATTCTTAACCCAGCCATTTTTTGTTGGCGAGACGTTTACGGGCATCACCGGACAGTATGTACCACTAAAAGACACAATAACTGGTTTTAAAGAAATAATTGATGGCAAATACGATGACAAACCAGAATCGGCGTTCTATATGAAAGGCAAAATAAGCGAGGTTAAATAGCTGTATGCAGACAGAGCCAAGCAAAGTAACCCAAAGTCAGACTTCTTCTGTCGGAGGTACAGCGTGATTAACTTTGAATTAGTTACGCTAAACGGAACGAAGTTTAGCGAAGAAGTTTATGAAGTCATCTTGCCGACACCGGATGGCGAAATCGCCATCCTGCCCCACCATATCCCGCTGGTTAGCATTGCCGCACCGGGTGTTATTGGCGTCAGAAAACGTTCGGGTGATAGCGATGACAAAATAGAATACTTTGCTACTAACGGCGGTGTCATTGAAGTACAAGAAAACAGGGTGCGGGTTCTGGTGGACGAGGCCGATCACGCTGATGAAATTAATGAACAAGAAGCCCGCAATGCTCTCCAAAGAGCCGAGCAGCTGCACCGCAGTGCCAAGGGCAAAATTGAGTTAGATGAGGCCAAAAGTTTAATGGATCGCCACGCCATTCGATTGAAAGTTGCCAGTCTGCGCCGTCGTCACCATAAGCAAAATATTTAGGGTTGAATTATTGATAAAATAAGTGTATGATAAGCTTCGTATTTAATTACAAAAAGATTACAAAATTTTGGTTCATAAAAAGGAGTAGTGGTTTTGAAATTGGGACGTGTTTTAGATTTGGAAAGGAGTCCCGAAATGACGATGGGAAAAATAGAAGTTCGCAAAATAGCTGATGGATTGGGTTATGGCGAAGGAGCTATCTCTTATAATGATCGTAAATCTGGAGTTGATCCTGAAGTACTATTTGCGGTAGAGACGACTATTCAAAATCCGGATACTATACTGATTCCGATTAGTCTAGATAAAAAAGGAAAACCAATAAAAGACGACGGCTGTCCAGATGGGAGACCCACTAAACGCATTTTTAAGGGTGCATGGGCACGATTTAAGTCTTTGACTCGGCCGAAAGTTTTTGGAGGCGGAGCTACGATGATTGTCGCCTCGACGATTGGCCTGGGCGAAGCCGATGATAAATCCATCAAAGATTTATTCGCTTCTATAATTGATGGTCTTACCAAAAACGGAGTGGAATTTGGTGCACACACTGACAATCATTCAAAGGCCTCAGAATGTGGTTGTGGGGCTATAGATAATGCCCCAGCAATAATCAGCAACACCATTAAATACCGGAATCAGATTAGTTCAACAATAGAAGACTTGGGAATAGATAGTAACGGGCTTGATGATATTTTTGCAAACTTTGATACTTGCGCTCAAAAAATAAAAGACGAACCCCATACTGGTGCAGAAGTGATGAGTAAAATAATGGACGCCGATAAGATTGTTAAAGAAGTTGGTGGGGCGCATTTGGAAATGTATATTATATTAAATTACCTACCGGGCTATACAATCAATCAAGAAGCAGTGCGTCAAATAAGTAACGAAGAAATTCAAGTTTTTGGGGTTGATGTATGGCGGTTAAATAAATTAGTAGAAAAAGTATATCCAGATAAATCGTCTGCGGATAAACATAAGGCATTCTTAAGTGAGATTGTTTATTCCCTGTCAACGGCCGCAACCTTAACCAAGGGTGATTTGCCGGTATATGCCGTTAGTGACAGCTCCAAACCGGATAACGCCTAGAAACTAATATTGATAAATTATCAGTTAGTTACTATGATATAATAATCACATTAATAGGAGGATGAAATGTTTGGAAAAAACAAAATGGCTATGATAGTAGCTGAATTTTTGGGGGCGGGCATATTGTCGGTGGTAGTGTATTCAATGATTGCCAGAACCTCGTTCCCGCTTTTTAGCGGATTAGCAGCTGGCTTAACGCTGGCAATGCTTGTGCTGGTCTTTGGTAATGTTTCGGGTGGTCATGCCAATCCGGCGATAACGCTGGGCTTGTGGTCGCAGAGAAAAGTACCCAGCGCTCAAGCGGTGGTTTACATTGCCGCACAGATGCTGGGTGGAGTGGCAGCTTGGACGCTTCTAAAATACTTTTTAGGTCACTCACTGGATAGTATGGCAGGGAATAAATTTGAGTGGAAAGTAGTAATTGCCGAGGGTATTGGTACAGCTATATTTGTGTTTGGCGTAGTTGCTGCCAATTATCAAAAATACGAGGGCGGCAAGCTGGCCGCCGTAATTGGCTGTTCTGTTTTCATAGGTGTTTTGGTAGCTTCAATGGCGTCTAATGCCCTGCTTAACCCGGCTGTGGCGGTTGGCGTTCAGTCATGGAACTGGGCATATGCCGCCGGACCGTTAATCGGCGCTGGTGTGGGTGCTAACTTGTACGGAATGCTATTTGCACCGTCTGCACCTAAGACCAGTACTCGTAAAAAGCGCTAAACTTTATTTTTAATCAGATCTTCCTCAAATTGGTCAATACCTTTTATATCTTTCTGATATTTGTTTATGTCGGGAAAATCCAGATTTATTATTTTCTTCCAAATAGCTTTGATCAATTTAGTCAAATGGGCAGTATCTTGCCGGTTAAACACAATATGCAAGTCAATAATTTTTCCGTCCGCATTTGGCTCCACAAACTCAAGGTAAGCGTCTGTAACCCGGTAGTTAGCAAACTGATACGACCCTTCAACCAATAGTTTATAAAAATATAACTGTTGTTTATATTTGTGAAGTTTCGGCTTGGCATTGTCCCATCTGTCACAGCTGTCACCAGTTTTATAATCCACAATTGCTATCGTTCGGTCCTTTTTATTAATAATTAGCTTATCTATTTTGCCGGTGATGTGTGCCTCGCCGACAAATACGCCTTGGCTACTAAAGTTAATTTCATGCAAGTCAGTTGCTTTAAACGTCTGTTTTTTACTGGCGTAATACGACCGTAAGCAGTTCCTGCCTCTAGCAAGCAATAATTTTGTGTCATTATCGCTAAGGCCGCGATATTGTAATTTACGTTCAAATGTTTTTAAGACGGCTTGAATAGGTGGTAGCTTATTCTTTTCAATTAAATAAGTATGAATCCACAGTAGTGTTTCGTGGATAACATTGCCGTAAACACTACTGGCTGTCGGCGCACTAGGAAAGCGCAAGATTGTATTCAAAAAGAAATGCTCTGGTCCGCCGTAGACTAAGTCAATAAAACTATTCAAATGCGTACAGGCCATTTTGTACTTTTGCAGGCGCGGTGCCAGTAAATCTTTGAGCGTAGTTAGTGTATTGGGCGCAATGTGCCGCGTTTGCCAATAAGCTACTAGCTCGCTAACCTCAGGTGCTTCAAAATCAGACTGAATAACGCGTTGGTTGGCTATTGGTAAAACATCGCTAAAAACACCTTTCTTGTTCTCACTTTCATTAAGGTACTTAAGCCGAGTTGTTGGTCGATTAGCAAAATTATTACTATAGCTAGTCAGATACAGGCCGTATTTGGCCCGTGTAATTGCTACAAAAAACAACCGTAATCGTTCATCGTTGCTAGCACCCTGATAATGCACAAAATCAAGATTCTTTGGCGGAGGCAAAGTCGTTGATTTATCAACTGCCTTACTGCCCCATACTTCATCATTGCAGGCCAGCACAAAAACGTGTTCAAACTCCATACCTTTTGCTTTGTAAGCGGTCATTACCTGTACAGCTTCAGATGATTCGTGGTACGGGCTGGTATTTAGCAATTTGATGTCGGCCTCGTTATGAGATTTGGCAAAATCTACCAAGTCTGACAGTTTAAGCGGTGTACGATTTTTACTATAATGTTCGCGCAGGTGTTGGCGAATAACTGTTAAATTGGACAATACACTCCAAAATGAAGCAACATCTCTGATGCGTCGCTTTTGGCCAAAATTATAGTCATAATACGGTGATTTATAAGACGTTTTAGGGCCAATGGCTACGGACTGAACGCCAATTAGATAATCAAGCATTGTTTCTAGCGTCTCAATCTTAACTAAAGCGGATAAACGGATAAAATAAAGAGCAATAGTTCTAAATAATTTATGCTGGGTTAGTAGTTTAGATATTAAGGTATGTTTGTCGTGGGCTTGCCACGATAATTCCCAGATATCTTTTGTTGAAAGTTCCCAAAAGTCGTAGCTTAAGATTTCTGTCCACAAGCTATCGGCCTGTTCAAAATCGTTGTTAGCGAGGCATAAAATCAGCTCTGCCATTTTAATAAGTTGCAATATATGCGTGTCTTCCAGCACGTTTTCACGCTTTTCGTAACGTACCGGAATCTTTGCTCGGCTAAGGTATGGAATAATCGGCTCCAGATATTTGTGTTTGGGCGCCAGTATGCCAATTTCACTCAGTGAGGTGCCGTTTTTCTTTAACTGCGTAATCTTTTTGACCACCCAAGCGTACTGGGCAACATCACTTTTGAACTCATGACGAGCAACACTGGCTTTTGCTGGTAGTTTTTTATTATCAGACGATAATAGCTTGTTGATATTTGATAAATGATGGTGTAAGCGTTCTTCTATCTGTTGGGACAGATTATGCGCAACCTGCAAAATATCATTATGCGAGCGATAATTTTTAGTTAGGCAAATAGTCTGAACATCATGATACATATTGATGAACGCTAACATATGTGAATAATCAGCTCCCTGAAAAGTATAAATTGCCTGGTCGTCGTCGCCCACCGCCATTATATTCGGTCGTTTTTCGTAAACCGGATTATCGGTCAGTAATTCTATCAGCCTTAATTGGGCAGAGTTGGTATCTTGAAATTCATCAAGTAAGATGTAATTGTATTTTTCCTGCAAGCTGTATTTTAGATCGGTGTGGTTTTCTAGGCCACTAATGGCTTTCAAAATCATATCGTCGTAATCATATAGTCCTTTGGCTTTTAATTGCGATAAATACTGCTCGTAAACATCGGCTAAAGCCAATAATTTGTCGGTCTTAGATTGTCCGTCAACAATATACTCGCCATTTTCGTTGCGCATCAGCCACTTATCTTTCCAGTTTGTTATCGCTGGTGTCTTGTTAGTACGGCTTGCCTCCTCCACTGCTTCGCGTAACTGCTCTTGCCACATTTGACCTAAACTTTTTACGCCATAAATTATATTTTTTGATGACACACTGTTTGTTTTAGAAAGCAGTCTTGAAAATTTGCTTATAGCTTTATTATCAATGCGGGGAATGCCAGATAATTCTTTTTTAGTGATTAAGCTGGTAGATTTAATAAACTCATTGTTGCTTAGAGCAATCTTACGAATATCTGCCGGCGTTAATAAAGCTCGTTTATATTCACTAATGGCATTTATTACGTCACGCACGTATTGATCGCTTTTTTTGAGCGCGCTACTGTATGGCAAAGATTTAATAATATCCAAAATAAGACTATAAATACCTAAATCGTCAATGGCATACATATCGGCTTCATCAGTAAAATAATCCGAAAAGCGCCGAATTAACTCACTGCCAAAAGCGTGATAAGTGCTGATTGTGATGTTATAAGCTGATTGACCAATGATGTTTATCATACGTTGGCGCATCTCATAAGCACCAGATTCGGTATAGGTAAGGCATAAAATATTTTGGGCTAAAGAATCGCTTTTTAGCAATATGTTGGCAACTCTTGTGCTCAGCAGTTGGGTTTTGCCAGTACCGGGACCGGCAATCACTAACATTGGCCCGTCTATATTATCAACTGCTTGGCGTTGTTGATCGTTAAGTTTATTATATTCAACCTCAAAATTTGTCATCGTAGCATATATAATAACCTGTTTTGTATACTTCTACATAAAAAAGCTTGCGTTAAAGCAACGACGAGTCTATGATGTACTTATTAATAGGAGGGAGTTCGTAATGGCAAGTACTAATCAGTTAGAGGATTCACTGGCTGGGCTTTTTAAAAGCGCCCCCAAATTACCAGCGAATGCTAAGAAAGTCATTGTAGAATGGCTACCGTGGGTAAATGTAATTTTAGGCGTGCTAAGTCTATGGGCCGCTTACGGAATATGGCACTGGGCACATTGGGCAAGCCAATGGACCGATGCCGCAAATTCGCTTAGCAAGGCGTTTGGCGGTACGGAAGTTGTTGACGCCAACCGTATGTCGGTTATAGTATGGCTAGCGTTAATTGTGATAGTAGCGGAAGGCGTTATATATCTGATGGCTTTTCCGGGCACCAAAGCTCGCACAAAAGCCGGCTGGAATCTTATGTTCTATGCATTGATATTAAATGCTGTTTACGGCATAGTTAATTTGTTTTATTCGTACGGTGGAGTTAGTAGCTTTATCGGTTACGTAATCGGTACAGTGATTGGTCTGTACTTTTTGTTCCAAATCCGTGATGCTTACACGGGCGGAAAACAAACTACACCATCTGTACCACCGACTGCGCCAAAAGCTTAAAAAGTTAGCACGGTTAATTATAAAAGACGCTGTTTTTAAACGGCGTCTTTTTGCTTGAGCTGAAACAGTCGTGTTATGCTTATGTTAATGAATGAGCTGAAGCTTAAATTACAATCTATAATTAGTGGTGAAGTTGACGATAGCGACGAAACGCGACAAGCGTGCAGCCACGATGCCAGCTTGTTTGAGCTTAAACCGGCAGTAGTGGTATACCCAAAAGACGTTCAAGACATTAGTAAAATTGTCCAATTTGTTCAATCAAATAAAAAAAGTAACCCCGATCTGTATATAACTCCGCGTAGCGCTGGAACAGATATGTCGGGAGCGGCTATCGGCGAATCCATAACGCTAGATTTTACCAAACATTTTAACAAAGTGTTAGAATCCTCCGAACAAGAGGCGCGTGTTTTGCCGGGCGTTCATTACCGAGATTTTGAACCAATTACACTTAAACATAATGCTCTGATGCCTAGTTTTCCGGCTTCAAGGGAGCTTTGCACGGTCGGCGGTATGGTGGCAAATAATGCCGGCGGCGAAATATCCTTGCGCTACGGCAAAGTGATAGATTATGTAAATGAATTGAAGGTAGTATTTGCCGATGGTAATGAATATGATATTAAACCATTAACCAAAGCCGAACTAGATAAAAAAATTGCCCAAAACAATTTTGAGGGTGAAATATACCGCCGGGTATATGAGATGGTTGACAAACACTACGAAAAAATAAAAGCCGCCAAGCCGCACGTATCAAAAAACTCTACCGGCTATAATTTGTGGGACATCTGGGACCGCGAAAAGGGTATATTTGATCTTACAAAAGCAATCGTTGGTTCGCAAGGCACGCTGGGGCTGATTACCGACATCAAGTTTCGTTTAGTTCCAAAAGAACCTTTTTCTAGCGTTTTAGTTTGTTTTATGAAGAATATGGACAATTTGGGTGATGTCATTAATGCTGCTCTTACTAAAAATCCGACCAGTTTTGAATCGTTTGATAATTACACCCTGAACCTTTCTATCAAGTTTTTTCCCTACTTTCGCAAAAATCTTGGCTGGCTCGGGCTATTAAAACTGGCAATTCAACTTATTCCGGACGCCTTAATCTTGCTGCGCGGCATTCCTAAACTGATTCTACTTGTTGAATTTAGCGGACAGACCCAGGACGAAGTAACAGCCAAAGCAAAAGATATGAAGAGTCATCTAAAAAAGTTTAATCTTGAAGCGATGGAAGAGGACGACACCGAACTCCAGGCCTGGAAATTTAGAATTATGCGCCGCGAAAGTTTTAACTTGCTGAGGCAAAAGATTAAAGATAAGCACACCGCGCCGTTTATTGACGATTTGGTGGTGCCTCCGGTGTATTTACCAAAATTTTTACCCAAACTTCGGGAAATTATTAATCGCTACAAATTGTTGGCGACAGTTGCTGGGCATATGGGCGACGGTAATTTTCACATAATTCCGCTAATGAAAATTGAGCAGGCATCGGAAAGAGCCAAACTGGAACCGGTTATGAAGGAAGTAAATGAGCTTGTCATTAAATACGGCGGATCGCTGTCGGGCGAACATAATGATGGCTTAATCCGCGGCCCGTGGCTGGAACAAATGTACGGTGCCGAAATGGTCGGCTATTTCAAAGAGCTAAAAAATATTTTTGATCCTGATAATATCTTCAATCCGCACATCAAGGTAACATCCAACTGGAAATTTAGTATGTCCCACATCCGCGAACATTTCTAAAATTAACAAAAAGCAAATAGCAATTGGGAATTAGGAATAAGCAATTGTGAAATGAAGTATTTATATATAACGCGATAGCGTATTATATAAATAGTTGGTTTATAAACCGTAGAACATCTCCCATACAAAATTCAAAGGTCAAACATCAAAGTTCAAATATAAACGAATCAAAAACCAAATTTAAAACGTATTATTTAATAATAAATGGTTAATTGATAATGCTTCGTGAATGGAAAATAATAACATTTCTTTTCACAAACTACTCCTGAAAATACATGGTACTAATTACGACGTATGTCGTAATTAGTACCATGCACTAACCGCTATTTTCAATGAAATATGCGAAGCACGAACGAGCCCAGCAATAGTTCAATCATAATTCCGCTACTGCCGGCAATTATAGCGAAAACAAAAATGACCACATCTTCTAGTAGTATAGAAAGTGAAATTAAAATAACGCCCATAGCTGGCAAAGTATCCAGTCCGGATAAAGGTGGCGCTAGCAGCGCGGAGATCGTAAAAAGAATTATAAGCACACCGGCAAGTCGCGAAAAATACTGATGTGCAAGCAATTTGCCAAAGCGCGGCCGCGAAAAGCGTTCGAAAAACCTAATAAAACTTATAAACTTTGGCAGAGCTTTAGTTTGAATTGTCTTGCCAATCTGCATTTTTCGCCAGCGACGGGGTAGCCAAATGGAGCGCCGCCCAATAACAAGTTCAAAACCAAGCAAAATAGTAATAACTTCAAAAACGTGGGTTACTCCGCCAGTTGGCAAAGGCAAAGCGGCTAGCGCCATTAGTAACAAAAATGCCACCGCAAAACTTTTTTCCCTAAAAGCATCACCCAAACTAGATAGAGTTTTAGGTGTTTGGCTGTTTAGCCATTTAATTAGTTGCTTGCTAAATTTCATTTCTGTTCCAGCGCTCTTATTTGGCTATGATCCAAACCGTAATAGTGGGCTACTTCGTGCCATACCGTATTAAATACAATCGCTTTTAACTCCTCTAAAGACGTGCTTCTCTGCTCTATCGGCTTTTTGAAAATAGTTATTTTATCTGGTAAAACAAGGTTATAATTATTACCTCGTTTGGTTAGCGGTATGCCCTCGTATAAGCCATAAAGCGAACTACTATGCCCCAGCCCGAGTTTTTTGCTCTGCTCATCATTTGGACTATCTTCTATCACAAACGCCAAGTTTTTGATATTGGCATAATACTTTTCGGGTATGTTATCAATCGCTTGCGTTACAATATTTTTAAAATCCGCATCACGCAGTCTTATCATTATTCCTATATTATACGCGGATAACTACCTAAAACTTCAACCAAGCCCTTACGTTACTTAAACATTTAGACTTTGGCTTTTTTAGGTTTTTTGATTTCTTTTCTACCCTTGTCTTTTGGCATATTCACCCCCTATATCAGTATTATATCACGGTCTAAAAAAGGTTTAAGTGCACCGTAAACTAATCTGACAGTGCTATTGTGGCGAATAGCGCTACCATCGCATTTTTTCTTAGCAGTGTCCGTACAATTTCCCCCAGATATTATTTTTTATAGGTAATATGCTTGCCAGGACTACCCCACTATAAATATTATGTTGAATATATATTATGGTTATGTTATTATATACGTATATGTCGGCGCAGTAAGGAGCGCCTTTTTATAATGTCCAATCAAGACCCCAATAAAATAAGAAATATTGCTGTAATTGCCCACGTTGATCATGGAAAGACGACGTTAGTTGATGGTCTGTTAAAGCAGTCAAAAACTTTTAGAGATAATCAGGCCGAGATGAACCAAGACTTGATTATGGACAGTGGCGATCAAGAACGCGAAAGAGGTATTACCATCACGGCCAAGATTACTGCCGTCCAGTATGGAAATTATAGAATAAACATTATTGATACGCCTGGTCACGCTGATTTTAGCGGCGAAGTTGAGCGTATTTTGAATATGGCTGATGGGTGTTTGTTGATTGTTGACGCTCAGGAAGGTCCGATGCCCCAAACGAAATTTGTATTATCAAAGGCGCTAGCTAACAACCTAAAACCAATTGTTATTATAAATAAAATAGATAAACAAAGTAGCCGAATAAAAGAGGTGGAAAACGAACTAGATGATTTATTTCTAGAATTAGCAATACACGAGGATCAGCTTCACTATCCCGTATATTATGCTACTAGCCGAAGTGGCAAAGCATGGGCTAAACCCCCGTCTGATACAAACCAGGAAGCAAATTTTGAACCGATTTTTGATGCTATTATAACGCACGTGCCTTCACCAAGTATTGAGTTGGATAAACCGTTTCAGATGATGGTTACAGCCCTGGCATGGGATAACTTTAAGGGTAAATATGCGATTGGCCGTATCAGTCGAGGTCAGATAAAAAGTGGCGATGCCATTACATTATGCAAAAAAAACAATTCAAAAACTAAAGCAAAAGTAGATATGATATTTATGAGCCATGGTGTAGATAGGTTTGAAGTCCCCAAAGCCGTTGCTGGTGATATTGTACAAATAACGGGTGTTACAGACGCCCAAATCGGAGATACTATTGCCGACGCAAACTTCCCCGAGGCCTTGCCGATTATAGAAATTGAAGCACCAACGTTACAGATATATCTAGGGCCGAATACAGGACCGTTTAAAGGGCAAGACAGTAAGTTTAATACGTCACGCCAAATTAGTGAACGATTACAAAAAGAGCTGGAAACAAATGTTGGTTTGCGTGTAAAAGATGAAGGAATCGGCTTTATAGTTAGCGGTCGTGGCGAACTTCATTTAAGCGTCTTGATAGAGGCAATGAGGCGGGAGGGCTTCGAATTTGAGGTTGGACGACCCCAAGTAGTTACCAGGCAAAATAATGGTATAACCGAAGAACCTATTGAAGAAGTTATCATTGAAGTCCCCATAGAACACGTCGGAGCAGTCCAAATGGAGCTTGGCAAAAGACGAGCTACCTTAAAAAAGCAGTTTGCAAGCCCAAAAGGCGTCACAAAGTTGATCTACGAAATGCCGACCAGAACCCTACTGGGAATGCGAAATATTCTGATGACTAACACCAAAGGCACTATTGTGATGAATAGTATAATAACTGGCTATAAGAAGCTGGGAACAGCCTTAAAGAAGCTACGCAACGGCGTTCTAATTGCCTATCAAGCCGGCGTTACTACGCCATATTCCCTGCAAAACGCCGAAGCGCGTGGAATATGTTTTGTTGGACCGGCTATAAATGTATATGCAGGTCAGATAGTCGGGTTGAGCAATCGCCAAGAAGATATTGAAATTAACGTATGCAAAGCAAAGCATCTAACAAATATGCGCAGTAGTTCTTCTGACGGTGTGGTTCAACTAACCACTTCAACTGTTTTTAGTCTGGAAGAATGCTTAGATTTTATTGAGAACGACGAATTATTAGAGGTAACACCTAAAGCCTTGCGTTTGCGTAAACGCCAGCTTGATTACAATAAACGAAAACGCCAAAACGCTTAGTTAACAATAAGTACCAGTCGTTAGGTCTATACTTTGGCTTTTTTGGGCTTTTTGACTTCTTTTCTTCCCCTATCCTTTGCCATAACTTCCCTTCTTGATTACATAACATCCCGCTCAAGTTTATAATATCATAATCAGATCTAGCTATCCACCATGTGCAAATAAAATATTAATTATATTAAATTTATTAATATTTATGTAAGAGTTAATCTACAAACCGTCGGTAAATGGATTTAATATATTCGGATCAAACCTTTTAATTTGGTCTTTACACCAAAATGACCACATATTTTTTGTATCATTTTTAATATGTTTGCAGAAATTCGACCAACTAATCCATTTGTAATTCTCAACCTCTTCGGGATTTGGGAAAATATTGCTATCTATCCTTGCTAAGTAAACCGGGCAAAACTCATTTTCGATGATTCCATTAACGGGTGGTGTTTTATAAATATATGTAGGTAATATGACTTTAATGTCTTTTACTTTTGCACCAAGTTCATATTTAGCTCTACGTAATATTGCCTTCTCACATGTTTCGTTTGGAGCTAAATGGCCACAAACGCTATTTGTCCAAACACCTGGCCATACTTTTTTAGAATAGGCGCGCTGTGTAACTAAAAACTTACCATCCTTATTAAATACGTAACACGAAAATGCTGCGTGTAGGCGTGTAGTGGCTGTATGAGCGTCCAATTTTGGAGCAGTTTCACCAGTAGGCGTTCCATCCTTGTTAACGTATACAATTAACTCTTGATTCTGGTCGGACATGATTGTTTCCCCCTTTTATCCATATGAGCAGCTATTTTAGATTCAATAATTTTAGGTTTGGCGCCATTAATTATAAATGATTTTCTATCAATTATTGGCATATTTATCATACCGAGGACTTTAGCTATTGCAAAAGTTACGATATCTGGTGTAGAAGCACTAGCTGTCAAACCGGTAGCGCCATCAGTCTCTGGTAGTTGTGCTGCCTCTTCTGCAGATGCAACACTATAAACATCTGTGGTTACACCAGATTCGGATATTAATTGTTTCGCAAGACTAACGTATCCCATGCCATTTTTGGATTTTTTATCAGTAGCTATAACAATTCTATCAAGATGACGATCGACTAATTCTTTTACGCCTCTTTGCCTATCATAAACTGCTCGACAAACATCGCCTGCAGCCGATGAACTAATTACACTATCTGGCTGGCGTTCTTTGATATATCTTTTAATTCTTTCTCTAAGATACAGGCATTCTTCTGCGTTTAACGTAGTTTGAGAAATTATACGATATTCAGAAGTGCACGTTGAAAAAATATTATCATCTAGTTCATCACCAAGCTCTAAATATGAACGTTCAATCGGGTCATAAAACAATGAACCGTCTTTAACAACATAGTCTAGCCGTCCAACTATTCCTGATACTTCGTCGTGAAGTTTTTTAACTTCTCCGGGTTTACCATGGCACACATATATCACCTTTTCATTGTTTTTTCGGGCCATTTCTACCTCGTTATGCGTATGTTTTACCAAAGGGCAAATAGCGTCAAATACTAATGACCCAGCACTCTCTAAGGCAAACACAATCTCCGGGCCAACACCATGAGCACTAGTTACGATTACGCTGTTATCGGGTATATCATAAATGCTATCAACAAATACTACGCCCTGATCTTTATGTGATTGAATTACTCCATCGTTGTGCACGAGTTCATGATAACCATATATTATGTTAATTCCCGAGTCATGAGCAACTTGCTCGATATTATGCATATAATCATCGGCTGCTTTAACACCAGCGCAAAATCCAAAATTCTCTGGGAAAAAAATAGGTCTTGATTCAAGACTCATTAACATACTATATTATATTATGTATTAGTCTAATAGTTCATCTAGAGTGGGTATTAGGTAGGGTGCATTATTTAACAAAGTTTGTATAAAATTTAAAGTTATGTTGGGTAGAAAGCAAAAAATATTTTAATCTTTATGTTTGGCTTCAAAAACTCAACGAAAAAATCGCCATTTCTGGCGACAATTCCGCTTCAATCTCGAATATGGCTTCGGGACTAGGATTCGAACCTAAATTGCTGGGACCAAAACCCAGTGTCCTACCATTAGACGATCCCGAAATATCTACGAATATTTCACTCACACTTTTATAGTGTGATGCTAACGTAATCTACTGTTGAACGTACGAATTATAACCCGAATAAGCGCCATAATCTATACCTTGGCTAGAGTTTGAGCAAGTAATGACCAAAACGCTGAAATGGCTGTAAATGGCGTTCTTCCACCGGTTTGATATGCTCTGAATCAATCTGGTTTGGATTGTTAGGCAAAAACAAATGTGTCTCGCCAAAAAATCCCGATAAGCCCGTTCTAGCAAGCTTAGGAACGATAACGCTAGTAGACCTAAATAATCCATCGGTTTCAAGTGACGGCTTAAGCGCACTTACCACACCGTAATTATCATTAGAATGCGTTGAGAATACTCCGAAAGGTTCTGGGTGCATGGTGGTATCGGGTTCACAATTTGCCAATATATATTCGGTGGCTTTTTGTAATGCCTCATCGGGATATAAGCGATACTCCTCTTCCCTCCCTACCGGTATTAAACCTAGCCGAGTTACATTATTTTGCGCTTCTGTTACTGCCATTTTTATCTCAATTATTAAACTTCATTTTAAAGTTTGCTCGGGTGTTGTAAAATTGTCAAGGACTTATCCACAGGTGTTATTCTGATTGTTGAAACACTATCGTTATAATTGTATACAGAAATGAGAGTTATAGAACTCGGTCAACTAAGTAAGATAAATAAAATTCGTAAACAAAAAATTCGTAAGCGAAAAATTATTGTTGTTTGGTTTCTTTTTGTAACAGCCCTATCAGCTGGCTGTGCCTGGCTTTATATGCGTCCCCTGCCGGTTATTGAGGCCGATCAAATAACCCCAACACCAATATCGGTAACCAAATCTACGATTGCCTGGCCAGAAAATGGACAAGGTGCAATCGGCGCGCCGGGCTATGGTGTACTAGACAGCTCTGGGCAGAATCAAGCATTCCCGACGGCCAGTGTCGCCAAGGTGATGACAGCTTTGGCAGTATTAAGGCAAAAGCCGCTAAAACTCGGCGAACAGGGGCCAATTATTACGCTTACGGCAGATGACGTTGCGTTGTACAACAAATACTTGGAACGAGACGGTTCGGTTGTTCCAGTAAACGAAGGTGAAGAGATAAGCGAATATCAAATGTTGCAAGCTGTTTTATTACCTTCTGCCAATAATTTAGCAAATACTTTGGCAATCTGGGCGTTTGGTTCCATAGAGGGCTACCTGCAATACGCCAACAATTACGCAAAAGAGCTGGGTATGAATAAAACAAACTTTGCCGATGCCAGTGGCTTTAGCGGGCAAACCGTTAGTACGGCATCGGATTTAGTTTTAATGGGAATTGTAGCGATGAATCAACCAGTAATAAGTGAAATTGTAAGCCAAAAAGAAGCAATTCTGCCATTAGTCGGGCTGGTAAAAAACATAAATTACTTGTTAGGACAAAACGAGATTATCGGCATAAAAACCGGCAATACCGAAGAAGCTGGTGGTTGCTTTCTATTTGCGATAAAACATAAATATTTTGACAAACAAGAGATAACTTTAGTTGGAGCTATCATAAACGCCTCCAACTTACAGACAGCCATGCAAGAATCGTTGCCGATAATTAAAACTGCCGTAGCTGGCTTTAAGACGGTAAAAGTGATAGAAAAAAGTCAATTATTAGGAAAATACAAATTGCCGTGGGGCGGCGTTGTGGATGCAGTTGCCCAAAATGAATTATCGCTACTTGTTTGGCAAGACGAAGTTCCAAAATACAATATTATTTTAAATCCCATAAACAAGTTACACCCAAATGGGTCGTTAGTCGGTACAGTGGAAATCCAAACAAAAACCGCCAAACAAACTGAGAGTATTATTACCAGATCAACAGTAGCGAAGCCCAGCTGGCAATGGAAACTGATACGATATTAAAATAATTTCTGAATGCTCAATTATCAATTTTTTAACGATTAGTGCTAATTGAAAGATATATTTTATAAAAATACTACACAAATGCTACGAACGTAACAAGTTGTAGTATAGATTTAAACGATAAGCTATATGCTGATTATGGAAAACACAACACATAACACAAATAAAAGAAGACAGTTAACAGAAGACAGACGACAAATAATAGACAACAGCAGACAGACGACTATTGACTGATGACTATTCGCGTTAGCGAAGTCATACCTCCCTATACTACAACTAGCTCACGATCGTAACAAAGTGTAGTATAGGTTTTTTAGAATATACATTATTAGCCATTATCAATTAACAATTAGCCATTTTCTATGAATTAGCAATTAACAATTAGCCATTTTCTATAAAATTATAACGGATGACAGAAGACAGTCTACTGGTGGCGGACGACTATTATTTAATAGCGAACTTATAAATAATTAGGGGCGCTTAGTAAGCCAAAAAACTCTTCTAGTGTTTGGATATGGCTAATGTGCATTTGAGACGCCAAATCATTACCGACGTAGCGAATATGCCACGGTTCGTATTGATAGCCAGTTATGTTTTCCTTACCAAGTGGGTAGCGTAGAATAAAGCCGTATTTATAAACGTTATCAGCCAGCCACCTGCCCTCGGGCGTATCGGCAAAGCAAGGCAAAGTTTCGCAGTTTCTACTACCCGGCTCTACGTCTACTGCTAAACCGGTTTGATGCTCACTAAATCCGGCGCGGGCGTTTTGCAAATCTGCTTCCGACTGACCAATGGTATTGACAGAAATATTATATATTAAGTCCTGCGCCGAATAAGAGCGATAACCGCTGGCAATCATTAACGACAAACCATCTTTTGAGGCGTCGCTAAATAACTGTTTGAGCGGATTGGCTATAACTGAACTAATGTGCATCTCAGAATAATCGGAGTTAAACCGAAGCTTTACGTCCGGCACTACAAGCTCAGCCGGTGAATAATCTTTTGGTTTAAGTGGGCGAATTTTATTGACAACTACCCAAATACTTGCCGAATCATCAACTGAATATTGCTGTTTATTAAAAGGTTTAGCTTTAGACGTGGTATTTTTTATACCAACAAATTTTGTAATAAAATTTGCGGTGTTGTCAAAGCCATTAGCGCGATAAATTTGATAAGCACCGGTGCCAATTAGCGTGGTTACGACAAAAGTCAAAAATAATATTCGGTATTTTTTCACTCGTATGTATTATAGAGTATTTTTAATGCTTATTCTTGCTATATGAAGGTTTTTAGGGTACATTTTCATCTGATGGCCAAAAAAAACGAAAAATATGTTGAAGATTACATTGTGCCTCTTAACATAAATCATTTGCAGGGGCGGATGCTGTATATGCCGGCGCCAAAACACAAAACGAAAGATATTTTATTCGTATATGGACACCATTCTAGCCTAGAACGCTGGTGGGGTGTTGTGCAAGATTTGAATCGATACGGCGCTGTAACAGTACCAGATTTGCCGGGGTTTGGCGGGATGGATAGCTTTTATAGAATAGGTGAAAAAGCCAATATAGATAATTTGGCAGATTATCTAGCAACCTTTATTAAGCTACGATTCAAGCGTAAAAGGATTACCATTGCTGGATTGTCATTCGGCTTCGTAATAGTTACCAGAATGCTCCAAAATTATCCAGACTTAGCAAAAAAAGTAGACTTACTGGTTAGCGTAGTCGGTTTTGCGCATAAAGACGATTTTACATTTTCTAAACCGCGATATTTATTTTATCGCTGGGGAGCATCGCTATTTTCGCATCGCTTGCCAGCTATATTTTTCAAAAACGTGTGTTTGTTGCCAGCAGTACTTAGGGTAGCTTACGCCAAGACTCATAACGCCAAGAACAAATTTGACAATGTTTCTGAAGCCGAGATAAAACGTATTATGGACTTTGAGATACATTTGTGGCGGTGCAACGATGTACAGACTTATATGGCGACAACCGTTCAGTTTCTAACTCTTGATAATTGTAAAAAGCAAGTTGATCTGCCACTGTGGCATATTTCCGTAAAAGCCGATAGGTACTTTGACAATCGTCTCGTAGAACAACATATGAAGATAATATATAACAATTATCATGAAGAACAGGCCAAAATGGACAACCATGCGCCGAGTATAATTGCCGATAAAAAATCTGCTTCTAAAATGTTTCCACCAAAGCTTCGACGCCTTTTGAACAAAAAAACATAGTTGTAACTTTTTGCACGGACGGCTAGTAAAAGAAGCGTGTATACTTAGAGTAATGAAAATTGGTCTAGTATGCCCATACGATATTTTCCGAGGTGGCGGGGTGCAGGAAGTCGTTCTGGCGCTCCAAAAAGGGTTAAACGCGCGCGGGCATAGTGTAAAAATTATTACTCCATTACCCCGAGATAATAAAAACATTACACAGGAAAACATAATATTTATTGGTACATCAACAGATGTAAAATCGCCATTTCATACCACGGCTCAAATTTCCGTAAGTCTCAATAACGAGGAAATTAAAACTATGCTGGCGAAGGAAAATTTTGACTTACTCAACTTTCATGAACCATGGGTGCCGATAATGAGCCGACAATTACTGACTAGATCAAAATGTCTAAATGTGGCTACGTTTCATGCCAAATTACCGGAAACCGTTATGAGCAAGACTATTGAAAAAGTAATTACTCCATACTCAAAATCGGTTCTAAAATATCTGAACGAACTAACGGCCGTATCGGACGCGGCCGCCGAATACGTCAAAACTCTTACCCGCCAAGCCATCACAATAATTCCTAACGGAATAAACTTAGCCAAATATAAAACAAATCCAAGCCATATAAAACCGTCATCCAAAAATAAAAATACAATTCTATATATAGGTCGTTTAGAAAAGCGCAAAGGTATAAAATATCTGATTCGTGCTTTTGGAGAATTAGTGAAAAACAATTCAAACCTAAGCTTAATAATAGCTGGAGAAGGTCCTGACCGTCAGAAACTTGCCACACAAGTAAAAAATAATAAAATTCAAAACATTAAATTTGTGGGCTACGTAACTGAAGCTCAGAAGCTGATGTTATTAACGGAAGCTGATTTATTTTGCTCGCCAGCGTTATATGGTGAAAGTTTTGGGATAGTTCTATTAGAAGCTATGGCTAGCGGTGTAGTTACTGTGGCTGGCAATAATTCCGGGTATATTTCCGTTTTGAAAGAAATGGGTGAAATATCAATAATCAATCCAAAAGACACAAATGAATTTGCTCGTAGGTTGCACTTACTGCTTTTTGATCAACATTTACGAGATCTGTGGCAGAAATGGGCCAAAGATTATGTAAAGCAATACAGCTATACAAAAATTATAGATAAATACGAAGCTTTATTTAATAAATCCATAAAAACAAGTAAATAACTATGAAAATTGGCTTCGTATTAGACGATAGTTTAGACAAACCAGATGGCGTACAGCAGTATATGTTAACGCTTGGTAATTGGCTAAAAACAGAGGGTCATAAAGTACATTATTTGGTTGGAGAAACTTACAGAAAAGATATTGACAACATACATTCTTTAAGCAATAACATTGGTCTAAACTACAATAAAAATAAAGTATCCATTCCCTACCCCGTTAATAAAAATAAAATAAACAGTGTATTAAAAAAAGAAAAATTTGACGTTTTGCACATACAAATGCCACATAGCCCAATGCTGGGAGCTAAGGTTATAAATGCCGTCTCGCCAAAAACTGCCGTTGTCGGTACATTTCATATTGTACCTTTTTCATGGCGCGAATCACTGGCCACAAGATGTCTAAAGTTTTTAATTAGTAGAAGCTTAAAACGAATAGATAAAGTTATTAGTGTTTCCTTACCGGCTCAGAAATTTGCAAAAAAATCATTAAAAATAGAGTCGGTTGTAATACCAAATGTCGTTAATGTAGCCAATTTTGCGCGTGGCAAGCGAATGCACAAATTCAGCGCAGACAAGCTTAACATCATCTTTTTAGGCAGATTAGTTCACCGCAAAGGTTGTATGGAGCTTCTAAAGGCAATTGAAGTTTTGCACACCAAAAAACGGTTATGGAACGCCAGGGTTATTATTTGTGGTACAGGACCATTAGAAAAAGAACTAAAGAATTACGTATACAGTCATCATCTGGGCACAGTTGTTCACTTCACCGGTTTTATAAATGAGTTGAGTAAAGCAAATTACTTGGCAAGCGCAGACATTGCCGTATTCCCTAGTTTGGGTGGCGAGAGTTTTGGGATTGTTTTAATTGAGGCAATGGCGTCCGGCGCCGATGTAGTGCTGGCTGGCAATAACAAAGGTTACAGAAGTGTAATGTTTACCAAACCAGATCAAATAATTGATCCAACAAGTACTGATGATTTTGCGAATACGCTTTATCATTACATCCATAATTCATCAGCTCGACAACGAGCAAAACGATGGCAACAATCTCAAATCCCGCTTTACGACGTAAAAGTAGTTGGTCGAAAAGTTGAAAGAATATACGAGACGGTCGTTGCAAAAAAACGCCTTACAAAGGATAATAAAGCATATGAGCAAAAGTAAAACAGAAGTAACATTTTCTAATCGTACTATTTTGAGAGTTATTGGCTTAATTGTTTTAACAATTTTAGTGCTTAGATTTGTTAATAACATTTCTCACCAGCTGGAGCTTATTTTTATTGCATTTTTCCTAAGTATGGCACTAAATCCGGCCGTTAGCTGGATTGCTCATTACCTAAAACTTAAAACTCGCGCCATGGCAACAGGCATAGCTTATCTGGCTGTGGTTGTCGTGCTAGGAGTATTTGCAGTTCTAGTTTTCCCACCGTTAGTTAGGGAAACAGTTGATTTTGTAAAACAAGCACCGGAAACTATCAGTTCACTAAATGATGAATCATCGCCGGCTGGACGAATTGTTAAACGTTATAAATTACAGGAAACCGTAAACGGCTTCAGTGCCAATATAAAGGATCGCACCAAAGATATAAAAGAACCGGTCATTAGTACAGCTGGTAAAATTGGCTCTATGCTTATTTCTATTTTAACCGTTTTTGTGTTGACATTTATGATGTTGGTGGAGGGTCCGATGCTGATAAAACGATATTGGCAAATGCACCCTTCGCATCGGCTGGAACACGATCGCGCAATTATACAGCGTATGTATAAAATTGTTACTAGCTATGTTAACGGTCAAGTACTGATTGCCGGTATTGCGGCGCTGTTTGCAATGGTAATGTTAATAATTAGCTCGACTTTGTTTAACGTTTCTCTAAATGTTGTGGCGCTTGGTGGGATTGTTTTCTTATTTGGCTTAATTCCACTAATTGGAAATACGCTGGCTGCCGCCATGGTTACGCTTGTATGTTTGCTGTCGTCATGGGGTTTGGCGCTAGTGGCTATTATCTATTTCTTACTATACCAACAGATAGAAAACGTTACTCTGCAACCATATATTCAAGCTAAAAACAACGAGCTAACACCTTTACTCGTTTTTATGGCTGCTTTGCTTGGCGTTGGTCTTGGTGGAGTTTTGGGGGCGTTTGTGGCCATTCCGTCTGCCGGTTGCGCTAAAATCTTGCTTATGGATTATTTAAAAACAAAAAAACTCGATAACAACACGCTCTAAAAATAGTAATTAGTGATCTATTTTCTTTATTTCGTCATTAATATATTGATCATTAAATATTGACTATTCATTGAATATTGAACGATAATACTTGAACATTAGTTTCACTGACCTCGACGTTGTGTTTTTCTCTTATATAATAATGGTACTATTTACGACGATCGTCGAAATAAGTACTATGGTCTAAGTTCTATGAAATGGTTCTGGACCAGATGGGGCCGAGCGCAGTATCGCGTAGTTCGATATTTTTATCTAGAAGTTCTTTACGTATTCCATCGGCTTTACTAAAAATTTTTGCTACTCTGGCTTTTTCCCTATCAATTATTAGTAGTTTTTGTTCTTTAGTAATGTCTTGCGTTTCTGATAATTGCAAACCAAATATATTATCAATCATATGCAAAAAATTACGATAACTTTCCTGGGCACATTTGTTAATGCCGCCGTCTTTTATATCGCTTTCAAGACGGCTTAGGGTGGCTAAAGCCTCAGGTGTATTAAGGTCACAACTAACACTGGCTAAAATCAAAGCATATGTATCATCCAATTGTTTTGACAAGACTTTTCCCTTATCTGATGTTTGCCATAGCTGGTCGGCCATGGCCTGATAATCTTTTAATCGGATAAATGCTGCTTGCAAGTTTTCCCAGCTAAAGTTAAGTTCTGTACGATAATGCGCCTGCAACGCTAGTAAGCGATACGCCAGTGGTGAAATATCACGATTAACGATGTCGGCTAAAATGTAGGCGTTATTCTTTGATTTAGACATTTTAGTTCCGTCTACTAACACAAACTCGTTATGAACCCAAAACCTTGAAAGCTTATGCCCATAAGCGGTTTCTGTTTGTGCCATTTCGTTAGGATGATGCGTGCCGATGTGATCTATACCACCAGTATGAATATCAATCGGATCGCCAAGCACCGAGTGTACAATAGCCGAGCACTCCAAATGCCAGCCCGGAAAACCATCGCCCCACGGGCTGTCCCAGTGCATGGTGTGTCCGACAAAACGGTCTACCGTAAAAAACCAGACCGCAAAATCGTGAGGTGAGCGTTTGTTTTTATCTGTTATTACATCTTTACGGGAAGCTACTTCTTTGTCATTTAAAAGTTGCCCCGATAACCTTCCGTAATCAGACAGTTTAGATACCTCAAAGTAAATAGCCTGCTTAGTTTTATAGGCATAGCCCTTGTTAATAAGAAGTTGAATTAATTCAATTTGTTGATCAATAAATTCGGTTGCCCGGGGATAAGGGTCATTATATTTCGGGCTATGATATGAATTTGGGTCCAGAACATTTATGGCTTTCATATCTTTTTTGAAAGCGTCAGTATAGTGTTTAGCTACCTCCCAGACAGATTTTCCCTCCCGCTCAGCGCCAGTTTCTAGTTTGTCATCTCCGTCGTCAGCATCCGATGCTAGATGACCAACGTCGGTAATATTCATAACGTGCTTCACTTGAAGTCCATTTGCTTCAAGTGTTCGTCTTAAAGTGTCGTTAAAAATCGCGTTACGTAAATTGCCGATGTGGTAATAGTTGTATACGGTTGGACCACAGCTATAAAACTTTACAACTTTATTGTGCAAGGGTTTGAACGGCTCAATTTTTCTGGTAAGAGTGTTATATAGCTTCATTATTCTGCTTATTTAAAAGTTTTTCCGAAAGGTTAATGCATTCTGACTTAATATCAGAAAAAGATTTGCCACTAGTTATCTTAAAACCGCTAGCATAGGAATGTCCACCACCGCCAAAATGATCGGCCAACTCGGAAGCAATTTTGGTGTTGTAACCGCATCTAATTGAGCCGGTAACCCTACCGTCTTTGTAATGTTTTAAGACAATTGCGACACGAACATTTTCGGTTTGTAACATATCGTTTTGTATAAGCGGTGCAGGATTGTACAATGGACTATAAAGCATAATTTCGTTGTGTGGTATAGTAACCAGCGCCAACATACCGTCTACAAAAAACTCTGTTCGGTCAATAAGCTTTGCCTTGTAGTGGTAGATTGTTTGTGGCATTTTGGTCAATGCTCGTCTGGCTTCATCTAAAGCCGGGCGGTCAACACCGTCGTCAATAATATCGGCCATTATGCGGTAAGCAGTTGACGAGGTATCTTCGCTAGTAAGTCCTAAAGAATCGCTTAAAATAGAGCTGGCAACAAATGTTTTTGCCTGTAAGTTAAGCTTCCAATTTAACTGCTGGGCGAGATGATAGATAACTTCACCGGTAGCTACGGCAAAACCGTCGTTTACGGCAACTGTAACATATGGAATATCGCATTTTACGCCCAAATGATGATCAATTACGACGACCGGCCTAGATGCTACCCAACTGCGATATAAACTTGATTCTAGGTGTTCTAGCAAAGTGATAGCGCTGGTATCGACAATAATTGCTATGTCAAACTGCGGTGGAATTTCTTTTGATACCCGGTCCCAACCAGATAAATGTTTTAGATAATCCGGCATATCAACACCGCAGTACAAATATGGTTCTTTGCCCATATCACCGATAATTTGCTCCATAGCCAAAGCGCTGGCCAAGCTATCACCGTCTGGGTTATCGGCCTGAATAATAACAATTTTGGATGCCGTGCTAATGATTTTATTAATTTTAATAGCTTGTTTATATTTTGTCATAACGTCTGCCTACCCTCTAGGGCGCGCGATAGAGTAATCTGATCGGCGTATTCCAAATCTAGTCCAACTGGTAAACCGCGGGCTAGGCGGGTTATTTTTACTTTGCGTTTACCAATTTGCTGTTGTATAAAAAGTGCTGTTGATTCCCCTTCCACGCTAGCGTTAGTAGCTAAAATAATTTCCTCCACTTTATCGTCGTCAATACGCTTAATTAACTCTTTTAGATGAAGTTGCTCGGGGCTAATGTTATCAATTGGGGAAATTAAACCTCCCAATACATGGTAAGTACCATTAAAATCATTGGTTTTTTCAATTGCAATAATGTCAAACGGTTCAGCCACGATCGCCACAATTTTCTTGTTTCGCGATGGGTTAGTATACAGATCAGACAGTTGTTTGCCTTTTTCTATCAGAGCAAAGGTTTTCTTGCAGTAAGTAATACTACTGTGTAGTTTTTTCAGAGCATTACTTAACTTTTGTGAATTTGTATCGTCGCTTTTTAGTAAATAATAAGCAAATCTTTCGGCTGAACGCGGGCCAACACCCGGCAACACGCCTAGTGCTTCAATTAAATCTTTTAGGGCCGATGGTAAAATTGTCATATTATAATAAACCTAATAGTATTGTTATTTATTAATAAAAGTTTAGTAATTAGGGTTTGCCTGCTAAAGCCCTAATTCTGACAATACGCCCATAAAAGGTTGCATTTTTTCAGCAGCTATTTTTTGACTCTGGGCTATAGCGTCCTTTACGGCGTCTTCTACCCAGCGTTCTAACGTACCAATATCGTTTAAATCTACATATTCTGGATCAATATGTATTTTTTTGATTTTTTGCTCGCCAGATATCTCAACTTTTACGGCACCATCGCCGGCCTCAATAGTTATGATTTGTTTTTGTAATTCCTTTTGCAATTTTTTTATTTTTAATAGCATTTTTGCCTGATCAAATCGGCCCATATATTCTCCTAAATATTATTACAGTTATATTGTAGCAAATTAATCAGGACTTAGGATATGGTACGGCCTAACATAACTCGTTTTTAGTTTTTTATAAGATATGGAAACAACAAAAATGTTATTATTTTAGAAACTCTGCGAGCATTAGTGTTTTATTTGGAAGGCCTGCTTGGTCTCCGGCGCATTTGGCCAGGCGATAAAATAGTTGTTGACTTGATAAAAACACGTCATAAGTACTGCAATAGTAATAATGCTAGTTCCTAAAGTACGGGCGATAGGATTGCGCGGGTAAACAGTAAACCACTGTTGAAGTATCATTGTAATTCCGCTACTTGCTAAAATATAAATAAACGGAATTAATATTGCAATAGAAACTTCGCCATCTAAACTAGTCAATAAAATACCGCCAACAATAGAACCGAATAACATCTTTTTCCTGTCAAGTTGACGGTGAGAAAACACTACAAAAATGCCTGCTATGCACATTGTAAAAGTAAAAATGTCTAATAACGGAAGTCGAGCCAGCCAAACAACTGGGTTACTGGGACCGCGAATAATAAAACTAATAAATAGGTCTGTTATATTCTTAATGTAACCGTAGATAGATGGTATAAATTGGGTAGGCAAGCCAACAATTTGCCTAATCAAAAACGGGTTTTTGTATAAACCGTAGCCAAGTGGTGCTAGCAGTAGTAAACCAAGTATTGACAGACCTATTCCCAGTACAAAGTACTGTTTGAACAAACTTATTAATTGCTTTTTACGCCAGATACAACCGGCAATAACAAACCAAATTAGACCGGGGATATAAAGCAGTAATAATATTAAAAAAGTGCCGATAATAAAAGCAAATTTGGGCTTCTTGGTAGTTTTAAGCCATAAACCGTAAGCAAAAATACCAATTAGCAAGGTGCTAGTTATCGCTGGTTCTGCCAAACGCGCATAGTGCAAGAACAAACTTGAAGTAGCTAATAAAATAGTTCCGAACCAAGCAATACGGACAGTGTGCCAACGCGACAAAACGTAGTAAAATAAAATAATCGTAATTATTGCAAAAAATACACTAACACTTCGCAAATAAAACGGGCTAGATAAGTGATAATGAATAAGCAGTAAATGTATTAGCTTATAGGGTGCATTGACGGGGTTGTTTAGTATCGTATGCAGACTATTGCTGGCGTTAAAGGTTGCTATTTCAGTGGTACTAAATCCAGGCACCAAACTACCTAGTCTAAATAATAAGAGCGTCAGTATAAATGCCGTACTTATACTAAAACCGATTAACGGTTCCCAGATATTCTTAAAAAATAACAAAATTTTATTAAACGACTTCATATAATAACTAAGTATAACACTCTAATCGGGGAACGGCTGGGTGTGTTTTTTATCTAAACTTCGGAATTTTTGTTTATCACGTTCAAAGTACAATTCAATTGCTCCAGTCGGACCGTTACGGTGTTTTTTAATTAAAATATCGGTTAAGTTTTTACGTTCAGAATTAGGATTGTAATAATCCTCGCGGTAAATAAATGCTACTACGTCGGCGTCTTGCTCAATAGAGCCAGATTCCCTCAGGTCTGCCAGCTGAGGAATTTGCGGGTTACGAGTTTCTACCGATCGACTAAGTTGACTAAGTCCCATCAAGGGTATTTTTAATTCTCTGGCAATTCCTTTAAGACCACGCGATATTTCCGATATTTCTTGAACACGGTTGCCATCACCACCAAAACGGCTGCCTCCGCTCATTAATTGTAAATAATCTACTATGATTAAGCTTATTGGTCTTTGGTGGGCTTCCCGGCGGGCTTTTGTTCTGAGATCACTAATTGTAATGTTAGGCGAATCGTCTATAAAAATTTGAGCTTCTGACAATGAACCCATAGCACGTCCAATCTTTTCAAAGTCATTGTCTGTTAAATTACCGGTTCTAAGCGCCCATGCATCTACACCCGATTCGATAGCTAATAATCTATCAACAAGTTGCTCCTTGCTCATTTCCAGACTAAATATTAGAACTGATTCTTTTGTTTGAACAGCTATATTATGAGCAATATTTAATGCTAGGGCCGTTTTACCCATTGATGGTCTGGCAGCCAAAATAAACAAGTCAGAATCCTGTAAACCAGCTAAAATGTTATCTAAATCCCGATAACCAGTTGGAATACCCCTTATCTTACCCTTATCTTTATGGAGCTCGTCAAGACGATCAAAACTCTCACTAAGGATGGATTCAAGACTTGAAACATCTTGCTTAATGTGTCGCTGGCTAACTTCAAATAACCGGCTTTCGGCTTCTTCAATTAGCTCTCGTAGGCCTTGCTTTTCATCGTAACCCAGTTGAATTATATCTTGGGAGGTCTTAATCAAACGGCGGCGCATTGATTTCTGTGCAACAATATTGGCATACTGCTCAACATGGGCGGCGGTCGGGACAAAATTAGTTAATTCAGTCAGATACGGGGCACCACCAACAAAATCCAAAAAACCATTATTTTTTAGTTGATCGGATAAGGTTAAAACATCAATCGGACTATGCAATTCGTATAGTTGGTGAATTGCTTCAAATATGCGCTGGTGTTTAGGGTCATAGAAATCTTGGCTATCAATAATATCGGCAATCTTAACAATTGCGTCGGCATCAATTAATATAGCGCCAAGCAAACTTGTTTCGGCGTCTGTATTTTGAGGTGGAATTATTGCCTGATCTTGATTAGCCATGGCCTATTACTCCGTAATTATTTTGTTTATATACTTAAGATTCTAACACCTCGGCACTACCAAATATATTGCTTATGGTGTTTAAACTATCATCGGACTTTTGATTAGATTTTGTTTTATCGTCTGCAGTATTGAGCAATTTTTCACTTACAACCTGACAGTTAATAATCACCGGAACTGTAACAAACTCGTTAATTGCCTGTTCTATTAGGTTCATATTTTTGGACTCTTTAATACGCTTAGAATGAAATGAAAATTGAAATTGCAAGGTCAAAGTATTGTTTTCAATAAACGGCTTACTTATTCTTAATATGCCATAAAGGGTGTTGTGGCGTCCTTTTAGTTGATCAAGTACTTTTTGCCAGATTTCAATTGTAAGATTCCCGGAACGTGGCGTTTTAGACGCTAAGTTTGATATAGACACAGGTTGTTGGTTTGGTTGTTTGTTGGGCGACTGTTTCTCGGTATTTTGGTTGACAGATACCGACTTTGAATGTGAGTTCGCGTAGTGACTTAATACTACTTCTAATAATGTAATCTCAAGCATCCTTTCGGGGTTCGGGCTAGGTGATACGTTAAGCAGGTTTTTTAATAGTGTGATTACTTCTTGATAGTTGAGTTGGGAATTATTTTCTAGCAATTTTGTGCGCAGTAGCAGAGCTAGCTGTTTAGCAATTTGACCGGCTTGATAACCTTGCGTTTGCATATCTGACAAAATTGTTAATAAGTTACTTGCAGAAGTACCGTTAAGAGCATTTAATAAATTATTTATTGCTTTAGCTGGAGCAATGCCTAGCGTTTTTTGGACAATTTCCGCAGAAATATTATTTGTATTACTTGATGTTTGATCCAGCAAGCTGATACTATCACGAAAACTCCCCTCGCCGTGCTCCGCAATAAGTTCAAGGGCGTCGTCATCAATGTTTATTTTTTCAGTTTTAGCAATAGTTCGAAGATGATCGACAACTTTTTGTTTACTAATTGGCTTAAAATTAAAGCGCTGAGTACGGCTAATAATGGTTTCTGGTAATTTATGGGCTTCAGTAGTGGCTAAAATGAAGATAGCATGCGCTGGTGGCTCTTCAAGAGTTTTAAGAAGCGCATTAAAGGCCTCTTTGGTAAGCATATGTACTTCGTCAATGATATATACCTTGTAAGTACCGATTGTAGGGGCAATGTGAACTTTATCGCGCAAATCTCGAATCTCGTCTATTCTACGGTTGCTGGCAGCGTCAATTTCAATAATATCTAGGTAGCTTGTTTCTCCGTCGTAAGTAAATTTATTGAATTGATGCGCCAATATACGCGCAACACTAGTTTTGCCTACTCCCCGCGGGCCGGTGAATAAGTAAGCGTGGCTGATTTTTCCGGATTTAATAGCGTTTTTAAGAGTGGTGGTGATGTGTTCCTGTCCCACAATCTCATCCAAACTCTTAGATCGGTATTTTCTGTAAAGCGCCTGCCCCATAGACTATTTATTATAGCTTATGTTGCATAACGAGATTGTTGTATTTTGCAGTTACAGCTATTGAGAATCTATATCAGAAACCGGAATCGGTATGTCTGAAGTATCTGCTTGATGTTTATGACCAAAATTAAATGCTTCTTTGATGTACCCTTTGGACGCTAATCCAACGACACCGAGTGAACCTATACCAAGTGATGTAGTAATACCACTAGTTAAGTTATGGACACCAGCATTTTGCTCAATTAAATTTAAATTAAGCATATTTATACCCGCCAGATAACCAAATACTAGGCAAATCCCGGCTTTACCTATTTTAGAAACGTGTAATTCTCCAGGATGACGTTTCTCTGCTACCATTGCGATACCGGCAACGGCAATTTGTTCAGCAAGAATACCGCCTGTTAATGCGGTTTCGCCCGTGTTACCAAGTCCGCCCATCAAAGTGCCGGCGGCTACGGATACGGTTAGAATTTTGTCAGCAATAGGGTCAAATTTTCTTCCAAATTCAGTTAACCAGCCCTTCCCGTGATGAGCGCCCCACCTAGCCACTTTGCCTTCTGCATCAGACGCAGC